>Ga0160440_100096_pt1 | contig 96525 bp, 83 predicted proteins | sample HID1971I_E1MG_FD_108277 | JGI IMG/M metagenome (GOLD analysis project Ga0160440, IMG submission 108277) | Enriched millipede-associated microbial communities from UW Madison campus, WI, USA - HID1971I_E1 MG | ecosystem: Host-associated > Arthropoda: Insects > Digestive system > Unclassified ... | reverse complement strand
GACGCTCGATGAACTGGGTGCGCCACTTGCGAACGGTGCCGGGGTTGATTTGCAGGCGCGAGGCGATGGCGCTGTTGGTCTCGCCATCCGCGCTGGCCACGATGATCTTGGCCCTGTTGCTCAGCGCCGATGGCAGCGAACGGCTGCGTGCAAACGACGCGAGTTGCGCTCGCTCCTCTTCGCTGAGCACCAATGCCGCCTTCGGTCTTCCTCTTGCCATCGCGATATCTCCTCTTGGAAAGATACCGCAGGACATGCAATATTTATGCTAGATCAAAGCGGGACAGCACACTAGCGCGCCGCCGCATACGCCCCGGGCGTGAAGCCCAGGAAGCGCACGAAGGCCCGCGTCATGTGGCTCTGGTCAGAGAAGCCCGCGCCGGCCGCTGCATCGGCCAGCGCCCTGCCCTGCGCGATCAGCCGGCGGGCGCGCGACAAACGGCACTGCTGCAGCCAGGCATGCGGCGGCAGCCCAAAAGCGGCCGAGAAACCGCGCAGCAACTGGTAGCGGCTCAGGCCGGCCTCACGCGCCAGTTCGGCGAGCGTGGGCGCATGGATGCAGTCGTCGGCGATGCGCGCACGTGCGCGCTCCATCGCTGCCGGCGCCACGCGCTTCGGCGCCTCCGGAGCCCGCGCGCCGGGTGCATCGCGCAGCAGTTGCAGCACGCCCTGCTCCAGCACCAGCGCGTCGTCGCCTTCGACGACGGCCGCGAACAACCGGTCGAAGCCCTGCCGCAGCGCCGGATCGCTCAGCACCGGCCGCGTCAGCTCGAACCCCGTCGGCACCCCGTCCGACAGCAGCGTGGGCGCCAGGTGCAGCATGCGCCAGGCCCGCGCTTCGCCGCGCATCGCGACGCCGTCGTGCACCTCGCCCGGATTCACCGTGATGACATCGCCGCGCACCGCCTCGACCGCGCCACGCCCGCTGGCCGAGCGCTGTCCACCGCGGTCCATCACGCCGATGCCGAACACGTCGTGCATGTGGCGCGGAAAGCTGCGCTTCGATTCGGCCGCGATCGCCTGCAGGCCCGGCAGCGCCGATCCGCGGATGCGCACGGCATCGACGGGCGCGAAGCTCGACGGCGACGCCATGCCGGAAAACCTCAGCGCGCCTGCTTCGCCAGCCAGCCGCGCAGCCGCTCGACGCCCTGCACCAGCCGCTGCGGGTCTTTCGACGCAAAGCACCAGCGCAGCCAGCCCTGCGCCTCGGGCGCGAAGGCGTTGCCCGGCGCGAGCCCCAGACCCGCTTCGGCGACGAGGCGCTTGGCAAGCTCGAGCGAATCGCCGAAGCCTTCGAGCCGGAAGAAGGCATACATGCCACCCTTGGCCGGTGCCACCTGCACGCCTGGCACGGCCGCCAGCAGCGGCACCAGCGTGTCGCGGCACTGCTTCAGGTGCGCGACCACGCGCGGCGTGATGTCGGCCGTGTGCTCCAGCGCCGCGATGGCGGCGCGCTGCGTGAACACGCTGGCGCACGAGGTGTTGAACTCGATCAGCTTGCCGATGCCGTCGACCATCGCCGGCGGCAGCACCAGCCAGCCGAGGCGCCAGCCGGTCATGAGGAAGCTCTTCGAAAAACTGTGCGTGACGACGAGGCGGTCGTCCGGCGTCGAGATGTCGAGAAAGCTCGGCGCACAGCCGTTCGGCGTGGGCTCGAAGTACAGGCGCTCGTACACCTCGTCGGCCAGGATCCAGGTGCCGGTTTCGCGGCAATGGTCGAGCACGGCCTGCTGCTCGTCGCGCGTCATCGTCCAGCCCGTGGGGTTGTTCGGCGCATTGACGATCAGCAGTTTCGTCTTGGGCGTGACCGCCGCGCGCAGCGCGGGCAGGTCGAGCGTCCACTGGCCGTTCACTGGCACCAGCGGCACGGTGCGCACCTGCGCGCCCATGATCGCCGGCTGCGCCGTGAGGTTGGGCCACACGGGCGTGACGGCGACCACGTCGTCGCCCGCGTCGACCAGCGCTTGCACCGCGAGCATCAGCGCGCTCACGCCGCCCGAGGTGACGGCGATGCGCGAGGCGTCGACCGCCGGGTGCAGGCGGCTGGTGTAGCGCGCAATGGCTTCGCGCAGCTCGGGCAGGCCGAGGTTGTGCGCGTAGAAGGTCTCGCCGCGCTGCAGCGACTCGATGGCCGCCTGGCGGATCACCTCGGGAGTGACCTCGTCGCTCTCGCCGAACCAGAAGGCGAGCACGTCGTCGCGGCCCATGCCGGCATTGGCGACTTCGCGAATCTTCGAGGCTTCGAGGTGGTGGATGGCTTCACGCATGTCTGGGGGTTCCTGTGCTGTCGGGTGTCGTCTGCCTCAAGGGCGCTTCATCTTGCAGGACGTGGGCTGCTCGGCGCGCTCGGGCGCAATCGTCTTGATCACGCGAAAGCCGTAGCCCGAGCCCTCGACGTCGAACTGCACGCCGGGCTTGCCCTGCTTGTCCATCACGCCGACCACGAGCTGCTGCTGGAACTGGTGGTCGGCCGCGCGCATGCGGCCGCGCTGGCCGTACAGGCTCACGTCGGCCTGCTCCAGCGCGCGCGCCAATGGCACGGCCTCGGTGCTGCCCGCGCGTTCCAGCGCCTGCGCGAGCGACTCGACCAACAGCTGCATGCGCATGTGCACGTAGTCGTCGGCCGGGCGCGGAAAGCGCGTGCGGAAGGCCCGGTAGAAGGCCTCGGACTGCGGCGTCTGCACGTTCGGCAGCCAGTCGGCCACGGCGACCACGCGGCCGATGCCCGCGTCGCCGATGGCGGCGGGCGCGCCCAGCGCATTGCCGTAGAAGGTGTAGAAGCTGCCGTTGAAGCCGGCTTCGCGCGCGGCCTTCACGAGCAGCGTGAGGTCGTTGCCCCAGTTGCCGGTGACCACCGCCTGCGCGCCGCTGGCGAGGATCTTGGTGGCGTAGGGCGCGAAGTCCTTCACCTTGCCCATCGGGTGCAGTTCGTCGCCGACGATCTCCACGTCGGGGCGCTGCACGCCCAGCTGACGGCGCGACTCGCGCAGCACGGCCTGGCCGAAGCTGTAGTCCTGGCCGATCAGGTAGACGCGCTTGAGCGCCGCGTCGTCCTTGACCACGTCCATCAGCGCGGCCACGCGCATGTCGGCATGGGCGTCGAAGCGGAAGTGCCAGAAGCTGCAGCGCTCGTTGGTCAGCACCGGATCGACCGCCGAGTAGTTCAGGAAGATCGCGCGGCGCGAGGGGTCGCGCTCGTTGTTCTTGTCGATGGCATCGATCAGCGCCGCGGCCGTCACCGACGAGTTGCCCTGCAGCACGATGCGGGTGCCGTCGTCCATGGCCGCGCGCAGCGCCGACAGCGCCTCTTCGTTCTGGCCCTTGCTGTCGTAGCGGTCCAGTTGCAGCGGCCGCGCGCCGCCGGCCAGCTTCACGCCGCCGCGCGCGTTCACGCGCTCCACGGCCCACTGCAGGTTGCGGAACACGGCCTCGCCGGTGTTGGCAAACGGGCCGCTCATGCTCTCGATGAGCGCCAGCCGGATGGGGGCGGGTTGCGGGGCCTGGGCCAGGCCGGCGAACGGGGTCGCGCATAGCGCCGCCGCTGCGAATTTCAAGGCCTGGCGGCGCCAAATAAAGGGGGTTTTCATTGTCTTGAAACGCGTGCCGATGCGCCTAGATGAGGTGTCAAGCGGCACTCACGATGGAAAGGCCGCGCAGTGTAAGGGACACACATTCCATGTCCCCATTGTGTTCATTCACCCAGGAGTTTTCGCCATGTTCTTCACCCCCACCCACCGCGCGCATTTCGCTCCCCGTGCCCACGACCGCGCTTTCGAGCGCTTCGTGAACGAGGCCTTCGCCGGCGCCCGCCGCTCGCCCCTGGTCGAGCAGGACGACAAGAGCTGGACCCTGTCGCTGGACGTGCCCGGCCTGTCGCGTGAAGACCTGTCGGTGGCCATCGAAGGCGCCGTGATCCGCATCGAAAGCAAGGCCGAAGCCAAGCGCCAGATCAAGCTCGCCTACGAGCTGCCGCAAGCCATCGACCTGGCCACCAGCGAAGCCAAGCTGGAGAACGGCGTGCTGACCCTGAAGCTGGGCAAGCTGGTGCCGGCAAGCCAGGTTTCGAACTTGCAGATCAACTAGTCCCGGCGATGCCCCCACGAAGAAAATGTTAGTGACAGCTTGTTTTGACTTTAAACAAGCGCCGTATTCACAATAGTGCCGGATAACGTCACATGATGTGACGATTTATTAGTACTTTCTTCTTCGTGGGCATCTCGTAAACGCATCGAGTTCCCGGGCGGTGCGGACAGCGGGTGTGCCTCAAGGCACCATGAAAACGCACCTGCAGTCAGCCAATGACAACGAACCGTCCGACACGCTCCTGATCTTCCTGCCAGGGGCCTACCTCAAGCCCGAAGAGTTCGAGCGCGAGGGTTTCATCAGCGCCGTGCGCGAGCGGCACCTCGCAGCCGACGCACTGCTGGTCGATGCGGACGTCTCCTACTACTACGACCAGACCCTCAGCGAGCGGCTGCACGCCGACGTCATCGAGCCCCAGCGGGCCAAGGGCTACACCTCGATCTGGCTGGTCGGCATTTCCATCGGCGGGTTCGGCGCGCTGATCCACGAACTGGCGCGGCCGGGCTCGGTGGACGGCATCGTGGCGCTGGCGCCCTACCTCGGGCGCCGCGTGCTCGGCGCCGAGATCAAGAAGGCCGGCGGCCTGCGCGCCTGGCAGGCGCCCACCGGGCCGCAGCCCGACGAGGAACCCGACCGCAAGCTCTGGCCCTTCTTCCAGCAGTACCTGGCGCCGAAGCCTTCCCAGGACCTGCCGCCGCTGTACCTGGGTTTCGGCCTGGCCGACCGCTTTGCCAGCAACCACAAGCTGCTGGCCGACGCCCTGCCCCCGGGGCGCGTGTTCACGACCGAAGGCGGCCACGACTGGCCCGAGTGGCGCCAGCTCTGGCGCAACGTGCTAGACGTGCTGCCGCTGCCCTCGCTGGGGCGCGCACGGCAGCAGCCGGCTACGCGGTTTCCGGCAGCGGCGTCTCGGGCGTCATCAGCGATGCCATCGGCCATCGCGGCTTGACGTCGAAGGCATAGCGCTCCGAGGCCTGCGACAGGCCTGATTGCAGACGCATCGCGGCGGCCATGGCGATCATGGCGCCGTTGTCCGTGCACAGGTGCAGTTCGGGGTAGTGCACGCGCACCTTGCGCTTGGCGCAGGCCGCGTTCAGCTGCTCGCGCAGGTTCTTGTTGGCCCCCACGCCGCCGGCCACCACCAGCCGCTTCAGGCCGGTCTGGTCCAGCGCCGCGAGCGACTTCTTCAGCAGCACCTCGACGATCGCCGCCTGCGTGGAAGCGGCGAGGTCGGCCTTGCGCGCCTCGAGCTGGTCGCCGAGCTTCTTGGCCTGCGTGAGCACGGCCGTCTTCAGGCCGGCGAACGAAAAATCGAGGTCGCCGCTGTGCAGCAGCGGGCGCGGCAGCTTGAAGGCCGCGGCGTCGCCGCCTTCGGCCAGCTTCGCGAGCCAGGGGCCGCCGGGGTACGGCAGGCCCATGAGCTTGGCGCTCTTGTCGAAGGCCTCGCCGGCCGCGTCGTCGATGGTCTCGCCGAGCAGTTCGTAGCGGCCCACGCCGTCGACCCGCATCAGCTGCGTGTGGCCGCCCGACACCAGCAGCGCCACGAACGGAAACTCGGGCGGATCGGAACTCAGGAACGGCGACAGCAGATGCCCTTCGAGGTGATGCACCCCCAGCACCGGCTTGCCCAGCGCCACGCCGAGCGCGCAGGCCACGCCCGCACCCACGAGCAGCGCGCCGGCCAGGCCCGGCCCGCGCGTGTAGGCCACCACGTCGATCTCGGCCAGCGAGCGCCCGGCCTCGGCCATGACGGCTTCGGTGAGCGGCAGCACGCGGCGGATGTGGTCGCGGCTGGCCAGCTCGGGCACCACGCCGCCGTAAGCCTGGTGCATGGCGATCTGGCTGTGCAGCGCGTGCGAACGCAGCAGCGGCAGCGCGTCGCCGTGCGACTCGACCAGCGCCACGCCGGTCTCGTCGCAGGATGATTCGATTCCCAACAAGAGCATGGCGCCGAGTGTAGGGGCCGCCCGCCGGCGGCGCCCGCGAAGGGGCAAGCGAGGCACGGAAGTTGCACGAGCGGAAGGCGCCCCTTCTGCACCCCCACGAATGACTTCCGGCCTGAGCTTCCTGATCGCCGCGCGCCGATGCGAGATCGACGCGCTGGACCAGCTCGCGCGCACCAGCGAGCTGGTCGGCGCCATCGGGCGGCTCGTGCATGCGCTGCAGCGCGAGCGCGGCATGTCGAACGTGTTCCTGGCCTCGCACGGCGGGCGCTTTGCCGACCAGCGCGGCCCGCAGATCGCCGAATGCCTGGCGCTCGAGCAGCAGGTGCGCGCCGGCTTCGACCGGCTCGAGGCCGAGCACCACCGCGCGGTGGGCGCCGGGCACGGCGCGCGCCTGTTCAGCCGCATCGCCTGGGTGCTGCCCGGCCTGGACGCCCTGCCCGCGCTGCGCCGGCGCATCGACGCGCTCGAACTCCAGCCGGCGCAGGCCGTGGCCGCCTTCGCCAAGCTGGTGGCCGGCCTGCTGGCCGTGGTGTTCGAGGCGGCCGACGGCGCCACCGACCCCGAGATCTCGCGCCTGCTGGTGGCGATGTTCAACTTCATGCAGGGCAAGGAGTTCGCCGGCCAGGAGCGGGCCTTCGGCGCCGCCGCGCTTGCGCTGGGCCGGGGCGACGACGCGCAGCGCCAACAATGGCGCCACCTCATCGAGTCGCAGGAGCGCTGCTTCCAGGTGTTCATCGATTTCTCGGGCGACGCGGTGCGCACGCTGTGGCACGACAGCCAGTCGGACGCCGTGCTGGCCGAGCTCGAGCGCCTGCGCCGCAAGGGCGCCACCTCGGTGCCGGCCGACGCGCTGCTGAGCCAAGCCTGGTTCGACTGCTGCACGCGGCGCATCGACGCCATGCAGACGGTCGAGAACTGCCTCTCGGCCGACCTGCGCGCGCTGTGCGACCACAAGACCGCCCAGGCGCGCAGCGAGCTGGCGGCCTACCGGCAGCTGCTCGGCACGCTGGCCCCGCAGGCCGGCGGCGCGCTGTTCTTCGACGATGCCCAGCAGGCACAGGACACCACGCCGGCGCAGCTCGGGCGCCACCTCGAGCGCTCGGTGCTCGACATGGTCCAGGAGCAGTCGCAGCGCCTGCAGGCCATGAGCGACGAACTCGACACCGTGCGCGCCTCGCTCAACGAACGCAAAATCGTCGAGCGCGCCAAGGGCCTGCTGATGGCGCACCGGCGCCTGAGCGAGGCCGAGGCGCACAAGATGCTGCGCCAGACCGCCATGAACCAGAAGCGCCGCCTCGTCGACGTGGCCGAGTCGATGCTGGCCATGGCCGACTACCTGCCGCTCGAACCTGCACCGCGGCGCTGACCCGGGCCGCTTGGATTGGTGCAGCGCACAACAGTTGTGCGTCGCCCGGATTAGCGAGCCGGCAGGAACTTTCCCCTGCACCGGCGCGCCCTGCCAGCTATCTTTTCCATAGCTCCCACCGGCGGCTTCGGGCTGGCACACCGCTTGCATGGAGCTTGTCACAGACCGCAAGGTCTTCAGGCAGGTTGCACCCAACGGCGGGTGCGGCCCACCGAACCGGACAAAGGCGTCCCCATCCCGCAAGGGCTCGTTCACGAGCAGCCCCTGCGCGGTGCGGACGCCTTTTCGTTTTTGTCTTTCACTTCTGGAGCCCCGCCCATGTCCGATCTGCTGCTGAAAACCAAACTGAGCCGGCGCCGCGTGCTGCAGGCCGCCGCCCTCGGCGCCGTGGGCATCGACCCCGCACTGCGCGCCGCCGTCTGGGCCCAGGGCTCGGACAAGCCCGAGAAGGAAGAAGTGAAGATCGGCTTCATCCCGCTGACCGATTGCGCCAGCGTGGTGATGGCCTCGGTGCTGGGCATCGACAAGAAGTACGGCGTGAAGATCGTGCCGAGCAAGGAAGCCAGCTGGGCCGGCGTGCGCGACAAGCTCGTGAACGGAGACCTCGACATGGCGCACGTGCTCTACGGCCTGGTCTACGGCATGCACCTGGGCGTGAGCGGCCCGAAGAAGGACATGGCCGTGCTCATGACCCTCAACAACAACGGCCAGGCCATCACGCTGTCGAAGAAGCTGGCCGACAAGGGCGCGGTCGATGCGGCCTCGCTCGCCAAGCTCATCGCCAAGGAAAAGGGCGAATACACCTTCGCCCACACCTTCCCCACCGGCACCCACGCCATGTGGCTCTACTACTGGCTCGCCTCGGCCGGCATCGACCCGTTCAAGGACGTGAAGAACATCACCGTGCCGCCCCCGCAGATGGTGGCCAACATGCGCGTGGGCAACATGGACGGCTACTGCGTGGGCGAGCCCTGGGGCCAGCGCGCGATCATGGACGGCATCGGCTTCACCGGCATCACCACCCAGGACATCTGGAAGGACCACCCCGAGAAGGTGCTGGGCTGCACCGCGGAGTTCACGAAGAAGTACCCGAACACCGCGCGCGCCGTCACCGCCGCGATCCTCGAGGCCGGCAAGTGGATCGACACCGGCCTGCAGAACAAGAACAAGATGGCCGAAACCATCGCCGACAAGAGCTACGTCAACACCAGCGTGGACGCGATCAACCAGCGCATCCTGGGCCGCTACACCAACGGCCTGGGCAAGAGCTGGGACGACCCCAACCACATGAAGTTCTACAACGGCGGCGCCGTGAACTTCCCCTACCTGTCGGACGGCATGTGGTTCCTCACGCAGCACAAGCGCTGGGGCCTGCTGAAGGAACACCCCGACTACCTGAAGGTGGCCACCGAGATCAACCGCATCGACATCTACAAGCAGGCCGCCGCCGCCACGCAGACGCCCGTGCCCAAGGACGTGCTGCGCACCAGCAAGCTCTTCGACGGCACCGTCTGGGACGGCAAGGACCCGAAGAAGTACGCCGAGTCTTTCAAGCTCCATGTCTGAGGAGAAACGCACCATGGTCAGCGCTGTCTTCCATTCCCCGCTCGACGCCGTGGCCTCGCAGGTCGCCGCGCCCGTGGTGTCCAGGCCCCTGGCACCCGCCCCCGCTGCGGCCGTTGCGGCGGCGGCCCCCGTGCCCCGCGCCCGCACGCCCCTCGATCTGCGCGCCTTCTGGATGCGAGTGCTCCCGCCGTTCCTGGGCTTCGGCCTGCTGGTGCTGGTGTGGGAGATCGTGGCCATGAAGAGCACCACCGGCTTTCCCTCGCCGCTGGCCACCTGGCAGCAGGCGCTCACGGTGTTCAGCGATCCGTTCTACAGCAAGGGGCCGAACGACCAGGGCGTGGGCTGGAACGTGCTGTCGTCGCTGCAGCGCGTGGCGCTGGGCTTCGGCCTGGCGGCAGCCGTCGGCATCCCGGCCGGCTTCGCCATCGGGCGCTTCGAGTTCCTCTCGCGCATGTTCAACCCGCTCATCAGCCTGCTGCGCCCGGTGTCGCCGCTCGCGTGGCTGCCCATCGGCCTGCTGGTGTTCAAGGGCGCCAACCCGGCCGCCATCTGGACCATCTTCATCTGCTCGATCTGGCCGATGGTCATCAACACCGCCGTGGGCGTGCAGCGCGTGCCCAGCGACTACATGAACGTGGCCAAGGTGCTCAACCTCAGCGAATGGAAGATCCTCACCAAGATCCTCTTTCCCGCCGTGCTGCCCTACATGCTCACCGGCGTGCGCCTGGCCGTGGGCACCGCGTGGCTGGTGATCGTCGCGGCCGAGATGCTCACGGGCGGCGTCGGCATCGGCTTCTGGGTGTGGGACGAGTGGAACAACCTCAACGTCGCCAACATCATCATCGCGATCTTCGTGATCGGCATCGTCGGCCTGGTGCTGGAGTTCGCGCTCATCAAGCTCGCCACCGCATTCACGTTCGAAGAGGTGAAGTCATGAACGACGACAGCAAGTACATCGAGATCCATGGCGTCGAGCAGGCGTTCAAGACCCCCAAGGGCCGCTTCGTCGCGCTGCGCGACGTGAACCTGAACGTGGCCAAGGGCGAGTTCGTCACGCTCATCGGGCACTCGGGCTGCGGCAAGTCGACGCTGCTGAACCTCATCGCCGGCCTGACCACGCCCACGCAGGGCGTGCTGCTGTGCGCCAACAAGGAGATCAAGGGCCCGGGTCCCGAGCGCGCCGTGGTGTTCCAGAACCACTCGCTGCTGCCCTGGCTCACCTGCTTCGAGAACGTGTACCTCGCGGTCGAGCGCGTGTTCGCGGCCACCGAGAGCAAGGCGCAGCTGCGCGAGCGCACCGACGCGGCCCTCGCGCTGGTGGGCCTCACGCCCGCGGCGCAGAAGCGCCCCGGCGAAATCTCGGGCGGCATGAAGCAGCGCGTGGGCATCGCGCGGGCACTGTCGATGGAGCCCAAGGTGCTGCTGATGGACGAGCCCTTCGGCGCGCTCGACGCCCTCACCCGCGCCAAGCTGCAGGATGAACTGCTCGCCATCGTGCAGAAGACGCGCAGCACGGTCGTCATGGTCACGCACGACGTCGACGAAGCGGTGCTGCTGAGCGACCGCATCGTGATGCTCACCAACGGCCCGGCCGCCACCATCGGTGACGTGCTGGCGGTGGACATCGCGCGGCCGCGCAACCGTGTCGCATTGGCCGAAGACCCGGCCTATGTGCATGCGCGCAAGGCGGTGATCGATTTTCTCTACACGCGCCAGGCGCATGTGGAGAAGGCCGCGGCCTGATCCGGCAGGCGCGGCACCACGGGCGTCAGGACATGATGACCTGCAGGCTGTGCTCGTACCAACCGGTCAGGCGCTCGAAGGTGTCCACGAGCGCCTCGCTGGAACGCACCAGCGTGGCGCGTCCTTCGGCGCTGTCGAGCGCCTGCACGCCGCCGACGAGGCGCAGCCACTCGTCGCGCGCGCTCGCCAGCCCGGCGCGGATCTCGGGCGAGCTGAGCGGGGCACGCTCCAGCTCCAGCAGCGCGGCTTCGAATTCGTTCATGGTCGGCAGCAGCCGTTCGCGCGAGGCACCGGCCGCGAGCGTCGAGGCCAGCAGCGCGTCCTTGGCCAGCCGCTGCGCGCGCATGCGCTGCCGTCCGCAGATGTTGACGATGCGCAGCGCGCGCCGCGCACCCGAGGCCTCCAGCGCGTCCGTCAGCGACTCGGCCGCCGACAGCAAGGCCTCGCCGCGCGCATCGATCGCAGCCAGCCCTTGCGACGCGGGCTTGGCCGCCAGCAGCGCGGCCAGCGCAAGCCACGCGGCCTGCACCTCACCGAGCGCCTGCACGCCGGCCGGGCCCAGCTCGAGGGCCGTCAGATGATCCAGCGTCTGCTGCACGCGTTCGGTCGACTGCGTGCGCAGCACGCGCGCACGCTGCGCATCGATGCCGGCCGCGAGCTGCGCCGCCACGCGCACCAGCCGCTGCGAGAGCATGCGCAGCTGGCCCGCGCGGTTGATCGCCTCGGCCCACTGCGCGGCCTCGATGACCGAGCGCGACACCTCGCCCAGCCGCAGGTTGGCGTGCATCGCGGCGCCGCGCAGCAGGCCGAAGGCCTCGTCCTCGCCGATGCCGCGCGCGGACATCAGCAGGCCCTTGGCGCGGTCGACCCACTTGCGCTCGTCCATGCGCGTGCGCAGGGCGTCGAGCTCGGTGCGCAGCGCGGCCTCGCGGGTCCAGCGGGCCTGCGCCTGCGCGGTCAGTGCGGCGAGCGCATCGGCGCCCTCGATGGGTACCCACCCGTGCACGCCCGCGGCCACGAGCGCCGCGTGCTGCGCGCCGTCCAGCGGCGCGCTCATCACGCCCAGGGCACATGGCGGTGCGCCACCCCAGGCAGCCAGTGCTTCGAGCAGCGCGTCGAGCTGCGGCTCTGTTTCATCCAGATGCACCAGGACCATCGACGGTGCGAGCGCCTGCGTGCGCTGCACCAGCGTGTGGCAGCCCGCGCGCCCGAGCACCGCGACGCCCGCGGCATCGATCGACTGCTGCAGCGATGCCGGCAAGGGCTCGCCTTCAGCGGGTTCAGGGGAAAGGACGACGAGAAAGGACATGGCGGCAAGGTGTGGCAAGGCCCGGGAAGCATAGGCCACGCCAGCCTGCATTCGCAGGCACGCCTCTTGCATCGAAGGGGGCACGGTGTAACGAAGCACCGCTTTGGTGAGGCTGCAGGTTCATGCATCCAACCCGGCCATCCTCAGGCCGGGCTCACCCCCATGCCGACGGCATTCGCCGCCGGCCTCCCGACTCCACCCCTGTCCGTCGACACGACCGCTGCCCGGTCGCGCCGCGGCTTTTTGCACCTTTGAACACCATGTCCGGTTTCAGGAATTTCTTGCAGTCAGGCCACAGTCCGACCCTGTTCGCGGCCTTCCTGTACTTCTCGTTCTCCTGCTGCATCTGGGTGCTCAACGGCGCCATGGCGCCCTTCATCGGCGAGACCTTCAACCTCTCGCCCGCGCAGAAGGGCCTGATGCTGTCGGTGCCGATCATCGCGGGCGCGCTCATGCGCTTCCCGCTGGGCCTGCTGTCGCAGTACATCGGCCGCAAGAAGGCCACGCTGGTCGAGATGGGCCTCATCGCCGTGGCGATGCTGTTCGGTTTCTTCTTCGTGAAGAGCTTCAACGACCTGCTCGCGATGGGCGTGCTGCTGGGCATCGCCGGCGCGAGCTTCGGCGTGGCGCTGTCGCTGGGCTCGGGCTGGTTCCCGCCGCAGCACAAGGGCCTGGCGATGGGCCTGGTGGGCGCGGGCAACGTGGGCACGGCCGTGTCGGTGCTGGTGGCGCCGCCGCTGGCCAACTGGCTGGGCTGGCAGGCGGTGTACGGCGTGGCCGCCGTCGCGATCCTCATCCCGATGGTCGTGATGGTGTTCTTCGCCAAGGAGCCGCCGGACGTGGACCCGCACGGCAGCTTCCGCGCCCACATCGCCTGCCTGTTCGAGAAAGACGGCTGGGTCTTCAGCCTGATCTACGGCGTGACCTTCGGCGGCTTCATCGGCCTCACGACCTTCCTGCCCTCGTACTACTACGACCAGTTCGGCGTGAGCAAGGTGCAGGCCGGCCAGCTGACGATGCTCGCGGCCTTCATGGGCGCGGCGGTGCGCATCGTGGGCGGCTGGCTGTCCGACCGCTGGGGCGGCGTGAACACGCTCACGGTGGTGCTGCTGGTGGTGGCCGTGGGCCTCGTGCTGGTGGGCTTCTCGTCGGGCTCGCTGGCGCTCACCACGCTGCTGCTGATCGTGTGCTTCGCCGCGCTGGGCGCGGGCAACGGCGCGCTGTTCCAGCTGGTGCCGCTGCGCTGGCCCACGAGCACGGCGGTGGCCGGCTCGATGATCGGCGAGATCGGCGCCCTCGGCGGCGGCCTGGTGCCCAACGCCATGGGCCTGTCGAAGCAGTACCTGGGCAGCTATGCCTGGGGCTTCGTGTTCTTCGGTGCGCTCTCGCTGGCGATGCTGGGGGTGATGCGCGTGATGCAGATCCGCTGGACGCGCACCTGGGCCGAAAAGGGCGGACGCGCGCGTGTCACGCCGGCCCCTGCGGTGGCCAAGCCCTCGCCCGTTCGCAAGGCCGCCCGTTCATGAGCCTCTTCGCCCGCCCCCGCTCAACGTGGCAGGAAGAGAAGCCACACGATGAGCAGCACGTTGAACAGCACCGACACGCCGAGCGCGAGCTGGTACAGCGCGAGCGGATCGCGGCGGATCAGCGGCGTGGCGGCGGGCGCGTTCACGGGGCGCGAGGCGCCGCGCTCCAGCGCGAGCAGCATCTCCTCGGCGGTCTCGAAGCGTTCGCGCGGATCGCGGGCCACGGCCTTGCGCACGAGGTGGTCGAGCCACACGGGCACGTCGGGCCGCAGGCGCGAGAGCGCGACCGGGTCGCGCCGGTAGCGCGCCACCTGGTAGGGCTCGATCTCGCCGTAGGGCAGGTGCCCGCCCAGCCACTGGTAGAGCGTGGCGCCGAGCGCGAACAGGTCGCTGCCCGCATCGGCCACGCCGCCCTCTTCCCACTGCTCGGGGTTGATGTAGCTCGGCGTGCCCGCATGCAGCTCGCGCTGCGCCGCGCCCTCGCGGCCCGAGATCGCCACGCCCAGGTCGAGGATGCGCCAGTGCCCGTCGTCGCCCCGGTGCAGGTTGCCGGGCTTGATGTCGCGGTGGACCACGCCGTGGCGGTGCAGCCGGCCGAGCGCGCGGCTCACCTCGATGGCCGCGGCGACCACCTCGGCCACAGTGCCGCGCGTGCCGTCCTTGCGCATCTGCTCGAGCGTGCGCCCGCCGTGCCAGTCGAACACGATGTACAGCGCGCTGGCGTCCGGTGCACGCTCGTGCACGCGCACGAAGCCGCCGCCCTGCCCCACGCGCTGCCCCAGCCAGGCCTCGTGCGCCAGCATCGCGCGCTCCTGCGGGTCGCCGGCGCGCGACGGGTGCAGGGTCTTGAGCGCGACCAGTTCGCGCGTGACCGGATGGCGCGCCTGGTACAGCAGGTGCACGCCGGTGTCGGCCACCAGGCCGGTGACGACGTAGCCGTCGAGCACGTCGCCCACCTTGAGCCACGGCGGCGGCGCCAGGCGGCGGCCGTCGCCGAGTTCGTCGTCGAGCTGGCGCGCGTCCAGCCCCACCACGCGGATCACCAGCGCGGTCGCGTTGTCGCGCGTGCCGGCGTCCAGCGCGGCCTGCACCAGCGCTTCGCTTGCTGCCTCGGCGTCGCCCTGCAGCGCGAGCGCGGCCACCTGCTGCGGCTTGAGCACGCCGTGCACGCCGTCGGTGCTGAGCACGAAGCAGTCGCCCACGCGCACGTCGCCCTGCAGGTAGTCGACACGCACCTGGTCGTCCAGGCCGATGGCGCGCGTGAGCCGGCTGCGCATGTCGGGGTGGTCGAAGGCGTGGTCCTGCGTGAGCAGCTGCGCGGGCTCGCCGTCGGCGCGCACGCGCCAGGCGCGCGTGTCGCCCACGTGGGCCAGCGTGTAGCTCTGGCCGTGCAGCACCAGCGCGGTGAGCGTGGTGAGCGCCGTGCCCGCGCCCTCCTGTTTTCCCTGGCGCCGGCGGTTGTGATCGGCCAGCCAACCGTTCTGCGCGCCGATCAGGCGGTCGAGCGCGGCGGTCGGCTCCCAGGTCGCGGGCGTGGCGAAGTAGTCGGCCAGCAAACCCATCACCGTGGTCTGCGCCGCCTCGCGGCCGCGTCCGCCGCTCGAGACCCCATCGGCAATCGCCGCGATGAGCCCGCGTGCCTCGTCGCCGGCCGGCGCATGCACCGTGCCGGCGAAGTCCTCGTTCGCGTCGCGCGGCCCGCGCTGGCTGCTGTAGCCGATGTCCACTTCAAAGCTCATGGCGCGATTCTGACCGCGCGCCGCGGGCCGTCGTTCGGTTGATTTCCCTGAAAGGTCCCGCCCCATGAAGAAAATGAAACTCGTGATGGTCGGCAACGGCATGGCCGGCGTGCGCACGCTCGAAGAGCTGCTGAAGATCGCACCCGACCTATACGACATCACCGTCTTCGGCGCCGAGCCGCACCCGAACTACAACCGCATCCTGCTGTCGCCCGTGCTCGCGGGCGAGCAGACGGTGGACGAGATCGTGCTCAACAGCTGGGAGTGGTACAGCGACAACCACATCACGCTGCACGCCGGCAAGAAGGTGGTCGAGGTCGACCGCGTGAAGCGCATCGTGCGCGCCGAAGATGGCACCGAGGCGCCCTACGACCGCCTGCTGATGTGCACCGGCTCCAACCCCTTCATGCTGCCCGTGCCCGGCAAGGACCTGAAGGGCGTGATCGCCTACCGCGACATCGCCGACACCGACTACATGATCGAGACCGCGCGCACGCACAAGAACGCGGTGGTCATCGGCGGCGGCCTGCTGGGCCTCGAAGCGGCCAACGGCCTGATGCTGCGCGGCATGACCGTGACGGTGGTGCACGTGATGCCCTGGCTCATGGAGCGCCAGCTGGACGACGTGGCGGGCAAGCTGCTGCAGAAGTCGCTCGAAGACCGCGGCCTGAAGTTCCTCATGGGCGCGCAGACGCAGGACCTCGTCGAGGGCGACGACGGCCGCGTGAAGGCCATCCGCTTCAAGGACGGCACCGAGGTCGCGGCCGACCTCGTGGTGATGGCCGTGGGCATCCGCCCCAACGTCGAGCTGGCCGAGAAGATGCGCCTGCACTGCAACCGCGGCATCGTCGTGACCGACACCATGCAGACCGTGACCGATGCACGCATCTACTCGGTGGGCGAATGCGCGGCGCACCGCGGCATCGCCTACGGCCTGGTGGCGCCGCTGTTCGAGCAGGCCAAGGTGGCGGCCAACCACCTGGCGCTGTTTGGCATCGGCCGCTACCTCGGCTCGCTCACGTCCACCAAGCTCAAGGTCACGGGCATCGACCTGTTCAGCGCCGGCGAGTTCATGGGCGGCGAAGGCACCGAAGAAATCGTCATGAGCGACCCCTTCGGCGGCGTCTACAAGAAACTGGTGCTCAAGGACGACAAGCTGATCGGCGCCTGCCTGTACGGCGACACGGTGGACGGCAGCTGGTACTTCAAGCTGCTGCGCGACGGCCGCAGCGTGCACGACATCCGCGACAAGCTGATGTTCGGCGAATCGAACATCGGCGACACCGGCCACGAGGGCCACAGCAAGGCCGCGAGCATGCCCGACGATGCCGAGGTGTGCGGCTGCAACGGCGTGAACAAGGGCACCATCTGCAAGGCCATCAAGGAGAAGGGCCTGTTCACGCTCGACGAGGTGAAGAAGCACACCAAGGCCAGCGCCAGCTGCGGCTCGTGCACCGGGCTGGTCGAGCAGATCCTGATGTTCACGGCCGGCGGCGACTACTCGGCCACGCCGAAGAAGAAGGCGATCTGCGGCTGCACCGACATGAGCCACCAGGACGTGCGCGACGCGATCCGCAGGGAGCACTGGCTCACGCACGACGCGGTCTATCGCGGCATGGGCTGGCGCACACCCAACGGCTGCGCCACCTGCCGCCCGGCCGTCAACTACTACCTCATCAGCACCTGGCCGAAAGAGGCGAAGGACGATCCGCAGAGCCGCTTCATCAACGAGCGCAGCCACGCCAACATCCAGAAGGACGGCACCTACTCCGTCATTCCGCGCATGTGGGGCGGCCACACCACGCCCGACGAGCTGCGCCGCATTGCCGACGCGGCCGACAAGTACAAGATCCCGACCGTCAAGGTCACGGGCGGCCAGCGCATCGACCTGCTGGGCGTGAAGAAGGAAGACCTGGAAGGCGTGTGGAAGGACATCGGCATGCCCTCGGGCTTTGCCTATGCCAAGTCGCTGCGCACGGTGAAGACCTGCGTGGGCAGCGAGTGGTGCCGCTTCGGCACGCAGGACAGCACGCGGATGGGCAAGGACCTGGAGCGTGCGCTGTGGGCCATGTACTCGCCGCACAAGGTCAAGCTGGCCGTGTCGGGCTGCCCGCGCAACTGCGCGGAGGCCGGCATCAAGGACGTGGGCGTGATCGGCGTCGACTCGGGCTGGGAGCTGTACGTGGGCGGCAACGGCGGCATCAAGACCGAGGTGGCGCAGTTCCTCGTGAAGGTGAAGACCGCCGAGGAAGTGATGGAACACGCCGGCGCCTTCCTGCAGCTGTACCGCGAGGAAGGCTGGTACCTGGAGCGCACGGTGCACTACATCGGCCGCGTGGGCCTGGACTACGTGAAGAAGAAGATCCTCGAAGACGCCGAAGGCCGCAAGGCGCTGTGGGAGCGGCTGCAGTTCGCGCTCGACGGCGAGCCCGACCCGTGGTTCGAATCGGCGCAAGCCTCGGTGGATGTGCGGCAGTTTGCGCCGCTGAGCGTGTGATCGGAGCGACCGCTTGAAACGACGACTCTTCATCGCATCGTCCGCCCTCGCCGCACTCGCCCCGGTGGGCGCCCGTGCGCAGGTGGCCGACCTCAACGACGCCATCAACAAGGCCGGCCGCCAGCGCATGCTGTCGCAGCGCGCGAGCAAGGCCTACCTGGCGCTGGTGCAGAAGGTGGAGCCGCGCAGCGCGCAGCAGGTGCTTGACCGCTCGGTGGCGCTGTTCGAGCGCCAGCTCGGCGAACTCAAGGCCTTTGCACCGACGCCGACGCTGCGCGCCACCTACGACGGCCTGGACGGCGCCTGGCGCGCCTTCCGCACCGAGCTGGCCGATGCGGCGCCCGGCCGGGAAGCCGCCGCGCGGGTGGTGGCGCTCGACGCCGCCGTGCTCGCGCTGGCCCACCAGGGCACGGCGCAGTACGAGGCCGCCTCGGGCAGGCCGGTCGGGCGGCTGGTCAACATCGCGGGGCGCCAGCGCATGCTGTCGCAGCGCATGGCCAAGTGCTACCTGGCCGCGGCGATGCAGATCGACCCGGCCGGCAGCACCGCCGAGATCGCCAAGGCGCGCACCGAATTCCTGGCCGCGCTCGAGCTGTTGCGCAACGCGCCCGAGGCCACCGCGCAGATCCGCCAGGAGCTGGTGCTGGCCGACGCGCAATGGATGTTCTTCAACCGCGGCCTGCAGCGCCTGGACGGTGCGGGCGCCTCGCCCGCGCTGATGTCCGACGTGTTCGTGAGCAGCGAGAACCTGCTCGCGATCATGGACCGCGTGACCGGCCTGTACGCCGAGATCAAGACCTGACCCGCGCCCGACCCCAAGACAAGAGAGCCCCACCATGAGCGATTGGAAAGCCATCTGCCGCCTCGACGACATCCCCGTGCTCGGCGCCCGCCGCGTGATGCGGCCCGCTGGCCTGGACGTGGCCGTGTTCCGCAATGCCGAGGACCAGGTCTTCGCCCTGCTCGACCGCTGCCCGCACAAGGGCGGTCCGCTGAGCCAGGGCATCGTGTTCGGCACCAGCGTGGCCTGCCCGCTGCACAACTGGGCCATCGGCCTGGACGACGGCTGCGCCCGCTCGCCCGACGAAGGCTGCACGCCGAAGTTCGCGGTGAAGCTCGAAGACGGCGTGGTGCACCTGGACGCCGGCGAGCTGGCCACGCACGCGCTCGACCTGGAGCGCCCCGTCGCCGGGCCGCAGCGCCTGGCCGCCGTGACGGTCCTGTCCCCGGAAGAAGGTTGAGGCCCGCATGACCCAGGAGACGCGCTCCACCTGCCCGTACTGCGGCGTCGGCTGCGGCGTCATCATCGAATCGCAGGGCGACCAGATCACCGGCGTGCGCGGCGACCCCGACCACCCGGCGAACTTCGGCCGCCTGTGCACCAAGGGCTCGACCTTGCACCTCACGGCCAGCGCGACCGTCACTCGCCAGACGCGGCTGCTGCAGCCCCTGCAGCGCCTCGCGCGCAAGGAGGCGCCCGCGCCCGTGGCGTGGGACCACGCGCTCGACCTCGCCGCCGGCAAGTTCGCGCAGGTGGTGCGCGACCACGGCCCCGACGCGGTCGGCTTCTACGTGTCGGGCCAGCTGCTCACCGAGGACTACTACGTCTTCAACAAGCTCGCCAAGGGCCTGGTCGGCACCAACAACATCGACACCAATTCGCGCCTGTGCATGAGCAGCGCCGTGGCCGGCTACAAGCAGACGCTGGGCGCCGACGCGCCGCCGGCCTGCTACGACGACCTGAAGCATGCCGAGTGCCTGTTCATCGTGGGCAGCAACACGGCATGGGCGCACCCCATTCTTTTTCGCCGCATCGAGGACGCGAAGGCCGCGAACCCGGCGCTGAAGATCGTCGTGGCCGACCCGCGCCGCACCGACACGGTCGAGATCGCCGACCTGTTCCTGCCGATCCAGCCCGGCACCGACGTGATGCTGTTCCACGGCATGCTGCACCTGATGCTGTGGGAAGGCTGGACCGACACCGCCTACATCGCGGCCCGCACCAACGGCTTCGACGCGCTCAAGGCCACGGTGCGCGACTGCACGCCCGACACCGTGGCGCAGGTGTGCGGCATTCCGAAGGACGACCTGCTCGCGGCGGCGCGCATGTTCGCGACCTCGCCCGCCACGCTGAGCCTGTATTGCCAGGGCCTGAACCAGTCGTCCAGCGGCACGGCGAAGAATGCCGCGCTCATCAACCTGCACCTGGCCACGGGCCAGATCGGCAAGCCCGGCGCGGGCCCGTTCTCGCTCACGGGCCAGCCCAATGCGATGGGCGGGCGCGAGGTGGGCGGCCTGGCCAACCTGCTGAGCGCGCACCGCGACCTGGCCAACCCCGAGCACCGCGCCGAAGTGGCCGCGCTGTGGGGCGTGCCCTCGGTGCCCGAGAAGCCCGGCAAGACGGCCGTCGAGATGTTCCAGGCCGCGGCCGACGGCGAAATCCGCGCGCTGTGGATCGCCTGCACCAACCCCGCGCAGTCGATGCCCGACCAGGCCACGGTGCGCCGCGCGCTCGAACGTGCCGAGTTCGTCGTGGTACAGGAAGCCTTCGCCACCACCGCCACCTGCGCCTTCGCCGACCTGCTGCTGCCCGCCACCACCTGGGGCGAGAAGGAAGGCACCGTGACCAACAGCGAGCGCCGCATCTCGCGCGTGCGCCCGGCCGTGCCGGCACCGGGTGAGGCGCGCAACGACTGGTCGATCGGCGTGGCCTTCGCGCGCCGGCTCGAAGCGCAGCTGGGCCGCAGCTTCACGCTGTTCCCGTACGAGAGCGCCGAATCGGTCTGGAACGAGCACCGCGAATCCACGCGCGGACGCGACCTCGACATCACCGGCCTGAGCTACGCGATGCTCGAGAACGCCGGCCCGCAGCAATGGCCGCTGAAGGAAGGCGAGCGCGCCGGTCGCGTGCGCCTGTACGAAGACGGCGTGTTTCCCACGCCCGACGGCCGCGCCCGCTTCGTCGACACGCCCTACAAGCCCGTGGCCGAAGCGCGCGAGGCGCGCTTTCCCTTCTCGCTGAACACCGGCCGGCTGCGCGACCAGTGGCACGGCATGAGCCGCACCGGCACGGTCGGCAAGCTGTTCGGCCACGTGGCCGAGCCCGTGGTGCAGATGAACGCGCAGGACATGGCGCGCCGCCAGATCGCCGAGGGCGACCTGGTGCACCTCACATCGAAGCGTGGCTCGATCCTGCTGCCGGCGCGCGCCAGCGCCGAGATCGGCATGAGCCAGGCTTTCGTCGCCATGCACTGGGGCGAGGAGTACCTGAGCGGCTGCTCGTCGACTGGCGTGCGTCTCGCGGGCATCAACGCGCTCACCACGCCGGCCTACTGCCCCACCTCGAAGCAGCCCGAGCTCAAGCACACGCCCGTGAAGATCCTCAAGGCCGAGCTGCCGTGGTCGCTGCTGGCCATGGCCTGGCTGCCCGCCGGCGATGCGCTCACGGCGCAGCGCGCGCTGCAGCCGCTGATGGCGCTGTTCCCCTTCGCCACCTGCGTGCCGTTCGCGGGCAATGCGCCCGGCGAAGAAGAACGCAGCGGCGTGCTCTTTCGCGCCGCCGCGCACGACGCGCCCGACGCCGCGCTGGTCGAGAAAATCGAAGCCCTGCTGGGCCTGCAGACCGCCGACACCCTGCGCTACGCCGACCACCGCCGCGGCCAGCGCCGCGCCGCGCGGCTGGTGCGCCGCGCCGACGGCAGCGCCGGGCTCGAAGCCTTCCTGCTGGGCGGTGACACCAGCGCCGAAGCCTGGATCGCCACCCTGCTGCGCGAGGAGCTGCCGGCCCAGAGCTACGGCCGCCTGCTGCTGTCGCCGGGCGCCCGCGCGCCGGTGGCCGTGCAGTCGCGCGGCAAGCCGGTGTGCGCCTGCTTCAACGTGACCGACCGCGCCATCGAGGCCGAGCTGCTGCGCTGCACCGGCAGCGCCGACGAGCGGCTGGCAGCGCTGCAGGGGGCGCTGAAATGCGGCACGAACTGCGGCTCGTGCGTGCCGGAGCTCAAGCGCATGGTGCGGGCCACCCCGGCCGAAGCACTGGCCGTGGGGGCATAAGCCGACTCACATTCCGGCATAAGCGTTGCGGGACAATCCGCCTACCCATGGGAATCAGCCACTACATCAAGGAAATCGGCCGCGGCGCGCGGGGCGCCCGTCCGCTCACGCGCGAGCAGGCCTGCGACCTGTTCGGCCAGGTGCTGGACGGCACGGTCACCGATCTGGAGATCGGCGGCTTCTGCCTGGCCATGCGCATCAAGGGCGAGACGCCCGAGGAGATGGCCGGTTTTCTCGACGCCACGCATGCGCGGCTGAACCCCGTGACGACCCGCGGCGGACCGCTGATCGTGCTGCCCAGCTACAACGGCGCGCGCAAGCTGCCGGTGCTCACGCCGCTCCTGGCGCTGCTGCTGGCGCGCGAAGGCCTGGCGGTGCTGGTGCACGGCAGCGCGAGCGAAACCTCGCGCGTACTGGCATCGAACGTGCTTTCAGCCTTGGACATGCCCCCGATGACCACGCTCACCCCTTTGGCCGCCGGCCAGGTGGGCTTTGCCCCGACCGAGCTGCTGAACCCCGCACTCAAGCGCCTGCTCGACGTGCGCCGCGTGGTGGGTCTGCGCAACCCCGGCCACAGCGTGGTCAAGCTGATGCGCCCGACCACCGGCCCCTGCGTGGTGGTGGCCAGCTACACGCACCCCGAATACGCCCGCACGATGGGCGAGACCTTCGAGCTCACGGGCATGACCGCCCTGCTCTCGCGCGGCCTCGAAGGCGAGGTGGTCTCCGACCCGCGCCGCACCGCGCAGATCGACGGCTTCGTGCGCGGCGTGCGCAGCGAACTCCAGGCCCAGGCCGCCGGCACCGCCGCCGACGTGCCCGGGCTGCCGAAAGAAATCGACGTCGCCACCACGGCCGAGTACACGCGACGCGTGCTGGCCGGCGAGCTTCCCGTGCCCGAAGCCATCGCGACGCAAGTCAGGCACATCACCGAACTGGCCTCCCACGCATGAACACCCCCTCCACCCTCATCACCGGCCGTTGCACGCTGGTGGGCGCCGGCCCCGGCGACCCCGAGCTGCTGACCGTCAAGGCCGTCAAGGCGATCCAGGCCGCCACGGTGCTGCTGGTCGACGACCTCGTGAACGATGCCGTGCTCCAGGCCTACGCCCGCCCCGGCGCGCGCATCGTGCACGTGGGCAAGCGCGGCGGCTGCAAGAGCACGCCGCAGGCCTTCATCGAGCGGCTCATGATCACGGCCGTGCGCGAAGGCGAGACCGTGGTGCGCCTGAAGGGCGGCGACCCGTTCATCTTCGGGCGCGGCGGCGAAGAGGTGGAGCACCTGCGCGACGCCGGCATCGAATGCGCGGTGGTCAACGGCATCACCGCCGGCCTGGCCGCCGTGACCTCGCTGGGCGTGCCGCTCACCCACCGCGACCACGCGCAGGGCGTGGTCTTCGTCACCGGCCACGCCAAGACCGGCGCCGGCGCGGCCGAAGACCCGACCGACTGGCGCGCACTGGCCGCCACGGCGCACAACGCACGCCTCACGCTCGTGATCTACATGGGCGTCTCGGGCGCCGGCCACATCGAGCGCGAACTGCTGCACGGCCTGCCGGGCGACACGCCCGTGGCCGTGGTGCAGCACGCGAGCCTGCCGCACCAGCGCCACCTCGTGACCACGCTGCAAGGCCTGCAGGCCCGCATCGCCGAGGCCGGGCTGGCCAGCCCGGCGGTGATCGTAGTGGGCGATGTGCTGCAGGGGCTGGCCGCAGCCGCGCTGCAGCCGGGCGACGCCGGCCGGTTCGGCACCTAGCCAGGCGCCTCTTAACGCGCAGCCTCGAGGTGCGTGACGGTCGGCTTGCCCTTCACAACCTCGACATGAAACCGGACCTTGTCGCCGGGCTTGACCTGTTCGAGCATCTGCTTCTCGGCCACATCGAAACCCATCGTCATCGGCGGCATCGCCAGGTTGGGGATGTCGCCGTGCTTCAACACGATCAGGCCGCGGGCCGGATCGATCTTCTGGACCACCGCATCGGTCAGCATGCCCGGTGCGGACGCCTTCGCGGGCGGAGGCTCGCTCTTCGGCGCCTGGGCCTGGGCGGCACCGGCCAGGCCGGCGAGCAGCGCGAAGGCAAGGGGATGGAGAAAGTTCATGAAGTGGCTCCTTGATGAGATGAGGGGTTGGAAACAGCAGGCGACAAAGGGGCGCGACGGCGCAGCAGATACCAGGCCGCGGGCACGACCAGCATGCTCAGCAGCGGCGCGGTGACCATGCCGCCCACCATGGGCGCGGCAATGCGGGTCATCACCTCCGAGCCGGTGCCGCTGCCCCACAGGATGGGCAGCAGGCCGGCCATCACGACCGCCACGGTCATGGCCTTGGGCCGCACGCGCAGCACGGCGCCTTCGCGGATCGCGGCCAGGAGCGTCTCGTCGTTCATCGGCTCGCCGGCGTCGAGGCGCCGTGCCAGCGCGTTCTTCAGATAGACCAGCATCACCACACCGAACTCGGCCGCCACGCCGGCCAGCGCGATGAAGCCGACCGCCGTCGCCACCGAAATCGAATGGCCCAGCGCCCAGATGAGCCAGAAGCCGCCGACGAGCGAAAACGGCACGGCCGCCATCACGAGGGCCGCATCGGCGAACGAGCGGAACAGCAGGTACAGCAGCACGAAGATCACCGCCAGCGTGGCCGGCACGACCAGCTTCAGCCGCTCGGTCGCGCGCGCCAGGTACTCGAACTGGCCGGACCATGACACCGCGTAGCCCGCGGGCATCTTCACGGCCTGGTCGACCGCCGCCTGCATGTCGTGGACGGCGGAGCGCAGGTCGCGCCCGCGCACATCGACATAGACCCAGCCCGACAGCCGCGCGTTCTCGCTGCGCAGCATCGGCGGGCCGTCCTCGATGGTGATGCGCGCGACGTCGCCGAGCAGCAGTTGCGCGCCCTTTTCTGTCACGAAGGGCAGCTGCCGCAGCCGCTCCAGCGAATCGCGGATCTCGCGCGGGTAGCGCACGTTGATCGGGTAGCGCTCGCGGCCCTGGATCACTTCGCCCACGTTCTCGCCGCCGATGGCCGTGGACACCACGGCCTGCACGTCCGCCACCGAGAGGCCGTAGCGCGCGGCGGCGAGCCGGTCGACATCGACGTCGATGTAGCGCCCGCCGGTGAGCCGCTCCGCCAGCGCCGACGACACGCCGGGCACGCCCTTCACCGCCGCCTCGATCTGCGTGGTGAGCGCGTCGATGGTGGCCAGGTCCGCCCCCGCCACCTTGATGCCGACCGGGCTCTTGATGCCCGTGGCCAGCATGTCGATGCGGTTGCGGATGGGCGGCACCCACACGTTGGTCAGGCCCGGCACCTTGACCGCGCGGTCCAGTTCCTCGACCAGCTTGTCCGGCGTCATGCCGGCGCGCCACTCGCGCTTCGGCTTGAACTGGACGGTGGTCTCGAACATCTCGAGCGGCGCGGGATCGGTCGCGGTGTCCGCGCGGCCGGCCTTGCCGAACACGCGTGCGACCTCGGGCACGGTCTTGATGAGGCGGTCGGTCTGCTGCAGCAGTTCGGCGGCCTTCGACACCGACAGCCCCGGCAGCGCCGACGGCATGTAGAGCAGGTCGCCTTCGTCCAGCGGCGGCATGAACTCGCCGCCCAGGCGCATCAGCGGCACCACGGTCAGCGCCAGCAGCACCGCGGCGACGGCCAACGTCCCCTTGGGAAAGCGCAGCACCAGCTCCAGCGCGGGCCGGTACACGGCCATCAGAAAGCGGTTCACGGGATTGGCACCTTCGTGCGGAATGCGCCCGCGCACCAGGTAGCCCATGAGCACCGGGATCAGCGTGACCGACAGGCCCGCTGCCGCGGCCATCGCATAGGTCTTGGTGAAGGCCAGCGGCGAGAACAGCCGCCCCTCCTGCGCCTCGAGCGAGAACACGGGCACGAAGGACAGCGTGATCACCAGCAGCGAGAAGAACAGCGCCGGCCCGACCTCCACCGACGCGTCGGCCACCAGCCGCCATCGCTCGACCACCGTCGGCGGCCGGCCCTGCGTCGTCTCGAAGGCCTCGATGTGCTTGTGCACGTTCTCGACCATCACGATGGCGCCGTCCACCATCGCCCCGATCGCGATCGCGATGCCGCCCAGCGACATGATGTTGGCGTTGACGCCCTGCCAGTGCATCACGATGAAGGCCGCGAGCACGCCGATCGGCAAGGCCACCACCGCCACCAGCGCCGAGCGCAGGTGGAACAGGAAGACCGCACAGACCAGCGCCACCACGATGAACTCCTCGATCAGCTTGCCGCGCAGGTTGTCGACGGCGCGGTCGATCAGCAGCGAGCGGTTGTAGGTCGGCACGATCTCGACGCCCGGCGGCAGGCTGGGCTTGAGTGCGTCGAGCTTGGCCTTGACGGCCTCGATGGTCGAGCGCGCGTTCTTGCCCGAGCGCATGACGATCACGCCGCCGGCCACCTCGCCTTCACCGTCGAGTTCGGCGATGCCGCGGCGCATCTCGGGGCCGATCTGCACGGTCGCCACATCGCGCAGCAGCACCGGCGTGGCGCCCGTCACGGCCAGCGGGATGGTGCGGAAGTCGTCCAGCGAACGCAGGTAGCCGCGCGAACGCACCATGTACTCGGCCTCGGCGAGTTCGACGACCGAGCCGCCCGAGGCCTGGTTGGCCTTCTGCAGCGCCGCCACGACCACCGACTGCGTGATGCCCAGCGCGCGCATGCGGTCGGGGTCGAGCACCACCTGGTACTGGCGCACCATGCCGCCGATGCTGGCGACCTCGGCCACGTCGGGCACGGTCTTGAGCTCGAACTTGAGGAACCAGTCGTTCAGTGCGCGCAGCTGCCCGATGTCGCGCGTGCCCGTGCGGTCGACCAGCGCGTACTCGTAGACCCAGCCCACGCCCGTGGCATCGGGGCCCAGCGAGGCGTTGGCGCCGGCGGGCAACCGGCCCTGCACCTGGTTCAGGTACTCGACGACGCGCGAGCGCGCCCAGTACGGATCGGTCTTGTCGTCGAACAGCACGTAGACGAACGAGTCGCCGAAGAACGAATAGCCGCGCACCGTCTTCGCGCCGGGCACGCTGAGCATGGTGGTGGTCAGCGGGTAGGTGACGAGGTCTTCGACCACCTGGGGCGCCTTGCCGGGGAAAGGCGTGCGGATGATGACCTGCGTGTCCGACAGGTCGGGCAGCGCATCGAGCGGCGTGCGCACCACCGACCACCACCCGGCGGCCACCAGGAACAAGGTCGCGACCAGCACCAGGAAGCGGTTGCCGATCGACCAGCGGATGACTGCGGCGATCATCGCTTGGCGCCCTGTGGCATGCGCTGCACGGAGACCAGCTCGTAGCCGGTGGGGCCGCCTTCCTTGAACTCGAAGCGGACCAGGTCGCCGGGCTGGATGTCCGGGAACGCCTCGGGCGATGCCTTCGCAAAGCCCATCGTCATCGACGGCCATTTGAGCGTGGCGACAGGGCCGTGCGAGATCGTGAGGCCGTCGGGCGCCACGCTTTCCACCTTGCCTTCGGCCTGGTGCAGCACGGCAGCCGGCGGTGTGGTCGTGGCTGCCGGCGATGCCATGCTGCCCAGCACCGACCGCAGCCGGGCCTCCGAGTCGATGAGGAACTGGCCGCTGGCCACGACCTGCTCGCCTTCATTCAGACCGGAGATGACTTCGGTGTCGTCGCCCAGGTCCGTGCCAGTCGACACATCGCGCGGCTCGAACGCGCCATCGGCCTTGCGCACGATGACGACCGCGCGCTTGCCGGTGCGGATCACGGCTTCGGACGGCACGACCAGCCGGGTGCTGGCGGGCCCCGTCACCTGCAGGCGCAGCAGCATGCCGGGCGTGAGCGTGCCGCGCCGGTTGTCGACCTCGAAGCGGGCCTTCAGCGTGCGGGTGGCGGCGTTGACCTCGGGAAGGATCTCGTCGAGCGTGCCGTCGAACGACTGGGCGGCATCGGCCTGGAGCACCGCCTTGACCTTCTGGCCGCGCGCGAGCCGCACGGCCTGTGCTTCCGGAATCTCGGCCACCGCCCAGACCTTCTCCAGGCCCGCGATGCGGAACAGCGTCGTGCCGGGCGTGACCGCGACGCCTTCGCGCACGCCCAGCTCGGCCACCACGCCGTCGGACGGTGCGGTGAGCACGTAGCGCGCCTGCGCCGTGCCGGTTTCCTCGTTGCGGCGGATGAGCTCGGCGGGGATGGACAGGGCCCGCATGCGGTCACGCGCCGCCGCGACGAGGTCGGCGGAAACGCCCGATCGCTGGAGGGCCAGCCACTCGTTCTGCGGGCCCAGCCATTCAGGCGCGAAGACCGTCGCCAACGCCTGCCCCTTGCGCACGCGCTCCATCGGCGCGCGGACCGACAGACGCTCGACGAAGCCCGCCACGCGCGTCTGCACGACGACGTTGAGCCGCTCGTCGAACTGCACGGCGCCGACGGCATCGAAAGACGCGGAGACTTCCGCGCGCCGCACGCCGGCATACCGGATGCCGAGGTTCTGCTGGACCGTGGGGCTCACCTGCACGCCGCCTGCACTGCCCGTGCCGGTGGCGCTGTCGGCGTACATGGGCACCAGCTGCATGTCCATGAAGGGCGACTTGCCGGGTTTGTCGAAGCGCGGGCCCGGCACCATGGGGTCGTGCCAGTAGAGGACCTTGCGGCCGTCCGTGGTGGACGGCGTGGTCGCCGGCGCCTCCGTGGACGGGGCTGTCGTGCGCCCCAGGTAGAAGGCGCCTGCGCCGAGCAACAGGGCGGCCAGCAACGCTGCGCCGATCGTGCGTGTACGGTTCATGGGGCCCCCTCGGTGGTGAGCGGCCGGAAGGCCAGTTGGACGTGGGTTCTGGCCAGATCGCGCTGCAGCGTCAGCAGCTTGCGCTGCGCTTCGACTTCGGCATGCCGCGCCTCGAACAGCGTGACGAGGCTGCCCTGGTTGGAGCGGTAGGCCGCCGTTGCGGCCGCGGTTCTCTGGCCGGCCGGAACGACGACGCCCGTTCGGTAGCGGTCGATGCGTTGCTGCAGGCGTTGCGCATCGCTGCGCAGCGCCTGGTACTCGGCGGTCGCGGCCCGGGTGGCTTCGGCCAGGTCGGCCTCGGCTTTCTCGATGAGGGCCAGCTTGGCGGCGGTGTCCCGGTCCTGCCGTTCGCCAGGCGCCACGGGCAGGGGAATGCTCAGGCCCACCGACACCATGTCGGCGTAGCCGGTGCGCTGGCCATAGGCGAGCTCCCAGGTCCAGTTCGGCTTGCGGTTGGACGCGGTGACGGCCGCCGTCTGCCTGGCCACGTCGACATCGCGCCGCAGGGCCGCGACCGTGGGGTGCGCGGCCACATAGGCCGCTTCGGAGGGCGCGGCGATGGCGCCCGGAGACTGCAGTTCGTGGGGCGGTACGCCGACCCAGCGCTGGAAGGCGACGCTGGCGGCTTCCAGCTGCTGCAGGAGGTCGGCCGTCTCGTCTTCCGCGATGCCTCTGGCGCCGGCCAGGGCCAGCACGTCCTGGCTGCTCCCCGCGGCCGATGACAGGCGTGCGCGCGAGGCTTCCAGTTCTTCGTGCGCATGGTGCTCCATGCGCCGTGCGAGCTTGACGCTCTCGCCGGCGTAGAAGGCGTCCACGTAGGCGAGCGCGGCCTGCCGGCGGGTGTCGGCCACGGCGGCCTGCACCCGCACCGCCTCCAGGCCGACCGACGCCTCGGCGGCGGCCTGCCGCGCGGCGCGCTTGTCGGCGGACAGCCATTCTTGGCTGAGGCCGATGCGCTTCATCGTCATCGCATCGCGCGTGGTGTGGAAACGATCCGCGCCCGTCGCGGGCAGGTTGTCGATGCCGATGCGCAGCGTGGGGTCGGGAAGCTGCGGGGCCGCGGAGGCCGCCGCCGTGGCGCTGACGACGCCGGCACGGGCGGCGCGGGTGGCTTCGGAGCGCTGCGTCGCCCGCTGAAGCGCGTCCTCCAGGGACAGGGGGGCCGCCGTCGCCAGGTACGGCAGCAGCGCGGCAGCCCATGCGGCCGCGCGCGAAAAGGAAATGAACATGAAAACTCCGCAAACGAACGAACGAATCGCTGGCAGGCGGACGCGCCGCACCAGCACCGGTCAGTCGACGGAGATGTCAGACGCGCAGTCTGCGCGTGGCGAGAAAAACGGGATCGGGCGGTGGATGCTGCCGCTCCGGCACGGCCTGCGGCGGAAGGACATGGCCCTCCGACACCAGCACCAGGGGCATCACCACGAGCTGCACGATGGCCGGCAGCGAAGGCGTGGTCAGCTTCACCGGCTCGAAGGACAGCGACAGGTCGGCGGCGTGCTGGAAGCACAGCACCGGCTGGGCCATGTCCATGCCTTCGCAGGGCTCGCCCGACGCCATCATGTCGGCCATCGAGCCCGGGCTGTCCGACGCGCCGGGGCAGACATAGCCTGCCAGCGCCAGCTGCGAGAACAGCAGCGACAGGACCACGAACAGCGCGGTCATGCAGCGACGAAGGGAGCGGCGGGCCATGAGGAGGCGCAGTGTAGCGCCGCCGTCCGGGCGCCGCCTAAAATCCCGCCCGGCCCAACGAACAAGAAGGAAGAGGCAGGGATGCTCGACAAACTCAACGAATTCACCGAAAGCCACGGCGAGCTGCGCCGCGGGCGCGGGCTGGTCACAGGCACCATCGCCTTCAGCCTCGCCGCCCTGTGCTTTCTGGGCGTGCTGGCCTTCCACTTTCCGCAGTACCTGACGACGCCCGAGCTGCGCAAGAGCTACAACGTCGATGTGATGCGCGTCATCCTGCTCACCGCGCTGGTCATCGCGGGCGGGCTCTCGCTGGTCAACATCATCTTCAACCGCTCGCGCTGGCTCTCGTCGGCCGCGTTCCTGCTGGTGGCGGTGTCGGCCCTGCTGGGCGGGCACAAGGTGCCGGTGCACGACTTCGCGGACCACACGCCGTACATCGGGCTCGATTGGTTCATCCTCGACCTGCTGGGCTCGTCGCTGATCTTCATCTTCATCGAGAAGCTCTTTGCGCTGCGCAAGGACCAGCCGGTGTTCCGCGAAGAGTGGCAGACCGACTTCCACCACTTCGTGGTGAACCACATGATCGTGGGCTTCGTGCTGCTGGCCACCAACCTCATGGTGCACAAGCTCTTCGGCTGGGCCGCCAACGACGGCATCCGCGGCTGGGTGAGCAACCTGCCGTTCTGGGCAGGCATCCTGCTGATCATCCTCGTGGCCGACCTCGTGCAGTACTGGACGCACCGCGCCTACCACGAGGTGCCGGTGCTGTGGCGCCTGCACGCGGTGCACCACAGCGTGAAGAGCATGGACTGGATGGCGGGCTCGCGCCAGCACATCCTCGAGCTGCTGATCACGCGCACGCTGGTGCTCGCGCCCATCTACGTGCTGGGTTTCAGCAAGGACGTGATCGACGCCTACATCGTGGTGGTCGGCTTCCAGGCGGTGTTCAACCACTGCAACGTGAGCGTGCGCCTGGGGCCGCTGCGCTACCTGATCGTGACGCCCAACTTCCACCACTGGCACCACAGCCAGGACATCGAGGCGCTCGACAAGAACTACGCGGCGCACTACGCCTTCCTCGACTACCTCTTCGGCACGGCCGTGAAGAGCACCAAGCTCTGGCCCGAGAAGTACGGCGTGCTGGGCGACTACGTGCCCAACGGCTTCTTCAAGCAGCTGAAGTTCCCGTTCGTCTGGAAGGGATGAGCATGGCCTCCCTTCTTCGCGCGGTTGCGCTCGCCGCGGCGCTGCCGCTCTTGCTCTCGGCCTGCGCCACGCGCATCGACCTACCCTCCGAAACCTCCGGCCTGCGCCTGCGCGTGCAGAGCTCGGTGATCGCCCCCGGCAACGGCGGCGAGCTGATCGGCGCCGAGGTGCTGGCGCCCGGCGACATCCTGCTGACCTCGATCGCCACGGTGAACTCCTTCGGCATCCGCCTGGGCACCTTCTCGCCCGTGAGCCATGCCGTGCTCTACCTGGGCGACGGCCAGATCGCCGAGGCCGTGGGCACCGGCGTGCGCGCGCGGCCGCTGGCCGAGGTGGTCGACGAAGAGCAGATGGTCGTCGCCTTTCGCGTGCCGGGCCTCGTCGAGGCCGACGTCGAGAAGATGCGCGAGTGGGCGCATTCACAGGTCGGCACCCGCTACAACACCGCCGGCGTGCTGCTGAACGCGCCCTTCGTGCTGAACCGCCGGCTGTGCGAGCTGCCGCTGATTCCCTCGGCCGTCAGCGCGTACTGCATCAGCGGCCTGGCCACGGTGCAGCTGGGCGCCAGCCGCAACGACCAGTTCTTCTGCTCCCAGTTCGTGCTGGAGGCCTACCGCCAGGCCGGCGTGCCGATCACCGACGCCGACCCGCGCTGGGTGAGCCCGGCCGACCTGCTCCACATGCGCGAGGGCGACGTGCCCTCGATCGCCGCCACGCAGCCGCTGCGCTACGTGGGCCACCTCAAATACAACCCGCCGCCGGTGCTGGCGGCGGACGGACCCGCTTGAGCTCTTCTCCTTCCTCTTCTTCCTTTGACGTCGTTGTCGTCGGTGCCGGCGCCGCCGGTCTCTTGTGTGCCGCGCTGGCAGGCCAGCGCGGGCTGCGCGTGCTGCTGGCCGACCACAGCGAGAAGGTCGGCGAAAAGATCCGCATCTCGGGCGGCGGCCGCGCCAACTTCACCAACCGCGACCTCGACGTGCGCGCCCCGCAGCGCCATTTCGTGGGCGACAACCCGAATTTCTGCCGCTCGGCGCTGTCGCGCTACGCGCCGCAGCAGTTCATCGACATGGTGCAGCGCCACGGCATCGCGTACCACGAGAAGCACAAGGGCCAGCTGTTCTGCGACGGCTCCTCGCAGCAGATCGTCGACATGCTGCTGGCTGAGTGCGCCGCCGGCAACGTCGAGCGCTGGCAGCCGTGCAAGCTCGGCGACATCGCCTTTGTCGACGGTCGCTACCAAATCAGTAGCACGCGCGGTCCGATCGACACGCCCAAGCTCGTGGTGGCGACCGGCGGCTTGTCGATTCCCCAAATTGGTGCAAGCGATTTCGGCTACCGGCTCGCCGAGCAGTTCGGCCTGCGGCTGGTCACGCCGCGTCCGGCGCTGGTGCCGCTGACCTTCGGCGGCGACGCCTGGGCGCCCTACGCCGGTCTGGCCGGGCTGGCGCTGCCGGTGCGCATCGAGACCGGCGGCAAGAAGGACAAGATGGCCTTCCTGGAAGACCTGCTGTTCACGCATCGCGGCCTGTCGGGCCCCGCGGTGCTGCAGATTTCGAGCTACTGGAAGCCCGGCGCCCCGCTGACGCTGGACTTTGCACCCGGCATGGACGTGGCCGAGTCGCTGACCGACGCCAAGCGGCGCTCGAAGAAGCGCATCGCCAACGAGCTGGCCGCGCTGGTGCCCTCGCGCCTGGCCGACGCCTGGGTCGGCGAAGACCCGGCCCTGCAGCGCCCGGTCAACGAGGCCACCGACAAGGCGCTGGCGGCACTGTCCGAGCGCATCGCCCGCTGGCAGATCACCCCCAGCGGCACCGAGGGCTACAAGAAGGCCGAGGTGACGGCGGGGGGCGTCGATACCCGCGATTTATCGTCCCAGACCATGGAATCGAAGCAGCCGGGCCTGTATTTCATCGGCGAAGTGGTCGACGTGACCGGCTGGTTGGGCGGATACAACTTCCAATGGGCGTGGGCGAGCGCACATGCGTGCGCAACCGCGCTATAATCGCGGGCTAACTCTGGCCTTCCCTCAACGGCCGCAAAAAGTTTTCAGTTGAGGAACCCCGGCTTGGGGCCTCGATCTCCCCCGGCCAAATCCATTTCAACGATTCATCAATGACCACCATCCGCGTTAAAGAAAACGAGCCCTTCGACGTCGCCCTGCGCCGCTTCAAGCGCACCATCGAAAAGCTCGGCCTGCTGACCGACCTGCGCGCCCGCGAGTTCTACGAGAAGCCGACGGCCGAGCGCAAGCGCAAGAAGGCAGCTGCGGTCAAGCGCCACTACAAGCGCGTGCGCAGCATGCAGCTCCCCAAGAAGCTGTACTAAGCAACGCCCAGGGCAGCTGGCCCGACGAAAGTCCCCGCCAGCGCCCCGTTGCACCAGCCGCGCCAGGGAAACCTGCCGCGGCTTTTGTTTTTTCCGAAAGGTTGCAAAGAATGACTCTCAAAGAACAAATCACCGAAGACATGAAGACGGCGATGCGCGCCAAGGACTCGGAGCGCCTGGCCACCATCCGCCTGCTGCTCGCCGCCATGAAGCAAAAGGAAGTCGACGAGCGCGTGGAGCTCGACGACGCCATGGTCATCGCCATCGTCGACAAGATGGTCAAGCAGCGCAAGGACTCGATCGCCGCGTTCACCACCGGTGGCCGCGCCGACCTGGCCGACAAGGAAGCCGCCGAGATCAAGGTGCTCGAGGTCTACCTGCCCCAGCGCATGAGCGCCGACGAAACGGCCGCCGCGGTGAAGGCCATCGTGGCCGAGCTGGGCGCCTCGGGCCCCGGCGACATGGGCAAGGTGATGGGCGTGGTCAAGACGCGCCTGGCCGGCAAGGCCGACATGGGCCAGGTCAGCGCCGCGGTCAAGGCCGCCCTCACGGGCGCCTGAGGCGGCCACCGCCATGAAGAACGGCAGCAGCAGCCCGCTCGGCGCCGCGCCCGTCGCAACGATCCCGAAGGCCTGCGCCTGCCTGGTCGATGCGCAGGGCCGGCTGCTGGTGTTCCGTCATCCCGAAGACGGCAACATGCAGCTGCCCAAGGGCACCATCGAGCCCGGCGAGTCGCCCGAGGCGGCCGTGCGGCGCGAGCTGCTCGAAGAGTCGGGCCTGGTGTTCGCCGGCCGGCTCGAATCGCTGGGCACGCTGGAGCGCGAATGCGAAGCCGGCGTCGAAGGCAACACGCACCGCCATCCGCAGCGCTGGCACATCTTCCTGATGCGCGACCACCGCGCCCTGCCCGAGACCTTCGAGCACATGGCCACGGGCAGCCCGGAAGAAGAAGGCCTGGTGTTCTCGTTCTACTGGCTCGAGGCCGACGCCCCCATCGAGGACTTCGCCCTGCCCTACCGCCAGACCATCGAGCGCGTGCGCGCGGCCCTGCTGGCCGCCGACTGACCGATCACGGGATCAGGCGGACATGACGGCGCGCAGCGCCATGTACGCCCCCAGCAGCGCCAGCCCGATCAGGAAGCAGCGCCGGAACACGGCCACCGGCAGCCGCTGCCGCAGCCAGGTGCCCAGCACCATGCCGCCGACCGCCGGCGCCAGCATCGCCAGCGACCCGCCCAGCACCGCCGCCGGGTAGCTGCCGTTGGCCGCCAGCCCCAGGGCCAGCACCACGGTCGAGGTGGTGAACGAGATGCCCATGGCCTGGATCAGCGCATCGCGCTGGAAACCCAGGGCCTGCAGGTACGGCACGGCCGGCACCGCGAACACGCCGGTCACGGACGTCACCAGCCCCGTCGCGGCGCCCACCACGGGCCCCAGCCAGCGCGCCTGTGCGTCGCTCACGTGCAGCTGCCGCCCCGTCAGTCCCCACAGCGCATAGATCACCAGCGCCACGCCGAGCGCCAGCGAAGCCCAGGCCCCGGCCGGTACGCCCAGCCACCACGCCCCGGCGAGCGTGCCCACCACGACGCCGGCCTGCATGCGACCGATGCGGCGGAACACGGCGCCGAAGCTCGCGCGCGGCCCGGTCTGCCAGAGGTTGGTGACCAGCGAGGGCACGATCAGCAGCGCCGCCGCCTGTGCGGGCGACATCCACAGCGCGAGCAGCGCCATCGCCACGGTCGGCAGCCCCAGGCCGATCACGCCCTTGATCAGACCGGCCAGCAGGAACACAGCGGCCGCTGCGGCCCACAGGCCCATCGCTTCGTTGGAGATCGTCATCGCCGCGGAGTCTGCCGACCGGCGCCGCCACTGGAAATGCGGCTTTCGCGCAGCCAGCCTCAGGCACAGGCTGAGGCTGGCGTGCTACCTTGCGGCCCATCATGCGATTCGACCTGACCGACCTGCGGCTCTTTCTCCACGTCGTCGAAGCCGGCAGCCTCACGGCCGGTGCCGGCCGCTCGCACATGACGCTGGCCTCGGCCAGCCAGCGCGTGCGCGGCATGGAAGACGCGCTCGGCACGCCGCTGCTCACCCGCCATGCGCAGGGCGTGCGCCCCACCGAGGCGGGCCGCACGCTGCTGCACCATGCGCGCGTCGTGCTGCAGCAGATGGAGCGGCTGCGCGGCGAGCTCGGCGAGTACGGCCAGGGCCTCAAGGGCCACGTGCGCTTCATGTGCGGCACCTCGGCGCTCACCGAGCACCTGCCCGAGGTGCTGAGCCGCTTCCTGGCCGAGCATCCGCGCATCTCGGTCGACCTCGAGGAGCGCGCCAGCCCCGACACCGTGGAGGCCCTGCGCAGCGGGCTGTGCGACATCGGCATCGTCTCCGACGCCATCGAGAGCGACGGCCTCGAATGCCACCCCTTCCGCCGCGACGACCTCGTACTGGTGATGCCGCGCGGCCACGCGCTGGCCAGCCGGCGCCGCTTGCACCTGGCCGAGGTGGTCGACAGCGAGTTCGTCGGCCTGCCCGCCGACAGCGCGCTGCAGCAGCTGATCACCGGGCATGCGCGCGCGCTCGCCAGGCACCTGGCCTACCGCGTGCGCGTGCGCAACTTCGAGGCCGTGTGCCGCATGGTCGAGTACGGCATCGGCGTGGGCATCGTGCCGCAGACCGCGGCCGAGCGCTGCGCCCGTTCGATGAAGATCGCGCGCGCCTCGCTCGCCGACCCGTGGGCCGAACGCACGCTGATGGCCTGCGTGCGCTCGTCGGAAGACCTGCCGCTCAATGCGCGGCGCATGCTCGACTACCTGATCGCACCACCGCCGGCGCCGGACGCTACGCGGAAGTGACCGGCCGCCCCTGCTGCGCACGCGCCGCCACGAACGCCTCGAAGGCCCCGCCACTGGTCTTGCGCGGCACGTAGCCGAACTGGGTCTTCAGCGCGGTGTTCAGCAGCACCGGCCGGTAGCGCAGAAAGTCGAGCTGCTCGGGCCCATAGCGGCTCACGCCCAATGCCGAGCCCGCGGCCAGCGCCGCCTGCAGCACGCCGGCCGGCCAGGCGATGGCGCGCTTGCCCAGGCGCGCGGCGATCTGGTGGATGGTGAGCGCGCCGTCGCCCGCGAGGTTGTAGCAACCGGGCGGCGCGCCGCCGAGCGCGTGGGCGATGGCGCCAGTCACGTCCTCGTCCCACACGAACACGAAGGGGCTGTCGCTGCCGCGGATGGCGATCAGCCGCTTCTTCTCGAACAGCGCCGTGATCTGGTTGTCGACGCGCTCGCCGAGGATGGTGCCGATGCGCAGCACCGTCTGCGCCAGCGCGGGATGTTGCCTGCGGCACTCGGCCAGCATCTCTTCCACCTGCCGCTTGTGGTCGGCATAGGCGAACACCGGGTTGCCGCGCAGCGGCTGCGACTCGGTGATCCAGGCCGGGTTGTCCGCGTGGTAGCCGTAGGCCGCGCCGCTGGACGACACCACGATGTGGCCCACGCCGCATGCCACGCAGGCGTCGAGCACGTTGCGCGTGCCACCCACGTCGACCGAATGCTCGAAGGCGCGGTTCGAGCCCTTGCCGGGCGTGACGATGGACGCGAGGTGCACCACCGTGTCGATCGCGTATTCGGCGAGCACGTCGGCGATGCCGTCGTCGCGCACGTCCTGCTGCAGGTAGGCCACGCCGGGCAGCCGGCGCGCGGCGGGCACTTCGCGCACGTCGAGTGCCACCAACGTTTCGAAGCTGCCTTGCGCGGCCAATGCGGCGAGCACGCTGCGCCCGAGAAAACCATCACCGCCCGTCACCAGCACACGCCGCGCGGACGCCTTCCAGACCTCGCTCATTGGTATACCTTCGTGCTTCGCACTGCGGTGCGAGCTTGCTTGGGGCGGCCCGGCGCGGCGCTCATGGCGTCGCAGGCTTGCGCCCCCACCAGCTCGCCAGCGCCAGGCCCGCGATGATGTCCCAGAAGCCCCACACGCCGGCCACCACGGCCATGCCGCCGAGCCCGCCGAAGAAGCTGAAGATCAACACCAGCCCGAGCCCCGCGTTGCGGATGCCAACCTCGATGGCCACCGCGCGCCGGTCGTAGTCGCCCAGCCCCGAGAGCCGCGCGCACAGGTAGCCGGTGCCGAAGGCCAGCGCGTCGTGGATCACCACGGCCATCAGCACCAGTCCCACGTAGTCGAGGAAGTAGCGCCAGTTGCCCGCGATGGCGCCGACGATGAACGCGATCAGCGCCAGGAAGCTCAGGATGCGCGCCGGCTTCTTGATGCGCGCCGTGAGCCCCGGCAGCTTGTGCGCGCAGGCCACGCCCAGCACGAAGGGAATGCCGATGATCATCACGATGTGGCCCAGCATGTCGAAGGGGTCGAGCGCAATGGTCTTGAGCAGCACCGAGGCCGTGGGATGCAGGCCGCCCCAGAACGCGAAGTTCAGCGGCATCACCACGATCGACAGCGCGTTCGAGATGGCCGTCATCGACACCGACAGCGCCACGTTGCCGCCCGCGCGGTGCGTGAGGATCTGCGAGATGTTGCCCGGCGGGCAGCAGGCCACGAGGATCATGCCCAGCGCGATGCTCGGGCCCGGCTGCAGGATCAGCGTGAGCACGAAGGTCACGGCCGGCAGCACCACGAACTGCGCGCCGACGCCCACCGCCATCGCACCGGGCATGCGCGCCACGCGCCTGAAGTCGTCGATACGCGTGTCCAGCGCAATGCCGAACATCAGGAAGCCCAGCACCACGTTGAGCAGTACCAGCGAGGCCGGATTGAAGTGCAGGCGGATCTCGTCGACAGGCAGCATGCGCGGAACCCCTTGTAGAAAGACGATCAGTCGGCCAGTGCGGCAGCGGCCTGGCGCACGGCCGCGCGGTAGGTGTCCTTGTGCACGTAGTAGGCCATGCGCTCCAGCTGCAGGTACTTGAAGCCGCCCGACAGGTCGGGCGGCGGCCCCTGCACCGCCGTGCGCAGCGCCACGGCCTTGGGCGAGCCCGCCGCCTGCGCGCGGAAGTAGCGCGCCAGCAGCTCGGCCTGCTCGTAGCGCCCCTGCCAGCCGATGCCGCTAGCCTCGATCATGCCGAGCACGCCCAGCGTCTCGAAGCGCGGCGAGAAGATGTTCAGGTACAGGCGCGGCGCCATGCCCTGCCAGTTGAGCAGCTCGCGGTCGATGAACGGGTAGTGCAGCGCATAGCCCGTGGCCGTGAGGATCAGGTCGTAGTCGCGCGCGCTGCCGTCCTTGAAATGCACGGTGCGTCCGGCGAGCCGCGCGATGTCGGCGCGCACGCCGATGTCGCCATGGCCCACGTGGTGCAGCACCAGCGAGTTCACCACCGGGTGCGACTCGTACATCTTGTAGTCGGGCTTCGGAAAACCGAAGCGCACCGGGTCGCCGGTGAACCACTGCAGCACGGTGGCGTCGACCTTCTGCTTGAGCCACGGCGGCAGCGGGCGCTTGCCGCCCAGCGTGTCGGCCGGCTTGCCGAACACGTACTTGGGCACGAAGTAGTAGCCGCGCCGCACCGAGATGTCGACGCTCTGCGCGTAGTGCACCGCATCGACCGCGATGTCGCAGCCCGAGTTGCCCGCGCCGACGATCAGCACGCGCTTGTCCTTGAACAGTTCCGCGTGCTTGTAGCGGCTGGTGTGCAGCAGCTCGCCGTCGAAGTGGCCTTCGAACTGCGGATGCTTGGGCTCGGAGAGCGTGCCGTTGGCGATCACCACGCCCTTGTATTCGTCGGTTTCCACGGTGCCGTCGGGCGCCTCGACGCTCACGCGCCAGCGCGTGTCGGGCGCGTCGCTCACCGGCTCCACACGCAGCACGCGCGTGCCGAAGCGGAAGTGCGCGCGCAGGCCGAAGCGGTCGGCAAAGTCGCTGAAGTAGCGGCGCAGCTCGCGGTGGCTCGGGTAGTCGGCCACGGTGTCGGCCATCGGGAACTCGGCGAACTCGGTCGTGCGTTTGCTCGAGATCAGGTGCGCCGAGTGGTAGACCGTGGAGCGCGGGTTGTCGATGTCCCAGAGGCCGCCGACGTCGCTGTGCGCCTCGAAGCCCTGGAACGGAACGCCGAGCTTCTGCAGATTGCGGGCGCCCGCCAGGCCCGAGGGGCCGGCGCCGATGAGGGCGATCTGTTCGTGTGTCGGAACGACAGTGGCAGAAGACGTCATCGGCGGGGAGGTTCTTTCGGGGAATTCAGGCCGGGGATGGCGGTGGCGCCCGCCTCGCCCACGCGCGGCTTGCGCGGCTGGCCGCGCAGCAGGTGGTCGTGCAGCGGCGCGGGCAACAGGCCGAGTGCTTTCGACAGCCAGCCGATGCGCCGCGGCAGCACGATCTTTTCGCGCCGGGCCGCCAGGCCCGCCAGCAGCTGGCGCGCCGCCGCGTCGGCTTCGAGCAGCCCCGGCATCGCGAAGCGGTTGCCGGCCGTGAGCGCGGTGCGGATGTAGCCCGGGCTCACCGTGTGCACCGTGAGCCCCGTGCCGCGCAGCTCGGCGCGCAGGCTTTCGAGATAGCGGATCAGGCCGCCCTTGCTCGCGCAGTAGGCACCGTTGCCCGGCATGCCGCGCCAGCCCGCGATGCTGGCCACGCCCACGAGCGCGCCGCGGCCCTGCGCACGCATCGGCTGCACGAAGGGCTGGAAGGTGGTGGCCGCGCCGAGCAGGTTGATCTCGAGCATGCGGCGGAACACGGCCAGGTCGTCGGCCTCGGCGGTGTCGTAGCCGCCCGCCACGCCCGCGTTGGCGATCACGAGGTCGGGCGGGCCGAAGCGCTGCATCCAGTCGGCCGCCATCGCCTGCATGGCGGGGCTGTCGGACACGTCGGGCGTGTAGGCCTTGCAGCGTCCTTCACCTTGGGCAGCGAGCGCGGCGAGGCGTTCGGTGTCGAGTCCCACCAGCGCCACGCGCGCGCCGCCGTCGATCAGCGCACGCGCCAGCGCCTGCCCGAGGCCGCCGCAGGCACCGGTGAGAACGACATTGCGAAACGGCAAGAGCATGGGCAGGCAAGCGCGCAAGGCTGCGAGTGGCAAAACGCAGCCACTGTAGCCGCGCCCTGCCGGCGCACTCCCCAGCGTTTCCCCTTGTCCCGCGCCCTTGCGGGGCGTTCAAGCGGCTTCGGCGGCCGGAAATTCGATCTGGATCTTCACATCCGTGACGCGCCCGGCCGCAGCCTCCTCGAACGCGGCGATGCCGTCCTCGAACGCGAAGGTGCGCGAGATGAAGGGCTTCACGTCGACCTGCCCCGACGCGATGAGCGCCAGCGCGCGCGGGAAGATGTTGGCGTAGCGGAACACCGACTCGATGCGCGCCTCCTTCGCCTGGATCGCGACGATGTCGAAAGCCACCTTCGCGGCGGGTATGCCCACCAGCACGAGGCAGCCGCCGGGGCACAGCAGGTCGAACACGTTGTCGAAGGCGCGCGCGCTGCCGCTGGCTTCGAAGACCACGTTCGCGCCCCAGCCGTCGGTGAGGGCCTGCACGGTGTCGGCCAGGCTGGTGCTGCGCACGTCGACCGTCGTCACCGCCGGGTTGTGGGCGAACAGCGCCAGCTTCTCGGGCACGAGGTCGGCCAGGATCACGCGCGCCGCGCCGCCCGCGAGCGCGGCCAGCGCCGTCATCGCGCCGATGGTGCCGGCGCCGATGACCACCGCCACGTCGCCCGGCTTCAGCGCCGCCTTCTTCGCGGCCTGCAGGCCGATGGCCAGCGGCTCGACGATGGCGCCTTCGCCGAAGCTCACGTTGTCGGGCAGGCGGAAAGTGAAGGCCGCCGGGTGCACCACGTAGGGCGTGAGGCAGCCGTGGATCGGCGGCGTGGCCCAAAAGCGCACCGCAGGGTCGAGGTTGTAGAAGCCTTCGCGCACGGCGCGCGAGTCCATGTCGGGAATGCCGGGCTCCATGCAGACGCGGTCGCCGGGCTTCAGGTGGGTGACTTCGGCGCCCACCTCGGCCACCACGCCCGAAGCCTCGTGGCCGAGGATCATGGGCGCATCGACGACGTACGGGCCGATGCCGCCGTGCTGGTAGTAATGAACGTCGCTGCCGCACACGCCCACGGTGTGCATGCGGATCTTCACGTCGCGCGGGCCGACGTGCAGCGGCAGCTCGACGTCGCGCAGCGTGATCTCGTGCGCCTTTTCCAGAACCAGTGCTTTCATTGCATCTTTCTCAGAGGGTTGAAACGGGGGCCGCCATTCAGTGCAGCACGGCGTCCGGACGCAGCAGCGAAGCGCCCGTCGCGACATCGAACAGGTGCACCTGCTGCGCATCGGCCACCAAGCGCAGCGGCTCGCCGAGCCGGGGACCCGCCGCGGACGGCAGGAGCACGGCGATCTCTTCGCCGCCCTGCCCGACGCTCACCAGCACTTCGTTGCCGAGGTATTCGATGAGCTGGACCTCGCCGGCAAAGCCTTCGCCGTTCGACTTGGCGGTTTCGAGGTGCAGGTGCGCCGGGCGCACGCCCAGCGTCGCGCGCGCGCGGCCTTCGAGCGCGAAGCGGCGCGCATCCACGCGCACCGAGCCGCCGCCCCCCCGCAGCTCGCACTGCCCGCCGTCCAGGCCGTGCACCGCCATCTCCCTCAGGTTCATCGGCGGCGTGCCGATGAAGCCGGCCACGAAGGCCGAGCGCGGGCGTTCGAAGATTTCCTGCGGCGTGCCGACCTGCTCGATGCGCCCGTCGCGCAGCAGCACGATGCGGTCGGCCAGCGTCATGGCCTCGTGCTGGTCGTGCGTGACATACACGGTGGTGGTCTTCAGCGTCTGGTGCAGCTTCGCGATCTCGATGCGCATGTGGTTGCGCAGCTTGGCGTCGAGGTTCGACAGCGGCTCGTCGAACAGGAACACCTTCGGCGTCTTGATCATGGCGCGCGCAATCGCCACGCGCTGCTGCTGGCCGCCCGACAGCTCGGTGGGCTTGCGCTGCAGATAGCGCTCCAGGCCCAGGGTGTCCGACACCTCCTTGATGCGGCTGTCGATCTCGGCCTTGGGCACCTTCAGGCGCTTGAGCCCGAACGCGATGTTGTCGCGCACCGTCATGTGCGGGTACAGCGCGTAGTTCTGGAACACCATCGCGATGCCGCGCTCCTGCGGCGGCAGGTCGTTCACGCGCTGACCGCCGATGTGCAGGTCGCCGCCGCTGATGTCTTCCAGACCCGCGAGCATGCGCAGGATGGTCGACTTGCCGCAGCCCGAGGGGCCGAGGAACACGACGAACTCGTTGTCGGCCACGTCGAGATCGAAGGCGTGGACGACCTGCGTTTCCCCGTAGCGCTTGATGAGGTGGTGACAGCGGATGGCAGACATTTTTTGTTCTGGAGAAAGAGAGGTGATGGCGCTCATGCGGCCTCCCGCTTGCGCTTGAACGCGGCATTGAGAAAACCGCTGAGCACGCCCACCATGAGCAGCGGCGGCAGCGACAACAGGATGACCGAGGCATTCAGGATGCCCCAGGGCACGTCGCGCCCGAGCTGGCTGAGCTCCGAGGCCACGATGGGCAGCGTCTTGGCCTCGGAGGTGGTGAGCATCAGCGCGATGAGAAACTCGTTCCACACCAGCACGAAGCCGAAGGCGATGGCGCCCACCAGCGAGCGTGCGGCAATCGGCAGCGCGATGCGAAAGAAGATCGCGTAGGGCCCGTAGCCGTCGACGCGGCCCGCCTCTTCCACTTCTTTGGGCACCGCCTTGAAGGCCGGAATGGCGAGCCAGATCACGGTCGAGAGCGTGAGCAGCGTGTAGGTGGCGATGAGCGCGATGCGCGAGTCGTACAGCTCCAGCTGCAGCCAGATCACCATGAGCGGAATGGCCACTGCCACCGGTGGCAGGAAGCGCATCGACAACACGAAGAACTGGATGTCGTTGCCCCAACGCAGCGGGTAGCGCGCCAGCGCATAGGCGGCCGGCAGGCCCAGCACCGCGCCGATGATCACCGCCGCGCCCGCCACCACGATCGAGTTGACCAGCCCCGCGGCCACGGCCTCGCGGTTCAGCACGTACAGGTAGTTGTCCAGCGTGGGCGTGAAGAAGAACTTCGGCACGGCCGAGACGATGTCGACCCGGTTCTTGAACGAGTTGAGAAAGGTCCACAGCACGGGCACGAGCGCCGAGAGCCCGGCCGCGATGAGCGCCAGCCGCGCCAGCAGCGTTCCGATGGCAAGCTTCTTCATGATGGCTTGGTCCATTTCCAGATGTAGGTGAACGCGACCGTCGAGGCGACCATCATCAGCACCGCCATGCTCGACGCGTACGAGATGCGGCCCGACTCGATGAAGCCCTGCGAGAAGGCGTACATGTCGAGCGTCTCGGTCGAGATGCCGGGGCCGCCGCGCGTCATCACGTAGATGAGGTCGAAGGCGCGCAGCGACTCCACCATCTTCACGAAGGCCAGGCTGATGAGCGGCGCCTTCAGCATCGGCAACGCCACGTAGGCATACACCTCCCAGGTCTTCGCGTGATCCAGCCGCGCGGCCTCGAAGGGCTGCGGCGGCAGGGTTTCGAGCAGCTTCAGCACGATGACTGCGAAGAACAACCCCCACTGCCACACGTCGACGAAGGCCACCGTGAGCAGCGCCAGCACCGGGTCGGCGAACAGGTCCAGCGGCTCGCCGGTGATCGCCTTGTACGGCCACGTGATGAGGCCGAACAGCGGATGGAAGGCGAACTTCCAGACGAAGGCGGCCGACACGCGCGGCAGCAGCACCGGCACGATGAACAGCATCGACAGCACCTGGCGCCAGCGCGGCGTGGCGCAGCGGTGCATCAGCGTGCCCATGAGCACGGCCAGGGCCATGGTGGCGCTGACGGTCAGCACCTCCCACACCAGCGACACGCGCACCGAGTTCAGGAAGCGCCGGTCGGAGAACAGCTGCACGTAGTTGCTGAACCAGACCCAGCCGGTGTCGGCCTGGCCCAGCTCGCGGTCCTGCAGCGAGATGGCAATGGCGAACACCGTCGGCACCAGCGCCAGGACGGCCAGCACGAGCAGCCCCGGCCCGATGAACACGGCCGGCAGCCGTGTCTTGTGGGAACGCATGCTCACTTCTTGCGACGCGCGATCAGTTGCTTGGCGTAGGCGTCGAGTTCGTCGAGCCCGCCCTGGATGTCGGTGCGCGAGCCGGTGATCAGCTCTTCCAGAATGATCCCCCAGCGGTCGCCCAGGTCAGGCCAGGCCGGGTCTTGCCAGAAGTTCACGGCTGTGACCTTGCCGGTGTCGGCCAGCGCCTTGCCCAGGTCGGCGCCATAGCGCTTGGCGAACTCGGGGCTGCCGAGCACGCTGGTGCGGTTGAGTTCGCCGAACTGGCCTTGCGCGAGGCGGCGCTGCTCGTTCTCCTTGGACGTGGCCCAGGCGATGAAGAGGCCCGCGCACTTCTTCGCCTCTTCGGTCTTGTTGGCGCGCGCGCCGATGGCCAGGCCGTGGCCGTAGCCGCCGCCGGTGAGCGGCGCGGGCGGCACGGCGTAGGCGATCTTGCCGACCACGGTCGACATCTTCGGGTCGAGCGCGTTGCCCGCCAGCGGCGTCGACTCGACCAGGATCGCGACCTTGCCGGCCAGGAAGGCGCCGGTGGACTCGTCCCATCCGCCCGTCTTGGTGCCGGGCGCGGAGTACTTGAAGAGATCGAGGTAGGTCTGGGTCGCCTTCACGGCGGCGGGCGAGTTGAAGACCGGCTTGTCCCCGTCGAACCACTGTCCGCCGTAGCCGCGGAAGAACGGCATCCAGCGCCACACGTTGGCGCCCGAGCCGCGCTGGCCGCGCAGCGCCACGCCGTAGACGCCGTTGGCCGGGTCGTTGAGCTTCTTCACGGCCGCCACGAACTCGTCGAGCGTGGCCGGCGGCTTGATGCCCGCTTTCTCGAGCAGGTCCTTGCGGTAGACCATGAGGTCGCCGCCACCGGTGAGGGGCGCGAACCAGGCTTGGCCGGCGAAGGTCGCGACCTTCTGGCGGCCGGCGTCGAAGTCGGCGTAGTCGTAGCTGGCCGGGTAGTACGGCGTGAGCGGCACGATCCACTTGGACTGGACGAACTGCGCCACGTTGGCCTCGTCGACGTAGTACACGTGGTACTTGCCGACCGTGGACGCATCGGCGCGCGACTTGGCGCGGCGGTCGTTCTCGTTGAGGTTGTCCACGCTGAACGAGGCACCGCTCAGGCGCTTGAACTCGTCCTTCGATTTCTCGAGCAGCGTCAGGCCTTCACGCGGCTGCGACAGGACGCGCACGTCCTCCTTGCAGACCTGCGCCAGCGCGGCGGGCGCCAGCGTGGCCAGCGCGAGCGCGAGGCCGGCCAGACGGTGGGAATGCGGAATCGGCATTTGTGTCTCCTTTGTTGTTCGTGCAAGTTGCCGGCGAAATGCCGGCAGAAGCAACGAAACAAAGGTTAGGCGGCCGATCCGAAAGGCCTCCTACACGCCCACCGGGCACCTGATACTTTGCTGCCAAGCCGTCTCGGGGTTTAGCCCAAGAGGCAAGCGCGTATCAGTCGGCAATCAGGCAGCGAGTGGCGTGTGCTGCGCGCTGCGCAGGCCGAAACGCTCCTGCGCCTGCTGCCGGTAGGCCGAGGGCGTCATGCCCTTGAGCTGCAGGAAGCGGCGGTTGAAGTTCGCGAGGTTCGAGAAACCGACTTCGTAGCAGATGTCGCTCACCAGCCGGTCGGACACCTGCAGCATCTCGCAGGCCTTGGTAATGCGCAGCCGCGTGACGAAGTCGGTGAAGGTGCTGCCCATGTGCTTGTGGAAGTAGCGCGAGAAGCTGCTCTCGGCCATGTTGGCGACGCCGCACACGGTGGGCAGCGAGAGCTCTTCGGCCAGATGGGCGTGCAGGTAGTCGAGCACGCGGCGCATGCGGGTGTTGGCCGTGGGGTCCTCGTCGCTCGGGTCGGCGTTGCTCGAGATCTGGCGCCAGTCGCTCCAGCTCGCGAGTTCGTGCAGCAGGCCGATGAACTCCGACAGCCGGGCCATGCCCTTTTGCTTCTGCACCCGCACGAAGCGCTCGCGCACGAGGTCGCCGATGCCGAAGAACTCGATGCCCAGCTTGGCACGGTCGAGCATCGGCAGCACCGTCTCCAGCTCGGGGAACAGGTCGACGCCCTGGCGCAGGGGCGCGTCGCGGAAATGGATCACCATGCTGCGGTCGGCCACGCCTTCGGGCGGCACGTCGTGCGAGATCCAGGTGTGGGGCAGTCGCGCGCCCACCAGGGCGACATAGCCGGGCTCGAAGCGGCCGATGTGGTTGCCGACGAAGGCGTCGCCGCTGGTGCGGTTGATGCACTGCAGCTCGTACTCGTCGTGGTAGTGCCAGCAGTCGAAGGGCCAGGGCACGCCGTGCTGCAGGCAGCGCACCGAACTGCTGCCCGCCGGCTCGAAGCCCAGGCGCGGGTCACGCAAGAGTTCGTGTTCGAGGGCCGGCTTGCGTACGGCGCTGTGTTTGCTCATGTCCTGTCCCCCTGTCCTTGAATGGAGGGGTCGTCGAGCCAGCGCCGTTGCGAGCGGCAGGGCCTGTCAGGCGCCCGCCACCTTCATGCGGTTGACCAGGATCGACCCCGTGGTTTTTGCGCCGAAAGTGTAAGCATCTGCGCCAATCGCTTCAATTCCCATCAACATCTGACGCAAATTGCCGGCAATCGTGATTTCCTGCACCGGATAGGCGATGCGGCCGTTTTCCACCCAGAAACCGCTGGCGCCGCGCGAATAGTCGCCTGTCACGTAGTTGACGCCCTGCCCCATCAGCTCGATCACGAACAGGCCGGTGCCGAGCTTGGCGAGCATGGCGTCGAGGTCGTCGCCGTGCTTCGTGAGGCGCGAGCTCAGCGTCAGGTTGTGCGAGCCGCCGGCGTTGCCGGTGGTCTTCATGCCCAGCTTGCGCGCCGAGTAGGTCGAGAGAAAGTAGCCTTCGAGGCGGCCGGCATCGACCACCTTGCGGGCGCGGGTGATCACGCCTTCGTCGTCGAAGGGCGAGCTGCCCTTGCCGCGCAGCACGTGCGGGTCTTCGGCCACGTCCACGTGCTTGGGCAGCACCGGCTTGCCCAGGGAGTCGAGCAGGAAGGTGCTCTTGCGGTACAGCGCCCCGCCGCTCACGGCCTGCACCAGCCCGCCCAGGAGGCCCACGGCCAGCGGCGACTCGAACAGCACCGGGCATTCGGTGGTCTTGATCTTGCGCGACTTCAGGCGGCTCAGCGCGCGCTCGGCGGCGTAGCGGCCCACGGCCTGCGGGCTGGCCAGTTCGTCGGCCGAGCGCATCGAGCTGTACCAGGCGTCGCGCTGCATGTCGTCGCCCTTGCCGGCGATGGGCGCCACCGAAATCGAGTGCCGCGAGCTGGCATAGCCGCCGCGAAAGCCGTGCGTGTGGGCGCTGAAGAAGTGGCTCTGCTGCGCCGAGACGCCCGCGCCTTCGCTGTTGGTGATGCGCTTGTCGGTCGACAGCGCCGCCGCCTCGCACTCCAGCGCCAGCTTGGCGGCCTGCTCGCTCGTCACGTCCCAGGGGTGGAACAGGTCGAGTTCGGGCTGCACCTTGGCGATGTCTTCCTCGTCGGGCAGGCCGCTCACCGGGTCTTCGGCCGTGAAGCGGGCGATGTCGTAGGCCGCCTGCACCGTGCGGGCGATGGCCGCCTCGGAAAAGTCGGAGGTGCTGGCGTTGCCGCGGCGGTGGCCCACGTAGACCGTGATGCCCAGCGACTTGTCGCGGTTGCGCTCGACGTTCTCGAGCTCGCCCTTGCGCACCGAGACGCTCAGGCCGCAGCCCTCGGAGGCCTCGGCGCCGGCGTCGGTGGCCCCGAGCTTTTTGGCGTGAGCCAGGGCCGAATCGACCAGGTTTTCGAAGAAGGAGCGGCTGTAGGCGAAGCCGGAATCGGCGCGCGAGGAGGATGTCGTCATGTGGTGGCTATGATACTTGCGCCCCCTGTTTCACGTTTTCCCTTCCGCGCCCCCTGTGCGCGTTGCAGCGCCGCACGGCGCGGCCCAGAATCCACCCCATGTCCCGCAAACCCAAAAAAGGCTATTTCGTCCGTGGCCACTTCGTTGCCGAAGGCAGCGAACTCGACCTGGAGCTCAAGCGCGAGCTCAAGGGCGGCACCGACGAAGCCAGCCGCACCGAACTCAAGCGCGAGAGCGCCGAACTGCAGAAACTGGGCGAAGAACTGCTCACCCTGCGTGCCGGCCTGTTCGACGCCCTCCCGCTGAGCGAGAAACTGGTCGATGCCATCGCCGAGGCCAAACGCATCACCAATTTCGAGGGCAAGCGCCGCCAGATGCAGTTCATCGGCAAGCTCATGCGCGCCCTCGACCCCGAGGTGCTCGAGGCCGTGAAGCAGGCGCTGACCGAGCAGAACACCGTGCCGGCCGCCGAAGCCGCTGCGCTGCACGAGGCCGAGCGCTGGCGCGAACGCCTGATCGCCGACGACGACGCCCTCGGCGGCTGGATCGAAACCCACCCCGCCACCGACTCCCAGCAGCTGCGCGCCCTCGTGCGCCAGGCCCGCAAGGACCTGAAGTCCGGCCCCGCCGGCGAGGCGCCGCGCCAGGGCAAGGCCTACCGCGAGATCTTCCAGCTCGTGCGCGCGCAACTGGCGGTGCACGGCGGCGACGATCACGCCGAAGCGGCTGCAGCGCAAGACCGGGAAGAAGACGCATGAGCGAGGTTGGCTTCGATCCCGTCCGCATCGGCATCGTCTCCATCAGCGACCGCGCCTCCAGCGGCACCTACGAGGACAAGGGCCTGCCCGCGCTCAAGGACTGGCTGGGCCGCGCGCTGAAGAACCCCCTCGAGTTCGAAGCCCGCCTGATCCCCGACGAGACTGCGCGCATCAGCGCCACCCTCATCGAGCTGGTCGACGCCGGCTGCTCGCTCGTGCTCACCACCGGCGGCACCGGCCCCGCGCTGCGCGACGTCACGCCCGAGGCCACGCTGGCCGTGGCCCACAAGGAAATGCCCGGCTTCGGCGAACAGATGCGCCAGATCAGCCTGCGCTTCGTGCCGACCGCCATCCTCTCGCGGCAGGTGGCCGTCATCCGCGACCAGAGCCTCATCATCAACCTGCCGGGCCAGCCCAAGTCGATCGCCGAGACGCTCGAAGGGCTGAAGGACGCCGACGGCACGCAGCTCGTGCCCGGCATCTTCGCCGCCGTGCCCTACTGCATCGACCTGATCGGCGGGCCGTACCTCGAGACCGACGACACGGTCTGCAAGGCCTTCCGGCCCAAGTCGGCGATCCGCGCCGCGCGCTGAGCCCCTCCGCCGCCGGTTCTCGCGCGGCGGCATTCACCACTAAAGACCTGCCGCTTCGCCGACGCGCGAAGGGCGCGCTCGCGCCCGCATCGCTCGCTCCGGCTTTTATCGGACCCGTCCGATGGTTCCGCTCCCCTGTTCTTCCTAGAGTTCCTGACGCCCGGGCCGCCGGATCGAGCAGCGTGAATTCGCTGTCCGATCCGATCTTTCTTTCCCTTTTCAGAGCATAGGAACTGCATGGCATCCAACAAGGCAAACGTCTTCATCGACAACAGCCCGAGCATCGATCAGACAGCGAGCGCACGGCTCTTCACGCCACCGCCGCCCACCATGGACAGCGTCATCGACGACGCAGGCGACATCATGGGCACCCTCGCCTCCGGCGGCGTCACCGACGACCGCCAACCCGAGTTCCAGGGCCAGGGCACGCCGGGCGACACCATCCTCATCAGGAACCACGGCGTCGAGATCGGCCAGACCGTCGTGGACGAAGACCGCCAATGGGCCTTCACGCCATCGACCGACATGAGCGAAGGCCACCACGCCATCACCATCGTGGCGCGCGACCCCGCCGGCAACGAGAGCGAACCTTCGGGCCCGTTCAATTTCGAGATCGACGTCACGCCACCCAACGCCAGCAAGCTGTCCATCACCGGCGTCCTCGATACCGCGGGCGGCATCACCGGCAACGTTGCCGCCGGCAAGACCACCGACGACACGCGCCCGCTGCTCACCGGCACGAGCCCCCCGAAGGCACCGTGCAGATGCAGGCCACCGGCACCCACGGCGAGGTCGACCTGCCCGGCGACGGCGGCGGGGTCCAGGGCAGCGATGCCGCGGTGAGCGGCACCGCCGACCACGTCTACTCCAACCTCGCCGGCGCCGCGTTGCTGGTCGAGGACAAGGTCCATGTGACGATCCTGTAGGCCCGCAGCCATCGGCCACGCGACGCGACATCCGCCGACGTGCGGTTGTCGCGTCTTTTCTTTCTTGTGCCCTGCGCGATGACTTTGTCCACGCTTCAGCGCCGGCTTATGCCTTCGCGCTTGCGTTTCAGATTCGTCTGATGGCCTTCAGCCCGCCTTCTTCCTAGAGTGCCCGCTCCCCCAGACCGTGATCGAAGCGCGTGCATGCATGAACGCGCCGACGCGGTTGGCTTCTCTTTGAGCACACAGGAATTGCATGGCCTCCCCCCAGACAAACGTCGTCGTCGACGACGAGCACAACAACAAGACCACGGACCGCACAGTGCGTGCAGACGGGTGGACTTCCGCACCGTCGTCGATGCCCGCTGACGACAGCGCGCCGTTCGCAACCGGCACCGGCCGCAGCGCACCGATTCCGCCCGTGGTGGACGGCGCCCTCGACAACGCCGGCGACATCCAGGACCCGATCGTCCACGGCGGCGTCACCGACGACCGCCAGCCCGACTTCCACGGCCAGGGCACGCCGGGCGACACCATCCTCATCCGCGACCACGGCGTGCTGATCGGCATCACTGAAGTTGCCGAGAACGGCCTGTGGGAATTCACGCCGTCGACCGACCTGCTCGAGGGCCTGCACGCCATCACGGTTGTCGCGCGCAACCCGGCCGGCGAAGAGAGCGAACCCTCCGCCGCGTTCAACTTCGAGATCGACGTGACCCCGCCCGACGCCAGCCAGTTGAGCATCACCGGCGTCGCGGACGCCGTGGGCAGCGTCACCGGCAACGTGGCCTCGGGCGGCACCACCGACGACGCCAGCCCGGTGATCAGCGGCGCCAGCTCCGGCGTGCCCGGCCACATCGTCATCGTGATGGTGAAGGACGCGAATGGCGAGCGCGAGCTGGGCCGCGCCACCATCGGCGAAGGCGGCCGCTGGACGCTGCAGGTCGACCCGCCGCTGGCTCCGGGCCTGAACGTGATCCGTGTCTACGAGAAGGACGCGGCGGGCAACGAGACCGCGCTCACGGCGCCGTACCGCGTGACGGTCAACACCGACGCGCCCTCGCCGCCCGTGATCGAGAGCGTGTACGACGACGTGGGTACGCCGCACATGCTCCAGCAGGGCGAAGTGACCGACGACGCGCGGCCGGCCCTGGCCGGCACGGCGCAGGCGAACCACACCGTCAGGCTCTACGACGGTGCGACCTTCCTGGGCGAGGTGGTGGCCGATGCCACGCTGCTGGGCCAGGTCGTCGCCGATGCCAAGGGCAACTGGAGCTACACGCCGGACACGCCGCTGAGCGAAGGGCTGCACAGCCTGAGCGCAACCGTGACCGGTGCGGGCAGCGCAGAAAGCGCCAAGACGACAGTGTTCAACCTGACAGTGAACACCCTCACGCCGATTCCGATCGCCACGGTCACCGAGATCGGCAAAGACAGTGGCTTCAAGAATGACGACTTCCTGACCAACGATGGCAGCGCCGGGCGCCTCATTCGGGGAACGTTGAGCGAGCCGCTGGCTGCTGACCAGACGGTGCAAGTCTCGACGGACGGCGGGAAGACCTGGTCGGGGGTTGTGATGCTGGAGAACGGCGGATGGTTGTTTGTCGATCCCAACAGCCATGCGAATGACTGGGAGGTTCAGACGCGAGTGATCAATTCAGACAGTGTCGGGAATGTGACGGCCCAGTCCATTGAAATGGACGATGCCCCTCCGACAGCACCGATTGCAATTGCGGTCAGTGATTCGCAGGTGACCGTGACTTTCGACAAGACCGGAGTGAAGGCGGGCGACCGCATCCATCTGGTGAATGGGGACAGGCGATTCGACTATCAGTTGACCGCCGCGGACGTGAGCATGGGCTACGCGTCGATCGTGCCGACCATTCCGGTGGTCGCGGAAATGAGGGCCGCCATCGTTGATCAGGCTGGAAATTCATCACAGTACATTCACAACGCATCCGGGACGAGCACAGAGAACTTCACGAACACAACGGACACCACTGTCTATCGGGTGGGGGAAACGCTCGTTCTGAGCACCATGCAAGTCAAGGTGCTCCTGGGGCAGGTATTTATCGGAACCTACTCGAACACCCCGGGGTTCGGCGACGGAAAGCGCTTGTACTTCGGCTACAGCAGCAACGACCGGCTCGAAATCTCGTTCGAGGGAAGTAGCACGGTCCAGTTCACCACGGACTACGTGCACAACCCAGCTTCGTATACCTTCTACGACACCAACGGCAATCTGATGGACGTTCTGAATTTCGGGGGAAATGCGAGTGGCTACAAGGTTTCATATACGTCAAAGACAGGAGCACAGATCGGCAAGGTCGTGGCCTACACCACCGAGTGGGGGTTTCTCGACAACTTCGAGTTCACACGCCCCAGCGGCCCGGTCTGGACCGACGCGCCCCAGACCCAGAACATGGTCTCGACCGATGCCGGTTACCAGGGCGGCACAAAGGACGACACCTTTGTCATCGCCGACACATCCAACTTGAATGGCATCAGCGCGGGAGTCAATGGCAATGGCGGAGTCGATACGCTCAAGCTGACCGGCGCCAACCAGACGCTGGACCTGACCGCGCTCGGCCACAAGGTCAGCTCGGTCGAAGTGATCGACCTCACTGGCGCAGGCAACAACACCCTCAAGCTGTCGCTGGCCGAAGTGCTAGAGAACGGCGGCAAGAACCTGTTCGTCGACGACGGGCGCGTGCAGATGAAGGTGCTGGGCAACAGCGGCGACGTCGTCGACCTGGGCGACCTTCTGAACAACGACCACCTGGGCTACTGGAGCAAGAGCGGGCAGGTCACCCTGAGCGGCGTTGCTTTCGACGTCTACCAGCACTCGGGCCTCGCGGCGGAGGTGCTCGTTCAGCAAGGCGTCACCGTGAAGCTGGGCGTCGGCACGTCGGTCACGATCGATGGTCTGGGCAAGGACAGCGGGGTCGCCACCGACTTCGTGACCGCCGACGGCAGCGCAGGTCGCGTGGTCACCGGCAGCCTCAGCGGCGCGCTGGCCAGCGGCATGAAGGTGCAGGTGTCTGTCGACGGCGGCAAGACCTGGCAGGACGCCGTGGTCAACGGCAAGAATTGGGCCTTCGTGGACACCCAGGGGCACAGCGGCGACTGGCGTGTTCAGGTCCGCATCAGCGACGGCCAGGGCCATAGCGGCGCGGTGGTCGAGCGTGAGGTCACGCTCGTCCAGGCGGCCGAGGCACCGTCGATCATGCGCATTCCAGATGCCGAAGGCGTCTACACCTATACCAAGGCGCAAGACGGCTCGCAGGTGCTGTTGTCGCTTGCCGGCACGGGCGCCAAGGCCGGTGACACGGTGCACATCCAGTGGGGCTCGACCACCTACGACCAGGTACTGACACAGCTGGACATCAACAGCGGCATCGCCACCGTCAACGTGCCTTCGACCGCGACCTACTCGTACCAGGGCTATGCCAAGGACTTCGCTGTCACCGCGCAGATCATCAGCAAGGACGGCGCACTGGGCGCGGTGTCCAAGCCCTACGAGGTGGTAGTCACGGCCGCACTGACGGCGGTGAGCGACACGCTGCAGAAGGCGCCTGTGAGCGACGTGTACACCGGCACCGGTTTCAAGGTCACGACCACCGGTAGCCTCAGCTACAAGGCCGCGACGGCAACGACGCTGGCCGGCCTCACGCTGAGCGACGCCACGCAGGCCAACGCGTTCTTTACCCTGGAAAAACCAGCGAACTACTTCTCGCTGCGCCTGACCGGCATCGACAACGCCATGGGCGCACAGATCCAGGTGTTCGACGTGAAGGGCAATCTCATCCACACCGAGAACTTCATCGGCGGCACCGACGCGCGCCACACCAAGGTGTTCACCTACACCTCAGCCGAACTGGTGGACATCGGCTCGTTCAAGGTCATCTCGCTGAGCCCGAGCGTGACGCTGGACGCGTTCAGCCAGCAGGTGGTGAACCACGTGGCAGAAACGCGCGACCCGAACATGATCGAGTACGCACCTGAGACCTTCTACGGCAGCGCGGGCGACGACGTGGTGTCGCTGTCGGTCAGCGCAACGACCTACTTCAACCAAGCCACAGCGGGCATCCACGGCGGCAGCGGCATCGACACGCTGAAGCTCGAGAATTACGGACACGTGCTCGACCTGACCAAGCTGGGAGGCAAGCTCAGTTCCATCGAGGTCATCGACATCACGGGCACCTACTACAACACGCTGACCTTGTCGCTGGCTGAAGTGCTGAACAACGGCGGGGTCGACCTGTTCTACAAGGGCGACAAGAGCCGCGTGCAGATGATGGTCAAGGGCAATGCCGACGACACCCTGAACCTGAGCGACCTGCTCGCCGGCGGCATCGACCAGGGCGACTGGGTGAAGAAGGTCGGCGTGGTCACGCTGGGCGGCATCGTGTACGACGGCTACCAGCACTCGTCACTCGGCGCCGAACTGCTGGTGCAGCAGGGCGTGGTCGTCAAGGTCACCAACTCGACACTGGTCGGTGCGATCGGCACGTTCGAAGCGCCGTCGGATGCCGTGGTGGGCGCCCTCCCCGATGACGAGGTGCTGAGCCACTCGACCCAGGGCTACACCCAAGGCGACGACACGATCATCGCCAAGCTCGGTTTCGCGGATCGCCTGAGCGGCGGCGCCGGCAACGACACCTTCATGAACGTCGGCACGGGCGACATGGTCCACGGCGGCTCGGGCGACGACACGATCCGCATCAATAACGGCGACTTCGCGCGCGTTGAAGGCGGCCTGGGCATCGACACCCTCGTCATGGACGGCAAGGCCATGCACATCGACCTGACGGCCTTCGGCCTGAAGATCCAGGGCATCGAGAAATTCGACCTGGGAGCGGGCGGCAACACGCTGGCCCTGCACGCCAGCGATGTGCTCGCCGGCGGCATGCGCGACATGGTCACGGCCGACGGCAAGGTGCAGATGCTGGTCAACGGAGCCAACGGCGATGTGAACCTGCTCGGCGGCAACGACAGCTGGACCCAAGGCGGCAACACCACGGTGGGCGACGTGACCTACAGCGTCTACACCAACCTCGCCGGCACCGCCGAACTGCTGGTCGAAGACAAGGTCCACGTGACCATCCTCTAAGCCTGCAGACAGGCCACGCGGCGCCCCATCGGCGCCGCCCCCGACGCGACAGTTGCCCCGTGCGACTGTCGCGTTTTTTGTTGTGCCTGCCCTCGCGTCAGCCCGCCGTCACCGCAGGCCCGAACCCATGGTTTTCCCCCGCCTGCTCGCACGGCACCCGCTCCACCTGCACGGTCGAGTGGTGAATGTCGAACTTCTCGGCCAGCAGCCCGCGCAGCTGCAGCATCAGCGGCGCCAGGTCGACCACGTCGGGCGTGCACACCACGTGCACGCTCAGGCTCACCTTGCCGCTGGACAGCGCCCACACATGCAGGTCGTGCAGGCCGGCCACGCCCGGCTGCGCCTGCAGCGCGCGCTCGACCTCGGGCAGGTCGATCTCGTCGGGTACGCCTTCGAGCAGCACGTTGAGGCTCTCGCGCAAGAGGCGCCAGGTGCGCGGCAGCACCCACAGGCCGATGGCGACGGCGATCACCGAATCGACCCAGGCCCAGCCGGTGAAACGGATGACGAGCGCGCCCACGATCACGCCGACGGAGCCCAGCATGTCGGCCCACACCTCCAGGTACGCGCCCTTCACGTTGAGGCTCTCGTCCTTGCCGCTGGCCAACAGGCGCATGCCGATGAGGTTGACCACCAGGCCGCCGATGGCCACGAGCAGCATCATGGTCGACTGGATCTCGGCCGGCTGCGAGATGCGCCGGTACGCCTCGTAGAGCACGTAGATCGCCACGAAGAACAGCAGCACCGCGTTGACCACGGCCGCCAGGATCTCGAAGCGGTAGTAGCCGAAGGTGCGGCGCTTGTCCGCCGGCCGCTTGCCCAGCCAGATGGCGGCCAGCGAGATGGCCAGCGCCACGGTGTCGGTGGCCATGTGGGCCGCGTCGGACAGCAGCGCCAGGCTGCCCGACACCAGCCCGCCGATCACCTCGGCGACGAGGTAGGTGGAGGTCAGCGCCAGCGCCCAGCGCAGCGCCTTCTCGTTGCCACCAGCAACGGCTGTGGCGTGTGAATGCTCATGGGCCATGGGAACCTTGCAGTGCGGGATCGAGAGGTGCGCCGTGTTGCTTCTCTGCGTTGGCTTCCTGCACCTCGTCTTCATCGCGCCGGTGCGCGATGCGGTACAGCAGCGGCAACACCAGCAGCGTCAGCGCGGTCGACGACAGGATACCGCCGATGACCACGGTGGCCAGCGGGCGCTGCACTTCGGCGCCCGTGCCGGTGGCGATGGCCATGGGCACGAAGCCCAGCGAGGCCACCAACGCGGTCATGAGCACGGGGCGCAGCCGCGTGAGCGCGCCTTCGCGAATGGCCGCGTCCAGCGGCAGGCCGCCCTCGCGCAGGTTGCGGATGAACGAGATCATCACCAGCCCGTTGAGCACGGCCACGCCCGACAGCGCAATGAAGCCCACGGCCGCCGAGATCGACAACGGAATGCCGCGCAGCCACAGCGCGACGATGCCGCCCGTGAGCGCGAACGGAATGCCGGTGAACACCAGCAGCCCGTCCTTCAGGTTGCCGAACATCGCGAACAGCAGCGTGAACACCAGCAGCAGCGACACGGGAACCACCACCTGCAGGCGCTGCGTGGCCGAGGCCAGGTTCTCGTACTGGCCGCCCCACACGGTCCAGTAGCCCGGCGGAATGCGCACGGCGCGCATGGCCTCCTCGGCCTCGGCCACGAAGGAGCCGAGGTCGCGCCCGCGCACGTTGGCGCTCACCACGATGCGGCGCTTGCCGTCTTCGCGGCTGACCTGGTTGGGGCCGGGCGCGAGGTCGAGCGTGGCCACCTCGCCCAGCGGGATGAAGCTGGTGCGCAGGCCTTCGCCGCCCGCGCCTCCCACGCCCTTCGGCAGCGCGATCGGCAGGCGGCGGATGGCGTCCAGGTCGGTGCGCAGGGTCTCGGGCAGGCGCACGAGGATGTCGAAGCGGCGGTCGCCGTCGAACAGCGTGCCGGCCTCGCGACCGCCCACGGCGGTCGAGATGGCGTCCTGCACGTCGCCCACGTTGAGGCCGTAGCGTGCGGTCTTCTGGCGGTCGATGTTCACGGTGAGCATCGGCAGGCCGGTGGTCTGCTCCACCTTCACCTCGGCGGCGCCGGGCACCTTGCCCAGTGCGTTCGACACCTGCGCGGCGGTCTGGTTGAGCACGTCCATGTCGTCGCCGAAGATCTTCACGGCCACGTCGCTGCGCACGCCCGAGATCAGCTCGTTGAAGCGCAGCTGGATCGGCTGCGAGAACTCGTAGTTGTTGCCCGGCAGCTTCTCGACCTCTTCCTGCACGGCGGCCAGCAGCTCGGGCCGCGTGCGTCTGGGCTTGGGCCATTCGCTCTCGGGCTTGAGCATGATGTAGCCGTCGGAGATGTTCGGCGGCATCGGGTCGGACGCGATCTCGGCCGTGCCGGTGCGCGCGAACACGCGCTCGATCTCGGGGAACTTGTCTTTCAGCGTGCGCTCGAGCTGCTTTTGCATCTCGACCGACTGCGTGAGGCTGGTGCCCGGAATGCGCAGCGCCTGGATGGCGAAGTCGCCCTCGCTCAGGCTGGGCACGAACTCGGTGCCCAGGCGCGTGGCCAGCAGGCCCGAGAGCACCACGGCCACCACGGCCGTGGTGATGACCAGCGGCTTGGCATTCATTGCGCGCGACAGCAGCGGCGCGTAGCCGCGCTTGGCCCACAGCATCAGGCGGTTTTCCTTCTCGCCGACCTTGTTGCCGATGAACAGCGCCACGGCGGCCGGGATGAAGGTGATCGACAGGATCATCGCGCCCAGGAGCGCAATCACCACGGTGAAGGCCATCGGGTGGAACAGCTTGCCCTCGACGCCGGTGAGCGCAAAGATCGGCAGGTACACGATCATGATGATGAGCTGGCCGAACAGCAGCGGCCGGCGCGCCTCCTGCGAGGCCGCGAACACTTCATGGAAGCGCTCGCTGCGCGTGAGCGCCCTGCCGTGCTTCTCCTGCGCATGCGCCAGGCGCCGCACGCAGTTCTCCACGATCACCACCGCGCCGTCGATGATGATGCCGAAGTCGAGCGCGCCCAGGCTCATGAGGTTGGCGCTGACCTTCTGGTTCACCATGCCGGTGAAGGTGAAGAGCATCGACAGCGGGATCACCGTGGCGGTGATGATGGCCGCGCGGATGTTGCCCAAAAACAGGAACAGGATCGCCACCACCAGCACCGCGCCCTCGAAGAGGTTCTTCTTCACGGTGGCGATGGCCTTGTCGACCAGCACGGTGCGGTCGTACACGGTGACGGCCTTCACGCCCGCGGGCAGCGTGCGGTTGATCTCCTGCATCTTCTTGTCGACCGCCTGCGAGACGGTGCGGCTGTTCTCGCCGATGAGCATGAACACCGTGCCCAGCACCACCTCGCGGCCGTTGTCGGTGGCGGCGCCGGTGCGCAGCTCCTGGCCGATGCCGACCTCGGCCACGTCGGACACGCGCAGCGGAATGCCGCCGGCGTTGCCCAAAATCACGTTGCCGATGTCTTCCACCGACTTCACCTGCCCGGGCGCGCGAATGAGGTACTGCTCGCCGCGCTTCTCGATGTAGCCCGCGCCCACGTTGGCGTTGTTGCGCTCCAGCGCGGTGACCAGGTCGGTCATCGTGAGGCCGTGCGCCAGCAGCTTCGCGGGGTCGGGTGCGATCTGGAACTCCTTGGCGTAGCCGCCGATGGAGTTGATCTCGGTCACGCCCGGCACGTTGCGCAGCTGCGGCTTGATGATCCAGTCTTGAATCTCTCGCAGGTCGGTGGGCGTGTAGGGCTTGCCGTCGGCTTTCTTCGCGCCCTCTTCGGTCTCGACGGTCCACAGGTAGATCTCGCCCAGGCCGGTGGAGATGGGCCCGATCACCGGCGACACGCCGGGCGGCATGCTCTCGCGCGCCGACTGGATGCGCTCGTTCACGAGCTGGCGCGCAAAGTAGATGTCGGTGCCGTCCTTGAAGATCACCGTGACCTGCGACAGGCCGTAGCGCGATAGCGAGCGCGTCTGCTGCAGGCCCGGCAGGCCGGCCATGACGGTCTCGATGGGGTAGGTCACGCGCTGCTCGGCTTCGAGCGGCGAGTAGCCCGGTGCGGACGTGTTGATCTGCACCTGCACGTTGGTGATGTCGGGCACGGCGTCGATGGGCAGCTTCTGGTAGCTGAAGACGCCGAGCGCCGCCATGCCGAGCACGGCCAGCAGGATCAGCCAGCGCTGCTCGATGGAGAAGCGGATGATGCGTTCGAACATGCGGTCGTCCTCAGTGGGTGTGCGTGGCCGAGCTCTTGCCCTGCTGCGACTTCACGACGAAGCTGCCGCTGGCCGCATAGGCCGCGCCGGGCTTCAGGCCGCCCACGATCTCGATGCGCTGGCCGTCGCTGCGGCCGGTCTTCACGTGCTGCGGCACAAAGCCGCCGGGCACGCGCAGGAACACGGTGGGCTGGTCGTCCACGGTCTGCACGGCTTCGGCCGACACGGTGACGGGTGCATCGGCCTCCGACGCGACCAGCTCCACGTTCACGAACAGGCCCGGGCGCCAGGTGCGCTGCGGGTTGGTGAGCGTGACGCGCGCGGTGGCGGTGCGCGTCTGCGCGCCCAGCAGCGAGCCCACGTACGACACGGTGCCGCGCGCGGCCTGCTCGAAGGAACCGGCGCGGATGGTCACGGCCTCGCCGACGCGCACCAGGTTCAGGTTGCTGGCGGGCACGCTGATCTCGGCCCACACGGTCGACAGGTCGGAAATGGTGAACACGTTGACCGCCTCGCCCACCGATTCGCCCAGCGAGATGTGCTTTTCGACGACCATGCCGTCGAAGGGTGCGCGCAGCTCGTAGCGGCCCAGCGCCGACGAACCGGGCGTGGCGCCCAGCGCCAGCAGCTTCTGGTTGGCGTTGGCCACGGCGATCTGCGCCTCCTGCATGGCCTGCTCGGCCTGCAGGAAGTCCTGCTGCGGCGAGATCTTTTCTTCCCACAGTTTCTTCTCGCGGTCGTGGGTGGTGCGTGCCAGCGCCAGCCGGCGCTGCGCGGTCTGCAGCTCGCTGCGCTGCTCCGAGAGCGCGGGGCTGGAGATCACGGCCAGCACCTGGCCGCGCTTGACTTCCTGGCCCAGGTTGGCCGACACGCTGTCGACCACGCCCGCCACGCGCGGCACCACGTGGGCCGTGCGGTCTTCGTTGAACTTGATCTCGCCGGGCAGTTGCAGCGATGTCTTGATGCGCGCCGGGCCGACGCTGTCGATGGCGATGCCGGCGGCCTTGACCTGCTCGTCGGTGAAGGGGATCTTTTCCTCGTCTTCCTTGTGGGCGTTGGCGGCGGCCTTCTGGGGCTCTGCCGATGCGGGCGCTTCCTTGCCCGCATCCTTGCCGGCGTCCTTGCCCTCTTCCGCGTGGTGTTCCTTGTCGCCATGGCCCTCGTCGTGCGAATGGCCGTGGTCGTCTTCCTTGCCCTTGGCGTGGCTCTTGTCTTCCTCGTGGTGCTCGCCGTCGGCATGGCCGGCGGACTCCGAGTGGCCGCCCGCCTCGGGCTTGGACGGCGCGGTGCGCAGGATGAGCGCGCCGGCGACGAGGCCGGCGAGCAGGACGGCGGCAATGGCGATCCACTGCTTGCGGCCGGCGGACGTGGTGCGGTTGTGTGGTGTGGTCATGGTCGGAATCGGTTCGGTGTTCTTCTTCAGCGCACGTTCGGCGTCGCGTTCGAGGCGATGTCGTCGCCCTCCGTGCCCAGCAGGCGGTCGAGCTCGCCGGCCGCGCGGTGCGCCTCGGCCAGCGCGACGAGGTACTGGTTGCGCACCTGGAACAGCGTGCGCTGCGCGTCGAGCGCTTCGAGAAAGCTGAACTTGCCCAGCTCGAAGCCCTTGGTGGCGGCGCGGTAGGCGGTCTCGGCGCCGGGCAGTGCGTCGCGCTGCAGCGTCTCGGCGGTGGCGCGTGCCGAGCGCAGGCGCTCGCTGGCCTGGGCCACGTCGGCGCCCAGTTGCAGCTCGGCGGCGGCGAGTTCGTCGCGTGCCTTGTCTTCGCGGCTCAGTGCCTCGGCGATGTTGCCGCGGTTGGTGTCGAAGATCGGCAGCGGCACCGACAGGCCCACCACCACCTGGTTGCGCCGGCTGCTGCTCACGGCCTCGCCGCCCTCGCCTTCGGACGCGGGCACGCGCTTGACGCCGAGCGACACGGTCACGTCGGGAATGCGCTTGGCCTGCTCCAGGTCGCTGAGCGCGCGGCGGCGCTCGACCTCGAGCCGGGCCTGGCGCAGCACCGGCGCATCGGGCAGGCGGCGCGCCACCTCGGGCGCGGCGGCCTGGGTGGGCAGCTGGTCGACCGCGCCGTCCACCTGCGTGAAGCGCGGCGCCGGGTTGCCCCACAGCGCGGCCAGCAGCTGGCGCGACGCGCGCAGCGTGCCTTCGGCCTGCAGCAGTTCGACGCGGATGCCGGCCTCGGCCACGCGCGCCTTGGTTTCCTCGAGCGGCGACACCTTGCCGGCCGCCACGCGGTTGGCCGCGGCGCGGGTGGCGATCTGTGCGATCCCCACCGAGTCTTGCGCGAGGCGCAGGCGCTCCTGCGCGGTCAGCACGTCGAAGAAGGCGGTGACGGCCGCGGCGCGCAGTTCGGCGCGCCGCGCCGACAGCGCCGACGCCGCCTGGTCGCGCGCACGCTCGGCCGCCGTGACGCGCGCGGCGCGCTTGCCGCCCAGTTCGAGGGGCTGGCTCAGCTGCAGCGTGGTCGTGCGGTTGTTGCGGCGCAGGTCTTCCAGCTGCGTGTCGAGCGTGGGGTTGGGCCAGGCGCCGGCCTGCACCACGGCGCCATCGGCGGCGGCCTGCTCATGGCGCGCGGCCGACAGGCCCGGGTTGGCCTGCAGCGCCAGCGCGACGGCGGCGCGCAGGGTCAGCGGGCCTTCGGGCTCCAGCGTGCGGGCGGGGGCCGACAGGGACGACGAGGGACCGGCCGCCTGCGGGGTCTGCTGTGAAAAGGCCGGGGGTACCGCCAAGGCCAACACGGCCAGCGGCACGAAAAGCGTGCGCATCGAATTCTCCTGGGTTGCGAAACAACGGACGGACGAATTCGGCGAGGAGCGCTCAGCTGATGAGTGAGATCAGAAAAAGAAAAGGGGCTGTGCTCTCGCCGAATCAGGCGGAGAGCAACCAGTCGGGGCGCACCGGCACTTCGGCGATGTGCGAGGCGAAGCGTTCGGTGGAAACGGCGCGCAGCGCCTGCGAGGCGATGGGCGATTCGGCCGGCAGCGCGGCGGCGGTGTCCGCATGCTGGGCCTGCCCGAAGTGGGCAACGATGCAATGGCCGACCGCCGCATTGGGCTGGCGGGTGCTGTCCTTCTTGGCGCCGTCGCCCGCGTGGGTGCGGTCGGTGCCGCGCGGCTCGTCCTCGTGGTGGCCCCAGTGGCCGCTGCTCTTGTCGCCTTCGTGCAGGCAATAGGCTGCCGACACCGCCCAGCTGTACTGGAAAGGCAGGAGAAACAGCAGGAAAATGAGGAGCCAGCGGCGCATTGTTGACAAAAGTATATCGACGGGGCGTGGCGCGCCGACCAAGAAAAGCCCTGCGAACCGAGGGCCCGGCCCACTGTACGACAGCGTGTCGGCGCTTTGTCCTTCAATAGGATTACTAAATCGTAACCAGCGTCTCGAAAGGCCTTCGGTACGATCCGTACCATGCGAATTCTTGTCATCGAAGACGAACCCAAACTGGGCGATTACCTGAAAAAGGGGCTGGAAGAGAACGGCTACGTGGTCGACATCGCCCGCGATGGCATCGAAGGCCGCTACCTCGCCACCGAGGGCGACTACGCGCTCGTGCTGCTGGACGTGATGCTGCCGGGCATCGACGGCTTTGCCGTGCTGCAGGCCATTCGCCGCACGAAGAACGTGCCCGTGCTGGTGCTCACCGCGCGCGACAAGGTCGAAGACCGCGTGCAGGGCCTGCAGCAAGGCGCCGACGACTACCTGGTGAAGCCCTTCTCTTTCTCGGAGCTGCTGGCGCGCGTGCAGGCGCTGCTGCGGCGCGGCAAGACGCAGGAGCCCACGGTGCTGCGCCTGGCCGACCTGGAGCTGGACCTGGTGAGCCGCAAGTGCATGCGCAACCGCACGCGGCTGGACCTCACGGCCAAGGAGTTCACGCTGCTGGTGGTGCTGCTGCGCCGGCGCGGGCAGATTCTGTCGCGCTCCACGCTCGCCGAGCAGGTGTGGGACATGAACTTCGACAGCGACACCAACGTGGTCGAGGTGGCCATTCGCCGCCTGCGCAGCAAGATCGACGACCCCTTCGACGTGAAGCTGCTGCACACCGTTCGCGGCATGGGCTACGTGCTGGAAGACCGTTCCTGGGCATGAGCCCGAAGCCGCATTCGATCCAGAGCCGGCTGTCGTTCTGGTTCGCCGCGCAGACGCTGTCCGGCCTGAGCATCATCTGCCTGGCCATCTACCTCGTGACCGCCTGGAGCTTCGGCGCCAAGCAGCGCGACGCGCTCGACCAGAAGACGGTGCTCGTCGAGCACCTGCTCAAGGAGGCCGAGAAAGGCGGCGACCTCGTCTTTCTGCGCCACAAGCTCGACGACTTCTTCTCGATGCAGGACGACGTGACCTTGTCGATCGCCAACGCCGGCAAGCCGCTGTTCCAGTCCACGCCGCCGCCGCAGGGCCGCTGGCTGCGGCGCGCCATCGTCGTGCCCTGGCAGAACGGCGACTTCCACACCGACCTGTCGGTGCAGGTCGGCGTGAACATCGCGCAGGACTCCCGGCTGCTCGAACGCCTGGCCTGGACGCTGTTGGGTGCGGTGGTGCTGGGCACGGCGCTGGTGTCGCTCACCGGCATGTGGCTGGTGCGGCGCGGGCTGCGGCCGCTGAAGGCGCTGGCCGAACGCACGGCGGCCATCACGCCCGACCACGTCCACCAGTCGATCGACCCCGGCGCCTTCGCGCAGGAGCTGCGGCCCTGGATCACGCAGTTCAACGCGCTGCTGGCGCGGGTGCAGCGCGCCTACGTGCAGCTGGAGTCGTTCAACGCCGACGTGGCGCACGAACTGCGCACGCCGCTGGCCAACCTGCTGGGCTCGACCGAGGTGGCGCTCACGCGCCCGCGCAGCAACGAGGAGCTGCAGGCCGTGCTGGCCTCCAACCTCGAGGAGATGGGGCGGCTGTCGGGCATCGTGACCGACATGCTGTTTCTTTCGAAGGCCGACCGCGGCACCTCGGCGCGCTCGATGGCCCCGGTGAGCCTGGCGGAGCAGGCGCGCGACGTGATCGACTTCTACGACGCCATGCTCGACGAGGCCGGCCTGCGTGCCGAAGTGAGCGGCGAGGCCGTGGCCGAGGTGGACGCGGGGTTGATCCGGCGCGCCCTCTTCAACCTGCTGGGCAACGCGATCCGCTTTGCCGAGCCGGCCTCGACGCTGCGCATCGAGATTGCGGCTGCCCCTGGCGGAGAACACCACACCATCGCCGTGATCAACCGCGGCGCGCCGATCGACCCCGAGGCCCTGCCGCGCCTGTTCGAGCGCTTCTACCGCGCGGCCCAGGCGCGCGACGGCTCCACGCGCCACCATGGGCTGGGCCTGTCGATCGTCGAGGCGATCGCGCGCATGCACGGCGGGCAGGTGTTCGCGTCGAGCCAGGGCGGCCAGACGCGCATCGGGTTCAGCGTGCGCCGCGGCAGCTGAAGGGGTTCAGGGTTCGGCGTGCGCCGCCGTCTCGGCGGGCTTGGGCTTGCGGCCGACGCACAGCGTCATCAGCGGCCCGGTCATCGCGGTGGTGGCCAGCGCCATCACCAGCAGCATCGTGAAGAGCTCGGGGCCGATCAGGCCGACGTCCAGGCCGATCTTGATGACGATGAGCTCCATCAGCCCGCGCGCGTTCATGAGCGAGCCGGTGGCCAGGCTGTCGCGCCAGCTGTAGCCGGCAATGCGCGCGCCCGCCGCGCCGCCCGCGATCTTGCCCACGGTGGCCACGCCCACGATCAGCAGCATCGCTCCCAGGCTGGCGCCCGAGAACGCGTTGGCCGTGGTGCCCAGCCCCGCGAGCGCGAAGAACAGCGGCATCAGCACCACGATGGAAATCGGCTCGATGCGCTCGCTCAGCGAGCGCAGCAGGCGGTCGTCGCGCGGCAGGCAGGCGCCGAACAGGAAGGCGCCGAACACCGCGTGCAGGTGCAGCCACTCGGTCAGCAGCGCCGTGACCAGCAGGCCGATCATGAGCGCGGCCATCAGCGTGGTCGACGGCTCGCCGTCGGGCGCCTTCACGCGCAGCAGCCACGCGAAGGCCGGCTTCAGCCCGAGGAACAGCACCGTCAGCATCACCACCACGCCGACCGTGATCTTGATCAGGCCCGCGTAGCCGTCGCTGGTGCCCACCAGCGCGACCACGAAGGCCAGCAGGATCCACGCGAACACGTCGACCACCGCCGCCGCGCTCAGCGAGAGCTGGCCGAAGGGCGTGCGCGTCATGCCGCGGTCTTTCAGGATGCGCGCCATCACCGGGAAGGCCGTGATCGACAGCGCCGCCGCCATGAACAGCGCGAAGGGCCAGAAGCCCACGCCGGCCGGCGCGAGCGTGGGGTGCAACGCCGGCGAGATCGCCAGGCCCAGCACCAGCGGCACCAGCACGCTGAGCACGCCCACCGCGCCGGCCGCCTGCAGCTGCGCGCGCATGTTGCGCGTGGCCCGCAGCTCCAGGCCCACCACGAACATGAACAGCACCAACCCCACCGTCGCCAGCGACGACAGCCCCTGCAGCGACTCCTTGGCGAACAGCTGCGCGTGCAGCGACGGAAACAGCAGGCCCATGACCGCCGGCCCGAGCATCAACCCCGCCGCCATCTCGCCCACCACGCTCGGCTGCCCCACATGGCGCAGCACCCAGCCGCAGAGGCGTGCGGTGGTGAGGATGACGACGAGTTGCAGCAGGAGGGTGGTGACGGACATGGGCGGAACGGTCGTGAGGCCTGGGGAAAAAACTCGCCCGATGTTAGTTCGGCGTGCCCGGCTCGATCCAGATGTGCAACGCGGCGCGGGGGCCGTTGGAGACGTGGGCGGCGCGCAGGTGAGCCCAGACGCCTCAAGGCCGTGCTAAAAATCCGAATGCGCATGATCCAACACTCAGCCACTTCAGCCTCATGAACACCCCTCTGTTCGCCGATCTGGCCGCCTGGATCGATTCCGTCTTGTCTGCGCCGCTGCCTGAAGGCATCGCCGCTTTTCACTTCAACCTCTACGACAGTTCGACGACCTACGACCTCGAACTCGTGGGTGCTCCAACCTACGACCCGGAAGATTCCGACTGGGCGTGCGACGACATCTTCATGTCCTCATCGCCACGTTTCGAGATCGCGAGCGAAGCGGTGGGGCCAGACTGGGAGGCAGGCCTGCAGGCCATCTCGCAGATGATTCTTCGCTACTTGGACGCCGCGTCTGCGGGCGCTTCGCGCCTGAAGGCTGCTCGCGCGGTCTCTCTGGGATTCGTAGATGGCGACCTGCACCTCGTCTGGCGTGCCGAGTGAGGCGTTGACCGGCAGGCGCTCGCTTCAGCCCTCTTCTCCGAGGCCGCCTCCTCCGCGCTGCGCTATTCCTGCTTTTCGGTCCGCATCAACCGCAGCCCGTTCGCCACCACCAGCAGGCTCGCGCCCATGTCGGCGAACACCGCCATCCACATGGTCGCGCTGCCGAACACCGCGAGCACGAAGAACACGCCCTTGATGCCGAGTGCGAGCGTGATGTTCTGCCACAGCACCGCATGCGAGCGGCGCGACAGGCGGATGGTCTCGGGGATGCGGCGCAGGTCGTCGTTCATGATGACCACGTCGGCCGCTTCCATCGCGGTGTCGGTGCCGGCGCCGCCCATGGCGAAGCCGATGTCGGCCCTGGCGAGCGCGGGGGCGTCGTTGATGCCGTCGCCGGTCATCGCGACGGCGCCGTAGCGTTGCTGCAGGGCCTGGATGGCGCCCAGCTTTTCTTCGGGCAGCAGGTTGCCGCGCAGGTCCTCGATGCCGGCGTGCGCGCCGATGGTCTTCGCGGTGGCGGTGTTGTCGCCGGTGAGCATGACGGGCGTCACGCCCAGCGCGCGCAGCTCGGCCACGGCGGCCTGCGACGAAGGCTTGATGGTGTCGGCCACTGCGAACAGCGCCAGCACCGACTTTTCAGATGCCAGCAGCGTCACCGTGCGGCCGGCTTCTTCGTGCCGCTTCAGCTCGGCTTCGAGTTCCGGCGAGCACAGGCCGCGCTCTTCGATCAACCGGTGGTTGCCCAGCACGTAGGTCTGGCCAGCGTGCGTGGCCTGCACGCCGCGTCCGGGCAGCGCGGTGAAGTCGCCGACCTCTTCGACCGGCCCGCCCAGGCCTTGGGCGATGGCCTTCGACACCGGGTGGTCGGAACGGCCCGCAATGTTGGCCGCCAGCGCGTACACCGCGCCTTCATCGCCACCGGCCTTGTCGATCAGCACCGACTCGACCAGCTTGGGCTTGCCTTCGGTGATGGTCCCGGTCTTGTCGAGCGCCACGGCCTTGAGCTTGCGCGCCTCTTCGAGGTAGGTGCCGCCCTTGATGAGGATGCCGCGCCGCGCGGCCGAGGCCAGCGCGCTCACGACCGTCACGGGCGTGGAGATGACCAGCGCGCACGGGCAGGCGATGACCAGCAGCACCAGCGCCTTGTAGACGGCCTGCACCCAGGTCCAGCCCAGCAGCCACGGCGTGAGCACCGCGATGGCCAGCGCCAGCACGAAGACGGTCGGCGTGTAGATGGCGGCGAACTTGTCGACGAAGCGCTGCGTGGGCGCGCGCGAACCCTGCGCCTCTTCAACCGCGTGGATGATGCGCGCGAGCGTGGTGTTGGCCGCGACGGCCGTCACGCGGAACACCAGCGCGCCGGTCTGGTTGATGGTGCCGGCAAACACCGCGTCGCCCGCGGCCTTGTCGACCGGGATGCTCTCGCCCGTGACCGGCGCCTGGTCGATGGCGCTGGTGCCTTCGAGCACCACGCCGTCCAGCGGCACGCGCTCGCCGGGGCGGATGCGGGCCACGGCATCGAGCGCCACCGCGTCGGCGCGCACGGTCTGCCAGTTGCCGTCGGGCTGCCGCACCTCGGCCTGTTCGGACGCCAGCGCGAGCAGGCTCTGGATGGCGTTGCGCGCACGATCGACGGCACGGGCCTCGATGAGTTCGGCGATGGCGTACAGCGCCATCACCATCGCGGCCTCGGGCCACTGGCCGATGATGAAGGCTCCCGTGACGGCGACGGCCATCAGCGCGTTGATGTTGAGGCGCCCGCGCACCAGCGCGGCGAAGCCCTTCTTGTAGGTGTCCAGGCCGGCCAGCGCGATGGCCGCGAGCGCGAGGCCCATCTCGGCGGCCATGAAGCCCACGCCGTCGAGCGCCAGGAAGGACACGGTCTCGGCCGCGATGGCAAGCACCAGCGCGGCGACGAGGCGCGCCAGGCCGGTCGACATGCCGGCGAAGCGCGCGGGCTCGGCCTTCTGCCCCGCCGACGATGCCACCGGCTCGGGCTTGAAGCCGGCCTGGCGGATGGCTTTGAGCGCGGCGGGCAGCGCGCCGTCTTCGGTGGTGAGGGCCAGCGTGCGTTCGCTCAGGCGGAAGCGCAGGGCCTTCACGCCCGCGACGGGCTCCAGGGCGCGGCGGATTTCGGACTCTTCGACCGCGCAGTCCATGGTGGGAATGCGAAACAGCACGGCGCCCTTGGGCAGGTCGGCCGGCTCGGTCGATGCCGGCGTACTGCCGCACACCGCGCTGCCGCAGCAGGCCGTTGCCGGCGCGGCGGGGGCGTGATCGTGTGCATGGTCGTGCGCGTGGTCGTGTCCGTGGCTGTGCCCGTGGTCGTGAGCGTGGTCATGCGGCGCAGCGCGCGGCACCGGCTGATTCAGGGTGTTCTGATTCGTCATGCATTCATTGGAAACCCTGAAGCAGGTGTAGAGTCAACCGTTGATTGCCACTTCCTTGAGATGCCGCATCATGAAAATCGGTGAACTGGCCAAGGCCACGAACACGCCGGTCGAAACCATCCGGTACTACGAGCGCGAGCAGCTGCTGCCCGCGCCCGCGCGCACCGACGGCAACTACCGCATCTACGACGAGGAGCATGCCCAGCGCCTGGGCTTCATCCGCCGCTGCCGCTCGCTGGACATGACGCTCGACGAGATCCGCAGCCTGCTGAAATTCCGCGATGCGCCGCAGGACGACTGCGGCGAGGTGAACCAGCTGCTGGACGACCACATCGGCCACGTGGCCTCGCGCATCGCCGAGCTGAAGACGCTCGAAAAGCAGCTGAAGGCCTTGCGCCTGCAGTGCGGCGGCCCCGAATCGGCGAGCGCCTGCGGCATCCTGCAGGAGCTGGACACCGCAGCGCTCGCACCCGAGACCTTCGGCCAGCACGCGGGGCATGTGCACGGCACGCTGCACGGCGCCTCCGCCAAGCGCTCCTGACGTCAGGCCCAGCGCCACGCTGGGCGATGCGGGGGTCGTGCTTCGCCGCCGTCGAGCGGACTTCAATGGTTCGTGTGGAGGCTGTATGGCCGGGCTCCGCGCCGATGCGCGTGCGTGCCGCACGGCCTCTTTTTCTCCCTTGGGCAGGGCCTGACGCGCCCACCGGCATCGCGAATGTTCGCGAAGGCGGTGCGGCCGACCCCGGCAGACAATTCCGCCGACCCGGCGCATCCGCCCTGCGACCTTGGGGCCGCGAGCCGGACAGACCTACAACGGAGACACCATGCCGATCGACTTCACCCTCACCCCCGCGCAGCGCGAGTTGCAACTGTCGGCTCGCCGTTTCGCGCGCAGCGTACTGACCGAGGTCGCACCGGCCACGCGCCACCTGCCCACGCCGCTGGCGCGCTTCGTCGCCACGCGTCCGTTCTACGAGAAGCTGGTGAAGGCCGGTTTTCTGCGGCGCATCATCCCGATGCCGTTCGGCGGCGAAGGCACGGGCATGCTGGACATGGCCGTGGTGGCCGAGGAGTTCTATCGCGTCGACCCCAACGTGTCGCTCACGATGTTCGCCACGCTGCTGGGCCTGCTGCCCGTGACGATCGGCGGCTCGCCCGAGCAGCAGAAGGCGTTTCTCGGGCCGTTCCTGGAAGGCTCCGGTGCACCACTGGCCGCCCTGTGCAACAGCGAGCCCGGCGGCAGCGCCAACTTCGATGCCGCGGCCCCCGGCGAAGGCACGCGCACGCGCGCCCGCTCGAGGGCGGGCAGTGGGTCATCGACGGCACCAAGCAGTGGATTTCGAGCGCGACCGGATGGGACGAGCAAGGCGCCGACCTGCTGTGCGTGGTGTGCCGCACCGACGCCGACGCGTCGCCCGACAGCGGGCTGTCGGTGCTGGTCGTGCCGCGGCCCGAGGGCGGCATCGTGGTCGAGCGCTATCACGATTCGATGGGCCACCGCGCGCACCTCACGCCCCGCTTTCGCCTCGAGGGCGTGCGCACCGCGCGGGCCAACGTGCTGGGCCCGGTGGGCAGCGGCAAGGGCCTGGTGGCCGCCAGTTTCTCGGCGACGGCGGCGCTGGTCGGCGTGTTCGGCACGGCCCTGATGCAGGGGGCCTTCGATTTCTCCCTGCACTTCGCCAAGACCCAATGCCGCGGCGGCGCCCTGCCGATCATCGAGCACCAGGCCGTTGGGTATGCGCTGGCCGATGCCAAGACCGCCATCGAAGCCTCGCGCTACCTCAACTGGCGCGCGTGCCACGCGCTGGACACGCAATCGCCCGCGGCGCTGGAGCTGGCGCTTCAGGCCAAGATCTACGGCTCCGAAACCGCGGTGCGCGTGATCACCGACCTGATGCGCGTGGTGGGCATCGACAGCTACGACCACGACCTGCCGCTGGCCGGCATGCTCCAGGACGCCCTGGTGCTCCCGCTGTTCGACGGCGGCAACATGGGCGTGCGCCGGCGCCAGCTGCACGAGCTGCTGCGCTCGCCGGACTACGACCCGCTGACGGCCAGTGGTGCGGCGTGACGGCCGCAGGGCTGACGCTCGCCTGAACGGCGCCAGCGTCGCGGGTCCACACCGGCGTGCCATCGGAAGCAGACCCCTTCCGCCCGGGGACGCCGGGCCGTAGCATTCGACTTCCGCACTGCAGCCCGGCATCCATGCTCGAAGACCACGACATCCTTGTGCTTCAACGCCAGCTCCGACGGCGCCTGTTCGAAGGCGAGCGCGCGATCACCTGGCGACCGGGCCGCGAGCTGGCCGCGCAGCTGCTGCTGTACCTGGACGACCCGCAGGCCTGCTGGCGCATTTCGGTGCAATGGCTGCGCGACACGCTCGACGCCGACCGCGTCGACGCCGGCTTCGGCGGCTATGTCGACGCCAGCGGCCGCCTGCATGACTACGTGGTCGCGGCCGAGGTGCAGCGTCCGTCGCAACCACTGCCTGCGGTGATCGGCCTGCGCTTCAGCGCCGCCAACCCGGGCATCCGCGCCGTCTGGAGCGGCAGCGGCATCGCCCCCATCATCGACGTATCGCAAGAGCGCAGCTTCACGCAGGAGTTGCGCGCCACGCTGATGCAGGCCGGCACGGCCTCGAAGCTGGCGGTTCCCGTGCACGACGAAGACCGGCCGGTGGGCATGATCTGCGCCGACTGGCACCACAGGGCCCCGCGCTGGAAGCACGCCGTGTGCGACGAGTTGCCTGACCTGGCCCGCACCGCACTGGGCCCGCTGCTGAGCGCCGCCCACCGGTTCGCGCAGGCGCAGAGCGAGCGGGCAGGCGCCACCGATCACCCGGCAAACCTCGCGGCGCTGACGCCGGCGGAACTGAAGGTGGCGAAGCTGGCGGCCGGCGGCCTGAGCTACAAGGAAATCGCGCGCCAGCTGGACCGTTCGCTCTCCACGATCGACCACCAGCTGCGCAGCATCCGCGAGAAGCTCGGCACGCGCTCGACGGCGCGCCTGGTGCACATGCTCAGCGAACTGAACACGTCGGCAACGGGCCGCTCGGCACCGCCTCAATGAGTGAGGCGCGGGGGGATGAGCACCGCTGAACGCCGGGGCGGCGTCAGCGGTGTCGGCAATCTCAGCGACGTGAGGGTTCCACTTCAAGGGTCAAGGTCACGGCCACCGGCAGGTTGCCCGGCAGGTTGCGCACCCCGCACACCGACCGCGCATGGCCCGCGCGCGTGTCAAACAGGCTGGCCAGCAGCTCGGAGGCGGCGTCGAGCACCTGCGGGTGCTGGGTGAACGACTGCACGCAGGCGACATGGCCTTCGAGCCGCACGACCTGCCGCACCCGTTGAAAACCGCCCAGGTGCAGGCGCACCTGGGCCAGCGCATTGAGCACCGCCAGCCGGGCCGCCTGGCGGCCTTCTTCCAGCGTCAGCTCGGCGCCGAGCAGCCCGCGCGGCAGCGGATGCCCCGCCACCACCGGCCCCTGCATGGAGACATGCAGCAGGCCCGCCGCCTCGATCGCCGCGCGGTAGGCCCCGAGCGGCGGCGGCGGTTCGGGCAGTGCGAGTCCCAGAGCCTCGAGGCGTTGAAGCACCGCGTCGCCCTGCGTGGCGAGCGAAGGGTTCGTGGCCATGGCGCGCCCCGCTTCAGCTCGCCCAGGGCTGCAGCACGATGCTGCCCCGCGCCTCGTTGGCGGCGATGCGCCGGTGCGCCTCGGCGGCCTGCGAGAGCGGCAGCACGCTGTCGATCTGCGCACGGACCCGGCCCTGCCGTATCGCGTCGAGCCAGGCAGCGAAGTCCTCGATGTCGCCCACCAGCGTGCCGCGCAGCTGCTGCTGCGCGAAGAAGAATCGCCGGATGTCGAAGCGCACGTCGGTGCCCGCCATGAACCCCATCGCCACCACGATGCCCATGGGCTTCACGGCCTCGAGGGTCCGAGACAGCACATCGCCGCCGAGGTTGTCGATCGCGACATCGACACCCTGCCCGCCGCTCCAGGCGCGCACGGGCTCGACGAAATCCTGCGTGCCGGTGTCGATCGCCAACTCGGCGCCCAGGCGCAGGGCCAGTTCGGCGGAGGCTGCGTTCTGCACCGTGGTGACGACGCGCGCACCCAGCGCGCGGGCCACCTGGATGCTCATCATGCCGGTGCTCGACGCGCCGGCATGCACCAGCACCCGGTCGCCGGCCTTGACCTCGCCGACGACCTGCACCGCGCGGATCGCGATCAGCAAGGAGACCGGCAGTGCGGCCATCTGCTCGGCCGGCAGGCCGGTGGTGTCGCGCAACAGCCAGTGCTCCGGCACCACGATGTACTGGGCATAGGTGCCCGGCATGTGAATGCCTGGGATCGCGTAGCTGGCCGCCGCCGTGACCGGGCGGGTGTCCCACTGCGCGGGGTCGGTCGGGTAGCCGGGCATGGCGATCACGCGCTCGCCCACTGCGAAGCGCGAAGCGCCGGCCCCCAGTGCCGCGACCTCGCCCACCGCATCCGAACCCAGGATGTGCGGGAACGGCAGGACCGGGGCGATCTGCCCCAGACGCACATAGTGATCCAGTCGGTTGACGCCGACGGCCAGCACCTTGACCAGGACTTCGCCCGGTCCCGGCACCGGCGTGGCGACCTCTTCGAGCTGGATCTGATCGGGGTCGCCGAAGGCTCGGATGACGGCTGCTTTCATGAAAATCTGCTCCTGTCGTGTGGCGGGCACCATGCCTCGCAACGAAACAGGAATGGTAGATTTCACGTCACCAAACCGGAAGTAGTGACTTAAAAGTGCGATAGGGATAAAAAAGTGACCATGAAGAACCGGATGAACCGTGCGGGCCGTGTCCCGCGCGTTGCGGCGCCGCCCGGCGACACGCCGTTCGTCCTGCGCGAGGACTGTGCGCAGCGGCGCATCCACTACGTCCTGAACGGCAAGTGGACGTCCATGGTGCTGTACGCCCTCAGCCATGGCGCGATGCGCACCGGCCAACTGGAACGCGCCCTACCGGGCATCTCCAAGAAGATGCTGACTCTGACCCTGCGCGAGGTGGAGGCAGGCGGCCTGGTCCACCGCGAGGTGTTCCAGGTCGTTCCGCCACGCGTGGAGTACGCATTGACGCCGCTGGGCAACGTCTTCGTCGAGCCCTTGCGCGCACTCTATGGCTGGGCGCTGGACCATGCCGATGCGCTGGACCAGCTGGAAGACAACCTGCGGCGAGACAGGGCCGCGCCCGCCTGAACGGCGACAGCGCCCTCTGCCCCTCTTCTACTTGCCGATCAGCTGCGTCAGCTTGTCGGCCTCGAACGACTCGCCACGCGCCGCGTCGCCCGGCACGCAGTCCTTGGTGCCCGGCTGCGCCGACAGCTTCTCGATGGCCTGCCACAGGAGCGCGATCTGGTGCTCCTGGCTCGAGGCGTTGTCGATCAGGCCGCGCATGGCCTGGCTCAACGGGTCATCGTCCTGCGTGATGCCGTAGGCCGAGAACTTCTGCGGCGCGGCCACGTCGGCGCTCTCGCCCTCTTTCGACGGGATGATGCGCGCCGGAATGCCCACCGCGGTCGCCCCCGCGGGCACCGGCTTGATGACCACCGCGTTGGAGCCGATCTTGGCGCCGTCGCCGACGACGAAGCCGCCCAGCACCTTGGCGCCCGCGCTCACCACCACGTTCTTGCCCAGCGTCGGGTGGCGCTTGGTGCCCTTGTAGAGCGAGGTGCCACCCAAGGTCACGCCCTGGTAGATGGTGCAGCCGTCGCCGATCTCGGCGGTTTCGCCGACCACCACGCCCATGGCGTGGTCGAAGAACACGCGCTCGCCGATCTTGGCGGCCGGGTGGATCTCGATGCCCGTGAACGCGCGCGCGCAGTGCGCGATGAAGCGGGCCGGCCACTTGAAACCGTGGGTCCAACAGGCGTGCGCCCAGCGATGCAGCACCACGGCATGGAAGCCGGGGTAGACCGTGATCACTTCCCAGGCGCTGCGGGCGGCCGGGTCGCGTTCGAGGATGCACCGGATGTCGGCGCGCAGTCGAGAGAACATCGCTGCCTTTGTTGTCGTTATATCGATAGGGGCCGGGCAGTCTAAAGCCGGGCGTCTTCGCTTACGCGCGATGGGGTTTTGTGACGGTTCAGCTTCCGCGCGGCCCGCGGGTGGCGTCGCTCATGGCCTTGGCGATGCCGCGCAGGATGTGGATTTCTTCCGGCGTGGGCTGCGCGCGGTTGAACAGCTGCTGCAGCCGCGGCATGAGCTTCTTGGGCGCCGCCGGGTCGAGAAAACCGATGTCCACCAGCGAGCGCTCCCAGTGGTCGAGCATGCCGGCCACGGCCTGCGCGTCGGCCGCCTGCACCGGGGCGATGGCCTCGCGCACGCCGTAGCCGCCCAGCGCCAGGCGCCATTCGTAGGCCACCACCTGGATGGCCGCGCCCAGGTTGAGCGAGCCGAACTTCGGGTCGGTCGGGATGCTCAGGGCCACGTTGCAGCGGTAGACGTCCTCGTTGCGCATGCCGAAGCGCTCGGAGCCGAACAGGAAGGCCACGTGCTGGTCGCCCTGCGTGGCCAGCGGCTCCAGGTGCTCGCGCGGCGTGCGCGTGGGCGGGCCGAAGTCGCGCGGGATCATGGCCGTGGCGCACAGGTGGGTCACGCCGTCGAGGGCTTCATCGAGCGTTTCGACGATGCGGGCGTTGTTCAGCACGTCCAGGGCGCCGCTGGCGCGCTGGATGGTTTCCTCGCGCCGCAGCACGTTGGCCCAGCGCGGCGCGACCAGCACCAGGTCGTCGAAACCCATGGTCTTCATGGCGCGGGCGGCGGCGCCCACATTGCCGGCGTGGCTGGTCTGGATGAGGATGAAACGGGTGCGCATGACGGGTGGGGAAGACACAAACGGGCTGAGCCGGTAAAATGCCCGATTCTCGCCGCCCGCATCGCCGGACCGCAGGGTCGCCCAGATTGCATTCTTGGGGACCTCTCCCACCCGTTCTTCTCACAATCCAGAATGTCGTCCCCCAACCTGCATCCCATGCTCAATGTGGCCGTCAAGGCCGCACGCGCCGCCGGCGCCATCATCAATCGCGCCGCCCTCGACGTCGAGGCCGTGCGCATCTCCCAGAAGCAGGTCAACGACTTCGTCACCGAAGTCGATCACGCCAGCGAGAAGGTCATCATCGAGACCTTGCTGGGCGCATACCCGGGGCACGGCATCCTGGCCGAAGAATCGGGCACCGAATACGGCGCCAAAGACTCCGAATTCGTCTGGATCATCGATCCGCTCGACGGCACCACCAACTTCATCCACGGCTTCCCGGTCTACTGCGTGTCGATCGCGCTGTCGGTGCGCGGCAAGATCGAGCAGGCGGTCGTCTTCGACCCGTCGCGCAACGACCTGTTCACGGCCACCAAGGGCCGCGGCGCCTACATGAACGAGCGCCGCATCCGCGTGTCCAAGCGCGTGAAGCTCAGCGAGTGCCTCATTTCCACCGGTTTCCCGTTCCGCACCGGCGACAACTTCAAGCAGTACCTGGCCATCATGGCGGACATGATGCCCCGCATGGCCGGCCTGCGCCGCCCCGGCGCCGCCGCGCTCGACCTGGCCTACGTGGCCGCGGGCTTCACCGACGGCTTCTTCGAGACCGGCCTGAACCCCTGGGACGTGGCCGCCGGCTCGCTGCTGGTGACCGAGGCCGGCGGCCTCATCGGCAACTTCACGGGCGAGCCCGAGTTCCTCGACCAGCGCGAATGCCTGGCCGGCGCTCCGCGCGTGTACGGCCAGCTGGTGCCGCTGCTCGCCAAGTACTCCAAGTTCGCCAACGTGGACGACAAGCTGCGCGCCAGCGACCGCGTGCGCGCCGTGTCGGCCTCCACCAAGGCCAACGCCGCCGACGCCTCGGTCGACCTGTACGCCCGCAGCACCGTGACCGAAGCCACGGCCGCCCCGCTCGACGGCAGCGCCGAAACCCCGGCCGCCGCAGCCCCCGCCGCGCCGGCCGCCCCGCGCAAGCTCACCCGCATCAAGCGCGAGGCGCCCGCCGAGGGCGACGCCTCCGCCAAGTGATGACGGGGCCGGGCGCCGCCGCGCGGGTTCGTGCGGCGTTGCGCATTGCGCTGAGCCACTACGTCGCGAGCGGGCTCACCGTCGCGCTCGGCCTGCTCGTGATTTCGGGCGGGGTGCACCTGTGGCTGGGCACCCTGGCCGCTTCGGCCGCCGCCACCGGCGTGATCGTCACGGCGCCGCCCGACCTGCCCGGCCCGCGCCGCGGCAAGTTTTTGCAGATGCTGCCGGCGCCGCTCATCGGCCTGCCGCTGTTCTTCGCAGTGCAGATGCTGCACGGCGCACCGATCCGCCTCGGGCTGCTGCTGGTGCCAGCCACCTTCATGGCCTTCGTGGCCATGGCCTGGGGCAAGCGCGGCATTCCCATCGCCATCGCGGTGATGTTCTCGATGGTCTTCTCCATGGCCACGCCCGCGCCCGCCGGGCTGTCGGACGCCATCGCGCGCACCACCGAGTTCGGCCTGGGCGCCGGCCTGTACGTGGTGTGGGCCACGCTGGCCAACCTGCTGCTCAACGGGCGCTTTCGCACGCAGTCGATCGCCGACGTGCTGTTTTCGCTGGCCGCGCTCATGCGCACCGAGGCCAGCCAGTTCACGCCGCAGGACGAAACCCGCGACATCCGCGACACCCCCGCCTCTTTGCTGGGCCAGCTGCTGCGCGAGCAGGCCGCGCTGGCCGACCAGCTGCAGGCCACGCGCGACATCGTGCTCGAGTCGCCGCGCACGCCGCGCCGCCAGCGGCTGGCCGGCATGCTCGTCATCGTGCTCGAGATGCGCGACCAGCTGCTCGCCAGCGAGCTCGACCTCGACGCCCTGCGCGCCCATCCGTCGCACGCGCAGGCGCTGGTCGAGATGCGCCGCATCCTCGAAGAGCTGGCCGACGAAACGACCGGCCTGGCCGATGCACTGCTCATGCGCCGCCACCCCGCCGCCGTGGCCGACCGCCGGCCACGCCTGGCCGCGATCCACGTGACGGCGGACGACGAGGACACGCACGGTCAGATGGGCCCCTCGGCCGCGATGCTCGCGCGCGGACTGGCCAGCCGCATCGGCCACATCAACGACGAGGTGCTGCGCCTGGCGGCCATGGCGCGCGGCGACGCCGAGCCCAACCTGGCCGTGGTGCGCGCCAACTGGCAGCTCTTCGTGAGCCCGACCGACTGGTCGCTGCGCCCCTTCCTCGCGCTGTGGCGCTGGGACGCGCCGCCGCTGCGCCACGCCATTCGCGCCGCGCTGGCCATCGCGGCCGGCTACGGCATCGCCGTGTCGATGCCCTGGGGATCGCACGACTACTGGATATTGCTGACCATCGTGGTCGTGCTGCGCGGCAGCCTCTCGCAGACGCTGGAGCGGCGCAACAGCCGCGTCGCCGGCACGCTGCTGGGCTGCGTGCTCGCGGTGGGCCTGTTGTCGGCGCACCCGTCGGCGCTGATGCTGCTCGTGACCGTGACCATCGCGCAGGCCATTGCCCACAGCTTCGCGGTGCGGCGCTACCTCGTCACCGCCGTGGCCGCCACCGTGCTGGGTCTGCTGCAGGCCCACATGCTGAACACCGGCACCGCGCCCATCTTCGCGCTGTTCGAGCGCATCGCCGACACGCTCATCGGCGCCGCGCTGGCCTGGGGCTTCTGCTACGTGCTGCCCTCGTGGGAGCGCACGCAGATTCCGGCGCTGGTGGCGCGCGTGCTCACCGCCCAGGCGCGCCATGCGCGGCTCGCGCTCGGCCTGGGCCAGTTGCAGGCCATCCAGAGCAGCCCCGAACTCGAATGGCGGCTCGCGCGCCGCGAGGCCTACGACAGCCTCTCGGCGCTCGTGCAGGCCACGCAGCGTTCGCTCTCCGAACCGCGCGCCGTGCAGCCGCCGCTCGAACCGCTCGAGCACCTGCAGGCCCACAGCTACCAACTGCTCGCGCAGCTCAGCGCCGTGAAGTCGATGCTCGTGCTGCGGCGCGACCGCCTCACGCCGGGCGACATCGAAGGCCCGCTCGTGCGCACCGCGCAACGCATCGAGGCCGCCCTGGGAACCATTCCGATCGCAGGGCCCTCTCACCCCGAGAGCACGGGGGCCACCACCGTCGGCGGCCCCATTCCACTGCCTGACCCGTTCGACAACGACATCAGCCCCTGGCTGGTGCGCCGGCTCGACCTGGCCACGGCGCTCGCCACGCAGCTGCGCGACGACGCGGCGCGCATTCTTCAACCACTGAACGACACCACCCCAGAAGCAAAGACCACCCCCGCCTGATGACCCAAGAGCTCCTCGCACACCCCTGGTTCGGCACCTGGATTGCCGCCCTGATCGCCGCGCCCCTCGCCCTTCTCGCCCACCGCATCGGGGGCATGGTCCTCAGGCGGATCACCCGCCCGGCGCCCGCCGTGCATGCGATGGTGCTCAACTGCACCGCCCCCGCTCGGCTGGTGCTGCCGCTGGCGGCGCTCATGATGGTGTGGCAGGCGGCGCCGGACGACCTGCGCTTCATCGGCAGCGTGCGGCATCTCACGGGGCTGCTGCTCATCGCGGCCAGCACCTGGTTCGTGCTCAAGGCCATCAGCGGCTTCGCCGACGGCGTGCTCGCGCAGCACCCTTCGGACATCTCCGACAACCTGCAGGCGCGCCGCGTGCTCACGCAGACCCGCGTGCTCGCGCGCACCGCCATGTCGGTCGTCGTCGTGGCCGGCGGCGCCATGATGCTCATGACCTTTCCGGGCGCGCGCCAGGTCGGCGCCAGCCTGCTGGCCTCGGCCGGCGTGATCGGCATCGTGGCAGGTCTTGCGGCCAAGCCCGTCTTCAGCAACCTCATCGCGGGCTTGCAGATCGCGCTGTCGCAGCCGATCCGCATCGACGACGTGCTCGTGGTCGAGGGCGAATGGGGCCGCGTCGAGGAAATCACCGGCACCTTCGTGGTCGTGCGCATCTGGGACGACCGGCGCCTGATCCTGCCGCTCACCTACTTCATCGAGAAGCCGTTCCAGAACTGGACCCGCCACTCGGCCGAACTGCTCGGCTCGGTCTTTTTCTACCTGGACTACGGCACGCCGCTGGCGCCGCTGCGCGCCGAGGTCGAGCGCCTCGTGAAGGCCGCGCCCGAGTGGGACGGCCGCTTCTTCAACCTGCGCGTGACCGACGCCACCGAACGCACCATGCAGGTCCGCGTGCTCTGCACCGCCGCCACCTCCGGCCTGGCCTTCGACCTGCGCTGCTACGTGCGCGAAGGCGTCATCGACTTCATGCAGCGCGAGTACCCGCAGTTCCTGCCGAAGATGCGCTTCGAGGGCAACGATCCGGCGATGGGGCAGCCGCCGGTGATGCAGGGCGCGACGGCGGGCTGAAGCTCCCGCCGCCTTCCTTCTTCTCCCCTACCGCGCAGGCGCCGCCGCAGGCAGCACCATCGGCGCCCCCAGCCGCGAGGCGCGCTCCCAGCCCGGTTGCGACTGCGCGCGCTCCAGCTCGGCCACCACCTCGGCGCGCGTGCGGGGTTGCGTGGCCTTCACGGGGATCGGGGCGCCCCAGCGCAGCACGCCGGCCCACTCGGGGCTTTGCTGCGCGGCGCGCAGTTCGGCCACCACCTGGGCGTCGGTCTTGCCCGGGCCGGCGTTTTCGGGGTGTTCCTTGATGCCCGCTTCGTTCGCCGCGAAATGCGCGCCGGCCTCGACGTGCTGCGGGCTGCGCGGCGCGTTCGTCTGCGCGCCGGCCGCGAGCGGGACCGCCCATGCGGCCGCGGCCGCCAGCATGAAAGCCATGTTGCTGTTCTTCATGTGTCATCTCCTTCGAATGGCGCCGAAGAAGACCTCCTTCATCGGCGATGGCGGCGTCTTGATGACCGCCATGCCGACACACTAGAAATGCAACGCCGTCGCGAGGCGGACGGCGCCATTACAAAGAGGCAATCGCCCCGCGAGCCTCTCGTGCAGCGCCTCAGTCGGGCACAGTGCCCGCCGGCGCCGCCACCGCGCGCGCCGCGATCGGCACCGACATCACGATCGAGGTGCGCGTCTCGCCCAGGTGGTTGATGCTGCTCACGAACGATTCAAGGTGCTCGATGTCGCGCGCGACCACCTTCAGCACGTACGAGTCCTGCCCCGTGACGTGAAAACACTCGAGCACTTCGCGCCGGCTGCCGAGCAGTTTCAGCAGCCGGGCTTTGTCGGGCTGCGCGGTGGTGATGCCGACCAGCGCGGTGACGGTGTAGCCCGCCTTGCGCGGCGGCACCACGGCGCGGTAGCCCTCGATGACGCCGGCTTCTTCGAGGCGCTTCACGCGCTCCGAGGTGGAAGGCACCGACAGCGCCACCTGCCGCGCGAGCGCCGTGAGCGAGGTGCGCGCGTCCTGCTGCAGCACGTCGAGGATCTGCCAGTTCTTGGCGTCGATTTCCATGGATTTCAGGCCCGATTGAGAATTTCACTTCCGATTTCAGGCAAGGCATGCCGTGCGCCTGAATTTCGCCATTCTCGCCATGCAGGCCTCGCCGAACAATCGATGGCATGGACTTCCCTCTCTTTTTCAAGGCCCTCGTCATCGGGCTCTCGATCGCCGCACCCGTCGGCCCCATCGGCCTGCTGTGCATCCAGCGCACGCTCGCGCATGGCCGCACCATCGGCTTTCTCAGCGGCCTGGGCGCCGCGCTGGCCGATGCCTGCTATGGCGCCATCGGTGCCTTCGGCGTGTCGGCCGTGGTGTCGACGATGGTCGCCGCGCGCGTGCCGCTGGCGCTCGGTGGCGCGGCGTTTCTCGCGTGGATGGGCGTGCAGTTGCTGCGCGCGCCGGCGGCCACGCAGGCCCGGGCCGCGGACGACGCGGCCACGCCGGTGAAGGCGCTGCTGTCGGTGTTCGTGCTCACGCTGGCCAACCCGATGACGATCCTGTCGTTCGTCGCGGTGTTCGCCTCGCTCGGCAGCGGCCACGTGGGCAGCGGCAGCGGTGCAGCGCTCACGATGGTGCTGGGGGTGTTCCTCGGCTCGGCGCTGTGGTGGCTGGGGCTGTCGAGCATCGTGTCGATGGTGCGGCACAAGCTCGGCGCGCGTGTGCTGCAGGGCATCAACAAGCTGTCGGGCGCGCTGTTGCTGGGCTTTGCGGTGTTTCAGCTGTCGACGTTGCTGTCGCGCTGACGAATCAACTGGCTGGCTTGCGGCGCGCGGGCTTGCGCGCCCCCAGCGCGCTCGCCAGCGCCTTCGTCGCCCACTCGCGCAAGGCGTGCGGGTCTTCGAGCGCATCGACCGGCGCTTCGTAGTAGCTCGCGACCTTCACGGTCGAGGCGCTGGTCGCGTACGAAAACGGCACCGCGCCCAGGCGCTCGAAGTCCGGCCGGGTGGCGTCGTCGACGCGCAGGTACAGCGTGCCCTTCATCACGAACGCGAACTGCACGCCGGCCTGCACGAGGCCGAAGCCGCCGAAGAAGCGCTTGACCTCGATGGGACCCATCGCACCGAGCGACTCGGCCAGCTCGAGCGCTCGCCCGTGCGAACGCTCGGCACCGCCGGCGGCGGCCGCGCCTTTGGCGCGGCTCAAACGACCGCCTTGCGCCGCGCGTCGGTCACGGGCGCGCCGCCATGCACTTCAAGCAAACGCAGCAGCGCCTCGGAGCTGTGGGCCTTGGCCCAGTTGCGTTCGGAGTCGTTGATGCCGACGAGGTGCAGGAAGTCGAAGCGGCCCGAGTCGAGCTGCGCCGTCGCGGGGTAGTGCTTCGGCTCCATCAGCGCCACATGGCGCAGGGCCACGGTGCCCTTCTCGCGGATCGCTTCGCCGACGGGAATGCGGTCGCCGTAGTCGAAGGGCTGTTTGTCTTCACCGAAGTGCGAGTGCGCGAGCAGCACGTTGTAGGCGAGCAGGCGGCGCAGGAGCTTGATGGCCCATTGGTCCTGCGGCTGCGACGGCACTTCGATGACCAGCTCGGAGCCGATCCACGAATAGTCCTCGGGGTCGTAGTCGGCCGGCTCCGTTTCCCAGGGCGTGGAGCCGCCCGAGGTCACGTACAGCCAGGTGTTGCGCGCGGGCGTGGGCGCGAATTCGAACACGCCCAGGTGCAGCCAGCGCGGATCGACGTCTTCGGCGCCCAGCGCCTTGAAGTCGTCGAAGTCCAGCACGTAGATGCCGGTGCGCTCGGGGCCGAACAGGCGCGGGTAGAGCGTCTCCTCGCGGTAGGCCCACACGTCTTCCATGGAACTCATCGGCGCATCCTCCTCGTTGGAACGAGGGCATTCTCGTCGTTCAACGTGACCGTTGCATACGCCGCAGGGCGGGCCACTCGAGGTTGGTGAAGGCGCGCAGCCCCCACTCCACCGGGCCGTACGCAAAGCGTGCCAGCCACCAGCGGCTGATCAGCATCTGCGCGCCGAAGATGCCGAAGGCCACCATCAGGCTCATGAACGGCCCGAACTCGCCGATGAGCCGCAGCCCATACGCCAGGAAGAGCCACGCGCACACCGCCGACTGCAGCAGGTAGTTCGACAGCGCCATGCGCCCCGCCGGTGCCAGCGCCTGCGCCATCCAGCCGCCCCAGCGCGACTGGAACAGCAGCATCATCGCGCCCACGTACGTCGCCGTGAGCAGCGGCGAGGTGAAGACGCCGACCGCCAGGCCGAGCACGTCCCAGCGCGAGCCCGGCACGACGGACGCGGTCCACGCATACACAGCCGCGCCCGGCAGCCCCAGCACCAGCCCGGGCACCAGCAGGCGCTTGAACAGCGGCCGGTAGCGGTCGGCCCGCGCGAACAGGTTGCGGCGGCCCTCGATGACGCCCGCGAAGAACATCGCCAACGCCATCGGCGCCTGGACCAGCCCGAGCACGATCCACACCTGCGACAGCTCGCGCAGGTGCTGGCGGATGACCGTCGCGGCCGTGCCGCGGTAGGCCGCGAGCGCCGAGGCCGCGTCGGCCCTCGCGGTGCGAAGAACGTCTTCGGTCGCCGGGCCGCCCAGCATCGCGAGCATGCCGATGGCGCCCCACACCATCGCGGTCGCCAGCACCAGCCGCAGCGCCCAGCGCGCGAGCACCGCGTCGCTCTGGTGGCGCAGCGCCAGCAGCACGGCGCCGAGCACCGCGTAGGTCGTGAGGATGTCGCCATGGAACAGCAGCACCGCATGCAGCGCGCCGATGCACCACAGCGCCACCAGCCGGCGCGCCAGGCGCGGCACGAAGGGCTTGCCGCTGCGCTGCGCCGACTGCATCTGCAGCGTGAAGCTGTAGCCGAACAGGAACGAGAACAGCAGGTAGAACTTGGTCTCGAACAGGAACGCGACGGCAAAGGCCGCCACGCGGTCCAGCCCCGAACGCATCATCGGGTCGGGCAGCGGCTGGCCGTAGTACGGCGAGGCAAAGGCCGCGATGTTCACGACCAGGATGCCCAGCAGCGCAAAGCCGCGCAACGCATCGACGAGCGACTGGCGCTCGACTGCAACGGGAGTGGGGTTCATGCGCCCCGCCCCGGCTTCGCGAGAAAGCGCCCCACCACGCGCCGCAGCATCGGCGCCTCGCGCGCGGGGTCGAAGCCCGTGTCGAGCGCCAGGCGCGAGAACACGCCGTCGATGAGCGCGGCGATCCAGTTGGCCGATTGCACGGGGTCGAGCTCGGGGTCGATCTGCCCGCGCGCCGCGGCCTTGCGCAGCAGGGCCGCGAGGCCGTCGCGCATTTCGGTGTCGCCCGCGGCCACGCTGGCGCAGACCACCGGGTTGCGCAAGGTCTCGGCCGCCACCTCCAGCGCCAGCCGCGAGTAGCTGCGGTCGGAGGCAAAGACCATCACCACGTCGAGGAACGACAGCACCACCTCCAGCGGATCGGCCGGGTCGTCGTCGATCGCGGCGAAGTACGCGGCCGTGTCGCGCCACTCCTCCTCGGCCAGGGCCTCGATGATCGCGTTCTTGCTGGGAAAGTAATGAAAGAGATTGCCCGGGCTCATGCCCGCGGCGGCGCAGATCTCGGCGGTGGTGGTGGCATGAAAGCCGCGCCGCGCAAAGCAGTCGCCCGCGGCCTCCAGGATCTGGCGGCGCTTGGCCTGCTGGCGTTCGGGGTCAACTTTGCGCACGGGGGTTCTCGCGGAATTCGGTCATTCCCGAATTATTAGACCGAGCGCTCGATCTATTCTGAAGAAAGCCTGAAGAAACCCTTCAGGCAGCGCGTGTGGCCGCAATGCCCCTGATGGTGTCCAGCAGCAGCCGCGCGCCCTCGCCCGTCTCGCTGCCGCGCCGCACGGTCACGCCTACGGGGCCTTCGGTGCTCGCCGTGTCGATGGCCACGCGCTTGAGTTCGCCGCGCGCCACGAAACCTTCCACCGCGCCCTGCGGCGCGAACCACACGGCGTCGGAGCGCTGCAGCAGGCCCACCGCAAAACTGGTGTCGGTCGCCTCCACCAGCCGCGCCGGCAGCGCCAGCCCCTGCGCGATGAGGAAGGCATCGGCCGTGTGCCGGATCAGCGTGCCCGACACGGGCAGCACCAGCGGGTAGGCCGCCAGCGCATCGAGCGTGGGCTTGCGCCGCGATGCCAGCGGGTGGCCGGGGCGCACCACCAGCAGCAGCACCTCGCTGTACAGCTGCTCGAAGGCCAGGTCGGCCATGGCCGAGGCCTGCGCCAGCCGGCCGAGCACGAGGTCGATTTCGCCCTGGCGCAGCTGCGTCATGAGCTGCGCGTTGGTGCCGCTCACCACGCGCACGCGCATCGCCGGGTGCGCCACATGCAGCCGCGCGACCGCCTCGGGCAGCAGGTGCGCCGCCATGTTGGGCAAGGCGCCGACCGCCACGCGCAACTGATCGGCCTCGGGCTGGTCCATGGCCAGGCCCAGGCCTTCGCGCAGGCCGCGCAGCGCCGACACCGCATGGCGCACCAGCACCTCGGCGGCCGGCGTGAGCTCCACGCCGCGGCGGCGGCGCAGCAGCAACTGGCGGCCCACGATCTCCTCGAGCTCGGCCACCGTCTTCGACACCGCCGGCTGCGTGAGCGACAGCGCCTCGGCCGCGCGCACCAGGTTGCGCTCCTGCGCCACCATGACGAGGCATTGCAGGTGGCGCATCTTCAGGCGCTCAAAGTTCATGGCTGACATGCGGTTCTCCTCGAAGCCAGTGGGGCGACGCGCTTTCAAATATAACCAGAGGGAATAGCTGGCGGAAGAGACTTCAGTTGTGCCGCGCCGCGCAGCCTTCTAGAGTGCCGTGGATACGGAGACAGACACAGCAGCCCATGACCACAACCTTTTCCTCGAAGCCTTCCTCTTCAATCTTCGGTACGCACCGCCGCCTCACGCTCGCCGCCGCCTGCGCCGCGCTGGCCCTCGGCCTCGCCGCACCGGCCGCGCAGGCCCAGGCGAGCTACCCCGCCAAGCCCGTGAAGTTCCTCGTCAACTTCCCGGCCGGCGGCCCCATCGACATCCTCGGGCGCGCGCTGGCCGATGCGCTGCAAAAAGACCTGAAGCAGCCCTTCGTGGTCGACAACCGCCCCGGCGCGGGCGGCAACATCGGTGCCGACGCCGTGGCCAAGAGCGCGACCGACGGCTACACCGTGCTGCTGGGCATCGACAGCACCTTCACCGTCAACCCGCACCTGTACGCGTCGATGCCCTTCGCGGCCAAAGACCTCAAGCCGCTGATGATCTTCAGCTCGTCGGGCCTGAGCTTCACCACCGCCGCCTCGGTGAAGGCCAAGACGCTGCCCGACTTCATCGCGCAGGCCAAGGCCGAGCCCGCCACCTTCAGCTCGGCCGGAAACGGCAGCCCGGGCCACATTGCCGCCGAGATCTTTGCGAGCGCGACCGGCGCGAAGATCGTGCACGTGCCCTACAAGGGCAACGCCCCGGCCGTGATGGCCATGCTGGGCAACGAGGTGCAGGCCGGCATCGTCGCCACGCCCGGCGTGCTGCCGCAGATCCAGGGCGGCAAGCTGCGGGCCCTGGCCGTCACCGGCCGCCAGCGCGCGCCGCTGCTGCCCGAGGTGCCCACCGTCGGCGAGCTGGGCCTGAAAGACCTGGAGTTCGAAGTGCTCTACCTCGCCATGGTGCCGGCCGCCACGCCCGAGCCCGTGATGCAGACCCTGCGCCAGGCGCTGCACAAGGCGCTGGCCCTGCCCGAACTGAAGGCCCGCCTGGCCTCGCTCGACATGGTGCCGCTGGCCGAAACCGATGCAGCCGCCGCCACGCGCCTGGCCACGGCGCAGGCGCGCTACGGCCGCATCGTCAAGGCGACCGGGATGAAGGTGGACTGACGGCCTTGCCGCTGCGCGCCGTGCTGTTCTTCTTGCCGTTGCCCGCTGCTGCTGCCGCAGCAGCCGCCGCGTGGCGCCCCCGGTCGGCCTTGGGCAGCACCGCCTGCGCCACCATGGTTTCGGCGTGCGCCTGCAGCCGGAGCAGCGCGTCGTCGAAGCGCGCGGCATCGTCTGCATCGAGCGTGCCCATCAACTCGGCGTTGATGCGCGTCACCAGCGGAAACAGCTCGTCGTACAGCGCCTGCCCCGTCGGCGTGAGGCCCAGCCGCACCTGCCGCCGGTCGCCCGCCAGCGCCGTGCGCGACACCAGCCGCTTGGCCACCAGCGAACCCACCGCCTTCGAAGTGCGCGCCCGGTCCAGCTGCGCGTGCTCGGCCAGTTGCGACGAGCCCAGCTCGCCCCGGCTGGCCAGCACCGCGATCAGGCGCCACTCGCGCCGCGTGATGCCGAAGCGGCCCTCGCACAGCCGGATCACCATGCTGCCCGCCACCGCGAGCAGGCGCGACAGCCGGTACAGCAGCAGGTCGTCCAGCGGGCGGCGCGGCGGGGTGGCGGCGTCTTCGGCGGTCATGGGGCGGGGTCTCGAAAGGCCGGGTAAATCCGGGCGATGGTTGATTTGATCAATCGAATGTAGCGTCTCCAGAATCGTCCGCAGCCGCGGCCACCCGCCCCGGCCACGCACAGACCCTGCCGAACGCCGAACGAGACCCCGGAGAGATTGACGATGCCCCAGCTTCCCGACCCGACCCGCCGCCGCACCCTGACCACCCTTGGCGGGCTGGCCCTTGCCCCCCTTGCGTCCTTCGCACCGCTTGCGTTCGCGCAGCAGCAACCCGCGCCCTTCACCCCCGGCCAGCCGATCAAGGTGCTCATCGGCGTGCCCGCCGGCGGCACGCAGGACGTGCTGACCCGCGCCATTGCCCACCAGGTGCGCGATTCGCTCGGCCCGCTCATCATCGACAACCGCTCGGGCGCGGCCGGCCGCATTGCCGTGGAGGCCGTGAAGACCGCGCCGCCCGACGGCCACACCCTGCTGCTGGGCACCGCGAGCATGATGACCATGTTCCCCAGCGCCTACCGCAACCTGTCGTACGACCCCATCAAGGACTTCGTGCCGCTGGTGAACGCCGCGCGCTTCGAGCTGGCGCTCACCGTGCACAAGGACGTGCCCGCCAACACCCTGGCCGAGTTCATCACCTGGGCCAAGGCGCAGGGCGACAAGGTGAGCTTCGGCTCGTACGGCGCCGGCACGCCCTCGCACTTCCTGGGCGAAATGCTCAACCGCGCGGCCGGCCTGAAGATGGTGCACGTGCCCTACCGCGGCTCCACGCCCGCACGCCAGGACGTGATGGGCGGCACCGTGCCCGTGTACTTCGACACCATCGGCGGCGCGCAGCAGATGCTGCCCACCGGCCGCGTGAAGGTGCTGGCCACCAGCGGCGACAAGCGCTCGCCGCTCATGCCGCAGCTGCCCAGCTTCGTCGAGAGCGGCTACAAGGACGTGGTGGCCACCGCCTGGTTCGCCTACTACGCGCCGCTGAAGACGCCGCCCGCCACCGCCGAGAAACTGCGCACCGAAATCATCCGCGCCGTGAACAGCCGCGACGTGCGCCAGCTGCTGCTGCAGAACGGCATGTACCCCGTGGCCGACGGCCCCGAGGCGCTCGTGAAGACCATGCGCGAAGACATTGCCCGCTGGGCCGGCATCATGAAGGCCGTGAACTTCCAGGCCAATGACTGACCGACCGATCGACAACAAGGACACACCCTTCATGATCCCGCGCGCCCTCCCCGCTTTCGCTTCTTCCTTCAACCCGGCCCGCCGCCGCCTCGCCGCCGTGCTGGCCATGGCCGGCCTCGTGGCGGCCATCGCCGCCCCCACGCTGGCGCGCGCACAGGCCGCCCAAGCCGCACTCGACAGCCCGCTGCGCATCGTCGTCGGCTACGCCCCCGGCGGCGCCACCGACCGCGTGGCGCGCATCGTGGGCGACAAGCTCGCGGCGCAGCTCGGCGTGCCCGTGATCGTCGACAACAAGCCCGGCGCGGGCGGCCGCCTGGCCGCGCAGCAGGCCAAGGCCGCGCCCGCCAACCAGAACGTGCTGATGCTCGCCAACCCCGCCGTGATGATGGTGGCGCCGCTCGTCTTCAAAGACAACGGCTACGACGCCGAGCGCGACTTCGTGCCCGTGTCGCACGTCAACGCCTACGACTTTGCGCTGGCCGTGTCGCCCACCCTGCCCGTGCGCGAGCTGAACCATCTGCTCGCATGGATGCGCGCCAACCCGCAGCAGGCCAACGTGGGCGTGCCCGCCACCGGCAGCCTGCCGCACTTCTTCGGCCTCATGGTGGGCGAGAAGGCCAAGGTGCAGACCCAGGTGATTGGCTACCGCGGCTCCGCCCCGCTGCTGAATGACTTGATCGGCGGCCAGGTGCCCATTGCCGTCGACACCGAAGACGTCGTGCTGCCGCAGCACACCGCCGGCAAGCTGCGCATCCTGGCGCTGTCGGGCGAGAAGCGCTCGCCCTTCGCGCCCACCATTCCGACCTTCAAGGAAGCCGGCCTCGACCTCGCCGCCACCGGTTGGAACACCTTCTTCGCGCCGGCCAGCATGCCCAAGGAGAAAGTCGAGCGCCTGGCCACCACCATCCACGCCGTGATGCAAGACCCCGACACCCAACGCAAGTTCAAGGACGCCGGCATGACGCCGGTGGTGAGCACCCAGGCGCAGACCGCCGCGATGCTCAAGGCCTACAAGGCGCAGTGGGCCCCGGTCGTGCAGAAATCCGGCTACCAGCCCTGATCGAAAAACCTCTCAGCGACTTATGACGACACGCAGCACCCGCCCCAACATCATCTTCATCGTGGCCGACGACCTCGGCTATGCCGACCTCGGTTGCTACGGCGGCCGCGAGGCGCCTTTTGGCCGCGTGTCGCCCGTGCTCGACGGCCTGGCCGCCAACGGCTTGAAGCTCACGCAGGGCTATTCGAACTCGCCCGTGTGCTCGCCCACGCGCTTCGCGATGATCACCGCGCGGTATCAGTACCGCCTGCGCGGCGCGGCCGAAGAGCCCATCAACAGCCGAAGCCGCGGCAGCACCACGCTGGGCCTGCCCACCGAGCACCCCACCCTGCCGTCGCTGCTGAAAGACAGCGGCTACAAGACCGCGCTCATCGGCAAGTGGCACCTGGGCTACCCGCCCAGCTTCGGCCCGCTGCGCTCGGGGTATGAAGAGTTCTTCGGTCCCATGTCGGGCGGTGTCGACTACTTCACCCACTGCGATTCGGCCGGCCGCCACGACCTCTGGTACGGCGAAGAAGAGCACAAGGACGACGAGGGCTACCTGACCGACGTGCTCTCCAAGCGCGCCGTCGACTACGTCGAGCGCATGGCCACGCAAGAGGCGCCCTTCTTCCTGAGCCTGCACTACACCGCCCCCCACTGGCCGTGGGAAACCCGCGACGACGCCGACAAGGCGCCGCTCGTGAAGGACAACCTGTTCGACCTGTCGGGCGGCAACATCCACGTGTACCGCCGCATGATCCATCACATGGACGAGGGCATCGGCTGGATCATGGCCGCGCTCGAAAAGCACGGCATGGCCGACAACACCCTCGTCGTGTTCACCAGCGACAACGGCGGCGAGCGCTTCTCGGACAACTGGCCGCTCGTCGGCGGCAAGATGGACCTGACCGAAGGCGGCATCCGCGTGCCATGGATTGCGCACTGGCCCAAGGTGATCGCCAAGGGCGGCGAGAGCACCCAGCTGTGCATGACCATGGACTGGTCGGCCACCATGCTCGACGCCGCCGGCGTGAAGGCCGACGCGGCGTACCCGCTCGATGGCGTGTCGCTCATGCCCGTGCTGAAAGACGCCACCCACACCTTCCGCCGCCCCCTGCACTGGCGCATGAACCACCGCGGCCAGGAAGCCATGCGCGACGGCGACTGGAAGTACCTGAAGGTCGACGGCAACGAGTACCTGTTCAACATTCCGGCCGATGAGCGCGAACGCGCGAACCTGGGGAAGAAGGAGCCGCAGCGGCTGGAGGCGATGCGGGCGCAGTGGCAGGCGTGGAATGCGACGATGCCGGGGATTCCGGAGGATGCGACTGTGAGTTTGGGGTATTCGGTTAAGGATATGCCGCAGAGGTGAAACGCGAGTGCCGGAAGTCCATCGCTGAAGAGCGGTGATTTCCGAGCAGTCCTCGTCCCGAAAGTGCTACGACTAGCATCGCTTTGACGGCAACTTCAGACTGAAGGCCGCTGGCCGCCCATTAGTACATGAACGACTGTTTCGTTCGATAGCGGACGGTGCACAACTCCCAGGACCTGACGCAGTCAAGCGAAGGCTTGCCGACGCAAGTCGGCTCGAGCGCACGGTTAGACCCCACTTTGTGCGATTCCCTGAACAAGGTACTTCAATGCGGTAGATGCATCTTGCATATTCCTGAAATGCTCCATGCTCTTGTGACTCTCCGCATTCTTGGTCTTGAGACATTCAGAGTTTTCGCATAGGGCAACTGCTCTGGAATAAGAATCGGGAAGTCGGTCCTTATGCTTTTCAAGGAACGACATGGCCGCAAGCATGAAGCCAGCCATAGAACCGCTTGTAGTGAAATCAAAGCCTGACAGCAGCTTGGCCGCCTCGCGCTCTATGCGCTGCATCTCCACAATACGGCGCTCTGCATCGCTAACCCGATGCTGGTAAGTGACGATCCCCACGGCAAGGACAGAAATAAATATGCCGTAAGCCATATGCACTAGCCGCGACTAGTGATTCGGTGCCGAAATCAGCAGTCCAATCACCGAGGCGACAGACCCGACAACGCCGAGAACGATGATTAGGTCCAATGTGTCCATGGTGTGTCTACGTGTTACGGAAGGCAGTGTAGCGCCCCATCGAATCGCTTGCGTCCAAATATTCGGCGATAGATTTCCGAAGCCTCGGCAGAGCCGAACCTGATCTGGTGATTGATAACGCCGTCGGGCGGCCAAGGAAATGCCACTTTGACCGCCGCCTGGGCATGTCCTTCCAGTTTGACTTCTGCCCTCCAGTTGTTGCCCGCTCGATTGGAACAATGCTCCTCCAATGTCCGCGCAATCATTTCCATGGTAGCCCGCTAGACCGATGTCAGGGGATGCGCTGTCGCTTCACTCGCGACCGCTTCAGTTCGCGGAAGTTCGCGAACGCGTGTCATAGTTCCATCGATCGGTGAGTTCGTGAACTAACGTGAGGATTCCGTATGAGCTTTATATGTGCTGATTGTGTCGGTGAGCCATACCTGCACCGCCTGGTTCAAGACACCGCGACGTCTGAGAATCCATGCGATTACTGCGATAGCAATACGTCCGCGTCAGATCTTTGGGGGGTGGCTCAGCTATGCGATGAAGTAATCGATATGTTCTTCGAGATATCCAGCGACACGATGGCGGTGATTCACTTCGGTCGCACTCCTGCGGGAAACGATCTGCAGACAACGATTTTGGAGCTGACAGGCATGCCGCAAGGGGCAGTCGATGTCGTTGTGGAACAACTTAGTAATCTCTGGTATGACGCCAGTTCTGGAGAGTCTCGTTACGGTGACGATGATCCCTGGTTTGTTTTGAAGTCTTCGATGGCGGAGCCACTCGGTCACGCGTGGCGAGAGATGGAGAACAGCCTGCGCTCGGACGTGCGCTACTTCAACCCAAAGGCGCTGACATTACTCCAAACGATCTTTGACGAACTCACCAATGACCGAGACAAGGACGGGCAGCCGGTTGTCTTTGAAGCAGGTCCCGGCACTCCGTTGAAGAAGCTGTACCGGGGACGGGTGTTCCAAACTGACGATGCATTGGTTGCCGCACTTCGGTGGCCTGAACGCTTTCTAGGCTCACCGGCGGTAGGTCTAGGTGCTGCCGGAAGAATGAACGGGAGGGGCCAACCTGCCTTCTACGGCGCTACGTCTCCTGAAATCTGCATCGCCGAAGTGCGCCCACCGGTGGGTAGCCGGGTCGCAATGGCGTCTTTTGAGGTGATCCGGCCGTTGCGATTGTTGGATCTTCGGCGACTGGCGACCATTGAATTGCGACCAGATGCCAGCCTGTTTGATCCGGCTACACGCTCCGCAGCGCAGCGACGCGACTTCATGAAGACTTTGGGCGAGCGTCTGTCCGCGCCAGTGCTTCCGGAACTTCAAGATCGAGACTATCTCGTCACGCAGGCTGTCGCCGACTATCTAGCCGCCCATGCTCAGCTGAATGTCGACGGCATCATCTATCCATCAGCGCAAAGCCACAGACCAGATGAGCCAACGGTCGGCGACAACGTCGTATTGTTCCGCAAAGCCTGCGAGGTGAGCAATTCTGATGGAGACGGAGCCACAGCCGAAACCTCTCTGTGGGAATACGAGGAGGACGGGCCGGGCCGCTAGTTCCATCCTTCGATCCGCTTCTTAGACCAAGACACATCGTGGCACGGGCACCGTGCTGTGCATCCGGCGCTGTCGTTGATGCGGGACTCGATAGTCATTCACGATATCTCAGCGGTGCGCTATGACAGCAAGCCTCATCCTGTGGACGTGCTTTCCTCCCCTTGATGACTGTCACTACGCTTGACCAGGTACCTAAATGAGAGTGGCATTGAAGCATAGACTAACTAGCGCGGTTAGCGACGGGCTTGCGGCGTAGAGCGGAAGTTTAAGCCGAGCGCCTCCCTACAAAGCCGACACGTTGTGACTGATTGCGGGTATCACCTAGCGCTCCGCGAGGCCTGCTTCGACCTACAGTGGACAATGGCTTATCGGGCCGTTCAACGGACGGCTGAGTGACCTGCTTGTCGACGAGGCCAGATTCAGATCGGGATATGCTTGCTTTGCCCCTCGTTTCGCAAGCGACACCCACATTGCAGGAGATTCTTGACATGAGCCACGCGCTCTACTATCCGACCATCGAATTTCAAGACGAAGACGTCATCAAAAGGTCGCTTCTCGTATGGGATGGAGTCTTTCGGATCGTGCCTGAAGGCTACGCCCCTTCTGATTCGGAAGAAATTCGAGAGGCTGAAGCCAGTGGTGCGCTTCATCGCATCCAGATCTCACAGCGGGAGAAAGCAGATGCCGCAGATGGATTTCTGACGATGTACGAGGAATGGAGATCACCGAACAACGTCCGAAGCTGGCCTGCAGGCTTGGATTCTTCGACTTTTACAAGGCTAAATTTCGAGAAAATTGATGCTAAGTTGCAGCCGCTTTTTGAGCAACTCGCCACTGCGGTAGACGCTGACGGTTTCTATCAAATACCTGAAGAACTAGCGGGCGGCTACATGTTCTTTTTAGCAAACGCCATCGCCCGCACACGCAACCTTGAACTGCTCACAGACTCCGCAGATCAATGGGTTGTGGGCACATATTTCCATCAAGACGGCGACATTCCCGACAACCTCTATGACGAAGAGGCCGCAAGACAATTGTGCAGTTTGACCGTAGCAGATCTACTTCCAGACTCACTTCAAGATGTTCCGTTTGAGAAGGTTCTTAGATATGTCGAGCAGCATCATGGAGAGCGCACCGAACTCAGAAAGGCGTTGGCGGGGCTACAGCAACAACTAGTTCAATGCAATTCGCGTGAACACTGGGAGTTCTTGCGTACCGAGTTTGTCAAGGATATGGAGCGCGCAATGCGCGACTATCGCAAGAGCATGGCTTTCTTCGGGAAGCGTTCGCTGACCGCCGTGCTTTGCGCAGGTGTTCCCGCAACCCTGGGTGCAGCTGCGATACCTGGAGCAGACCTGTTCTCACCTATGACGATCTCCGCGAGCCTAGGCATCGGCGCCCTAGCAGCTCTTGCGAGCCGTGCCCCGCTAAGTCCCAAAGCGGCACTTGGTTCATATTTGATTGAAGCACCCACGAGTCACGTTAGCCACGATCGACTCCATCGGAAATTCAAAGAGTTCATCGATGACTGAACGCGTATCAGAGACGCTTCAAAGAGGTTGGGTCAGCGGGCATTCGGGAAGGCTAAGCAGCTCGTTGTGCAGATCTCCATCACTTTGAGTCTTCAACTACTTGCAGTGGGCAAATGACTGCAATGATTTGCATAGGCAACGCGCCGGACATGGCGGCGAGCTCGTACGGCGTCGGGAGCTGATCCAGCCGCGGGTGAGTACTGGGAACCACACGTGATTGCCGGCAGCGGCGGCAATCCTGACACTCGCGTGCTGCTGGCTGCCGCCGTGACGAAAGCCAGCTTAGTGGCAGTCAGCGGTAGATCGTCCGCTAGCTGCCACCGGCAACAACCGCTGCGAAGTGGCAACGTAAGCCGTCAATTAACCACGCCCTTGTTCAGGGAGCGATGAGCTGTGAGGCTACGTGTCCATGTAGAGCAACATGGACATGTAGAAATGACAGAGCAGTACGCAGAGTTGAGAAGCCGG
>Ga0160440_100084_pt1 | contig 112160 bp, 100 predicted proteins | sample HID1971I_E1MG_FD_108277 | JGI IMG/M metagenome (GOLD analysis project Ga0160440, IMG submission 108277) | Enriched millipede-associated microbial communities from UW Madison campus, WI, USA - HID1971I_E1 MG | ecosystem: Host-associated > Arthropoda: Insects > Digestive system > Unclassified ... | reverse complement strand
GGTTGGTGCCGGTGGGGGTCATGGGCCGCCGCACGTCGTACTCGCCGAGGCCGTCGAGCTTGCCGAGCAGGTCGTCGCGACGGATCCGGAGGTACGTGTGGAGGGTCTCCTTCTCGTCCATCTCCCGCACTCTGCCGCACCCCTGTGACACTCCGCCCGTCGAGACCGCCGTCCCACGCCTCGGGAGCGGGACGCGCCCGGGAGCGTGCGTGCCCGGCCGGCGGCCCGTCGACCCGCTACGGTCACGCGGTGATCGACCGATGAGCCTGCGCCGCACCGTCGCCCGCGCCTACTGGCGCGTGAGCCGGTGGACCCTCGTCACGGAGCGGGTGCCGCAGGACGGCTCCGGCATCCTCATCGGCGCCCCGCACACGTCCAACTGGGACTTCGTGCTGATGCTGGCCATCGGCGCGGAGGGTGACCTGCCGTTCCGGTGGCTCGGCAAGCACACGCTGTTCCGTGGCGTCGCCGGTCCGCTCATGCGAGCGCTCGGCGGCATCCCGGTGGACCGGCGCGACCCGGCCGGCCTGGTCGACGAGATCGTCGGGCGGATCACGGCGGGGGAGCGGTTCTACCTCGTCGTGACGCCGGAGGGCACGCGGTCGGGCGACGGGTGGAAGTCGGGCTTCTACCGGATCGCGCGGGCGTGCGACCTGCCGGTCACCCTCGGGTACGTGGACCGGACGACGATGACGACGGGCCTCGGCCCGACCGTCGCGCTCACCGGTGACGTGCCGGCGGACATGGACGTGATCCGCGCGTTCTACGCCGACAAGTCGGGCGTGGTGCCGTCCCGTCGCACCGAGCCCCGGCTGCGCGAGGAGCTCCCGGCGGACGGGACGGCCTGACAGGCACGCTCAGCGGAGCCCGTCGAAGAACGCGACGACGTCGTCGGCGAGCACGTCGGGCGCCTGGTGCGCGGCGTAGTGGCCGGGGGTGTCGTACACGTTCCAGCGGACGATGCTCGCGTGGTCCCGGTCGGCGAACCGGCGGATCGACAGGAAGTCGTTCGTCGACCCGGCGAGCGCGGTCGGCACGGTGGTGGGGCCGTCCGGCCGGGTCGTCGAGCGGGCCATCTCCCGGTAGAACCGCAGGGACGACCCCGTGGTCCGCGTGAACCAGTAGACGGCGGCGTTGGCCACGACGAACTCGTCGTCGAGCCCCACGAGCAGCTGCCCGTTCCAGCCGAGCAGCCCGGCGGGGGAGTCGGCGAGGCCGTGCGCGACGGTCTGGGGGGCCTGGGACAGCATCACGTTGAACGCCCCGAGGTTCTCCCAGAACCACTGCAGGTGCTCGATCCCGGCCTGCTCGTCGGGCGTGAGGTCGGTGAGCTCGGCGGGGTCGCCGGACGGGAACGAGAACAGCTGCGTGACGTGCACGCCGACCACGTGCTCGGGGTCCAGCCGGCCGACCTCGGGCGAGATCATCGAGCCGCCGTCGTTGCCGACGGCGCCGTACCGGTCGTAGCCGAGACGGCCCATGAGCTCGACCCAGGCACGCGCGGTGCGGTACACGTCCCAGCCGGCCGAGGTCGTCGGGCCGGAGAACCCGAAGCCGGGCAGCGACGGGACCACGACGTCGTACCCGGCGGCGGTGAGCGGCTCGACGACGTCGAGGTACTCGACGACCGACCCGGGCCAGCCGTGCGTGAGGATGAGCGCGGTTCCCGACGGCTGCGGCGCCCGGACGTGCAGGAAGTGGATCTGCTGACCGTCGATCACGGTCGTGAACTGGGGGTACGTGTTGAGCCGGGCCTCCAGCGCGCGCCAGTCGAACCTGTGCTGCCAGTGGTCCGCCCAGGCGCGCACCTGCTCGACGGGGACGCCGTACGACGAGCCCGAGCCGGGGATCTCGTCGGTCCAGCGGGTGCGCGCCAGCCGGTCGGCGAGGTCGTCGAGCTCGGCCTGCGGGACGTCGACGCGGAAGGGGCGGATGTCGGTGCCGTTCATGGGAGCCTCCTCGAACTGGAACGGAACACATCGTTCCGCAACATGATCAGACTAACGGAACGAAGCATTCCGGTCCAGTGCTATCGTCGGCTCATGACGACGCCCCTCAGCGGCCGCCGCGCCCAGGCGGCACGCAACGACGAGACGATCCTCGAGGCCGCCCGCACCGTGTTCATGCGCACCCCCGGCGCCCCGATCGCCGCCGTCGCGCAGGAGGCCGGCGTCGGCGTCAGCGCCCTCTACCGCCGGTACGCCAGCAAGGAGGACCTGCTCGCCACCCTGTGCGCCGACGGGCTGCGCCGGTTCGTCCAGGCGGCCGACGAGGCGGAACGGCTCGACGACCCCGCCGCGCAGCTCGACGCCTTCGTGCGCGGCGTGATCGCCCAGGACGTGCACTCGCTGACGGTCCACCTCGCCGGCACGTTCACCCCGACGCCCGAGCTCGGCACGCTGTCCGCCGAGGCCACCGCCCGCGGCGACGCGATCTTCCAGCGGGCGCAGGCAGCCGGCGCCGTGCGCGACGACCTCGAGACCACCGACCTCGCGATGGTCTTCGAGCAGGTCACCGCCGTCCGGCTCGACGACCCCGACCGCACCGCCGTGCTCCGCGACCGGTACCTCACGCTCCTCCTCGACGCGCTGCGCCCGCAGGCCGCCACCGGCCCGCTGCCCGGCCCCGCACCGACCGGAGCCGAGCTCGGCGCCCGGTGGGTCCCGCGGGGCTGATCAGGTCCGCGCACGGCGCGGTCCCAGCCAGCGGGGGACCCGCCTCGCGTAGTCGTCGTACGCCGCCCCGAACCAGGGACGGCGCCGACGAGGTCATCCGTTTCGGCCCGCCGGCGTGCTCCGACCTGTCACGATGCGGCCGTGACGACCGTCGAGCAGCCACCCGGCGACCTGCTGGTCGGCGACGTCGACGCCCCGGCGTTCGCGTCGTGGGGCAGCCGGGTCGTCGCCGCGCTGCTCGACTCCGCGATCCTCACCGCCACGGCGTTCCTCTCGGGGTCGCTCGCCGACGTGACCTGGTGGATCCAGCTCGGCACGTCGGACGAGACGCACGTGCTGGGCTCGGTCGCCGCTGTGGCGGGCGTCCTCCTGCTGCTGCAGGCCCTCACCGGCGCGACCCCCGGGAAGCGGGTCGTCGGCATCAGGGTGGTCCGTGAGCTGAGCGGCCGGCCGCCCGGCGTGCTGCTCACCCTGGTGCGCGAGGTCGTGCACGTCGTGGACGCCATCTGCTTCCTCGGCTACCTGCGCCCGCTGTGGCACGCGCGTGGCCGCACCATCGCCGACAGCGCGGCGGCGACCGACGTGGTGCGTGGACGGCCCGGCCCACGGCCCGCCGGGGTCGACACCTGGACGGCCGGCGCCGTGCTCGTCTGCGCGGTGGGCGTCGGGTTCGCCGTCGGCGGCACCAGCACGAACGGCGGGTACTCGTCCACGTGCACGACGACGGCCGTGGGCGACGTCGAGGTGGAGGCGGTCGACCTCGACTGGGGGTCCGTCACGTCGAGCACGCGGCTCGGCGTGACGCGCACGAGCGGGACGTCGGAGGACCTCGTCGCCACCTGGGTGTTCGCGTCGGGTGCGGTGCCCCCCGACGGCACCGAGCTGTCGGTCACCATCGAGTCCGGCGACGGGGACGAGTCCGTGACGCGCACCGGGACCGTCGTCGACGCCCGGCTGGTGCTCGACGGCACGACCTACCCGGGGACCTGGACCATGCGGTTCCCGCCCGCCGACGTCGCCGCCACGGGGCTCGACCGGAGCTGGCACGCCGACGTCACGACGCCTGAGCGCACCGTCGAGGTCTGCTCCGGCGAGCATTATTAGCCGGCAGCCGGAGGGCGGGTGGCCGACGACGCCGATAACGTCGACGGAAGGTGCCGACACCCGAGACGGCACCCGCCGCCCGGACGGAGGCCCACCATGACCGGCACGCACGTGGCCCGCGCGACGACGACGATCGCGGCCCCCGCCGAGGACGTGTGGCGCACGCTCGTCGACCCCGACGCCCGATTCTTCCTCGGCGCGACGATCACGAGCACGTACGAGGTCGGCGCCCCGATCGTGTTCGAGGGCGAGTTCCAGGGCAAGGCGTTCCGCGACCACGGCACCGTCGAGGACGTCCAGCCTCCCCGGCTGCTGCGGTACAGCCACTACTCGCCGGCGACCGGGCAGCCCGACGTGCCCGAGAGCTACCACCACCTCACGTTCACGCTCGACGAGTCCGACGGCACCACCACCGTGATCCTCGTGCAGGACAACGCGGCGTCGCAGGAGGAGGCGGAGCACTCGTCGGGCATGTACCGGCAGATGCTCGCGGCGCTCGCGGACGCGGTCACGGGCTGACCGGGCCAGGTCCTGGCCGGGGCTCCGGATGCGGCCCGCGCAGCCCCGACATAGCGTCGAGACGAAGGAACACGGGGTCGGGAAGACGGCTCCCCTCACGTCGGAAGGTGCGACACATGGGTCTCGACGACAAGATCTCGAACGCCGCCGAAGAGGCGAAGGGCAAGGTCAAGGAGGGCGTCGGCAAGGCGACGGACGACGAGCGCCTCGAGGCCGAGGGCAAGGTCGACCAGTCCAAGGCGAACCTCAAGCAGGCCGGCGAGAACGTCAAGGACGCCTTCAAGTAGCAGGACCGCTCGTCACCCGGTTCCCCCGGGTCCCCCGATGACGGCCCCCGCAGGTGCGGGGGCCGTCGTGCGTCCCCTGGTGCGCGGGCGGCCGGTGCCCGTAGCGTTCGACCGGGCCGGTGCCCGGGCAGGTGCCCGGCGGTGCACGCCACGTCGACAGGAGGCGTCATGGATCGCGCCGTGTCCGTTCCCGTGCTCGTCGAGCGCCGCGAGGTCCCGTACGTCGGCATCCGCCTGCCGGTGACGATGTCGACGTTCCACCTGGTCGCCGACCGCCTGCCCGAGGTGCTCGTGTGGCTCGACGCGCACTCGCTGACCCCCGCCGGACCGCCGTTCTTCCGGTACCACGTGATCGACATGGAGCGGGAGCTGCTCGTCGAGGCCGGGGTGCCCGTGGACGAGCCGATCGCCCACCCCGACGGCGACGTGACGCCCGGCGTCCTGCCCGCCGGCACCTACGCCGTCACCACGCACGTCGGCCACCCGGACGAGCTCGTCCAGGTCACCGCCGACCTCCTGGCATACGGCGACGCGCACGGCTGGGTGTGGGACCGCCACGACACCCCCGACGGCGACGCGTGGGGCTCGCGCCTGGAGCTCCTGCTCACCGACCCGCGCGTGGAGCCGGACATGTCCCGGTGGGAGACCCAGCTCGCGTTCCGGCTCGCGCCGCCGCTCGCCGGCTGAGCTTCCTGGACGCGCGCCCATCCGGGAGGCCCGCGGCGACGAACCTCAGGTGCCCCTGCCGACCTCCACCGTTGCGAGCGCCCGATGTCCCTGGCTCTCGGCCCCCGGCCGACGTCCCGCCGGGCTCGGTCGCACCCGGACCCGTCCGGCCGGCGCCTGCCCGGGCGACCCGCGGATCTCTCCTGCACACTGGCACGCGTGGTGGACGCGTCCCAGGAGTCGTCGGCCGAGGGGCCGGGCTCCGCGGACGCGCTGCTGCGCGCCGTCGCCGCCGGCGACCGTGACGCGTTCACGCACCTGTACGACCTGCTCGCCCGCAGCGTGTTCGGCGCCTGCCTGGGCGTGCTGCGCGACCCCGACCACGCCGCGGAGGTCGCCCAGGAGGTGTGGGTCGAGGTGTGGCGCACCGCGCCCCGGTTCGACGCGACGCGCGGGTCCGCCCGCACGTGGTCGCTCACGCTGGCGCACCGCCGCGCCGTCGACCGGGTGCGTGCCGTGCAGGCGCAGCGCGACCGCGACCAGAAGGTCGTCGACGCCAGCGCGCACCGCCCGTTCGACGAGGTCGCCGCGGAGGTCGAGCGCCGCCTGGAGCGCACCGACGTGCGCGACTGCCTGGGCTCCCTCACCGAGACCCAGCGCCGGTCCGTGGTGCTCGCCTACTACGGCGGCCGGACCTACCGTGAGGTGGCCGAGGAGCTCGGTGCCGCGCTGCCGACCGTCAAGTCCCGCATCCGGGACGGCCTGCTGCGCCTGCGGGACTGCCTGGGGGTGAGCGCATGAGCGAGCCCGACGACGTGCGCGCGCTGCTCGGCGCCTACGCCCTCGACGCGGTCGACGACGCGGACCGGCGGGCCGTCGACGAGCTCGTCGCCCGCGACCCCGCCGCTGCCGCCGAGCTCGACGACCTCCGGGCCGTCGCGGCGCGCCTGGCCGGTGCGACGCCGGCCGACCCGCCGCCCGCGCTGCGGGAGGCCGTGCTGGCGGCCGTCGCCGGGATGCCCCAGACGAGTGCGGGCGGCGGCGCGCACGCCGACCCCGTGCCCTCGGACGCGCCGGCCGGCGACCGTCCCGTCCCCGCCGCCGAGATGCCGCCGCGGCCGCGCAGCCGACCGCAGCGCAAGCGCAGCGGCGCCCGCTGGTGGGCCCTCGCCGCGGCGGTCGCGATCGGTGCGGCCGTCCCCGGGGCCGTCGCCGTGCAGCAGGCGCAGCGGGCTCGGGAGGCCGAGCAGCAGCAGGAGGCGCTCGCCGACCTGCTCACCGACCCGTCGGCCGTCGTCGTGCACGGCACCGCGACCGACGGGGGCGGTGCGGCGACCGCCGTCCTCACCGACGACCGGGCGCTGTTCAGCGCGTCCGGCCTCCCACCGCTCGACGCCGGTGAGGTGTACCAGCTGTGGGTCGTCGACGCGGCCGGGACGGCGAGCTCCGCGGGCGTGATGGTGTGGGACGACGGCACGGTCCGCCAGCTCGCCGACGGGTTCACGTCGGGCGACGCGCTCGCGATGACCGTCGAGCCCGCGGGCGGCTCCGAGCAGCCGACGACGACGCCGCTGGTCACCCTCACCGCCTCCTGATCTCTCGCGACCTGCGAGACCGGGCCGCTCGTCCGGACGGCACAGGGCCCCCTCGCCGTACCCGACGAGGGGGCCCTGGCTCACCGGCCGGCAGGGCGGCGGTGAGGAGACGGTCCGGCGGGGGGCGCCGGACGCTGGACGTCACATGGTCGGCATGAGGACCGCGTCGATGAGGTAGACCGTCGCGTTGGCGGTGTGGACCCCGCCGCACACCACGTGCGCGCCGTTGACCATGAGCGAGTCGCCCGAGCCGGTCACGTCGACGGTGCCGCCCTCGACGGTCGTCTGGGTGCCGTCGACCATGTCCGGCGAGAGCTGCCCGGGCACCACGTGGTACGTGAGGATCTTCGACAGCGTCGCGGAGTCCGTCTTGAGGGACTCGATGGTCGCGGGGTCGACCGCCTTGAACGCGTCGTCGACGGGTGCGAACACGGTGAACTCGCCGCCGTTGAGGGTGTCGACGAGGTTGACGTCCGGGTTGAGCCCGCCGGACACCGCTGCCGTGAGCGTGGTGAGGAGCGGGTTGTTCGACGCGGCGACGGCCACCGGGTCGGTGGACATCCCGGTGACCGACCCGGCGCCGGTCGGCACCATCGCGGCGTAGTCGGCACAGCCGGGCCCGACGAGGTCGGCGGCGGGGTCGGCGGTCATGGCGTCGTCGGCGGGCGTGCTCGTGTCGTCGGGCGACTGCGTCATGGGTGCGTCGCTCGACCCGGAGCCGGACGTGTCGTCCGACGAGCCGCTGCACGCGGCGAGCGCCAGCGCGGTGGTGCCGGCGAGCAGGACGGCGGCGATGCGGGTGCGGGTGGTGGTCACGATGGCTCTCCCTCGATCCGGTGGTACGGCCGTCCGCCGCGGAGACCCGCGCGGTGCGACCGCTCTCGGTGGGGGTTCGGGGCGGTGACCGGCCCGGATGGGTCCGGATGTCGGCCGGGTTCCCGACGGTCGCCGCGCCCATCCACGGGGACCGCCGCGGCGAACCTCCCGCATGGACCTGCTCGCGCTCGCGCTCATCGGCCTCGTCGGGGGCCTCATCACCGGCATCTCGCCGTGCATCCTGCCCGTGCTGCCCGTCGTGTTCCTCGCCGGCGGTGCCGGGGGCGCTCGACCGGTGGCCCGCGGCAGCGGGATGCGCGTGGCGGGTGCCGGTCCCGGCGTCGGCGAGGTGGGCGCCCTGCCCCAGCCGGCCTTCCTGTCGGCCGGCGCCGCGTCGTCCGCCTCGTCCGGCGGCGGCACGACGACCGCGGTCCGGCCCGACCCCGGTGTGACCCCGGCAGGCCCGTCACGCCGTGGCACGGCCCGGCCGTATCTCGTCATCGCCGGCCTCGTCACGAGCTTCACGGTCGTCACGCTGGTCGGCTCGGTCGTGCTCCACCTCCTGCACCTCCCGCAGGACCTGCTGCGCTGGGCGGGCATCGGAGTGCTCGCCCTCCTCGGCCTCGGCCTCCTGGTCCCGCGCCTCGAGCACGCGCTGGAGCGTCCGTTCCAGCGGCTGACGCCACGTCGCGCACCGGACGCGTCCCGGGGCGGGTTCGTGCTGGGGCTGGGTCTCGGCGCCGTGTACGTGCCGTGCGCGGGCCCGGTGCTCGCGGCGATCACCGTGGCCGGTGCGACCGGCCAGGTGGGGGTGGGCACGGTGGTGCTGACGGTGTCGTTCGCCCTCGGTGCGGCGATCCCGCTGCTGGTGCTGGCGCTCGCGGGCCGCCGGGTCGCCGAGCGCATCGCGGTGTTCCGCACCCACCAGCGCGCGGTGCGGGCGGTCGGCGGCGCGATGATGCTCGCGCTCGCCCTGGCGCTCGCGTTCAACCTCACGGACGCCCTCCAGCGCGCGCTGCCGGGCTACACGGACGCGCTCCAGACGAAGGTCGCGACGAACGAGACGGTCCGCCGCCAGCTCGACCTGGGCGGACTCGTGACGGCCGAGAACGAGCGGCTCGCGGACTGCACCGACGCGTCGAGCACGCTCGAGGACTGCGGACCGGCGCCGGCGTTCCGGGGGATCGACACGTGGCTCAACACCCCGGGTGGCGCACCGGTGGACCTCGCGGACCTGCGCGGCAAGGTCGTGCTCGTCGACTTCTGGGCGTACTCCTGCATCAACTGCCAGCGCTCGGTGCCGCACGTCGTCGCGTGGGAGAAGGCCTACCGCGACGCCGGCCTGGTGGTCGTGGGCGTGCACACGCCGGAGTACGCGTTCGAGCGGGAGACCCGCAACGTCGTCGACGGCGCCCGCCGCCTCGGCATCACCTACCCGGTGGCCCAGGACAACTCCTACGCCACCTGGACGGCGTACCGGAACCGGTTCTGGCCGGCGCACTACCTGGTCGACGCGGACGGCACGGTCCGGCAGGTCGGCCAGGGCGAGGGCGGGTACGCAGCCACCGAGGGCCTGATCCGCGAGCTGCTGGTCCAGGCCGACCCCGACGTCCGCCTCCCGGCCGTGACCCGCGTCGACGACACGACTCCGCGCGACGACGTCACCCCGGAGACGTTCCTGTCGGTGGGCAAGCACGGCAACGTCGCGGGGGCGTACACCGAGGGGGAGTCGTCGTACGTGCTGCCCGACGACCAGCCGCGGGACACCGTCGCGTTCGGCGGCACGTGGACCACGGACCACCAGGGCGCGACGGCCGGGGCGGAGGCGCAGCTGCGGCTGCGGTACCGGGCTGCGGTCGTGCAGGTCGTGCTCGGCGGCACGGGGACGGTCCGGGCGACGGTGCGCGACGAGCGCGGGGACGTCGTCGACCGGGTGACGGTGGACGTGTCGGGCGCACCCCGCTCGTACGGCCTGGTCACGGGCGACGAGCTGCAGGCGGGGACGGTGGAGGTCGCCGCGTCACCTGGCGTCCAGGCCTTCTCGTTCACGTTCGGGTGACGCCGGCCCGATGCTCCGAAAGTGTGACCGAAACTGGGCGAGAAGTTGCGAAGATACTTGCGACGAACCACCCCATCGGGTGGGATCGCGACCATGACCGGGCATGTCACGCATACCCGCAGGACACGGGCCGTGTCCACCCGAGCGGGTGAAAGTGGACAGATGTCCTGGTTCGTGAGGTTGAACCGCTTCCCCGGCGTCTCATCTTGCTCTAATGTCGGCTCTGTCAGCGAAACGGCAAACCCTCCGCAAGGAGGGGACGCAAAGCCACGGGACCCCCAGGGTCAGCCGGGCTACCGAAAAGACAGGAAGGTCTCATGGACCAGCGCGGCTACTCAGTCGACCCCACCTCCAACACCCCCTTCGTCCTCCCGACGGCGCGCCTGCAGGCCTGGGCGCAGCTCGCGGCACACCGCAGCGTCTCGGACCTGGTCCCCGCGCAGCGCGAGCACCTCGCCGCCTGACGACGGCAGCAGCACCTCCAGCAGCACCCCTCAGCACCGCAGATCGCCGGTCCCCCAACGTCGGGGGGCCGGCGATTCGCATGTCGGCGGACGTCCACCGCACCGTCGCCGCAGGTCAGCACCCGGTCGGTGCGACCGCCAGGCCCGAAATCTCCGGCGTGTCTCCCCTTGCGCCGTTCGTGTGGTTCTCGGTTAGCCTCCGAACACCGGGCTTGCCACTCGGGGCGGCTCGCAACCGAGAGAAGGTCGCATGGACAGCTTCTGGAGTTGGTTCTGGCTGCTGATCTGGTGGTTCGTGTTCTTCGCTTATCTCGTGATCCTGTTCCAGATCCTCACCGACCTCTTCCGTGACCACGCCCTCAGCGGCTGGTGGAAGGCCGTCTGGATCGTGTTCCTCATCGTCTTCCCGTTCATCACGGCCCTCGTGTACGTGATCGCGCGGGGCAACGGGATGGCCGAACGCCAGCTGGCGACCGTCAAGCAGGCCAAGGCCGACACCGACACGTACATCCGCGAGGTGGCCGGCAAGTCGCCCGCGGAGCACATCAGCGACGCGAAGGCGCTGCTGGACGCCGGTGTGATCGACGAGGCGGAGTTCGCCCAGCTCAAGGCCAAGGCCCTCGCCTGACCCTCGGCTCGCGCGCCGCTCCGGGCCGGTACGTCCCACGACGTGCCGGCCCGGAGCCGTGTCAGGGCACCGGTCGGCGGCGGGACCGCGGTGCGCTACAGGTCGCCCTTCTTCTGCAGGTACCGCATCGCCGCCCACCCGAACGGGATGCGCAGCCAGTAGGTGAGCACGCGGAACAGCACGGCGACCGACAGTGCGACACCCGTGTTGATGCCCGTGAAGCCCGACAGGGCCGTACCGAGCGCCGCGTCGATCGCCCCGATCCCACCGGGGGTGGGGATCATCGCACCGGCCGTGTTGCCCGTGAGGTACACGAGCGCGACCTGCACGAGGCTCGCGCTCTGACCGAGAGCGCGCATGGCGGCGTCGAACGCGAACACGTACCCGAGGGTCATCGCGAGGTTGCCGGCGACCGCCAGCGCGAGGCGCCACGGCTGCCCGAGCACCTCGATGAGACGAGGCCACATCTGCTGCAGCGTGGGCAGGGTCTTCGACAGCACCCACTGCCGGACCTTCGGGATGAGCAGCGACAGCGCGACGAGCGCCGCGACGATGCCGATGACCAGCAGCACCACCGGGTCGACCGGCAGGGGCGACTGCGAGGTGCCCGACAGGATGGACAGCACGAGCAGCAGCCCGAGGGTCACCGCGAACTGGCTGACCTGCACGAGCGCCACCGTCGCGGCCGAGATGCTGGTGCTCACGCCCCGCTTGGTGAGCATGCGCAGGTTGAGCGCGGCGGGGCCGATCCCGGCCGGGGCGGCCAGCGCGACGAACGCGGCGGCGGTCTGCACGAGCGTCGCGCGCCACAGGGAGAGCTTCACCGGTGAGAACGCGACGAACGCGACGGCGGCCCCGACGAACGTCGACAGGCCGAGCACGAACGACAGCGCCGACCAGCGCCAGTCACCCTCGGCGAGCGCGGCCTCGATCTCGTTGACGTTGACCGTGGTGAGGACCACGAAGATCGCGGCGAACGTCAGCACGATCGTGAACACGGTGCGGGCGCCGAACCGGACGAGCTGTTGCGGCTCGACGTCGGCCTCGGGCATGCGGGCGACCAGCGCGGAGCGCAGCTCGGCGAGCACCGGCTTGTGCGCGCGCATCTCGTCGCGCGTCTCCCGGGGGAGCGTCACGGTCTGCAGGAGCGGTCCGATCGCCGCGATGTCGCCGTCGGGCAGCACCGCGACCGCGGACTCCAGGGCGCGGGTGGCCCCGACCCGCAGTGCGAGCAGCGCGACGAGCTGCGTGACGTCCATCCGGCGGGCGAGGTCGGACGACGCGACGTCGCCCTGCTCCCACCCGGTCAGCCACACGACGGGCTGCCCGACGACCGCCTCGACGAGGACCACGTCGCTCGTGAGCGCCCGGTGCGCGATCCCGGCGTCGTGCGCGAGCTGCAGCTGCGCCCAGATCTCCCGCAGCGCCCGGTCGGTCAGCCGGTCCGGCGGGATGTCGGCGAGCGGGACCGCGCCCCCCGGCCGCTCCTGCACCAGCAGCATCGACTCGTCGGCCTCGGCGACGCTCAGCAGCTTCGGCGTCCGGACCCCGGCCGCGCGGGCGGCGTACGACAGCAGGGCGGCACGTTCCGTGGCCTGGCGCAGGGGCATGACCGACCGGCCCTCGAGCCCGCGCAGGCGGATGGAGCGCCACAGCCGGGCGAGCGACCCGACGACCTGGCGGTCGCGGTCGACGACGACGACGTCGAGCTCGTCGCCCGCGGCGGTCGTCATCTGGTAGATGCGGTGGTGCGTCGACCGGGTGAGGGCCCGCGCCTCGGGATCGCCGTCGAGGTGCGGCGGCTCGGTGCCGGCACGGACCAGGCGCTCCGCCTCGGCGTCCGTCGTGTCGTCGGGCACCCGCGTCAGGCGCACCGGGTCGAAGCCCGCGCGACGGATCCCGGCGACGAGGCTCGCGCCGTACGCACGCTCCGACTGCACGCCGGACACGTACCGGACCACCTGGCCGGCCAGCCGGCCCGCTAGGAGCGCGATGAGCAGCCCTGGCAGGGACACGCGCGCGGTGATGAGCAGCACCCCGACGACGACCCACACGAGGTTCCAGGACCACATGACGGTCCGCCGGCGGTCCCGAGGGCCGACGGCCGTCAGGAGCGCCGCGAGCATCGCGAGGTACCCCGGGACGGTGAGCACCCACTCGCCGCTGCGCCGGATCGACAGGCCGTGCAGCAGGTCGTCGGACCCGAGCTGCTGCACCAGCACGTACAGCAACGTGTTCACGACGAGCGCCGCGGTCGCCGCGGCCAGCCCTTCGAGCACCTGCCGGCCGAGGCGGCGGAACGCGAGCTCGCCGAACACCAGCAGCGGCACCGCGAGGGTCACGAGGCCCTCGAGCACCTGCACCGGGATGAACAGGATGCGCTGGAGCAGCGTCGCGAACCCCTGCACGTCCTCCGCGACACCCGCGGTCGTGTGCTGCGCGTACGTGGCGAGGACCATGACCAGCACGACGCCGACCGCCGAGACGACCATGCCGATGAGGTCGCTCGGGTGGTGCACGCGGACCGCCGGGATGTCGTCGATCCGGACGTCGTCCTCGGGTGCCGCCTCGGGCTCGCCGGTGCTCGGGGTCGCCGCCTCGGCCTCGCCGGTGCTCCCGGTCGCCGCCCCGGCCTCGTCGGCGCTCGCGGGAGCGTTCCCGGCGTCGTCGGCGTCGCCCGCGACCGCGGGGTCCGCGGCCGCGCGACGGGCAGGCGTCGGCGCGGACATACCGGCGAGTCTAGGCAACCGGCCCGGGAGCGCCCGGGAGTTCCGGGCCTGCCCAGGGTCGCGATCGCGTCACAGATCCGCGCGATGGCCGACCGCGGGCGGCGCCCTGGCGACCGGGGTGCCCGATTGTGGCGCGTCTGCGGGTGTCCGTGCTGGTCCGGGCCGATAGCGTGGCCGACGAGGAGCACCGTGGCATGCGGGTGGGTCCCGCTCGGCGTTCCGAGGGCTGACGCCCGGAGGAGGTCCGATGACCGACGATCTCGGCACCGACGTCGACGCAGGCCTGCGTGGGATCTGGTGGCTGCCGGTGGTCCGCGGGGTCCTCCTGCTGATCGTCGGCTTCCTCATGCTGGCCCACCCGTTCAACACGGCCGTCGCGCTCGTGTGGGTGTTCGGGATCTTCGCGGTGGTCGACGGCATCCTCACGCTCGGGCAGTGGTTCTCGAACCGGCACGAGGAGGGCAGCATCTGGTGGGCCGTCCTCGGCATCGTCAGCATCGGGTTCGGCCTCGTCGCCGTGGTGTGGGCGCCGGAGACGGCGAAGGCGATCTTCTACCTCATCGCGATCTGGGTGCTCGTCATCGGCATCCTCGGGGTGATCGCCGCCGCGACCCTGTACCGCGCTCGTGACATCGGCTGGTTCTGGGTGCTGGCGCTCGGGCTCGTCGCGTTCCTCGTCGGGCTGCTCATGATCGTCAACCCGCAGGAGACCATCGCGGTCGTCATGGTGATCTTCGGGCTCTTCGCGTTCGTCGCCGGCGTGCTGCTCGTGGTCAGCGGCTTCGCGACCAGGGCGTTCGCCCGGGCGGTCGGCCGGGGGTCGGCGACGATCTAGCGGCCCCGACTTCGCCCGCACGTTCGGCCACGCCCCACCCCGCCGGCTCAGTAGGCTCCGCGCACGATCCTCGTGCGGCCGCACGCGGGCGGGCGCGGAGGGTGACGATGACGACGACGGTCCGGGCGGCGCTGTCGCTGGTCCTGCTGGTGGGGTTCTACGTGGTGGCGCTCGCGCTCATCGCGGGGCTCGGGTGGCTGTCCCTGTTCGCCTTCCGGGAGGGCTCCGAGACCGGCGGGGCGAAGCTCGCGTTCGTCGCGGTCGCGGCGGCCGTCGCCGTGGTCGTCGCGCTCGTCAAGGTCGCACGGGCCCGCCCGCACGCCCAGCCCGGCCTGCAGGTGTCGCGCGCGAACGCCCCGGCGCTCTGGGCCACGGTCGACGAGCTCGCGGTGGTCGCGCAGACGCGGGTGCCAGACGAGATCCGGCTCGTGCCTGACGTCAACGCCGCAGTCTCGGAGGACGCGCGGCTGCTGGGGCTCGTCGGCGGCCGGCGGCGGCTCTACCTGGGCGTGCCGCTGATGCAGGCGCTCGACGTGTCGCAGCTGCGGTCGGTCCTGGCGCACGAGCTCGGCCACTACTCGCGCAGCCACACGCGCCTCGGCCCGCTCACGTACCGGGGACGCGCGGCGATCGGTGCGACCCTCGACCAGCTCTCGGGGAACGTCGTCGCCTGGGTGCTGCGGGGGTACGCCCGGCTGTACCTGCTGGTGTCCGCGTCGGTGAGCCGTCGTCAGGAGCTGGAGGCCGACGAGCTGTCCGTGCGGGTCGCGGGCCGGTCGGTGGCCCAGGGGACGCTCAAGGAGCTGCCGCTCGTGGACCGTGCGTGGGGGTTCTACGGCGGCTCGTACGTCGACGCGGGCTGGGAGAACGGGCTCGCGCCGACGGCCGCGGGCTTCTTCGGCGGGTTCGGGCAGCTGCTCGCGGCCCGGGGCGACGAGCTCGCGACGATGCGGCAGGACGCCCCGCCCGCCGACCAGTCGCGCTGGGACAGCCATCCCTCCATCGCCGCGAGGGTCGCCGCGATGGAGCGCATGCCCGACGTGGCCGTCGCGCACGACGCCCGCCCCGCGACGAGCCTGGTGCCCGGGTTCGACAACGCCGCCGCGGCCCTCGCCGAGCAGGTCGTCGCGTTCGGCGACCGGGTCCGGCTCGACTGGGACGCGCTCACCGCCACGTCCCGCGCGCAGGCGCAGCAGCGGGTGGCGGACTCGGTCTACCGGGCGGCCGCCCGACTGGCCGGGCAGCGCCGGGCGACCCTCACCACCGTGCTCGACCTCGTCGCCGCCGGACGGCTCGACGAGCTGCTCCGCGGGCTCGGCCTCGACCCCGCCGCCGAGGCGGACGAGGACGGCGACACGCCCGCCGGTCTGGTGCTCGGCGCCGTCGTGCGGTCGGCGGCCGTGCAGGCCGGCGTCGGGCACTGGCAGCACTCGTGGGCCGGTCCGGCGGTGCTGGTGAGCGCGGACGGGCGGCCGCTCGTGGTCGACGACGTCGTCGCGTCGGCCGTCTCGCCCGGCGGGGTGCCCGCCGCCCGCGCCGCGCTCGAGGCGCTCGGCATCGACGCGCACCGCGCCGGGCAGGTGTCCGAGGTGGCGACCGCGCACGGCGGCGACGTGGTCGGCGGCCTCGCGACGGTCGACGTGGACGGCGAGCCGCACGAGGTGCTCGTGCTCGACAACGGCCTGGTGCTCGTGCCGAGCACGAAGAACACCGACGGCGGCAAGGAGCGGCTCGCGATGCTGGCGCAGGTGCCCGCCGTCGAGCTCGCCGCCCGCTACCGGTTCGTGTCGTTCGAGGACGTGGCCCGCGCCGAGGTGCTCAAGCGCACGCCCGTGAAGGTGACGTTCACGTTGCACGACGGGACGACCGTCGCGCTCAAGGAGCGGTGGTCCGGTGACCGGCTGACCAAGGACAGCGACGACGTGCTGATCGGGGCGGCGCAGTCGTTCGCCGGGGAGCCCGTGCCGAGCGCGTAGGGGGCCGAGCGCCTGGGAGCCGAGCGCCTGGGAGCCGAGCGCCTAGGAGCCGTGCGCCTAGGACAGGTGCAGGGCGTCGCGCCACTCGTCGGGGATCGACGCGTACCCGACGAACACGACCATGTCCATGATCGTGTGGGCGACGACGAGCGGCATGACGCGGCGTCGTCGGCGGTAGTACTCGGCGAACACGAGGCCCATCACGAAGTTGCCGAAGAACGGCCCCCACCCCTGGTAGAGGTGGTACGAGCCGCGCAGCAGGGCGGACGCCAGCACGATGAGCGGTGTGCGCCAGCGCAGGTCGCGCAGCCGTTCCATGAGGTAGCCGACGGCGATGACCTCTTCGAGCAGCGCGTTCTGGATCGCGGCGAACAGCAGGATCGGGATCGTCCACCAGGCCGAGTTGAGCGCCTCGGCCTGCACCTGGACGGTGATGCCGAGCGCGCGGCCGAGCGCGTAGAGGCCCAGGCCGGGGATGCCGATCGCCGCGGCGAGGGCCGCCCCGACGCCGAGGTCGCGCCAGGGTCGCGTGACGTCGAGGCCGATGCGCCGGACCGCGGAGCGGCCGTTGGCCGACAGCAGGTACAAGGCCAGCGCGACCGGGATGAGCGCGAAGCCGATCTGCAGGACCTGGTAGATCAGGTCGAGCCACGGCCGGGCCGAGCGGCTCGGGTTGAGCGTCGTGGTCTGGTCGCCGAGCGGAGGGCCGGCCGTGAGGCGGTCGAGGATCGCGACCATCGCGTAGATGCCGGAGCGACCCAGGGACAGGCCGAGGACGATCCAGATCTCGGTGGTGAGCCGGCGGCGGACGGCTCGTTCGCTCGGCGGTGGGACCGAGTCGGGGCGGGTCAGGGCGGCGGTCGTCGTGCCGTCGGTCGTCGTGCCGGCGGTCGTGGTGCCGGCGGTCGTCGTGCCGTGGGTCGTCGTGCCGTGGGTCGTCGTGCCGTCGGCCTCGGTCGTCAGGCCGGCTCCGGCGGGTCCCGACGCGGGCAGCGTGTGCTCGTCCGGAGCGCCGTCGGCCGTCATGCCGCCGAGCCTAGGACCGCACCCTGGACGTCCGCTGGACGAGCGCTGGACCTCACGCGAAAGGGCCGCCGCTCCCACTGCCCCCGCTGCGCCCCCGCTGCGCCCCCACCTGCGCGCCCCGACCTGCGCCCCCCACCTGCGCGCACCGACCTGCGCCCCCACCTGCGCGCCCCGACCTGCGCCCCCCACCTGCGCGCCCCGACCTGCGCGCCCCCCGCCGAGCTCGGCAGTCCCGGCCGACTTCGCGAGCTGTCACTGCCGAGCTCGTCCGGCAGTGCCGAGCTGGACCGGGACTGCCGAGCTGGACCGGTAGTGCCGAGCTGGACCGGTGGTGCCGAGCTGGACCCGGGGGGTGCCGAGCTCGGCGAGAAGAGCCGGCGTCAGGAGAAGCGGCGCAGGCGCAGGGAGTTGCCGACGACGAGGACGGACGAGAACGCCATCGCCGCACCGGCGATCATCGGGTTGAGCAGGCCGAGCGCGGCGAGCGGGATGGCCGCCACGTTGTAGGCGAACGCCCAGAACAGGTTCTGCTTGATGACCCGCAGCGTCCGTCGGGACAGCCGGATCGCCTGGGCCGCCGAGCGGAGGTCGCCGCGGACCAGCGTCACGTCGGACGCCTCGATCGCGACGTCCGTCCCGGTGCCCATCGCGAGGCCGAGGTCGGCCGTCGCGAGCGCCGCGGCGTCGTTGACGCCGTCGCCGACCATCGCGACCCGTGCGCCGCCGTCCCGCAGCCGAGTGACGACCGCGACCTTGTCGGCGGGCAGCACCTGCGCGATCACGTCGTCGTCGCCGATGCCGACCTGGCGGGCGGCCGTGCGCGCCGCGCCGAGGTTGTCGCCGGTGAGCAGCACGGGCCGCAGGCCGAGGGCGCGCAGGTCGGCGACCGCCTGCGCGGACGACGCCTTGACGGGGTCGCGCAGCACGAGCGTGCCGCGCACCGAGCCGTCCCACGCGACCATCACCGCGGTGCCGCCCTGCGCCTCGGCGGCGTCGAACGGGCCGCGCGCCGCGTCCGTCGGGACGCCCTGCTCCTGCAGCCAGGCCGGGCGCCCGACGAGCACGCGTCGGCCGAGCCCGACACCCGAGTGAGCCGTGCGGACCACGCCCGAGACGCCGTGACCGGCCTCCGCACGGAAGCCGTGCACCTGGTCGGAGCCGATGACGACACCGTCGGCGCCGACGGTGTCGGCACCGGCGGCCCCCGCGGGGACCGTCGCGCGGACCCCCTCCGGGGCGGCGGCCGCGATCGCGCGGGCGATCGGGTGCTCGGCGAGCTGCTCGACGGCGGCGGCGTACCGCAGCACGTCCTCGCGCGGCGTGCCGTCCACGGGCAGCACGTCGACGAGCGCCATGCGGCCCTCGGTGACGGTGCCGGTCTTGTCGAGCACCACGGTGTCGACCGTGCGCGTCTGCTCCAGCACCTCGGGACCCTTGATGAGGATGCCGAGCTGCGCGCCGCGTCCGGTGCCGACCAGCAGCGCGGTCGGCGTCGCGAGGCCGAGCGCGCACGGGCAGGCGATGATCAGCACCGCGACGGCGGCGGTGAACGCGGCCTGCGCGCCGTCGCCGGACAGCAGCCACGCGGTGAACGTCAGGACGGCCAGCACCAGCACGATCGGGACGAAGACTGCCGAGATCCGGTCGGCGAGCCGCTGCACGGGCGCCTTGCCGGTCTGCGCGGCGGCCACGAGCCGGCCGATCTGCGCGAGCCGGGTCTCCTCGCCCACGCGAGTCGCCCGGACCACGAGCGCGCCGGAGGTGTTGATCGTCGCGCCGGTGACCTCGTCGCCCGGTCCGACGTCGACCGGCACGGGCTCGCCGGTGAGCAGCGACGCGTCGACCGCGCTGGTCCCGGAGACCACGACGCCGTCGGTCGCGACCTTCTCGCCCGGCCGCACGGCGAACTCGTCGCCGACGCCGAGCCGGTCCACGGGCACGCGCTGCTCGGTGCGGACCCCGTCCGGGCCGGTGACCAGCAGCGCGACGTCCTTGGCGCCGAGGTCGAGCAGCGCCCGCAGGGCGTCGCCCGCCCGACGGCGCGACCGGTGCTCGGCGTACCGGCCGGCCAGCAGGAACGTCGTGACGACGGCGGCGACCTCGAAGTAGAGCTCCGGGACCGCCCCTTCCATCCCGGTCGCGGGGACCAGGGTCGGGGTCATCGTCATGCCGAGCTCGCCGGCGCCGCCGAGGAGCAGCGCCCAGAGCGACCAGCCGGTGGCGGCGACGATCCCGATCGAGACGAGCGTGTCCATCGTCGACGCCCCGTGCCGGGCGGCCCGGGCGGCCGCCCGGTGGAACGGCCACGCGGCCCACGAGGCGACCGGGAGGGCCAGCGCGGCGACGACCCACTGCCACCCGGTGAACTGCAGGGCCGGGACCATCGACAGGAGCAGCACGGGGACGGTGAGCACGGTCGCGACCCGCAGGCGGCCACGCAGCTCGGTGCCGCGGGAGTCGGTCGGCGCAGAGGTGTCCTCGTCGGCGGACATGTCGTGCCCCGCCGCCATCGAGTGCCCCGACAGCGCGTGCTCAGCCGCCTCCCGGCCGAGCTCGGCAGTCCCGTGCGAGTTCGGCACCTCCGACTGCCGATCTCGACCGGAGGTGCCGTGCTCGGCGAGGACGGGGGGTGCCGGGCGGCGCGACGAGAGCACCGTCGCGTCGTAGCCGGCGCGGCGGACGGCGGCCACGAGGGCCTCGTCGTCCGCGAGCGCACCGTCCTCCCCGGACGGCAGCAGCTCGACGTGCGCGCGCTCCAGCGCGAGGTTGACCGTGGCGGTGGCGCCCGGCACCTGGCCGAGCCGCTTCTCGACGCGCGCGACGCACGACGCGCACGTCATGCCCTCGACGGCGAGGTCGACGACGACCGGGGTGTCCTGGGCGCGGGTGGTCACAGCAGCGACCGCCGGGGGGTGACGACGTAGCCGGCCTCGACGACGGCGGCCGCGACGGCGTCCTCGGCGAGCGGGCCGTCGGACGTGACGGACACGGTCGACGACCCGCCCGCGACGAGGTTCACGGCGACGTCGGTGACGCCGGGCAGGTCGGACAGCTCGGTGGTGACGGCGTGCACGCAGTGGCCGCAGGTCATGCCGTCGACGGTGAAGGTGGTGGTCTGGGACATCGGTTCGCTCCTGGGGTGGGGGTTCAGCTGCGGACGAGACGGGCGATGGCGTCGGCGGCCTCGCGGACCTTGGCGGCGCCCTCCTCGGGCGACTGCCGGGCGGCGTCGACGACGCAGTGGCCCAGGTGGTCCTCGACGAGGCCGATGCTCACGGCCTGCAGCGCCTTGGTCACGGCGGAGATCTGGGTGAGGACGTCGATGCAGTAGGTGTCCTCGTCGACCATGCGCGCGATGCCGCGCACCTGGCCCTCGATCCGGCGCAGCCGCTTGAGGTAGTCCTCCTTGGCGGCGTTGTAGCCGGGGGCGTGCTCGTGGTCGCTCGTCATGGTCACCCGAACAGGATACCCCTAGGGGGTATTCCCGACGGACGACAGGGGATGATGGTCGGCATGCGGGTCTCGGCGAAGGCGGACTATGCGGTGCGGGCGTGCGCGGAGCTCGCGTCGAGCCCCCACGGCGACCCCGTGCCGGCCGAGGTGCTCGCCCAGGGACAGGACATCCCGACGAGCTTCCTCGAGCGGATCCTCGGCGACCTGCGCCGTGCGGGCATCGTCACGAGCGTCCGCGGGCGGTCCGGCGGGTACCGGCTGGCGCGCCCCGCGGGCGACGTGACGTTGGCCGAGGTCATCCGTGCCGTCGACGGCCCGCTCGTCACCGTGCGCGACGAGCGGCCGCCGAGCCTGTCGTACGACGGGTCGGCGTCGTCCCTGCTCGACGTGTGGGTCGCGCTGCGGACCTCCGTCCGGTCGGTGCTCGACGAGGTGACGCTCGCCGGGCTCGTGTCGGGCGAGCTGCCGGACCACGTGAAGGCGCTCGCGGCGACCGTGGGGGCGTGGGACAACCCCTGACGGGTGTCCAGATGGTGAATGGCCGTCTCGAATGACAAGACGGGACTTGTAACGGGACCAAGGTGATCGGAATTATCGATCATTCGCCGTCCCCTGCGCCTGGTGGTTTCTCGTGCCCGCTCTCGTCCTGCTCGCCCTCGTCGGGTTCGCGGCGCAGCTCGTGGACGGCAGCCTCGGCATGGCCTACGGCGTCACGTCCTCCACGCTCCTGCTGGCCATCGGCACCAACCCCGCAGCCGCGTCCGCGACCGTGCACCTGTCCGAGATCGGCACCACGCTCGTCTCCGGCATCTCGCACTGGCGCTTCGGCAACGTCGACTGGAAGGTCGTGCTGCGCGTCGGCGTCCCCGGCGCGGTCGGCTCGTTCCTCGGCGCGACCGTGCTGTCCCGGCTCGCCACCGACGCCGCTGCGCCGCTCATGTCGACCGTGCTCCTGGTCCTCGGGGTGTACATCCTGGTCCGGTTCACGCTGTTCGGGCTGCGCAAGGACCGGCTGCACCTGCCGCTGCGGAAGCGGTTCCTCGCACCGCTGGGCCTCGTCGCCGGGTTCGTCGACGCCACCGGCGGCGGTGGCTGGGGCCCCGTCGGGACGCCCGCCCTGCTCGCCAGCGGCCGGCTCGAGCCCCGCAAGGTCATCGGCTCCATCGACACCAGCGAGTTCCTCGTCGCGCTCGCGGCGAGCCTCGGGTTCCTGCTCACGCTCGGCTCGCAGGGCATCGACTTCGTCTGGGTGCTGGCCCTGCTCATCGGCGGCATCGCGGCCGCCCCCCTCGCCGCCTGGCTCGTCCGGCACCTGCCGCCCCGCATCCTCGGGTCCGCCGTCGGCGGCGTCATCGTCCTCACCAACGCCCGCACGCTCCTGAGGAGCGACGCCGTCGGCCTCAAGGGCACCCCGGCCGAGGGGCTGGTCCTCTCGGTCATCGCCCTCGTGTGGGTCGCTGCGATCGTCTGGTCGGTGCGGGCCTACCGCGCGGAGCGCGCCGCCGAGCGCGAGGCCGCCCAGGACCTCACCATCGACCTGGACGGGCTGGACCGGGGGCCCGCCGACCTGGCGCCCACCACGGGCCCCCTCGCCTGACCTGCGGGCCGCCCGCACCACCCGGGTGACGCCGGGTCGCTCACCTGGGTGAGACAGAGCACCCGAAATGTCGCATCCGACCGCTTCGTCGTGAATACTGCGGACGCGGCGACCAGCGACGACGGGTCGTCGCGGCGATCGGCAATGACGGCATCGTCGACGGCGACGAGAGGTGGGGGCACATGGGCGTGCGCGATCCGGAGCGGCCCCGCGAGGAGCGGCCACCGCGGCCGTCCGCCGGGACGTGGAACGAGCGGACCGAGGCCCTGAGCGCCGAGCTCGAGCGCGGCCGGGCGTCGGCGTTCTTCGGGCTCGCCGACCTGGTGCTCGGGCCGCCGACGTGGTCGCCCACCCCGGCCGTGCCCTTCCCGCGGCCTGCCCCGATGACCGAGATCGACCCGCCCGCGCTGGGCTGACGGGTCGGGGCCCTCAGGCCCGGGTGCTCACGCGTCGGGTGCGGTCGCGGAGGCTGCGGCCCGCGCGGCGGCGGGGAGCGCCTGCACGATGCGGTCCACGGCGGTGTCGTCGTGCGCGGAGGACACGAACCACGCCTCGAACGGCGACGGCGGCGCGTACACCCCGGCCTCGAGCAGGGCCCGGTGGAACGGCGCGTACCGCCACGACTCGGTGGCCAGCACCGACGCGTAGTCCCGCGCACCGGAGGCCCCGGCCGCACCGAAGAAGGTGCTGAACAGGTTCCCGGCCCACTGGACGGCGTGCGGGAGGTCCTCGGCGGCCAGGGCCGACGAGATCTCGGTGCGCAGCTGCGAGGACACGGTGTCGATCTGCGCGTACACGGCCGCGTCGGCGAGCCGCAGCGTCGCGAGCCCCGCAGCCGTGGCCACCGGGTTCCCGGACAGCGTGCCGGCCTGGTAGACGGGCCCGACGGGGGCGAGCTGGTTCATCACGTCGCGACGCCCGCCGACGGCCGCGACGGGCAGGCCGCCGCCGATAACCTTGCCGAACGTGAACAGGTCCGCGGCCCAGCCCTCACGCAGGCCCTCGAGCCCCCACCAGCCGGAGTACCCGACCCGGAAGCCCGTGAGCACCTCGTCCTGGACGAGGAGCGCGCCGTGCTCGAGCGTGAGCCGGCGCAGCGCCGCGTTGAAGCCCGGCAGCGGCGGCACGACGCCCATGTTGGCGGGGGCGGCCTCCGTGATGACGGCCGCGATGCGGTCGCCGTGCGTGGCGAACGCCTGCTCGACGGCCGTGACGTCGTTGTACGGGAGCACGATCGTCTCGGCGGCGACCGCGGCGGACACGCCCGCCGAGTCGGGCAGGCCGAGCGTCGCGATGCCCGAGCCGGCCGACGCCAGGAGCGCGTCGACGTGCCCGTGGTAGCAGCCGGCGAACTTCACGACGAGGTCGCGGCCCGTGAACGCACGCGCGAGGCGCAGGGCGGTCATCGTCGCCTCGGTGCCCGTCGACACCAGGCGGACCTTCTCGGCCGCGGGCAGGCGGTGGCGGATCTCCGCGACGAGGTCCACCTCGGCGACGGTGGGTGCGCCGAAGCTCAGCCCGCGCGCGGCGGCGTCCTGCACGGCGGCGACGACCTCGGGGTGCGCGTGGCCGAGCAGCGCCGGACCCCACGACCCGACGAGGTCCACGTACTCGCGCCCGTCGACGTCGGTGATGTAGGCACCGCGGCCCGAGGCGATGAACGGCGGCGTGCCGCCGACGGACCCGAACGCCCGCACCGGGGAGTTCACCCCGCCGGGGATCACGGCCTGGGCCCGCGCGAACGCCTCGGCGCTCGTCGTGCCGCCGACCGCAGCCAGCTCCTCGACCCCGTACGGGCTCATCGGTTCTCCTCCGCCAGCCACCCGGCCAGCTCAGTTGCGAAGTACGTGAGGACGTGATCGGCACCGGCGCGCCGGATGCTGAGCACGGACTCCAGGATCGCCCGTTCGCGCTCGATCCATCCGTGCGCGGCGGCGGCCATGATCATGGCGTATTCGCCGGAAACCTGGTAGGCCGCGACCGGGACCGTCGAGACGGCCGCCACGTCGGCGAGCACGTCCAGGTAGGACATCGCGGGCTTCACCATGACGACGTCGGCGCCCTCGGCGATGTCGATGGCCACCTCGCGGGCGGCCTCGCGACGGTTCGCGGGGTCCATCTGGTAGGTCCGCCGGTCGCCGACGAGCGCCGACTCGACGGCGTCGCGGAACGGGCCGTAGAACGCGGACGCGTACTTGGCGGCGTACGCGAGGACGGCGGTGTCGTGGAACCCGGCGCCGTCCAGGGCGTCGCGGACGACCCCCGTCTGGCCGTCCATCATGCCGCTGAGACCGACCAGGTGGGCTCCGGCGGAGGCCTGCGCGAGAGCCATCTCGGCGTACCGGACGAGCGTCGCGTCGTTGTCCACCGCGCCGGTCGGGGTGAGCACGCCGCAGTGGCCGTGGTCGGTGAACTCGTCGAGGCACAGGTCCGCCTGCACCACGAGCGCGTCCCCGGCCTCGGCGACCGCGTCGGCGATCGCGACGTTGAGGATCCCGTCGGGGTCGGTGGCCTGCGACCCGACGGCGTCACGGACGGTCGGGACCGCGAACAGCATCACGCCGCCCAGCCCTGCGTCGGCGGCACCGGCGACGGCCTTGCGGAGGCTGTCGCGCGTGTGCTGCTCGACCCCGGGCATCGACGCGATGGGCCGCGGCTCGGTCAGCCCCTCGCGGACGAACAGCGGCAGGACGAGCTGCGCGGGGTGCAGCCGCGTCTCGGCGACGAGCCGGCGCATCGCGGGGGTGGAGCGGACGCGGCGGGGGCGGACGCGGCCGGGGGTCGCGGGGGTCCGGTCGGGCTGCTGGGCGGGGGTGGTCACGCGATCTCCTCGGGTCCGGGCGCGCCGGGCTGCTGCGGGACGGTGGGGAGAGCGGGGGAGACGAATGTCCCGCCTGCTCGTGGCTGCGGCCGCGCAGCGACCGGTGGGACGGGGGCGGCGTCACCCGATCCGGTGACCGCCGGGCGGGTGACGGCGGGGTCGGCATCCGTGGCGCTCGGGACCGCGGTGCTGCTGGTGTCGCCGGTGGCGCTCGTGCCGGCGGTGCCGCTCGTGCCGGTGGCGCCGCTCGGGCTGGTGGTGCTGCTCGTGCCGGTGGTGCCGTTCGCGACGGCCGGGCTGGCGGCATCGTCGTCGTACGTGGCGTCCGAGCCGGCGCCGGACGCGGCCTCGACGAGTGCGGCGACGAGGCCCGTCATCGTCTGGGCCGTGGCGATCCCCGCGAGCGGGAGCCCCAGGCGGCCGGCCTCCGCCGCGGTCGTCGGGCCGATCGCGACGAGCAGCGTGCTGGCCGGGGGTGCGCCGAGCCGGGCGTCGAGCTCGCGCACGGTGCTCGCGGAGGTCAGGAGCGCCGCACGGATCTCGCCGCGCGTCCACGCCGTGCGGACGTCGTCGGACGGGGGCGGCGCGGGGACCGTGCGGTAGGCGATCACGTCGTCGACCCGCCAGCCGCGGGCGCGCAGTCCGTCGGCGAGCGCGGGACCCGCGAGGTCGCCGCGTGGGAACAGCACACGCGGCCGCTCGCCGGGCGCCGGCCAGGCCCGCACCAGCGCGGCGGCCGTCGACTCGCCGCGCGGCACGAGGTGCGGCTCGACGCCGGCCTCGCGCAGGGCTCGGGCCGTGCCGGGCCCGACCGCGGCGACCTTGACCGACCCGGCCGTGAGGAGGGCGGGCAGCGTCGTCTCCGCGACCGCGGCGCGCGCCACGAGCATCGGGACGGCGGCGGCGCTCGTCACCGCGAGCCACGGGTACCAGCCGGCGCCCAGTGCCATGAGGGCGTCGTCGAGGCCGGTCGGGTCCTCCGGCGGGATCGTCTCGACGAGCGGCACGAGGACCGCCTCGGCGCCGACGGCCGCGAGGGCGACCGCCGCCGGGCTGCTCCCGGCGACCGGCCGCGGGACGAGCACCCGCCAGCCGGCGAGCGCGCCGCCGGTCGAGGCGGGCGGGTCCGGGATCGGCTGTCCTGCCGGCAGGTCAGGGGCGTCGGTCATCGGCCGGCCCCGAGCTCCGCGAGGTCGCCCGCGCCGGCCTCCAGCAGCAGGTCCGCGAGGTTCTCGCCCAGGCTCCGGGCGGCGCGTTCCTCGGCGGCACGGTCCGGTGCGGCCCCCGAGCGCTGCGCGACCGCCGAGCGGCGCAGCACCGCCGAGCCGTCGGTGCGGGCCACGACCGCGTGCAGGGTGAGCGTGCCGGCCTCGTCGTCCAGCTCCGCGAGGGCGCCGACCGGTGCCGCGCACCCGGCCTCCAGCCGTGCGAGCAGGGCCCGCTCGGCCAGCACGGCGAGGCGGGTGGGCCGGTGGTCGAGGGCGCGCAGCGCACCCGCGAGGGGGCTGTCGGCGTCGACGCCCAGCCCGCTGTCGCGGGTCTCGACCGCCAGCGCACCCTGGCCGGGGGCGGGCAGCATGACGTCGGCGTCGAACACCTCGGTGACCGCGTCCAGGCGGCCGAGGCGGGCGAGGCCGGCCCGGGCGAGGACGACGGCGTCGAGGTCGCCCCGGGGTGACGGCTTGTCGGGGTCGGGGGCGCCCGTAGTGCGGGCTCCGGCGACGCGGCCGAGGCGCGTGTCGACGTTCCCCCGGATGTCGACGACGTCGAGGTCCGGCCGGGCGGCGCGCAGCTGGGCGGCCCGGCGCGGCGACCCGGTGCCGACGCGGGCACCCGGCGGCAGGGTCGCGAGCGTGAGGCCGTCGCGGGCGCAGAGCGCGTCCCGGGGGTCCTCGCGCGGCGGCACGGCGGCGAGCGCGAGCCCGTCGGGGTCGGCGGTCGGCAGGTCCTTGAGCGAGTGGACGGCGACGTCGCACCGGCCGTCGAGCAGCGCGTCCCGCAGGGCCGTGACGAACACGCCGGTGCCGCCGAGGGTGCTGAGCGAGCCCGTCAGGCGGTCGCCGTCGGTGCGGACACGGACGGTCTCGATCTCGACGTCGCCGAGGCGGGCGATCGCGTCGGCCACGTGACCGGTCTGCGTGAGCGCGAGCGCGCTCGCGCGCGTGCCGATCCGGACGTTCTGAGGCATGGGTCCAGTGTCTCGCGGTCGACGGGCCGCTGTCGAAGTTCGGGAGGCCTCCGAGAAAACCCTTCCGGGCACGGTCGACGCGTCCTGACAGGCTGTCAGAAAATGACCTGCGCCGATGCCCGGAAATTGTGACCCACGCCATTCCCGATATCCGATGCCGACACATTGTCAGAACATTCCGACCGACAAATGTGACTCACACCTCTCGTCGGCGGACCCATGCGCCGAGCTCGGCAGTCCCGGCCGAGCTCGGCAGGCCCGGCCGACCTCGTGAGCTGCGACTGCCGAGGTGGGCGGGGAGTGCCGAGGTGGGCGGCGAGTGCGGGGTGGGTGAGAGGGGTGGGGTGCGGGGGAGGGCGTCAGAGGAGGGAGCGGGCCGCTCGGCGGGCGTCGGGGACGACGGACGCCAGGCCGTTGCCCGCGGCCCACGCGCCGCACACCGCGAGCCCGGGGAGCGCCGCGGCCGACTCCCGGACGCGTGCGACGGCCTGCTGGTGGGCCGCGCTGGGCCGGGGGAGCGCCTCGGTCCAGCGCACCACGGCGTGCCCGACGACGGTCTCCCGCCGCAGCGGCACCCCGAGCAACGTCGAGGCGTCCCGCAGGGCGAGGTCGACCAGCGCGTCCCGCTCGCCGGGCAGCGCGCCGGCGTCGTCGCCCGCCCGCCCGAACGACAGTCGCACCACGTGCCGCCCCGCCCCGGCGGACTCGGCCAGCCAGCCCCACTTGGCGGTGGCGTGCGTGAGGGCCTTCGCCCGCACGTCGGTGGCCGCCGGGGTCACCAGCACGCCCGTGCCGCGCGGGGCGGCATCGAGCGCGGGCTCGTCCAGCACGAGGGTGACGAGCGTGACGGCCGCCCCCGGGTCGAGCTGCGTGCCGCCGCCACCGGTGTCGCGCGTGCCACCCGCGTCGCCCTCGCGGACCGGATCGGCGACGGGCCCGAGCAGGTCGGCCGCGGCAGGTGTCGCGACGACCACGCGTGACGTCACGAGCCGTGTGGGCGCGGCCCCCGACGAGGCCGACGCCACAGTCACCACCCATCCGGACGGGTCGTCGGCCGCCCGCTTCACGCCGTCCACCTGCGCGGACGTCCTGACCTCGGCTCCGGCGGACGTCAGGTCGGCGACGAGCGCCTCCACCAGCACGTGCATCCCCCCGGTGATCCCCAGGACGGCGCTCCCGGCGGGTGCGGCCGCCCGGACCTGCGCGACCGCGCGGGCGAGCGAGCCGCCCGAGGTGCGCAGCGCGGCGGGCAGGCCGGGTGCGACCGCGTCGACGGCGAGGTCGTCGGGGTCGGCGGCGTGCACCCCGCCGACGACGGGCCGGACCAGGCGGTCGAGCACCCGGCGTCCCATCCGGGCCCGCACGAGCGCTCCGAGCGTCGTCGCCCCCGCACCGACCCGGGCGGGCAGCACCAGGTCCAGCCGGGCGCGCCAGGACCCCATGACCCCGAGCGTGCGGCGCACGTCCGCGGCGCCCGGCTCGGACGGGATGCCGAGCAGGCCGGTCCGGGGCAGCGGGCCGTCACCCGACGGCAGGTGCACCCACGACCCGTACGGCTGGGGCGCGCAGACCCGCTCGGTCAGCCCGAGCTCGTCGAGCAGCCCGGAGACGACGCCGCCGCGGGTGGCGAACGACTCGGCCCCGGCGTCGAGCGAGAGCCCGGCGACCGTGTGCCCGCGGACCGACCCGCCCGGTGCGTCTCGACCTTCGAGCACGAGCGTGCGCAGACCGGCGAGCGCGAGCTGCCGGGCGGCGACCAGGCCGGCGACCCCGGCCCCCACGACGACGGCGTCCCAGCGACGCTCGTCGGGCGCGCCGTCGGACGCGGAGGCTGCGCCGGGCTGACCGACGCGGAACCCAGCGACGCCGGACGCAGCGACGCCGGACGCAGCAACTCCGGACGCAGCGGCGCCGGACGCAGCGACGCCGGACGCAGCGGCGCCCGACTCGGCGGCGCCGGGCGCCGGGACGCTCGGCGTCACCTCGGCAGCGGACGAGCCGCCTCCGGCCTGCGACATCGGCGCGTCAGAGCGAGTGGACGAGGCCGACGACGCGGGTCAGCACGTCGGGGTCGGTCTCGGGCGGCACGCCGTGGCCCAGGTTGACGACGTGACCGGGAGCGGCGGCACCGCGGGCGACGACGTCCCGGACGTGCGCCTCCAGCACGGGCCACGGCGCCGCGAGCAGGGCGGGGTCGATGTTGCCCTGCAGCGGCGAGGACCCGCCCAGGCGGCGGTTGGCCTCGTCGAGCGGCAGCCGGTAGTCGACCCCGACCACGTCGGCGCCGACGTCGCGCATCGCGACGAGCAGCTCGGACGTGCCCGTCCCGAAGTGCACGGTGCGGACGCCGAGGTCGGCGACGCTCGCCAGGGTGCGCGCCGACGCGGGTGCGACGTGCGCCGTGTAGTCGGCGAGGCCGAGCGACCCGGCCCACGAGTCGAAGAGCTGTGCGGCGCTGGCCCCCGCGAGCACCTGGGCCCGCAGGAAGGCCCCCGTGACGTCCGCCGCCCACCCGGTGAGGGCAGCCCACGTGGCCGGGTCGGCGTGCATGAGCGTGCGGGCGGCGAGGTGGTCGCGCGACGGACCGCCCTCGACGAGGTACGCGGCCAGCGTGAACGGCGCCCCGGCGAACCCGATGAGCGGCGTCCCGCCGAGGGCGTCGACGGTGAGCGCGACGCCGTCCGTGACGGGTGCGAGGCGCTCGGCCGTGAGCGGCCCGAGGTCCCGCAGGCGTGCGACGTCGTCGGCCGTGCGGACCGGCGAGCCCATGACCGGCCCGACACCGGGCTTGATCTCGACGTCCACCCCGGCGAGCTTGAGCGGCACCACGATGTCGGAGAAGAAGATCGCGGCGTCCACGTCGTGCCGGCGGACGGGCTGCAGCGTGATCTCGGACGCCAGCTCGGGGGTCAGGCAGGCCTCGAGCATCGCGGTGCCGACGCGGGCCGCCCGGTACTCCGGCAGCGACCGGCCGGCCTGCCGCATGAACCACACAGGACGTCGCTCGGGGCGCTCACCGGAATATGCGCGGACCAGCGAAGAATTCGTGGTGCGGCCGTCGACGAGCGGGTGCGCGGAAGGAAGGGTCACCTCTCGATTGTGCCGGATAAATGTCGGGGTGATTCAATCGGGGCGTGGTGCTGCTGTCCCTCGTCGCCAGTCACCACGATCTCGACCTCACCGTGCTGGAGCGTCTCTCGTCGGACGTGCACGCCGTGGGGCGCGAGCTCGTGGGCGCGACCTCCTCCGTGACCGGTGCCGTCGTCCTCGCGACGTGCAACCGGTTCGAGCTGTACCTGGAGACGGACGAGCCCGCCGCCGCCCTCGGTGCCGCCGGTGAGGCCGTCGCCGCCCGGTCGGGGTACACCCGCGAGCAGGTCATGTCCCACCTGCGGCCGCTCACCGGCCCTGACGCGGGCGCCCACCTGTTCGGGGTGGCCAGCGGGCTGGAGTCGATGGTCGTCGGGGAGCGTGAGATCGCCGGCCAGGTCCGCCGTGCGCTGACCACCGCCCGCCGTGACGGCACCACGACGTCGTCCCTCGAGTCGCTGTTCCAGGCGGCCTCCCGGGTGTCCCGCAAGGTCGAGACCGCGACGGGCCTCGGCGCGACCGGCCGGTCCGTCGTCGGTGTCGCCCTCGACATCGCCGAGGGCGGGCTCCGGGCCTGGTCCGAGGTCAGCTGCGTGCTCATCGGCACCGGCTCGTACGCGGGCGCGTCGCTCGCGGCCCTCAAGGCCCGCGGGTGCACCGACATCCGCGTGTACTCGCCGAGCGGCCGGGCCGGCCAGTTCGCCGCCGCCCGCGGGGTCCGCTCCGTGCCCGCGGGGGCCGACCTCGCCGCCGAGCTGTCCGACGTGGACCTCGTCGTCGCGTGCAGCGGGGCCGCCGGCGCCGTGCTCGGCGTCGACGCGCTCGCCGCCGCCCGCACCGGGACCGACCGGCCGCTCACGGTCGTCGACCTCGCCCTGCAGCACGACGTGGACCCGGGCGTGCGCTCCCTGCCGGGGGTCCGGCTGGTCAGCCTCCACACCGTCGCCCAGCACGCCCCCGCCGAGCACGCCGCCGTCGAGACCGCCCGGGACCTCGTCGCACGGGCCGCGCAGGCGTGGGAGGCCGACCGCCGCGTCCGCGACTGGAACCCCGCGGTCGTCGCCGAGCGGGTCCGGGTGCTGGGAGGGCTGGAGGAACAGCTCACGGCCCTGCCCGACGAGCGTCGCGACGAGCGCCACGAGCGCGCGCTCCGCCGCCGCACCCGCGCGACGCTGCACGGGCCGACCGTCCGCGCCCGCGAGGCCGCCCGGGGAGGCGACGTGGCGTCGTACGCCGAGGCCCTCGCGGAGCTGGCGGCCATCCCCGTGCCCGCCGTGGCGGTGCCGACGGCCTGACGAGGCCGGGTCGGATGCCGGCGGCCCCGCCGGGCTCGCGGCCCGACGCGCCGAGACGACCGAGGGCGATGCCGCGGTGTGCGACATCGCCCTCGGTCGAACAGATGCGTGCCGGGCCTGGACGGGGGGGAGGGCCAGGCCCGGCACGCGCCTCGCGGGGTCACGACGCCGTTGGCGTGCCCCAGGCTTCGGTGGGTTCGGTCAGCTGCGCACCACGTGGTGCTGGTGGGCAGCGGGACCGGGGGCCCACGTGTGCGGGACGACCTGGTTGGTCTGGATGTCGGTGAGCTCCGCGGCGTACACCACGGCCTCGTAGACGCCGGCCTCGACCCGGTCGAGCTGCAGGTTCTCGGCGCGGTCGATGTCGTCGCCGAGGTGCGAGATGCGGGCGACGACGTACCGCTGCGAGTCCTGCCACTGGTCGACGACGCGGACGCTCAGGCCGTTCCAGCGGGCCGTCAGGTCGAGCTCGAACAGCTCGGTGACGTCCTCGCGGGCGACCCGGCGGTACCAGCGGCCCGAGGGCGCCTGGTGGAAGCCGGTCTCGGCGAGCGGCGGGTTGGCGAGGGCCATGACGACCGTGTGGCCGCCGTCCACGACGTCCGCCTCCAGGTACGCGCCGTGCCACTTGGCGACGGGGCCGACGCAGCGGGACAGCGACGCCAGCGCCGGGCGGGGGGCCCCGAGCTGCGCGACGGTCCAGCCGGTGCCGACGTCGCCGTAGCGGGCGAGCAGCGTCTGCGAGCCGTTGTCGTAGATGCGGACGAGCTCGGCGCCCGGGGGGATGCGGGAGTGCCGGAGCCACCACAGCGGGAGGATGTAGCCGGGGACGTCGCGGTATTGGAGCTGGGGGGACGACTCGAACCGCAGGACGTCGATGGAGCGGTCGTACGGGCTGAACGGCGAGCCGTAGTAGCCGAGGCCGTGGACCTCGAACAGCTGGGCGGGCGTGGTGGCGAACGCGACGTCCTCTGCACGGACGACGTACCCCGCCACACGGTCATGTCCTGCGGTGAGGATCGCCCGGGTCAGTGCGGGGGTGATCGCCTTCTGCATGAGGGTCACGATGGGCATCCTTGCGCCGAGATCGGATGGAACCGGAGGAACCAGACGGATCGGTGCACGATTGTGCAGGGTTTCCAGGGCGTCTGTCCAGATTGCCTCACTCCTTCGAGTGAACGCGCAGGTCAGTGGCCATGAGAGCGTTCTTATCGAAACGCTTCACCAATGTGCATCGCTGGTAGGTAGTGATCCCATGACCTGCGCTTGAGCGTCTCTGGACCGCTCCCGGACCGTCGAGTTGCCCGGATCTGTCCGAATAGCCCGTTCGTGTACCGAGGGCAGCCGGAGGCGGCCTCCGGGCCCTCGCCGAGGGGGCTCCGGGACGGCTCCGGCGTCAGCGGTCCAGGTACTCCACGAGCTCCGCCGCGAGGCCCGTGTACGACCCCGGCGTGAGGTCCGACAGGCGCTCCGCGACGTCGTCGGGAAGCCCGAGCCCGGCGATGAACCCCCGCATGTCGTCGGCGGTCAGACGACGGCCCCGCGTGAGCTCCTTGAGCCGCTCGTAGGGGTTCTCCATGCCGGTGACGCCGGCCACGGACGCGGCCCGCATCGCGGACTGCACGGGCTCGCCGAGGACCTCCCAGTTCTCGTCGAGCTCACGAGCGAGGAGTGCCGGGTCGACGTTGAGCGCGCGCAGGCCGCGGCGGACGTTGTCGACGGCGAGCAGCGAGTGGCCGAAGGCGGGGCCGATGTTGCGCTGGGTCGTCGAGTCGGTGAGGTCGCGCTGCAGGCGGCTCGTGACGAGAGTCGACGCCAGCGTGTCCAGCAGCGCCGACGACAGCTCGAGGTTGGCCTCGGCGTTCTCGAACCGGATCGGGTTGACCTTGTGCGGCATGGTCGACGACCCCGTCGCGCCGGCGACCGGCACCTGGACGAACACCCCGCGGGAGATGTACGTCCACACGTCGGTCGCCAGGTTGTGCAGCACCCGGTTGAACCGGGCGACGTCGGCGTACAGCTCGGCCTGCCAGTCGTGGGACTCGATCTGCGTGGTCAGCGGGTTCCAGGTGAGGCCGAGGTGCTCGACGAACGTGCGGCTCACCGTCGGCCAGTCGGCGGACGGGACAGCGACGACGTGCGCGCCGAACGTGCCGGTGGCGCCGTTGAGCTTGCCCAGGTACTCGTCGGACGCGACCCGGCGGAGCTGGCGGCGCAGCCGGTGCGCGAGGACGGCGAGCTCCTTGCCGAGGGTCGTCGGCGTGGCGGGCTGGCCGTGCGTGAGGGCGAGCAGCGGGACGGTCGCGTGCGCGTGCGCCATCGCGGCGACCTCGTCGACCAGCGCGTGCGCGGCCGGCAGCCACACCTCCTGCACCGCACCGCGGACCATCAGCGCGTACGACAGGTTGTTGATGTCCTCGCTGGTGCACGCGAAGTGCACGAGCTCGCCGACGTCCGGCAGGACCGTGTCGCCGAGGACGGCCGGGGCGTCGGCGAGGCGCTTCTTGAGGAAGTACTCGACCGCCTTCACGTCGTGCACCGTCACGCGCTCGATCTCGGCGAGCTCGGCGACCTCGTCGGGCCCGAACGTCGCCACGACGTCCCGCAGGTACTGCTCCTCGGCCGCGCTCAGCGTGGGCGCCCCCGGGACGACGGCGTGCGACGTGAGGTGGATGAGCCACTCGACCTCGACGTGCACCCGCTCGCGGTTGAGGGCCGCCTCGGACAGATGGTCGACGAGGGGGGCGACGGTGCCGCGGTACCGGCCGTCCAGCGGGCCCAGGGCGATCGGCGGGGTGGCCTCGGCGAGGCTGACGCGCGCGGGCGCGGACGAGGGGGCGGTCACGTCGGGGGAGGCCATGGGCCCATCATCCCAGAGGGTCCCGGCGCCCCGCCGCGACGGTCCACGGCCGAGGCGCACGGTCAGTAGCCTGGCCGCATGCCCGGGTCCGACGGCCCGGGCTCGACCGTTCGTCGAGGAGCGTCGTGGCCACGTCCAGCCGCCTGCCGGCCGCCGTCCTCGGCGTGGGCGCGCTCGTGGTCGTCACGGTCCTCGCGGCGGCCGCGTCCGGCCCGTGGTCGCTCGACGTGCACCGCGGCGCGCTGGCGGGCGTGAGCGAGCCCGCCGGCACGGGCCCGAGCGGCACCGCGCCCCCGGCGGCCGCGCCCGGGGCGCCCGCGGACGCGACGGCGCCGCCCTGGGTCACGTTCGTGGTGCTGGTGCTGCTCACGCTGGTCGTCGTCGTGCTGCTGCTGGTGCTCGTCAGGTGGCTGGCCCGGCTGCTCCGGGCGCACCTGCAGCCCCGGGCGGTCGACCACTCCCCGCCGGCCGGGCAGGTCGACGACGGGCCCGACCGGTGGGTCCCCGCGATGCAGGACGGCGTCCGGCGGGCCGCGCAGGAGCTCGACGACGAGCAGCCGCCGGGCGACGCGGTGATCGCCGCGTGGGTCGCGCTGGAGCACGCGGCGGCGTCGGGCGGGCTGGTCCGCGACCGGGCGGAGACGGCCACCGAGTTCACCGTGGAGGTGCTGGACGCGACGAGCGCCGACCCGGCGGCCACCCGCACCCTGCTCGACCTGTACCTGGCCGCCCGGTACAGCCGCCACCCGCTCACGACCGACGACGTCGCGCGCGCCCGCACGAGCCTCGCGACGATCGCCAACGGGCTCGCGAGGCGCCGTGAGGAGGTGGGCGGATGAGGTGGTGGGAGCGGCGCTGGCAGCCCGTCGCCACGTTCCTCGTGCTCACCGGCATGGCCTGGTTCGGCGGCCTGCGGTCCTGGTCGCCGGTGCTCGTCGGGCTGGCGGGGGCCGCGCTCGTCGTCGTCCTGCTGCGGATCGACGCCGAGCCGGAGCCCCGGTGGGCCCGGCCCGTGCAGCCGCGGCTGCACGGCGTGCGCGGCGACGTGCAGGACCTCGCGTGGACGATGGTCGGCCGGGACAAGCGGGTCGGGGAGTGGGTGCTGCGCCGGCTGCGCGTCGTCGCGACGACCCGGCTCGCCCGGCACGGCCTGCGGCTCGGCGCGCCGGAGGACGACGAGGCGGTCGAGGCCCTCGTCGGGCAGCGAGCGTTCGCCACCCTCACCCGGTTCTCGTCGCCCCTGCCCACCCTCCCCGACGTGCGCCACACCCTCGACGTCCTCGAGTCACTGACCCCCCGAACCCCGCGGAGCACCCCATGACCGTCACCCCGCTGTCCGTCGCCGAGGTCGCCGAGCGCGGTCGGGCCGTGCTCGACGAGGTCGCCACGGTCGTCGTCGGGATGCGCGGACCGCTCGAGACGGCGCTCGCCGCGGTCCTCGCGGGCGGGCACGTGCTGTTCGAGGACGTGCCGGGCCTCGGGAAGACGCTCGCGGCCCGGTCGCTCGCCACGGCCCTCGGCCTGGAGTTCCGCCGGGTGCAGTGCACACCGGACCTGCTCCCGTCGGACATCACGGGGTCGTCGGTGTTCGACCCGGCGACCACGACGTTCCAGTTCCGCCCCGGGCCGGTGTTCGCCGGGCTGCTGCTCGCGGACGAGATCAACCGGACCGCCCCCAAGACCCAGTCGGCGCTCCTGGAGGCGATGGCCGAGCGGCAGGTGACCGTCGACGGCCGGACGTACCCGCTGCCCGACCCGTTCCACGTGGTCGCCACGTCGAACCCCGTCGAGTACGAGGGCACCTACCCGCTGCCCGAGGCGCAGCTCGACCGGTTCATGGTGCGGCTCGCCGTCGGGTACCCGGACCCGGACGCCGAGGTCGACGTGCTGTCCCGCCGGCTCGCGCGACGGCAGGAGGTGGCGACCGTCCGGACCGTCGTCGACGCGGGCACGCTGCTGGCGATGCAGGCGGGCGTCGAGGCCGTCGACGTGGACGCCGACATCCTGCGGTACTGCGTCGACCTCGCCGCCGCCACGCGCGCCGAGGACGCCGTGGAGATCGGCGCCTCCCCACGCGGCTCGCAGGCGCTCGTGCTCGTCGCGCGGGCCCTCGCCGTGCTGCACGGACGGGACTTCGTCACCCCGGAGGACGTCAAGGCCGTGGCCGTGCCCGCACTCGCGCACCGGCTGTCGCTGACGCCGCAGGCGTGGGCCGCAGGGCTCGTCCCGCAGCGCCTCGTCGACGACATGCTGCGCCGGGTCCCGGGCCCGACGACGACCCGGCACGCGCCCGTCGTGGACGCCGTGTGAGCCCCCGCTGGCCCCGCACGCGGGCGTCGGCCGGGTCGATCGCCGTCGGGGCGCTGCTGCTCGTCGGGGGTGCGCTGACGGGGCGCGCGGACGTCGCCGTGCTCGGGGCCGCGCCGCTCGTCGCGGGCGTGTGGGACTGGCGCCGGCGACCGACCGACGACGTGTCCGTGCGGCTGTCCGCGGCGGACGGCGTGCCGCAGCCGGGCCGCATCGAGTCGGTCGTGGAGGTCGCGGCGCCCGACGGGGTGCCCGGGGTGCTCGTCGGGCTGCGGCGCGGCGGACGGGAGCTGGCGGAGGTGCTCGTCGCCGTGCGGGGCACCCGCCGGCTGCCCCTGACGGTGCGGACCGTGCGGACCGGGCTGCAGGAGGTCGCGACCGTCGACGCCCAGGGGGTCGGACCGGGGGCGGCGAGCGTCTCCGCACCCACCCGGCCCGCGGCGCGCGAGACGGTGGTGCTGCCGGGGCGTCGCGCGCTCGACGCGGTCCCGCTGCCGCCGCGGCTGCGCGGGCTCACCGGCGCGCACGAGTCCCGGCGCCCGGGCGAGGGCGGCGGCCTGCGCGACGTCCACCCGTTCACCCCGGGCGACCGGCTGCGACGCGTCGACTGGCGCGTCACCGCCCGCCGCTCGCCCGACCTGCGCGAGCTGTACGTGCGCCGCGAGCACGCGCTCGCCGAGGCCGTCGTGGTGCTCGTGCTCGACTCGCGCGACGACGTCGGTCCCGACCCGCTCACGTGGCGCGGACCGGTCCCGCGCGCGCAGGACCCCACGTCCCTCGACCTCGCGCGCGGGGCCGCCGCGTCCGTCGCGGAGGCCTACCTGGGGCAGGGCGACCGCGTCGGGCTCGACGACCTGGGCACCCGCCGCCGGCCCCTGCCGCCCGGTGGTGGCCGACGCCAGCTCGACCGGATCCGGCACGCCCTCGCCGTGACCCGCCCGCAGGGCGAGCCCGCCGTGCGGCTGCGGGCGCCACGGCTCCCGTCGGGCGCGCTCGTGGTCGTGTTCTCGACGTTCCTCGACGACGAGGCCGCGCTGGCCGCCGCGCAGTGGCGCCACCTCGGCCACCGGGTGCTCGCGGTCGACGTGCTGCCGACGCTGCACCTCCGGCACCTCGGCGACCGCGAGCGCATCGCCGTCCGGCTCATCTCCCTCGCCCGGGAGGACCGGCTCGCGGACCTGGCGGACCGGGACGTCGAGGTCGTGACGTGGCGGGACGCGCCCGAGGTCGCGCTCGCGACGCTCGCCCGGCAGGCGCGTCGCCGGGCCGGGGCGTGGGCGAGATGAGGCTGCTGCACGGTGCGACGCCGCCCGAGGTCGACGTGCGGCTCGGCCGGTGCGTCTCCGCCGTCGCGCTGCGCGTCGCGCTCGGGGTGCTCGGGGGCCTGCTCGTCCTCGTCGCGTTCACCACCACCGGCACACCGCCGCCGCCGGTGGTCGTCGGGGGCTTCGTCGTGCTCGTCGTCGCCACGGCGGCCCGGCCGCGTGCCGTGCTCCCCGGGCTGCTCGTGGGGCTGGTGGGCCTGCGGGTGCTCCTCACCCAGCCGCCGCCGCTCGTCGCGCTCATGGCGCTCGTGCTGCTGGTGCACCTGGTGCTGTGGTGCGCGGCGGTGGCCGCACGGATCTCGGTGCGCGGGCGGGTCGAGGTCGCCGTGCTCGGGGCCATGCTCCGGGACGTCGCGTGGCTGCAGGCCGGGGCCCAGGCGCTCACGGTCGGTGCCGTCGTGGTGTCCGGGGCGTCCCTGGCGGCCGGGGACGTGCTGCGGGTCGTGGCGATCGTGGGGGCGATGGTGGCGGCCGGTCTGGTGCGGTCGCGGCCCTCGTCGGCGTGGTGGCGGCGGTAGCCGGCTCGGGGTGAGGCGTCCACAGCCCCTGCGTCCTCTGCTTCCCTTCCTCGGTTGCGGCGGACCCTGATCCTGGTCCCCGTGGGCGGCCTACCGTCCCCGGCATGCAGCGCACAGGTCTCCTCCTCGCCCAGGCGCTCGACGACGTCGAGGCCGCCCGTCGCGCCCTCGCGCACGCGCAGCAGGTGCCCTGGGTCTCCGCGAGCGCCGACCTCTACCGGGCGGCGCTCGCGGACGCGGCGGCCGCCGCCACCGCTGCCAGGGCCGGCGTCGAGGCGGCCGTGCTCCCCGTGGCGGCGCTCGACCTCGCGGTCGTCCGCGGTCCGGGTCCAGGGCCGGGCACCCGGACGTGGACCTGGTGACGCTCGCACCGGAGTGGGGAGCGGGGTACTCGGTCGTCGGTGGACCGGGTCCCACGCGGGCGGACCTCGACGACCTCGCCGACGCCGTCGACGCCCTCGAGAGGGCCGCCGGACGGCTCGACGAGGCGTCGTCGGCGCTCGGGGTCGCCCGCCGGGCCGCCGTGGACCTGCTGATCCCGCACCACGCCGAGGCATCGGCCGCGGTGCGGGCCCTGTCGGCCGCTCGCGACGGCGCGAGCTCGCCGGCTCACGTCGCCGGCCGGCTGCGCGACCTCGCCGCACGGCTCCGGCAGGTCGTGCGCGGGTACGACGAGGCCGAGTCGTGGGTGCACCGGCTGGTCCGCTCGGTCCTCGAGGTCGACGCGTCGGTCGCCGGCTCGGCAGGGTTCGGCGGGATCCCGGTGCTCGTCGGCCGTGCGCTCGTGACCCTCGACGGCGTCGCTCTGCACGCCGTGTCCGCTGCGCTCGTGTCGCTCCGCGAGAGGGATCCCGGTGCCGTGCAGGACGCGCTCGTGCGCGACCTCGAGGACGCACCCGGGCGCCTGCTCGCCGACGGCCGGGCCGAGGTCGCCGTCGACGCGCTCGCCCAGTACCTGCTCGCGCTCGGCGGCCGGCTCGGGCTGCCGAGGCGGGACGCCGTTCCGGCCGTCGCCCGGCTCGTCGCGGGGCTGCTGCCCGACGCCGGTCCGGCGGTCGTGCTGCCCAGGGACCACCCGCCCCAGCTCGACGCCCCACGCGACCCCGCCGACCTGCTGCGCAACGTCGGCGCCACGTACGGACCGGGGTCCCCGTCGTCGGCGCCGGGGACGCCGGACGGCGCCATCACGATCCAGCGCCTCGACCACCCGGACGGGCGGCGAACCTGGGCGGTCGAGATCCCCGGCACCGAGACCTGGGCGGTCAACGCCGACAGCCCCACCGACGCGACCACCAACCTGCGCCTCATGGCGGGCCTCCCCGACGACATGTCGACCGCCGTCGTCGAGGCCATGCGGCAGGCCGGCATCCCGCCAGACGAGCCGGTCGTGCTCGCCGGTCACAGCCAGGGCGGGATGGTCGCGATGAAGGTCGCCGCGCTCACGGTCGGGCTCGTCGACGTGCGGGCCGTCGTGACGGCGGGCTCGCCCGACATTCCCGCGCCGGTGCCCCGCGGTGTCGCGACGCTGCACGTGCGGCACGGCGAGGACGTGGTGCCCCAGACGGACGGCGAGCCCGACGACGGGACGTCCGACACCGTCGTCCTCCGAGGACGGCTGCGGCTGTCGGGCGACGACGGCCTGCCGAGCCTCGCCGAGGCCCACGCCGTGGGCGCCTACGTCGAGACCGTCGACCGCGCGTGGGGGCAGGGGCTCGACGCCAGCCCCCGGCTCCGGGCGTTCGACGACGCGCTCACCGAGGTGCTCGGGCCCGACGGCACCACGGCCACGACCCTGCAGTTCCAGGCGACCCGGGACCCGGACCTCGTCCGGACCGACCCGGCCACCGGGCTGGCCCGGCCGGACGTGCTCCGGCCCTTGCTCGACGCGGGGGTGCCGTGACGAGCGGGTGCGCGGTGACGAGCGGGCCTGTGCGCCCTGACGTGCGTGGCCGCGCCGAGCCCGGTGGGGGCGGCCACGCCGAGCCCGGTGGGGGCGGCCACGCCGAGCCCGGTGGGCGCGGCCGCGCCGAGCCCGGTGGGACCGCGCTGCGCTCCGCCGGTCAGTCGCGGCTCTCCGGGATCAGCACCGAGAGCACGAAGCTGACGACCGAGATGATCAGTCCGCCCAGCACGGCTGTGCCGAAGTTGTCGATGCGCAGGCCCCAGCTGGTCAGCTCCGTGAGCCAGGCCGTGAGCATCAGCATCAGCGCGTTGACGACCAGCGTGAACAGGCCGAGCGTGAGGATGTACAGCGGGATCGAGATGAACGCGACGATCGGCTTCACGATCGCGTTGACGAGCCCGAACACCAGGGCGATCAGCAGGATGATCGCGGCCGTCTCCCAGCTCGAGTCGCCGCCGACGATCTCCAGCCCGGACAGGATGAGTGTCGCGAGCCAGATCGCGACGCCGTTGATGAGCACGCGGAGCACGAAGGACATGGCGCGATCCTGCCACGCGCGGCTGCGCCCCACGGCGTGCGCGCGGCGCGTCGGCCGCCAGGTCCGCGGCCCGTCCGCGGTGCGCGGCCGACGGCCGCGGCCGGGTGGGATGGCATGCTGTCCCGGTGAGCCGCGTCCCCCTCCGCAGGGCCTTCGCCGACCTCCCGCCGTACGTCCCGGGGGCTCGCGTCCCGGTCGGGGCTGCCGCATACAAGCTCTCGTCCAACGAGAACCCGTACCCGCCGCTGCCGTCGGTCGTGGCAGCAGTCGCGGACGCCGCGGTCGACGTGAACCGCTACCCGGACATGTACGCCACCGAGCTGACCGAGGCCATCGCCGCGTCGCTGCTCGTGGCGCCGGAGTCGGTCGTCACGGGCTGCGGGTCGGTCGCGGTGCTCGGGCACGTGCTGCAGGCGGTGTGCGAGGCGGGCGACGAGGTCGTCCTGCCGTGGCGCTCGTTCGAGGCGTACCCGATCGCGATCACGCTGGCCGGCGCGGTCGGCGTGCCGGTGCCGGTCGGCGCCGACGGTCGCCTGGACCTGCCGGCCCTCGCCGCCGCCGTGACCCCGCGGACGCGCGTGCTCCTGGTGTGCACCCCGAACAACCCCACGGGCCCGGCCGTGCACGCCGACGAGCTCGCCGAGCTGCTCGCGGTCGTCCCCAAGGACGTGCTGGTGGTGCTCGACGAGGCCTATGTCGAGTTCGTCCGCGACCCGCAGGCCGCCGACGGGCTGGCCACGTTCGCCGAGCACGCGAACGTGGTGCTGCTGCGCACGTTCTCCAAGGCGTACGGGCTGGCCGGCCTGCGGGTCGGCTACGCCGTCGCACGTCCCCGGCTCGCGACGGGCATCCGGATGGCGTCGACGCCGTTCGGCGTCTCGCACGTGGCGCAGCTCGCCGCGCTCGCGTCGCTGCGGGCCGAGCGGGAGCTCATGACCCGGGTCGACAAGCTCGTGGTCGAGCGGACCCGGCTGCTCGACGGGCTGCGCGCGCAGGGCTGGACGGTGCCCGACAGCCAGGCGAACTTCGTGTGGCTCGCCCTCGGCGACCAGTCGTCGTCGTTCGCGGAGCACTCGGCGCGCGCGGGGGTGCTCGTGCGTCCGTTCGCGGGCGACGGGGTGCGGATCAGCGTCGGCGAGCCCGAGGCCACCGACCTGCTGCTCGAGGTGGCGGCGGACTCGTCGCCGCGCTGACCTGCGGCGACACCCGGGACGTCGGTCCCTGGTGCGTTCCGGGGGCTCGTGAAAAGGGCTGCGCGGGTGCGCGGGCGGCGGCTGTAGGGACCCCACAACCCGTTCCTGTGAGCCTTGTTCGTCGGCTTCTGCAGAAACCTACGGTCGCGTAGCCTACGCTGACGTAGGTTCGCGATCCCGGGTCCGCCGAAGGCACCCACGGAGAGTGGACCACCGACCGGCACCACCCCGGAGCGGCCCCGGCCGCGGCACGCGAAGGAGACCCGCGTGGGCACCACCGGCCCCCTGACAGACGACGGCCTCGTGCAGCTGCTGACCCCCGCAGGCGTGCGCACGGCCCACCCCGACTACGACGCACGCGTCGCGCACCTCGACGCCGACGCGCTGCGCGGGCTGTACCGCGACATGGTCCTGGTCCGCCGGTTCGACACCGAGGCGACCGCGCTGCAGCGGCAGGGCGAGCTCGCACTGTTCGCGCAGGGCCTCGGCCAGGAGGCCGCCCAGATCGGCTCCGGGCGGGCGCTCGCCGCGCAGGACCACGTGTTCCCGAGCTACCGCGAGCACGGCGTCGCCCACACGCGCGGCGTCGACCTCACGGACGTGCTCCGGCTGTTCCGCGGCGTCGACCACGGCGGCTGGGACCCGGTCGGCCACGGCTTCCACCTGTACACGCTGGTCATCGGCTCGCACACGCTGCACGCCACCGGGTACGCGATGGGCGTCCAGCGCGACGGCGCCGTCGGCACGGGCGACCCCACCCGCGACACCGCCGTCGTCGCCTACTTCGGCGACGGCTCCACGTCCCAGGGCGACGTCAGCGAGGCGCTCGTCTTCGCCGCGGTGAACAACGCCCCGGTCGTGTTCTTCTGCCAGAACAACCAGTGGGCGATCTCCGAGCCGACGAGCAAGCAGTCGCGCGTGCCGCTCGCCGACCGCGGGCCCGGCTTCGGCGTCCCGTCGGTCCGCGTCGACGGGAACGACGTGCTGGCCACGTACGCCGTGACGGCCGAGGCGCTGGAGCGTGCCCGGTCCGGCGGCGGCCCGACGTTCATCGAGGCCTTCACGTACCGCATGGGCGCGCACACGACGTCCGACGACCCGTCCCGGTACCGCTCGTCGGCCGAGGAGGAGTCCTGGCGGCTGCGCGACCCGATCGACCGGCTGCGCACCCACCTCGAGGAGCGCGGCGAGCTGCCCACGGCCTTCGTCGAGGAGCTCGCGGCCGAGGCCGACGCGCTCGGCGAGCGCATCCGGACCACCGTGCGGGGCATGGGTCACCCGTCGCCCGCGTCGATGTTCGAGCACGTGTACGCCACACCGCACTCGGTCGTCGAGGGCGAGCGGGTCTGGTTCGAGCAGTACGAGGCGTCGTTCGCCGACGGCGCCCGCGCCGGCGAGGGGAGCCACCGATGAGCACGACGACCTCCGCCACCCCTGCCGCGCCCTCCACCGACCAGACGCCGGGCGGCGTCCAGCGCCTCACGTTCGCGAAGGCGATCAACCTCGGCCTGCGCCGCGCGCTCGAGCAGGACGACCACGTGCTGCTCATGGGCGAGGACATCGGCACGCTCGGCGGCGTGTTCCGGGTGACCGACGGCCTGCAGAAGGACTTCGGGGCGGACCGCGTCGTCGACACCCCGCTGGCCGAGTCGGGGATCGTCGGCACCGCCATCGGGCTCGCGCTGCGCGGGTACCGGCCGGTGTGCGAGATCCAGTTCGACGGGTTCATCTTCCCGGCGTTCGACCAGATCACGACCCAGCTGGCCAAGATGCACTACCGCTCCCGCGGCCGCCTCACCGTCCCCGTCGTCATCCGCGTGCCGTACGGCGGCGGCATCGGGGCCGTCGAGCACCACAGCGAGTCGCCCGAGGCGCTGTTCGCGCACACCGCCGGCCTGCGGGTGGTCAGCCCGTCGAGCCCCGTCGAGGCCTACGCGATGATCCAGCAGGCCATCGCCTCGCCCGACCCGGTGCTGTTCTTCGAGCCGAAGGGCCGCTACTGGGAGAAGGGCGACGTCGACCTCGACGCCGCACCCACCGGGCCGCTGCTCGACAAGGCCCGCATCGTCCGCGCGGGCACCGACGTCACGCTCGTCGCCTACGGGCCCACGGTGCAGACCGCGCTCAAGGCCGCGGACACCGCCGCCCAGGAGGGCACGAGCATCGAGGTCGTCGACCTGCGCGCCCTGTCGCCGCTGGACACCGCGACCGTCGCCGAGTCCGTGCGGCGGACCGGGCGCTGCGTCGTCGTGCACGAGGCGCCCGTCCTCTACGGGTCCGGCGCCGAGGTGGCCGCCCGGATCACCGAAGAGTGCTTCTTCCACCTGCAGGCGCCCGTGCTGCGCGTCGGCGGGTTCCACGCGCCGTACCCGGTCGCCAAGATCGAGCACGACTACCTTCCCGGGCTCGACCGGGTCCTCGACGCCGTCGACCGCTCACTCGCGTTCTGACGGCTCCTGCGTCGCCTCGCCACCACCCCCGGCGAGGCGGCGCAGGCTTCACCCCCGAACAGACCCCGCCCCGCAGATCACGCCCCGCCTGGCCGAGGAGACCACACAGTGCCGACGTACCTGCAGTTCCCGCTCCCGGACGCCGGCGAGGGCCTGACCGAGGCCGAGATCGTCGCGTGGCACGTGGCCGTCGGGGACACCGTCGAGGTCAACCAGACCATCGTCGAGATCGAGACCGCGAAGTCGCTCGTCGACCTGCCGTGCCCGTGGGCGGGTCTCGTCACCGCGATCCTCGTCGAGCCCGGCCAGACGGTCGACGTCGGCACGCCCATCATCGAGATCGACACCGACCCCGCCGGCGCCGCACCCGCACCGGCCGCCCCGACCAGCGGCGCGACGGCCGGCGCTGCCACGGACGAGCCCGTGGTGCGCGCCGCGCACGGCGGCGCGATCGAGCACGGGCACCGCGGCGACGGGCGGCGGCACCAGGGCGTCGAGCCCGGCGGTGCGGACGAGATCGAGGCGGCGCGCGCGAGCACGGCTGCACCTGGTGGCGCCTCGCGCGCGGCCGCGGGCCTGGTCGACGACGCGTCCGACGAAGAGGCCGCCGCGGGACTCGGCGGGCACCACCCGACCGGCGAGCGGGCCGCCGCGGGCCTGGCCGGCACGCAGCCCGCCCGGGCGGCCGCGGGGCTCACCGCCGCACCGGCCGCCGCCCGCGAGGCGGTGCTCGTCGGGTACGGGCTCGCGGAGCCCGGTGCAGGCCGTCGACCCCGCGCGACGGAGGAGCCGCCGGCGGCGCCCGCGTCGTCGCGCCACGCCCTCGCCAAGCCCCCGGTCCGCAAGCTCGCCCGCGAGCTCGGCGTGGACCTCGACTCGCTGACCCCCACCGGCCCCGGCGGGATCGTCACCCGCGAGGACGTGCTCGAGCGCGCGTCGCAGGCGGAGGCCCGCACGCTCGCCACCTACCCGGGCGACGACCTGCCGTGGCTCGCCACCGGCACCGTCTCGAGCGACGGCCGCCAGACGCGGGTCCCCGTGAAGTCCGTCCGCAAGCGGACCGCCGAGGCGATGGTGACCAGCGCGTTCACCGCGCCGCACGTCACCGTCTTCCAGACGGTCGACGTCACCCGCACCATGAAGCTCGTCGAGCGGCTGCGCGCCGACCGGGAGTTCGCCGACGTCCGCGTGACGCCGCTGCTCATCGCCGCGAAGGCGCTGATCCTGGCCGTGCGGCGCCACCCGGACGTCAACGCGAGCTGGGACGACGCCGCTCAGGAGATCGTCTACAAGCACTACGTGAACCTCGGCATCGCCGCCGCGACCCCGCGCGGGCTCGTCGTCCCGAACGTCAAGGACGCGCACCGGCTCGGCCTGCTGGACCTCGCGAAGGGCATCGCCGAGCTCACCGGCACCGCCCGCGCCGGCCGCACCAGCCCCGCGGACATGTCCGACGGGACCATCACGATCACCAACGTCGGCGTGTTCGGCATCGACACCGGCACCCCGATCCTCAACCCTGGCGAGGCCGCCATCCTCGCGTTCGGCGCCATCCGGCTGCAGCCGTGGGTGCACAAGGGCAAGGTCAAGCCGCGGCACGTCACGCAGCTCGCGCTGAGCTTCGACCACCGGCTCGTCGACGGGGAGCTCGGGGCGCGGGTGCTCGCCGACGTCGCGGCGACGCTCGCCGAGCCTGCCCAGGGACTCGTCTGGGGCTGACCCGGCGCCTGCGGCTGCGGCTGTGCGCTCGCCGCTGACGCGGCGCGTCGACGCAGGCCAGGACGTCGGCCAGGACTCAGGCCAAAACGCCGGCCAGGACGCAGCCCAGGACGCCGGCCGGCGACGCGCAGGGATGACGCCGGCCGGCGCCGGTCTCGAGGCGGCCTGAGTGCTGCGTTCCTGTCGCTGGACGACACCTGCGCAGCACACTGCCGCGAGGCCCGCCGAGCGGACCGCCGAGCCGTCGGCGAGCGGACCGCCGAGCGGACCGCCGACGGCCGGCCGGTCGGCCGTCGGCCGGTGCCGCCGGGCGGGTGCGTGGCTGGTGCGGGTCGGTCGCGGGTCAGTCGCGGGCAGGGCGTTCGACGAGCAGGCCGACGACCCCGAGGACGATCGCGCCCGCCTCGGAGACGGCCGAGAGCCACACCGGGATGCCGGTCCACTGCTCGTGCACGTCGAAGAACCCGCTCGGCGTCGTCGAGATGACGAACGCGGTGAGCGTCGCCAGCCCGAACCCGATCGCGCCGAGCAGCGGCAGCCAGTGCCGCCACACGAGCAGCAGGATGCCGAGCACGATGCCGCCGATCCCGTTGAGCAGGAACGCGGGCCCGACGACGGACAGCTCCTTCATGCCGTTCGCCCACAGGTCCAGGTGGACGACGGCGGAGAGCATGACGCAGGCGGCGGCGAGGCCGCGGACCACGTCGGACACGGCCGTGGGGCCGGTGTGCCAGGTGGAGGTGGGGCGTGTCGTGGTCGACGTGGTCATCGGTCAGGCCTTTCCCGCGAGGACGGCGCCGTTCGAGACGTGCACATCGAAGGGCGGCAGCGGTGAGGGGGCGGGACCTCCGGTGTTCTTGCCCTCGAGGTCGTACGTCGACCCGTGGCACGGGCAGGACAGGTGGTCGTCGTCGGGTGCGACGGTGCAGCCCTGGTGCGTGCAGATCGCGGACAGCCCGACGATCGTGCCGGCCTCCGGCTGGGTGAGCAGGATCGGCTCGCCGTCGGCGTCCTGGGCCGCGAGCGCCCCGCCGACGGGGATGTCGGCGACCTTGGCGAGCGACCCGTCGGCGGCGGGCGGCGCCTGGGTGGCGTCGTCGCCCCCGGAGGAGCCGCTGCACGCCGCCAGCACACCGGCGGCGGCGACGCCCATGGCCGCGGCACCGGCCCGGACGAGGACCTGCCGGCGGTCGAGGCAGCCGGCGCAGTCGTGCGCGCCGGACGGATGGTGCGGGGGAGCGGAGGTGTGGCTGTCGGTCGGCGTGATCTCGGTCAGGGACATGTCGCCTCCTCAGGACGGCACCGCGCCGTCACTGGGAGAAACGACGCGGACCCGGCCAGGGTTCATCCCCGACCGGGTCCGCGTCGCCTGAGGTGTCCCCGTCCCGTGCCCGGCCGGGGTCAGTCCGCCGGGGTGTGCGGTGCCGTGCGGGCGACGGCGTCCTGGTCGGCGTTCAGCGCCGCCACCCCGCCGACGGCCGTCGCCGCGGCCGGGGCAGGACCGGCGGCCGCAACCGCCTCGGCGTCCTGGGCGGCTGCCGCCGCGTCCTCGGCGTCGGCCGCGGCACGGCCCTGGATGCCGGACACGTTCCGCAGCGGCAGCTCGGGGAGCAGGATCGTCAGGGCGATCCCGACGACCATGACGCACGCGGCGATGAGCAGCACGAGGTCGACGGAGTCGGAGAACCCGTCGAGGAACGGTCGGGCGAGCCGCGGGTCGAGGTTGTTGATGAACGACGAGTCGTCGAGGGACGGCAGGGCGCCGCCCGCGCCGCCGTGGAGCATCTGCAGCACGGGGGCGTTGGCCGGGTCGGCCTGCACGGCGGGGTCGGCGACGGCGGCCTGGAACGCGGGCGTCCCGGCGAGCCGCTCGAAGGCCCGCTGGATGTTGTCGCCGACCGTCGAGAACAGGATCGACAGGAACACGGCGGTGCCGAGCGTGCCGCCCATCTGCCGGAAGAACAGGGACGACGACGTCGCAACGCCCATGTCCCGCACGGGCACGGCGTTCTGCACGGCCAGCACGAGCGGCTGCATGGTGAAGCCGAGGCCGAGCCCGAACAGGATCGAGATGCCGAAGATCGCGGCGAACGCGGAGTCGGTGCCGAGCTGCGCGAACAGCAGCGCGCCGGTGGCCATCAGCGTGGTCCCGGCGACCGGGAACACCTTGTACTTCCCGGTCCGGGACGTCGTCTGGCCCGCGATGATCGACCCGGACATGATCCCGACGGTGAACGGGATGAGCGTGAGGCCGGCCTGCGTCGGCGACTGGCCCTTGACGATCTGCAGGTACAGCGGCAGCGTCGCGAGGCCGCCGAACATGCCGAGGCCGATGATCGTGTTGGCGCCGGCGCCGACCGAGAACGTGCGGTTGCGGAACAGGTAGAGCGGCAGGATCGCGTCACCCTTGGCGTAGCGCTCGGCCAGGACGAACAGCACGATCCCGATCGCGCCGGTGACGTAGCAGCCGATCGAGCGGGTCGACGTCCAGCCCCACAGCCGGCCCTGCTCGGCGACGAGCAGCAGCGGCACGAGGGCGACGACGAGCGCGACCGCGCCGGGCCAGTCGATGCGGTGCTGGACCTTGCGCAGCGGCGGCAGGTGCAGCACCCGGGCGATGACGAGGATCGCGACGATGCCGATCGGCACGTTGATGAGGAACACCCAGCGCCAGCCGTCGATCCCGAGGATCGTCTCGGCGCCCGCGAAGAACCCGCCGATGACCGGGCCGAGCACCGACGACGTGCCGAACACCGCGAGGAAGTACGCCTGGTACCGGGCCCGCTCCCGGGGTGCGACGAGGTCGCCGAGGATGGTGATGGCCAGCGCCATGAGGCCGCCGGCGCCGAGGCCCTGCAGACCGCGGTAGATCGCGAGCTGGTACATCGAGTCGGCCGTGCCGGACAGCAGCGAGCCCACGACGAACAGCGAGATCGCGAGCATGTAGAACGGCTTGCGGCCGTAGACGTCCGAGAGCTTGCCGTACAGCGGGGTCGAGATCGTCGCCGTGAGCAGGTACGCGGTGGTGACCCACGCCTGCAGCGAGAGCCCGTGCAGGTCGTCGCCGATGGTCCGGATGGACGTCGCGACGATGGTCTGGTCGAGCGCCGCGAGGAACATCCCGATCATCAGGCCGCCGAGGATCGTGAGGATCTCGCGGTGCGTGGGCGGGGTGAAGGTCGCTTCCGGGTCGTCCGGGCGGGTGACGGTGGGGGTGCTCTGCTGCGACATCGGGCCTTCTCGTTCGGCGTGCGAGGGGGGCGGTGCGAGGGCGGTGCGAGGGCGGTGCGGGGTGTGCCGGGCGGGTGCGACATGACCGTCGTGCGATGCGAACCCGCAGGTCACGGGTGCCGTGCAAAGGGGGTGCTCCTGGGCCGACGCTACGGGACGGGTCCGACAAGGCGCAGCACCATTCCCGAGCAGACCACCTGGTGTCTGCAACATGCAGGGGTATGCGATGTGTTCCCGGTCACGCCGGCCCTGGCGCCACGCGTGGAGCCCCGTACGAATCGGTTCACCCGCTCTGCCGCCCGAGCCGCGCCGACTACCGTGTCGGGGTGCCCTCGCCGACCACCGGACCGCTGCGCCTCGTGCGCGCGACCGTGGTCGCCCTCGTCGTGATGGCCCTCGCCGGGCTCGCGCACGTGCTCGGCGGCGGGGAGCTGCCGCCCGGCGTCGTGCTCGTCGCGCTGACCGCCCTGGTCCTCGCCTGCACGGCGGTCCTCGCCGGGCGGCGCATCGGTCCCGACGTCGCGTTCGTCGCCCTCGGCGCCGGCCAGCTCGTGCTGCACCGGGCGTTCGAGGCGTTCACGACGGCGACCTGCTCCGGCGCGACGACCACCCCCGGAGGGCATGCCCACCACGCCGACCACGCCGCGAGCCTCGCCCAGGCGGCCGCTGCCTGCACGACGACGGCCGTCCACGGGTCGACCGCCGTCGGGGGAGCGGTGCTGGGCGGGTCGGCGATGCTCGTGACGCACGTGGTCGCGACCGTCGCCGCCGCGCTCGTCATCGGCGGTGCCGACCGGGCGCTGGCGTGGCTCGTCGTGTGGCTGCGCCCCCTCGCCCCGGCGCCCGCGGCGCCCGTCGTCCCGGCGCTCGGCACCCTGCCGGTGCCGGCCGTGGCGGTGTCGCTCACCCCGCAGACCTGGCGGGGAGCCGTGCCCCGGCGAGGTCCGCCGACGTGGCACACGCCCGCCGCCCCCTGACACCACGTCCTCCTGGTCGTCGTGCCCGGGTCGCGTCGGCGCGCCCGACGACACCCGCACGCGTCAGCCCGGCCGAGCCGAGCCGCCGCGCCGACCTCCCCGAAGGACGACCCATGCCTCCGCACGACCGCACCCACACCCTCGACCAGCCCCGCCGGCCACGTGCCCGCCGGCGGGGCGCCGCCCTCGCCGTGGCGTCGCTCGCGGCCACCGCCGCCCTCACGCTGCTCCCCACCGCCGCGCAGGCCCACGTCCGGGTGGTCCCCGAGTCGACGACCGCGGGAGGCTGGACCGTGCTCACGTTCCGGGTGCCCACCGAGTCGGCGACCGCGTCGACGAACGCCGTCACGGTCGACCTCCCGCTCGACACCCCGCTGGCCCACGTCGGGACGAAGCAGCTCCCGGGGTGGACGGCCACCGTCGAGGAGGCCGAGCTGCCGGCTCCTGTCGACCTGAACGGCACGACCCTGACGAAGGCGCCCGCGCACGTCACGTGGACCGCCGACCCCGGCGCGGAGATCGCCCCGGGACAGTTCCAGGAGTTCGCGCTCCAGGTCGGCCCCCTGCCCGACGCCGGCACCGAGCTCGTCCTGCCCGCCCACCAGTCGTACACGGACGGCTCGGTCGTCGACTGGGACGACGCACCCGCCGCCGGCGGCGACGAGCCCGAGCACCCGGCGCCGGTGCTGACGACGACCGCCGACGAGGAGCCCGTGGCGGACGCGGCACCGGCGTCCTCGACGACCGGCACCACGGCTGCCGCGACCGCCGAGTCCTCCGACGACCTCGGCCGCGTGCTCGGTGCCGCGGGCCTCGGCCTGGGGCTCGTCGCGCTCGTCGTCGCTGTCGTCGCCGCCCGTCGTCGCGGAGGCGCCGCGTGAGACGAGCCGTCCGGGCGGGCGCCGTCCTCCTCCTCGCGGGGGTGGCGGCGCTCGCCGGCGCGTCCGCGAGCCAGGCGCACGACGTCCTGGTCGGCACCAACCCCGCCGACGGGTCGACCGTCGAGGTGCCGCCCCACCACGTCACCCTCTCGTTCTCGGAGCCCGCGGTCGCGCTCGGCACCGAGATCGTCGTCACCGGCCCGGACGGGACGGTCGCGAGCACCGGGCCCGCCGAGCTCGTGGACAAGGACGTCAACCAGTACCTCCTGGAGCAGCTGCCCAAGGGGCTCTACACCGTGGAGTGGCGGGTCACGTCCGAGGACGGGCACCCCGTGACCGGGACGTTCACGTTCACCGCGCAGAGCGCGATCGGGCTGCCGCCGGACGCGACGTCGGTTCCGGGGGCCACCGAGCCGGCCACCGAGCCGGCCACGGACCCGGGTGCGACCGACGCGGCGACCTCCGAGCCGGTCGCCCCGACCGGCGAGCCCAGCCCGACGCCGGTCGCCGCCCCGTCGCCCGACGACCAGGCGGTCTCGCCCGGCGTGCTCGTCGGGATCGGTGCGGCGCTCCTCGTCGCCGGCGGGGTGGTCGCGTGGCTGCTCCTGCGCCGCCCGCCGGCGGACGCGGCCGCGGGTCCGGCGGGCGCGTCGCCGACCGGGTCGCCGGGCGCGTCGTCGGGCCCGTCGTCGGGACAGGACCCCCGTCCTGACGACCTACCCTGATCCGATGAGCACGGGCGGCCCGACGACCACGCAGGCGCCCGCCGCCGTCGGCACGGCAGGTGCTGGCACGGGCCCCGGCCCGTGGCGCGTCGCCGGGCTCGCGATCGGCGCGGCGGTCGCTGCGGTGCTCGGCGTCGCGTTCTCCGGGGCGGTCCTGCCGTCGCTCGTCAGCGACCCCGGGGCGCTCGTGCGGTGGGGCCTGCCGGTCACGGCGAGCCTGTCGGAGCTCGCCGGCGCGGTGACCCTCGGGGCGCTCGTCCTCGCGGTCGGCGTGCTGCCACGCGTCGACCCCGCGTCCCGGGCTTCGCGACGACCGGCGCGGACCCGTGCCGACGGCGTCGGGACCGCGCTGGGGGCCGCGTACCCGCGCAGCACGGTGGTGGCCGCGGCCGCCGCCGGCACGTGGACGGTCCTGTCGATCGCCCACCTGGTGCTGACGTACGCGAGCGTCGCCGGGCGGAAGCTCGACACCCCGTCGTTCGGGCAGGAGCTCGGCGTCTTCGTCACGCAGATCGACCTCGGACGGACGCTGCTGCTCATCACGACGGTCGCCGCGGTCGTCACGGCGCTCTCCCTGGTCGTCGCGACGCCGACGGGTGCGGCGTGGACGGGGCTCGTCGTGCTCGTCGCCCTGTGGCAGCAGGCCCAGCTGGGTCACGCGGCCGGGGCCAGCGGGCACGACATCGCGACGTCGTCGATGGTCGTGCACCTCGTCGGGGCCGCCGTGTGGATCGGCGGGCTCGCTGCGCTCACGGTGCTGGTGCGGCGGGTCGGCACCGACCTGTCGGCGTCGGTCGCGCGGTACTCCGTGGTCGCCGGGTGGTGCTTCGTCGCCGTCGCCGTGTCAGGGCTGGTCAACGGCCTGCTGCGCGTCGACACGTGGGCGGACCTGACCACCGCGTACGGCGTGCTGCTGCTCACCAAGGTCGCGCTGTTCGGCGTGCTCGGCCTGCTCGGTCTGGCCCACCGGCGGTCCGTCGTGCCCCGGCTCGCGGGCGGCGCCGACCCCGCGGTGCGCGGCGGGGCGCTGTTCTGGCGGCTCGTGCTCGTCGAGCTCGCCGTCATGGGTGCGGTGTCCGGCGTGGCCGTCGCGCTCGGGGAGACCGCACCGCCCGTCCCCGAGACGGTCCCTGCCGACCCGTCGCCCGCGTACCAGCTCACCGGTCACGCCCTGCCGCCCGAACCGACGATGCTGCGCTGGGTCACCGAGTGGCGCTGGGACCTCGTCCTCGCGTTCGCGGCTGGTGCGGGGCTGGTCGTCTACTGGCGGTGGGTGCTGCGGCTGCGGCGGCGCGGCGACACCTGGCCGTGGGCCCGGTCGGCGTGCTGGACCGTCGGCATGGCGCTGTTCGTCTGGGCGACGAACGGCGGCCCCAACCTCTACGGCCACGTCCTGTTCAGCGCCCACATGCTGCAGCACATGGTGCTCGCGATGGTCGTGCCGATCTTCGTCGCCCTGTCCGCGCCCGTGACCCTCGCCCTGCGTGCGCTGCCCGTGCGGGCCACGCGGCTGCGCGACGACGAGTCCCGCGGCCCGCGCGAGTGGATCCTCGTGCTCGTGCACAGCCGCGTCGGCACGTTCCTCGCGCACCCCGTCGTCGCGGCGGCGAACTTCATCGTGTCGATGATCCTCTTCTACTACACCGGCCTGTTCGAGTGGTCGCTGCGCAGCCCCGTCGGGCACCTCGCGATGGTCGTGCACTTCACTGCCGTCGGGTACCTGTTCGTCAACGCGCTGGTGGGCATCGACCCCGGGCCCCGGCGGCTGGCCTACCCCCAGCGGCTCCTGCTGCTCTTCGCGACGATGGCGTTCCACGCGTTCTTCGGCGTCTCGCTCGTCACCGGCGACGTGCTCCTGGTCGCCGACTGGTTCGGCCTCATGGGCCGCCCCTGGGGTCCGTCCGCGATCGCCGACCAGCAGGCCGGCGGGGCCGTGACCTGGGGCATCGGCGAGATCCCGACCCTCGCCCTGGCCATCGGCGTCGCCGTCGCGTGGGCCAAGGACGACGAGCGCACCGCCCGCCGCCGCGACCGCAAGGTGGACCGCGAGGGCGACCTCGAGCTCGACGAGTACAACGCGATGCTCGCCGGACTCGCCGCCCAGGACACCGGCACAGCCGGCACGGGACCGAGCCCCGCGACGCCGAGCACCGCAACCCCGAGCACGGCCACCCTGGGCACCTCCACCACCCCCAGCACCGCCACCACCACCCCCAGCACCGCCACCGGCCAGGCTGACGACGGCCGCAGGTCCGACGCCGCCCGCCCGCCCGGCGAGGTCACCCCCGCAGGCGACGCCCAGCCGTCCGGCTGACCTGTGTGATGCGTTCGCGCTGCCTGGCGACACGAACGCATCACACACCAGCGCTGCACCAGCGGAGCGCCGCCGTGTCGCCCGGTGGCAGAACGCCTCACCGAGCGGGCCGCCTCGGCGGTCAGAGCTCCGTCAGGAGGCCGCCGTCGACGGTGAACGTGGCGCCCGTGACGTTGCCGGTGCGGGGGCTCGCGAGGAGGACGACCAGGTCGGCGACCTCGTCGGGCCGCGTGAACCGGCCGGTCACCATGCTCTGCTCCGCACCGTGCACGACGTCGTCGTGCGACTGGCCGCTCGCGGCGGCGAACGTGTCCGCGACACCGCCGCCGCCGAGCCACAGGTCGGTGGCGACCGGGCCGGGGGCGACCGTGTTGACCCGGATGCCCTGCGGCCCGAGCTCCTTCGAGAGCGACTTCATCGTGCTCGCCAGGGCGGCCTTCGCCGCGCTGTAGTCGAGGACCGCCGGGTCGGGCAGGACCGAGTTCACCGACCCGACGGTCACGATCGCCCCGCCCGACGACATGCGGGGGAGCGCTGCCCGGGTGGCCCGCACGGCGGCGAACAGGGTCAGGGCGAACGTCGTCGCCCAGTCGTCGTCCGTGATCGAGACGAAGCCGCCCGTGCGCGGCGGCGCGACGCCGACGTTGTTGACCAGCACGTCCACGCGGTCACCGGCGGCGGCCAGCAGCTCGGCGGGCCCGTCGGGCCGGGACAGGTCGACGCTCACGGCGGTCACCCGGCCGCCGGCGACGAGCTCGGCGAGCTCCGGGGTGACCTTCCGCGCACCGGCGACCACGTGGGCGCCCTCGCGGACCAGCGCCTGCACCACCGCGAGCCCGATGCCCCGGCTCGCGCCCGTCACCACCGCGACCTTGCCGTCCAGCCCGAGCTCCACGGTTCCTCCGTCCGACGCGCCGACCCTGCCGATGCCCAGCCCAGCCCTGCCCTGCCAGCCGAGCGTGCCCTGTCCGCGCGCGTACGGCCATCCGTCACCTGACGTCACCGAGCGGGGTGCCCGTGAAGCGTCGGCCGGCTCGTGATGGGATGGAGCGGTGAGCGACGACGCGACGACCACCCCCTTCCACGACCTCGACGACTACGTGGCGATCCCGCGGCTGTCCGGCCTGGTGCTGTCCCCGGACGGGACCCGCCTGGTCACTGCCGTGGCGACCCTCGACGCCAAGAGGACGAAGTACGTCACGGCCCTGTGGGAGGTGGACCCGGCGGGCGAGCGGCCCGCCCGGCGCCTGACCCGCAGCGCGAAGGGGGAGGCCAGCGCGGCGTTCACCCCGGCGGGCGACCTGCTGTTCACGAGCGCGCGCCCCGACCCGGACGCGACGGACGCCGACGACGAGCCCCGCCCGGCCCTGTGGCTGCTGCCGGCCGACGGTGCCGAGGCCCGCGTGGTGGCCACCCGCACGGCGGGTCTGGGCGGTGTGCAGGTGGCGACGGACGCCCCGGTGCTGCTCGTGCAGTCGGACGTGCTGCCGTCCGCGACGGACGCCGAGTCCGACGACAAGATCCGCAAGGAGCGCAAGGACAAGAAGGTCGCGGCGATCCTGCACGACTCGTACCCGGTGCGGTACTGGGACCACGACCTGGGCCCGGACAGCCCGCACCTGTTCACCGCCGGGATCGGCTCGGACGTCGTCGCGCCGCTCGCCGGTGCCACGGACCCGCGCCTCGCGCTGCACGACGCGACGCCCGACGCCCGCAAGGCCCTCGTCGAGCAGCACGCCGCGATCAGCCCGGACGGGCGCACGCTCGTCACGGGCTGGACGGTCCCGCTCGCGCGGGGCGACCAGCGCTCGCGGCTGGTGGCCGTCGACGTCGAGAGCGGGGAGCACCGCACGCTCGTGGACGACGAGCGCGCCGACCTGGCCGGCCCCGCGATCAGCCCGGACGGGCGGTGGGTCGCGTACACCCGGGAGACCATCTCGACGCCGCACGAGGCGCCGCGCGTGGAGCTGTTCGTGGTGCCGCTGGCCGGCGGTGAGCCGAAGCGCCTGGGGGAGGGCTGGGACCGCTGGCCGCACAGCCCGGTGTGGCTGCCGGACTCCGGCGCGCTGCTCGTGGTCGCGGACGACGACGGTCGCGCACCGGTGTTCCTCGTCGATGTCGGCACGGGGTCCGTCGCCCGGCTGACCAGCGACGACGCCGCGTTCTCCGACGTGCAGGTCAGCCCCGACGGCCGGACGGCGTACGCGCTGCGCGCGTCGTACGCGGCACCCTCCCACCCGGTGCGGATCGACCTGGCGCAGGCGCTCGAGTCCGGTGCGCCCGTCGCCGCGACCCCGCTGGTGTCGCCCGTGGCGGACCTGCCGCTCCCGGGCACGCTGACGGAGGTCGAGACGACCGTGGCGGACGGCCGTCGGGTGCGTGCCTGGCTCGCGCTGCCGCACGGCGCGGGACCGCAGGACCGGGCGCCGCTGCTGCTGTGGATCCACGGCGGGCCGCTGGGCTCGTGGAACGCGTGGTCGTGGCGTTGGAACCCCTGGAACCTCGTGGCGCAGGGGTACGCGGTGCTGCTGCCCGACCCGGCGCTCTCGACCGGCTACGGCCAGGAGTTCGTCCAGGTCGGCTGGGGGGCGTGGGGCGCGGCGCCGTACACGGACCTCATGGCGATCACCGACGTCGCGGAGGCCCGGGACGACATCGACGAGACCCGCACCGCGGCGATGGGCGGCTCGTTCGGCGGGTACATGGCGAACTGGGTGGCCGGGCACACCGACCGGTTCCGCGCGATCGTCACGCACGCGAGCCTGTGGGCCCTCGACCAGTTCGGCCCGACGACCGACGGCGCCTACTACTGGGCCCGTGAGATGACCGAGCAGATGGCCCTCGAGAGCTCGCCGCACCGGTTCGTCGGGAGCATCGTCACGCCGATGCTCGTGGTGCACGGCGACAAGGACTACCGGGTGCCCATCGGTGAGGGCCTGCGGCTCTGGTACGAGCTCCTCGCGAAGTCGGGGCTGCCCGCCGACGAGGAGGGCCGCACCCCGCACCGGTTCCTGTACTTCCCCGACGAGAACCACTGGGTGCTGACCCCGCAGCACGCGGTCGTCTGGTACCGGACGGTCGAGGCGTTCCTCGCGGAGCACGTGCTCGACGGCGTCTCGAAGGGGTACCCCGAGGTGCTGGGCTGACCCTCTCAAGATGCGGGGAGCGTTTACTACCGACAGACTCCCCTGTCAAGAGTCGGACGAGCCCCCGTTCGGCCCGTCGGAAGGAGCCAGCATGGGTATCGGTGGCGGCATCGCCCTCATCGTCATCGGCGCGATCCTCGCGTTCGGTGTGCGGGACAGCATCGACGCGATCGACCTCACGACGATCGGCTACATCTGCATGGGCGCCGGTGCGCTCGCGCTGATCCTGGCGATCATCATGAACTCCCAGCGCAGCAACACGTCGCACCGCGAGGTCATCGACCAGCGGGTCGCACCGGCCCCCGCCGCTGCGCAGACTCCGCAGACCCCGCAGACGCCCCAGGCCCCGCAGGCGCCGGCAGCAGCACCGGCCGCCGCGGCGGTCCAGCAGCCCGTCCAGCAGGTCCCGGCGCAGCAGAACCCCCCGCAGGCGCCGCCCGCGGTCTGACCGCACCGCTCCACGCGACGTGCCCCGGTGGTCCCGACCGCCGGGGCACTCGTGCGTCCGGGGACCGGCAGGCGCGCCGGTCGGAACCCCCGCCCGGCCCGATCCGGCCCCGCCCGCGACCCGCGGCCGTCACGCGCCTCAGGCCCGGCGGGCCTCCTCGACGAGCACCGCCGCCAGGTCGCCCGGCCGGGAGAACATCGGCCAGTGGCTGGTGGGGAGGTCCACGTAGGTCACGTCGTACCGGCCGAGCTCGGTGTGGAACGGCGGGCCACCGTCGAGCATGGTCCGCAGCACCTCGGACGGGACGCTCGTGCACACCGCCGTCACGGGCACGTCGAACCGCCGGGGGTCGCTCACGTGCACGGGCTCGCGCGCGACGGCCGCCGGGTGCGGCACGGCGCGCTCCCGGAACCGGGCCAGACCGGCGTCGTCGATCCCGTCGAGGCTGCTGCCCGCCTCCCGCAGAGAGTCCCACGACGGCAGGTCGAACGAGGTGGCGTCCTCGGGCAGGTCCGGCGACAGGGCCGCCCCGTCCCGCAGCGGCCCGCTGTCGACGAACACGGCACGCCGCACGCGGCCGGGCCGCCTGTCGAGCACCTCGCCGACCAGCGCCCCGCCGCCGCTGTGCCCGACGAGCACCACGTCGCCCTCGAGCCCGTCCAGCAGGTCGGTCACGGCGCGGACGTGGTCGGCCCGGTGCACCGCGGCCACGTCGTCACCGGGGGCGAGGCCGGGCAGGGTCACCGGTACGGGCTCCAGGCCGGCGTCCGCCAAGGGCGCCACGACGTCCTCCCAGGCCCACGCGCCGAGCCAGTTCCCCGCGATCAGCACCACATGAGTCATGGCCCCAGCGTCCCGCCGACCACTGACACGCACGTCGGCGACGTGAACCGGCCCGCGCGTGTCGGCGTGTCACGGCAGACTGGCCCGCGACCGGGAGGAACCGGTCGGGACGAGCAGGGGGCGAACGGATGGACAAGAGCAAGGCGCGCGAGATCAAGGCGCAGGCGTCCGACTACGCGCGTGAGCTGGCCGAGCGGACGGTGCGCCCGTCGGAGGTGCGCGCCGCCGAGCCCGGCCTGGTGCAGGGGCCGGTGCTGGCCCTGGGCCTGGCGCCGCAGCCCGACGGCTCGTACTCGCTGGCCGTGCGCTACCGGCTCGGGGTGCCGAGCGTGCGCAGCATCGCGCGCAAGGTCGTCGAGCAGGTCGGCCCGACCGCCGACGTCCGGCGCACGGGCCGCATCCGCACGCTCGCCACCACGGGCACCGCCGACGGGCCGACGGGGCCGTCCACAGGGGCCCCCGTCGGCGGCGGCACGGGCGACGTCGTCCGTCCGCGGCCGCCCGTCATCACCGCGCGCTCGCTCGGCGAGACGGGTCGCGTGCGCCCGCTGCGCCCCGGGGTGTCGATCGCGCACAGCGCGGTGACGGCCGGCACGCTCGGCGCGTTCGTCGTGGTCGACGGCGCGGTGCACGCGCTGTCCAACTACCACGTGCTGTCCGGGACGCCGAAGGCCAAGGTCGGCGACGTCGTCGTCCAGCCCGGCCCGGCCGACGGGGGACGGGCCCCGCGCGACCGCGTCGGCACGCTGGCCCGGCGGGTCGACCTGGTCCCGGGCGAGACGGCCGCGGTCGACGCCGCGATCGCGCTGCTCGACGACCCCGAGGTGGATGCGACCTACCCCGTGGGCCGGATCAGCACCACGGCGGTGGCGGTCGGCGGCGAGATCGTGGGGAAGATCGGCCGGACGACGGCGGTGACGCAGGGCCGGGTGTCGGCGATCGAGGTCGACGACGTGGTCGTCGGGTACGGCCGGCTGCTCGGCGAGCTGAGCTTCGACGACCAGATCGAGGTGGAGGGTCTGGGTGCCGAGCCGTTCTCGCGCGGCGGTGACTCGGGGTCGCTCGTCTACCGCGAGGACGGGGTCGCGATCGGGCTGCTCTTTGCCGGTTCGGAGACCGGGGGCGACAATGGAGCAGGGCTGACCTACCTCAACCCGATCGATGCCGTGCTCGACGCCTTCGGCGCCACCTTCGTCCGCTGAGTCCCGCGGGCCTCGTGGCCCGGACCTCGGGACGGCGGGAGGCGGTGCACCATGGCGGACCTCGCGCAGGCGCGCGCGGCGAAAGAGCAGCTGCGCGTGGCCTTGGACGGCAGGTCCGACGTGCGGGGCATCGGCATCACGCCGTCCGACGACGGGTACCGGCTGCAGGTGAACCTGGAGCGCGGATCGTCGGACGGCGTCCCGCAACGCGTCGACGGCGTGGACGTCCGCGTGCGCGTGGTGGGCGCCATCCACGCGAGCGCCTAGCCCGCGTCGCCCACGCCTCGGACGGCGGACCGCCCACTGGTCGGTCGTCCAGGTGTCCATCCACCGTGTGTCACTGCACGGGGGACGGCCCGGGGCCCGGCCGCCGCCGCGACCGAGCCCCGAGGTCCCGTGCGTCCCGGTGTCCCGGGCGATCAGCTCAGGCGAGCGTGCACGCGGTGCCGTTGAGCGACACCCCGGTGGGTGCCTTCGGGGTACCGGTGCCCTGGAACCCGAACGCCACCGACCCGTGGTGGTCGATCGTGGAGTTCCACGCCGCGTTCTTCGCGGACACGGCCGTGCCGGTCTGGGTGGTGACGCTGTTCCAGGCCTGCGTGACCTTCTCGCCGTTCGTGAACGTCCACTTGAGCTCCCAGCCGCTGATGGCGCTCATCGAGTCGTTCGCGACGGTCACCTGACCGACGAAGCCACCCGACCAGGCGTTCGACACGTCGAACTTGACCTGGCAGCCGCCCGCGGCGGCGGTGCCCGAGCTGAACGTCAGCGTCGGCGAGTGGGCCGACACGTTCCCGGTGACGTCGGACGCCGTCACGTAGACGGAGTACGAGGTGCTCGGCGTCAGGCCGGAGAGGGTCACCGAGTTCGACGTGGGGTTGGCGAGGACGGCGTCCGTCGTCGCGTCGCGGACGGTGTACTTCTGGACGCCGACGTTGTCGGTCGACGCCGTCCACGTCAGGGACGCGGTCGTGCCGCCGGCGGCGGCGAGCACGGGCTTGCCGGGTGTCGACGGCGCTGTCGTGTCGGTGACGGGGCCCGTGTTCGTCGGGGTCGGGGTCGGCGTGGGTGTCGGGGTCGGTGTCGGGGTGGGGGTGGGCGTCGCGGTGGCCGTCGGCGTCGGCGTCGGCGTCACCGTGCCGCCCTGGAACGTGACGTCGGCGCAGTTGTAGAACGACTCGGCGCTGTCCGTGCGCTCCCAGATCGAGAAGAGGATGTGCCGACCCGACTTGTTCGGCAGCTTCGCGCTCCAGTAGTACTCGGGACCGGCCGGACCACCCTGGCGGACGGGCGGGTTGAGCACGCGGTCGAAGTACGCGGGCTCGAGGTCGTTCCAGCCGAGCGCCTTCGTCTGGTCCCAGCCGTCCTTCGTGACCCACGTGGTGAAGTAGCCGGGGTGCGGCACGACGGCCGCGTACTGGAACGTGATCGTGGAGCCGGACTGCAGCGTCGTGGTCGGCCAGCCCGAGGCGGCCGTGTTGAACGAGTCGAACTTCGAGTCGGGGCCGCAGAGCTTGCCGTCGGGGATGGTCGAGTGCTTCCCGGCGATGGTGCCCAGCAGGTCGCCGAACCAGTTGTAGAACGGGTAGTTGTTCACGGCCAGCGCGTCCTTGCATCGCTGGTTGGTGGGCAGCACGTTGCCGGCCTGGCCCGCGGCCGCGCCTCCGGCGAGACCGTCCTGGTAGCAGAAGTACGTGCGGGTCTGCGGGAACGTGAGGCCGCCGTGGGCCTCGGCGCCGGAGGTGGGCAGCGCGACGACGAGCGCCGCCGCCAACCCGGCGATCGCTGCGCTGACGATCGCTCGTCTGCGCAGGGCGTGCGTGGTGGACATGGTGCTCTCCCTGTCGGAAGGCGGCGACGTCGCCGCGCAAAGGCGGCTGAGCACCACGCGCGGGGGTCGGCGGGGCCCGGGCGCGACGGTGCGCAGTGCCGGGGACGCGCCCAGGGTCGCGATGGGCCGAACGGGGGACAAGGGTCCGAACCGTTTCGGTGCCGCTGCGCTGGCACGACGCTCGACCCAGGCCTCCGAGGGGTGATCTCATGGACCTCTCATGTTCCGGGGTCGTCGGGTGTCAGTCGGAGGGTCGATGATGGGCGCGTGACGCGCCGGACCGCCGAAGGGACACGCAAGGACCAGGGGTCCGATGCGTCGCTCGGTGGTGTCCGGGGGCTCGCCCTCGCGGCGCACCGGCTGGACCGCTGCCGCACGCTCGAGGACGTCGCCCAGGCGACCGCCGCGATCGCCGTCGAGGTGCTCGGCGCCCGGGGTGCGGCGTTCTGCCGCATCGAGCAGGACACGTGCCGCGTCCTCGTCGTCGAGCCCCCGCCGCCCGACGCCCGGATCCGGTGGCTCACCCGCACGTCGTACCGCGCCGACGACCGCCCCGCGCTGCGCGCCCTGATCCGCGACCGCGCCAGCTGGGTGGCGCACGCCGTCACGGCTGACGGCACGCCCACGGTCCCCGGCGACCCGGAGGCGGGCGACGAGGTCGAGGTCCGGATGCTGCACGAGATCGGTGCCGCGTCCGGGATGGCGGTCCCGCTCGTGGTGAACGGCGCCGTGTGGGGCCAGGTGTTCGCCAGCCGCGGCACCGGTGCGTCCGCCTTCACGGTCGACGACGTCGCCCGGGCCGAGGTCCTCGCGGCGCTCGCGGCCGGTGCGATCGCCCGCGTCGACCTCGAGGGTCAGGTGCGGCACCTCGTCGCGGACGACCCGCTGACCGGGCTGGCGAACCGTCGCGTCGCCGACACGTCCGCCGAGCAGGCGCTCGAGTCCGGCCAGGAGACGTGCATCGTGATGTGCGACGTCGACGGCCTCAAGCGTGTCAACGACCAGCTCGGGCACGAGACCGGCGACGACCTGCTGCGCTCCGTCGCCGACGTGCTGCGCCGGGCCGCCGACGCGCTGCCCGAGGCGACCGCCGCGCGGATCGGGGGTGACGAGTTCTGCCTCATCACCGTCGGGCGGCGTCGCTCCGAGGTCGCCGAGGTCATGGCCGCGACGATCGCCGAGTTCCCGCTGCCCCACGGCGCGGCCATCTCCTACGGGCTCGCGTCGACGGCCGTCACGGGGGCGGTGTCCGCCCGGCACCTGTTCCGGCAGGCCGACATGGCCCAGTACCGCGCCAAGCGGGCCCGCGCACGTGCCCGTCGCGCCGCCGCCCCGGCCACCGCCGACCCCGCCGTCACCGCCGAGCGGGTCGTCGTCGCCGGCTCCGCGGCCATCGTCGCGGCCCAGTCCGGCATCGTGCCGCGGCTGTGCGCGCTCGCCGCGGCCGCCACCGAGACGCTCGGCGGGTCGGCCTGGGCCGTCCTCATGCGCCGGGCCGGGGCACCCGAGGACGAGGCGCCCGCGGCCGTCGCCCGTGGCGGCGGACCCGCGGAGGTCGGTGCCGAGTCGTTCACCACCGTCGTCGGGCACGGTCCGTGGGTCGTCGAGGTCGGGGTCTCCGGCACGGCGGCGACCGGTGAGGTCGTCGACACCTCGCTCGACGCGCTCGTCGCGGTGGCGGTGCTCGGCGCGGGCTGACCCCCGCCTCAGCCGTGCAGCGGCAGGCTCAGCTCGGCGGACCCGCCCGCGACGAGGCGCACGGGGACGCCCCAGTCCTGGGCGTTGAGGTGGCACGCCGGGTACTCGACCGCCGGGTCGTCGTCGCAGCTCGCGGCATGGGCGGTCACGTGCAGCACGCCCTCGGCGACGTCGGGGTTGAGGTGCAGGGTGCGGTGCAGCGGGACGTCGTCACCGGCGCCGTCGAGGAGCAGCTCGGGCGGGGTCGACGACACCTGCAGGCGGGTCGACGGGCCGTACCTGTCGTCGTACTTCTGGCCGGCTGCCGGGGTGAACACCACGTCGAGGGCCACGGTCCCGGCGGCGAGCTCGGTCACGGGCCGCTGCGTGCGGTGGGACCCGCCGTCGACGACCCGGCCCACGCCGTCGGGGAGCGGCACGCGCGTGAGCCGGTGCGCGGCCGACTCGACGACGAGCAGCACGAGCCCGTCGTCGCCGGTGAGGACGACGAGCCCGCTCGGCTCGGCCAGGCCGCTGGCCAGGGTCGTCACCTCGCCGGTGGTGCCGTCGGGGGCGTACCGGCGGACGGCCCCGTTGTAGGTGTCGGCGACGGCCACGGACCCGTCGGGGAGCACGGCGACACCGAGCGGGTGCTGCATCCGGGCCTGGCCGGCGGGGCCGTCGCGGTGGCCGAAGTCGAACAGCCCCTCGCCGACGGCCGTGTGCACCGACCCGGTGGCGGGGTCCACCCAGCGCAGAGCGGACGTCTCGGAGTCCGCGACCCAGACCCGCTGGTCGGCGTCGACCGCGAGGCCCGACGGCTGCGCGAACCACGCCTCCGCCAGCGGCCCGTCGAGCAGGCCCTCGTTCTCGGTGCCCCCGAGCGGCCGGACCGACGCGCCGTCGAACGCCCAGAGCGTGTGGTTGCCGGCCATCGCGACGACGAACGCGCCGAGCGCCGGCGACCAGGCGACGTCCCACGGAGAGGTGAGCTTCTGCCGGCGAGGACCGGCCGGGACGCTGCCGTCGCCGTCCGGCAGGCCGACCACGGGCTCGCTCGCCGGGACCTCGTCGGGCTCGTCGTCCCAGCCCAGCACGTTGTCGACCGCGCCGACCATGTACTGGTCCCCGGTCCCGGCGACGGTCGTGACGACGCCGTCGGCGAGCCGCACGCCGCGCAGCGCGTGGTTCACGGTGTCGGCGACGAGCACGTCGTAGCCGAGCCGGTCGCGCAGCTCGTCGGGCACGAGGCACAGGCCGTTGGGCTCGGCGAACGACGCGTCGGCCGGTCCGCCGTCGTCGAACCCGCGCTCGCCCGAGCCGATGCGCCGCACGAGCGTGGCCCCGTCCGCCTCGAGCTCGACGAGGCTGTGGTGCCCGGCGTCCGCGACGAGCAGGTGCCCGCCGGGCAGCGGCACGGCCTTGGCGGGGAAGCGCAGCGTGCCCGACGAGGGCGCGGGCGGCACGTACGGGCCGTCCCCGCGGTGCAGCGTGCCCTTCGCCTCGTGCTCGGCGACCAGGTCCCGGACCAGCACCTCGACGTTGTGCCGGTGCCCCTCGCCGGCCATCTGCGCGACGACGTAGCCCTCGGGGTCGACGACGACGAGCGTCGGCCACGCCCGGGCCGTGTACGCCGACCACGTGACGAGCTGCGGGTCGTCGAGGACCGGGTGGTGCACCTCGTACCGCTCGACCGCCGCGGCCAGGGCCACCGGGTCGGCCTCGTGCACGAACTTCGGGGAGTGCACGCCGACGATGACGAGCACGTCGCGGTGCTGCTCCTCGAGCTCGCGCAGCTCGTCGAGGACGTGCAGGCAGTTGATGCAGCAGAAGGTCCAGAAGTCGAGGATCACGATCTTGCCGCGCAGGTCCGCGAGCGTGACGTCCCGCCCGCCGGTGTTCAGCCAGCCGCGGCCGACGAGCTCGGAGGCGCGGACACGGGGCAGGCGGGCAGACGTGGTCACCCACCCATTCTCGGTGATCGCGCGGCGGCGTCCCGCCGGGGAGCCCGCGCCGTGCGGAGGGCCGTGTGCCACGATCCGGGGGTGACGGTCGGATACGTGCTCGGTGGGGGCGGGGTGCGCGGCGCCGTGCAGGTCGGCATGCTGCAGGCCCTCTTCGAGGCCGGGGTGCGCCCGGACACCGTGGTCGGGACGTCGATCGGGGCGATCAACGGCGCGGCCCTCGCGAAGGACCCGACCCCGGCGGTCGTCGACCGGCTCGTCGAGGCGTGGGCGTCACCTGCGGCGGCGGCCATCTACGGCGACTCCTGGGCGAAGCAGCTGCGCCGGCTCGCGAAGTCGCGCACGCACCTCAACTCCCCGGCGCCGCTGCGGGCGCTCCTCGTGGACATGCTGGGGGAGGGCGTGACGTTCGAGCAGCTGGCCGTGCCCCTCGCGGTGGCGGCCGCCGGGATCGAGAGCGCCGCGGAGCGCTGGTTCGACAGCGGACCCGTCATCGAGGCGGTGCTCGCGTCGTCGTCCGTGCCCGGCATCCTGCCGCCGACCCTGATCGGCGGCGAGCACTACGTGGACGGCGGGATCGTCAACTCGATCCCCCTCGGCGAGGCCGTGGCCCGCGGGGCGACGACGGTGTACGTGCTGCAGGTCGGCCGCATCGAGGAGTCGCTGACCGCGCCCGGCAAGCCGTCGGAGGTCGCGCGGATCAGCTTCGAGATCGCGCGGCGGCACCGCTTCACCCGGGAGATCGGCCTCGTACCCGACGGCGTGACGGTGCACGTGCTGCCGAGCGGCGGTGCCGCGAAGGGCGACGACAAGCTCGGCTCGTACCGGCGGATGGACGCCACCCGGGCGCGGATCGACCGCGCGTACGCCGCGTCGGCGACCTACCTCGAGAGCGTGCGCGCATGAGCTGGCGGCTGCCGCCGCGCTGGGTGCGGCGCGTGGTGCTCGCCCCGGCGGTGGTCGTCGTCGCGGTGCTGCTGGTGCCGACGAGCCTCCTGCTGGTGCTGTTCCTGCTCGGCGCGCTCACGTGGCTCGTGCCCGGGCGGCTGCGGTTGCCGCGCATCGCGTGGATGGCGAGCTTCTACATCCTGTGGGACGCCGCCGTGATCCTCGCCGCGTTCGGCCTGTGGGTCGGGTCGGGGTTCGGGGCGTTCGTGCAGCGGCCCGCGTTCCGGCACGCGCACTACCGGCTCGCCGACCGGATGCTCACGGTCCTGTTCTGGCAGGTGCGCTGGACGCTGCGGCTGGACATCGAGGTGGTCGACGCCGACCTCGGGGTGGTCCTGACCGGGTCGCCGGTGGTCGTCGCGAGCCGTCACGCGGGGCCGGGCGACTCGTTCATCCTGGTCCACGCGCTGCTCAGCTGGTTCGACCGGGAGCCGCGCATCGTCCTCAAGGACACCCTGCAGTGGGACCCGGCCATCGACATCCTGCTCAACCGCCTGCCTGCCCAGTTCGTCACGCCGCGCGCCAGCCGCCGCGCGGGGGCGGCCGGCGGGTCCGACGCGGTCGGGCGGCTCGCGCACGACCTCGGTCCGCGCGACGCGCTCCTGATCTTCCCCGAGGGCGGCAACGTCACGCCGCGCCGCCGGCTCGCCCGCATCGAGGCCCTCCGCAGCGCCGGCCGGCACCGCCTCGCGGCCGACGCCGAGCTGATGCAGAACGTCATGGCGCCGCACTCCGGCGGCATCCTGTCCGCGCTCGACGAGGCCCCGCAGGCCGGTGTCGTGTTCGTCGCGCACACCGGGCTCGACCGGCTCGTCACCGTCGCGGACATCTGGCGCGAGCTCCCGATCGACAAGCGGATCGTCATGAAGGGCTGGTCCGTGCCGCCCGAGGACGTGCCGCGCGAGCGGGTCGCCCAGGAGGAGTGGCTGTTCGCGTCGTGGCTGCGGATCGACGAGTGGATCACCGAGCACGAGCTGCCGGCCGTCGTCCCGCCGCCTGCCGACGAGCCCGAGGCGGCCGCCGCGACGCACGACGGGCTGCCCGGCTGACACCCGCACGTGCCGGAGGGCCGCCCGCGGTGGCGGACGGCCCTCCGGTGACGGGCGTTCAGCGGGTCAGAGCGCGGTGCAGGTCGCGGTCAGGCCCGTGGTGGCGCCGGTTCCCTGGTAGCCGGCGGACGTCGTGCCCCCGGCGGCCAGGCTGCCGTTCCAGGCGGCGTTCGAGATGGTGCTGCTCCCGGAGAGGACGCCGTTCCAGGCCTGCGTGATGGTGGCGCCGTTGACGGTCACCTTCCACCCGGTGAGGGCCTTGGACCCGGCGGTCACCGAGACGTCACCGATGTAGCCGCCGTTCCAGCTGTTCGCCACCTTGACGGTCGCCGTGCAGGAGCCCGAGCCGGTCGGCTGCGGGGTCGGCGTCGGGGTGACGGTCGGCGTCGGAGTCGGCGTCGGCGTCCGGGTCGGCGTCGGCGTCGGCGTGGGGGTCACGGTCGGGGTGACCGTGGGGGTCGGCGTCGACGTGGCCGTCGGCGTCGGGGTGGGCGACTGGGTGGCGGTGCCGCCGATGTTGATGTCACTGCACAGGTAGTACGGCTGGTCGAGGTGGCTGGCCTGCCAGATCGTGAACAGCACCGCACGGCCGCTGCGGCCCGGGATGCTCACGTCCGTCTCGTACAGGCCGGTGGTGCCGTAGCGGCCGGTCTCCTTGACGAGCTCGATGTCGTCCCAGCCGAGCGCCTCCTTCGTCGGGTCGAAGCCCGCCTTCGAGACGTAGATCCGCAGGTAGTCGGCACCGTGCTTGGCGCCGTCCGTCAGCGTGAGGTGGAACGTGTTCGGCACCGACTTCATCGTCCAGGCGCCGGGGGTGTCGAGGTAGTCGTAGCGCGGCGAGAACGTGCGGCCGCCGCTGCAGAGCTGGCCGTTGGGGATGACCTGCTCGTGCTTGCCGCCGACGTTCTCACGGTAGAGGCCGTTCCAGTTCCACATCGCGTTCGGGTCGGCCTGGAACGCTCCCCAGCACATCGGGTCGAGCGTCGCCATCTGCGGGTTGAGGTGGTCGGAGCCCCACCGCTCCCAACAGCCGTAGTTGCGGGTCGGAGGGTCGGTCACCGACCCGTGTGCCGATGCCGGCGCTGCGGTGACCGCGACGGCGCCGACCGAGGCGATCACCGCCAGGGGCACGGCGAGGGCGAGGGTGCGAAGGCGTTTCCGTAGGGACATGGAGGTCTCCAGTTGCTCGAGATGGCGGCCCGTGTCGTCGCTGGCCCGGGGGCGTGCTGCACACGCACCCTGCGGAGACCACCCATGAGTCGCACCCCGGTCGTCACCCCGCCGGACGCGTGCAGGTACACGGTGGAGGGCGGGGACGCGGTGAACCACCACGCAAAGCGTTTAGGCAGGAAGTTTCGACACTCAGGCGGCTAGCGCTTGCTGAGCACGTAGACGCGCGGGTGGTGGCCCTTGGCGAACACCCGGACGGTGTCGCGGGGCGTCCACAGCGCGTCCGCCTCGCGCAGGCACCGCTCCATCACGGTGATCTCGTGGGTGAGGACGACGAGCGTCCCGCCGTCGGCCGTGACCCGGTGCGCGGCCCGGAGGAGCCCGGCGTGCACGTCGGCCGCGGTGCTGTGCGAGCCGTGCAGCGTGCCCCACGGCGGGTCGGCGTAGACGACGTCGAACGGCCCGCCGTCGACCGGGGCCGTGAGCGCGTCGGCCTCGACCAGCGTGACGCGGCGGGTCAGCGACGCGGCGTCGAGGTTGGCCGCGGCCGCCGCGAGCGCGTCGGCGGCGTTGTCGACCCCCACGGCCGCCGCCGCGGGAGCGGCCAGCAGCCGCTCGACGAGCAGCGTGCCCGAGCCGCACATGAGGTTGAGGACCCGGTCGGTCGGTGCGACGCCGCCGAGCCGGACCATCGCGGCGGCGATCGTCGCGTTGACGGCCCCCGGGTAGTCGGCGACGCGCCAGGTCCGCGCGGACAGCGGCCGCGGACCGACGCGCACGAGCACGTCCCAGCCGGGGTCGACCGTCCGCGACGTGCCGCCGGTGCCGCGCCGGACGCGCACCACGAGCTGCCCGTCCTTCTCGTCGTGCTGCAGGCCGGTCGCCGCCCGGATCCCCTCGGCGAGGCGCGCGAACGCCGCGGAGTCGCTGCCCGCGGCCTCGAACCGGAACGACGACGACCCGCCCGCCCGCAGCGAGTCGTACACGGCCGCCACGATCCGGGCGAGGTGGTCACCGCTGGTGAGCGACTTCGGCCGGGGCACGTCGAAGTGCAGCGAGACGAACGCGGCGACCGCGGTCCGCAGGCGCAGGACGTCGGCGAGCGGGCCGGTGTGCCTGAGGACGAGCGCGTCGTCGCGGCCGGCCACCGCGACCGGCGGCTTGGCGGGCGCGAGCGCCTCGGCGACCTCCGCGGCGAGCACGTCGGCGAGCCCGGGCAGGAACGTGAGCTCGACGGTCGTGGCCTTCGGGCCGGTCGGTGCGGGGCTGCCGCCACCGGCGCGACCACGGCCGCCGCCACCGCCGCCGCTGCCGGCACGGCCGCCGCCGGTCCGGTGCCGGTCCGCACCGCCTGGTCGGCGCGCAGCCGGCCGCCCGCCGTGCCGTCCCGGTTCGCGTCCCTGCCGGCCGCCGCTCACGCGGGGACGGGAGTGGCGGCGCCGACCGCCCGGAGCACGAAGTCCTCGGTCTGGGCGATGGCGCGCTCACGGGCCGGACCGTCCTCGGCGGTGCCGCGCCCGGACAGGCAGGCGTTGACGAGCGGGACGGTGACGTCGAGGTCCTGGTCCGGGAGGGCGCCGGAGGCGACACCCGCGGCGAGGATCTGCCGCAGCAGCTGCTCGACGACGACGACGTGCTCGCGGACGCGGGCCTGCGTGCCGCGGGACAGCACGCTGCGCAGCTCGGGGCCGGGGGCGACGTGGTAGACGCGCTTGAGCTGCGCCTGCGCACGGACGTAGGCGCGGAGCTGCTCGACGGGGTCGTCGATGTCGTCGAGCGCGCGCTGCAGGGTCGCGGTGTACTGCTCGGTCTCGTGCGTGATGAACCCGAGCAGGAGGGCTTCCTTGTCGGGGAAGTGGTTGTAGACGGCCGTCCGGCCGACGCCCGCGGCGTGCGCGATGTCGGCGAGGGTGATGGCGTCGAAGCCCTGCTCGGCCATGAGGGTCGACAGCGCCGCGAAGAGCTTCTGCCGGGTCTGCTCACGGTGCTCGTGCAGCGACCCGCCGATGATCTTGGGCATGATGACATGGTCGCACGTTCTGTCAGAAAATCCGACCAGCGGAACCGGTCGCACCTTCGTATGCTCGACAGACCGGGGGGAACCACGCAGAACGTGCTCGACGAGGCGGTCGGGAGGAAGTGCGATGGTCGACGCCGTGCGCGCCGCGCACGAACGGTTCGTCACCACAGGACGCGCCCCCGGGCGGCACGTCCGTCGGCTCGTCGTGGACTCCTGGGCCCGCAGCGCCCGCAGCGGCGTGGACCCCGAGGTCGCCGCCGCGCCCGTCGACATGGCGGGCCGCACCCTCACCGGCTACCGCCGCCAGCACCCCCTCGCGGGCGCGATGCCCGTGGTGCGCGACCTCCTCGTGACCCCCGGCGCCGACGCCGGGTGGGTCACCGCGCTCACCGACGACGTCGGCCGCATGCTGTGGGTCGAGGGCGACGTGGACGTGCGCCGCCGGGTGGAAGGTGTCGGGTTCGTCGAGGGCGCCGTGTGGCGCGAGGACTGCGCCGGCACCAACGCGCTCGGCACGGCGCTCGTCACCGACCGGGCGGTGCAGGTGGTCGGCACCGAGCACTTCGCCCGCCGGGTCCAGCCGTGGAACTGCGCCGCCGCACCCGTGCACGGGCCGTCCGGGCAGGTGCTGGGCGTGCTCGACGTCACCGGCGGGGCGGTCGTCGCGTCCGCGCTCGCCATGTCCCTGGTCCGCGCGACGGTGGCCGCCGTCGAGGCCGAGCTCGCCCGGGCCGCGAGCACCGGGCAGGCGGAGCAGACGGCGTCGCTCACCGCCGGCCGTGCCCGTCACGCCGCAGGGGCCGCGTTCGCCGCCGGGCTGTCGACCATGCCGCCCAGCGTCGCCCCGATCGCCGGCCCTGCCGCCCGGCTGCGCGTGCTCGGGTCCGGGGAGGCCGTGCTCCGCCTCGCGGGTGCGCCCGTCCGGCTGAGCCTGCGGCACGCGGAGATCCTCCTGCTGCTCGCCTCGCACCCGGCGGGGCTGTCGGCCGACGAGCTCGCCGTGCTGCTCAGCGCGCACGACCTGTCCGACGTCACCGTCCGGGCCGAGGTGTCGCGCCTGCGCCGGTCGGTGGGCCCGCTGATGTCGGCGTCGCGGCCGTACCGGCTCACCGCACCCGTGCCGACGGACGCCGACCTGGTCCGGTCGCTGCTCGACGCGGGGGACACGTCGGGCGCGCTCGCGTCCTACCCCGGACCGGTGCTGGCGCGGTCCGTCGCGCCGGGCGTGGAGCGGCTGCGCGACGAGCTCAGCTCCGACGTGCGGGCCGCGGTGCTCGGGAGCAGGGAGCCGGACGTGGTGAGCCGGTGGCTCGCGTCCGACGAGGGCGCCGACGACTGGCAGGCGTGGGAGCACCTCGCGTGGCTGTCCCCGCGCGGCACCCCGGCGCACGCCCGCGCCCTCGGCCGGCTGGACCTGCTGACCCGTCGGCTGAGCTGAGCCGCCGAGCCGTCACGACCGCCGTGGCGTGCAGACGACGCCCGTGCACTGCGGCTCGTTGCCGTTGCGCCGGGCGGTGTTGCCGCCGAGGTCGGTCACGCCGGGGGCGTGGATGCCCCACCCGGTGCTGTCCTCGACCCGGTTGCCGCCGAGCTTCAGGAGGGTCCAGTCCTCGTCCGTGGGCTGCGTCACGATGCCGTCGCCGTTGCGGACGACCACGTTGTCCTGCAGCACCAGGTCCCAGTAGTAGGGCGCCTGCGCGGCGTTGAAGGCCACACCGTTGTGACGGAACGTGGTGCCGCTGATCAGTCCGCCGGCGTACTCCGCCACGACGGCCGTCGCGTTGCGGCTGAGCGTCGAGCCCTCGATGACGACGTAGCCGAGCCCAGCGCTCACCCCGGTGTCGCTGCCGCTCACCGTGGAGCCGCGCAGGGTGAGCGACGACGTCCCGCCGACGGCGACGCCGCTCGTGTTGCCGACGAACCGGCTCGCGTCGACGAGGAAGCTCGCCTCGTACCCGGACAGCCCCACGGTGTTGCGGTGGAACGCGGTGCCACTGACCTGCACGGACGACGCATCCGACGAGATGGCGGTGCCGTTGTCCTTGAAGGTGCTGTCCTCGACGGTGGCGATGCCGTACCACGTGATGTCGAGCCCGGTCTCGTTGCCGCTGAACGTGGTGCGCCGGACGACGGTCGGACCCCAGGACCCGAGGAACTCTCCCTGCGTGCGCAGCGCGACCTCGTTGTCGGCGAGCCGGACGTCCTCGACGAGGAGCGTGAGCGGGTCCGGCTCCGCGTCGGGGTTCGCGGGCTCGTTGCTCACGGCGACGTCCCAGCCTCGGACGGTGCCGTTGCGGACCGTCGCGCCGTCGGGGGCGGCGGAGATCGCGCTCCCGGTGCCGTTCCCGACGACGGCGTGGCCGCCGAGGTCGAGCGTGACGCCCCTCGCGAGATGGAGGGCAGGGGATGCGCCCGGGCAGCGCAGGTCGCCGGCCAGCGTGGTGTCCTCGGTGAGCGTGGAGCCGCAGACGAGCGGTGACGGTGCGGCGATCGCCGGTGCGGCCGTGAGTCCTGTGGCACCGAGCGTCGCCACGCCGAGCGTGGCGGCGAGGACCGCGCGGACCCCGGACCTCGGTCGCGCGACAGCAGGTGTCTTCCGATGGGGCATCGCACGGTCTCCCCCCGACGGGCGCCCGCCCTCCCGCAGGCGCGACAAGCCCATGCTCCCGGGGTGCGCCGGACGGACGCCTGCCCGATCGGGCCCGGTATCGGGTGAAATGTCCGGCCATGCGCACGCGTCCGGGTGCGGACGACGTGCAACGGTCATGCAACGTTCCCCGACCTACCGTGCGGGCAGCACGAGGCAACGACGCCGCGTGCGGGGGTGCCGTGCCACGAGCGAGGTGCCCCACAGCTCGCCCCAGGAGATGCGATGACCGTCTACGCAGCACCCGGCAGCCCCGACAGCCTGGCCACCTTCCGCGACCGCTACGACCACTGGATCGGCGGCGAGTACGTCGCCCCGTCGGCCGGCCGCTACTTCGAGAACCCGAGCCCCGTGAACGGCCGCACCTTCACGGAGGTCGCCCGTGGCGACGGCGACGACATCGAGCGCGCGCTGGACGCCGCGCACGGCGCCGCACGGTCGTGGGGCAAGACGTCCGCCACCGAGCGGGCCGTGATCCTCAACAAGATCGCCGACCGGATCGAGGCGAACATCGAGTCGCTCGCCGTCGCGGAGTGCTGGGAGAACGGCAAGCCGATCCGCGAGATCATCGCCGCCGACCTGCCGCTGGCCGTCGACCACTTCCGCTACTTCGCGGGGGCGATCCGGGCGCAGGAGGGGTCGATCTCGGAGATCGACGAGGACACGATCGCCTACCACTTCCACGAGCCGCTGGGCGTGGTCGGGCAGATCATCCCGTGGAACTTCCCGATCCTCATGGCCGTGTGGAAGCTCGCGCCGGCGCTGGCCGCGGGCAACTGCGTGGTGCTCAAGCCCGCCGAGCAGACGCCGGTGTCGATCCTGGTGCTCATGGAGCTCATCGGGGACCTGCTGCCGCCCGGGGTGCTCAACGTGGTGAACGGCTTCGGCGTGGAGGCCGGCAAGCCGCTCGCGTCGTCGTCCCGGATCCGCAAGATCGCGTTCACCGGGGAGACCACGACCGGCCGGCTGATCATGCAGTACGCCTCGCAGAACATCATCCCGGTGACCCTGGAGCTGGGCGGCAAGTCGCCGAACCTGTTCTTCGAGGACGTGGCCCGCGAGAAGGACGACTTCTACGACAAGGCCCTCGAGGGCTTCGTGATGTTCGCCTTCAACCAGGGTGAGGTGTGCACCTGCCCGTCGCGCGCGCTGGTCCAGGAGTCGATCTACGACGGCTTCATGACCGACGCGATCGCCCGCACCCAGGCGGCCAAGCAGGGCAACCCGCTCGACACCGAGACGATGGTCGGCGCGCAGGCGTCCAACGACCAGCTCGAGAAGATCCTGTCGTACATCGAGATCGGCAAGGAGGAGGGCGCCAAGATCCTCACCGGAGGTGAGCGCGCCCACCTCGACGGCGACCTCGCCGGCGGGTACTACGTGACGCCGACGATCTTCGAGGGCAAGAACTCGATGCGGATCTTCCAGGAGGAGATCTTCGGACCGGTCGTGGCCGTGACGAGCTTCTCCGACTACTCGGACGCGATCCACACGGCCAACGACACCCTGTACGGCCTCGGCGCCGGGGTGTGGTCCCGCGAGGCGGCCATCCAGTACCGGGCCGGGCGTGACATCCAGGCCGGCCGGGTGTGGACCAACTGCTACCACGCGTACCCGGCGGCGGCCGCGTTCGGCGGGTACAAGGGCTCGGGCGTCGGCCGCGAGAACCACAAGATGATGCTCGACCACTACCAGCAGACCAAGAACCTGCTCGTGTCGTACTCCGGCAAGGCGATGGGGTACTTCTGACGGGTCGTGGGGCCGGGCGTCCATCGGGGGACGGCGTCCGGGAGGGTCCGGCCGGGTGGGGCGAGGAGGGGACGCACCACCCGGCCGGACCGGGGCCTGCCGACCGGAGGGAGAGCGCGATGGACGTGCCGGACCGGGTCGCGGTGACCGACGCCGCGGCGGACCTGCTGCGGCAGCTCCGCGAGCAGCACGGCGAGCTGATGTTCCACCAGTCGGGGGGCTGCTGCGACGGGTCGTCGCCGATGTGCTTCCCCGCGGGGGAGTTCCTCACCGGCGACGTCGACGAGCACCTCGGCGACCTCGACCTCGGCGACGGGGTGGTGGTCCCGGTGTGGATGACGAAGGCGCAGTACGAGTACTGGAAGCACACGCACCTGACGATCGACGTGGTCCCGGGCCGTGGCGCGGGGTTCTCGCTGGAGGCGCCCGAGGGCGTCCGGTTCCTGCTGCGCTCGCGGATGCTGACCGACGACGAGTACCTCGGGCTGCAGGACGCGGGGGTGCTGTGACGGGGCGGGTTCTCGACGGACTGTGGCGGCGGACGGCGCTGTCGCCTCGCCCGGTCAGCGTCTAGCGTGCGGGCATGACGAGCGAGACACCCGCGACCGACATCGAGCCCGACACCAAGGACTGGACCTGGGTCCTGTCGCAGCGGTGCCCCGAGTGCGGCTTCACCGCCGCGGACGTCGAGCCGCGGGCCATCGCCGGCACCGTCCGTGACCTGACGCCGCGCTGGGTGTCGGCGCTGCACCGCGAGGACGCGCGCGACCGCCCGGCGCCCTCCACCTGGAGCACGCTGGAGTACGGCGCGCACGTGCGGGACGTGCTGCGGGTGTTCGACGAGCGGCTGCGGCTGCTCGTCGAGGAGGAGGACCCGCTGTTCGCGAACTGGGACCAGGACGCCACGGCGCTCGAGGACCGGTACGACCTGCAGGACCCGCGGGTGGTGGCCGACGAGCTGGTCGACGCCTCCGAGGTGATCGCGGCCCGGTTCGACTCGGTCGGCGACGACCAGTGGGAGCGGCCCGGCCGGCGGTCCAACGGGTCGGTGTTCACGGTCCGCACGCTCGGCCAGTACTTCCTGCACGACGTGGTCCACCACCTGCACGACGTGCGCGCCTGACGCCCGCGGGCAGCCGCCCGGGAGTAGTTGTCCACAGGGGTTGTCCACACCCGTGTGCAGAGCGGGTGAAGCCTGTGGATGACCGCTGTCACCGCAGGTCATCGCGACTCGCCGGTCGCCACGCCGGTCGGAAACATGCCTGCATCAATGCGTGTGTACCGTCCGCGCCCATGAGCCTGGCTGACGTCGCGTTGCCGGTGGGACTCACGGAGCGGCACGTGCTGGTGGTGCCGCGCGGGGCGGACGTCCTCGCGCTCGCGAGCGCCTGGTTCCCCGACGCCGCCTGGTCCAGGCCGCCCGTCCGCGCGGGTGCCGCCGGACGGATGACCGGGGCCCGGTTCCGTGGCATGGCCGCCCAGCCCACGTCCGCCGCGGCCGGCCTGCTGCGGATCGACGCCGTCTCGGCGCTCGAGGGCCCCACGCCGCTCGGCCCGGAGACGGCGCGCGACCTCGGCCTCGGCCAGCGCGACGTCGACGCCTACGCGCTCGTGCCCACCGACCCGGCGCACCCCCTCCAGGGTGCCGCGCTCGACCTCGTCACCGGCTGGCTCGTGGCCGCCGCCCGGCGCACCGGGGGCGCGATCCTGCCCGCCGACCGCACCCGGGTCGTCATGCCCGACCCCGGCGCCGCCGTCGACCTCACGCTGTGGTCCGCGGTGCCGATGTCCGCGCACGAGGTCGTCCCGCTGATCCGCCCGGCCCTGCACGGCGCCCGGATCGGCGCCGGCGAGGTGCCCAGCCAGGCGCAGGCCGCCGAGGGGACGTTCGCCGTCACGGCGGTGTTCGAGTACGACGGCGCGGTCTCGGTGCGGGCGGCGCGCTCCGCGGACGTGCCGATGGTGCTCTCGACGCTCGACTGGCGCGAGTACGGGCCGTGGGCGTACCACGTGGTCTGGCAGCCGACCACGCCCGACGAGCTGACCATGGACCAGCCGTCGCCGCTGCACGTCATCGCCCGTCAGCGGGTCAGCCCGGGGATCGCCCGCGCGGCGGCCGCACTGTGGCGTGCCGCGGGCGGCGCGGTGGTGGACAGCGGCGGGTTCCTCGTGCCGCCCGAGGAGCTGCGCGAGCGGGCGTCGAACATCGGCCGCTGACCGGGACGTCGGTCCCGTCTAGGGGTTCGTCGCCGCGTCCGGAGGGGAGGGCGAGAACTGCGGGGGACGGTCCTTCGACGGCCGGCGGCGGTTCTGCGCCAACGGCCGCAGGTGCCCCTCGAAGTACGTGATCGCGGCCAGCGCCGTCACGTGGTTGTGCGTGATGCGCTGCCCGACGACCGGCAGCGGGTAGCTCGGGTCCTCGTACCACGCACAGATCCGCTGGACGTTCAGCAGGTCGGCGTCGGTCATCGTCAGCGCCCGGGTGGCGAGGGCGTCCTCGGCGTAGTCCCAGAGGCTCGCGGTGACCTGGGCCTTCGAGAAGGACACCGAGAACTGCGGCCGCGGCGTCAGGAGCCTGCGCAGCTCGCGCCGGTCGGCGGCGGACGCGTGCGCGCCCGCCACAGGGCCGCGGTGCCTGCGGAAGGCCCTCACTCGAACGGGACCGATCCGGCCGGCACCAGGTCCACCGCGACGGTCGGGTGCGCGCCGGACCCCTCCGTGAAGATGACGCCCCGCAGCGGCGGCACGTCGCCGTAGTCGCGGCCCCACCCGAGCAGCACGTACCGGTCGTCGACGAGCTGGTCGTTGGTCGGGTCGATCTCGACCCACCCGGCGCCCGGCAGCCACGCGGACACCCAGGCGTGGGACGCGTCGGCGCCCCGCAGCTTCTCCCGGCCGGCTGGCGGCCGGGTCTCGATGTACCCGCTGGTGTAGCGCGCGGGCAGCCCGTGCAGCCGGAGCGCGGCGATCATCAGGTGCGCGAAGTCCTGGCAGACGCCGGCGCCCTGGGCGAGGAGCTGTGTCTGGGTCGTGTGCACGGTCGTCGAGCCGGACCGGTACGTCAGCTCGGTGCGGATGCGGTGTGCGAGGTCGACGACGACGGCGGCGAGCGGCCGGCCGGGCGTGAAGCTCGGCGCGGCCCACTCCCGGACCTCCTCGCCCAGGCGCACGTGCGTCGACGGCAGGAGGGCCTCCCGCAGGCCCACGAGCGAGCGCTCGTCGCAGGCCGCGACCTCCAGCTCGCCCTCGGCGACGGCGCGGGCGACGTCCTCCCACGGGACGGTCGGCAGGGAGTCGGGGTCGGGGGCGACGCGGGAGACCTCGACCGACGACCGCGACGTCACCACGAGCCGGGTGTGCGGGGTCGTGACGCCGAAGAACGTGGTGCGGTTGCCGAAGTAGTCGACGTACGTCGCGGTGTCGGCGGGCGTGGGGTCGACCTCGACCCTGGTCTCGTGAACGGTCTGCCCGGGCAGGTCGCGCGGCGTGATCGTCGTCCGGCCGTAGGAGTCGGTGACGGGCTGGGGGTACACGTACGTGGTGCGGTGCACCAGGTCGTAGGCGCGGCTCACGCGTCCCACGCGTCCTCGAGCGGTCGGCTCGGCACCGGGCGGACGAAGTGCACGCGCTCGATCTCGTCCGAGGCGGCGCGCAGCCGCCACAGGATCGAGTCGAGCGTCTCGGCCAGGCGGGTGCGCCGTCCGTCGTCGGACACGGTCGCCGCGGCGCTCGCCGGGTCGAGCTCGGCGAGCAGGTCGACGACGTCGGCCAGCAGGTGCTCGGGCGCGGGTCCCGGGACGGCGGCCAGGCCGTCGCGCAGGCGCCCCACCTGGTACGCCAGCGACCGGGGGTTCGACGGGTCGAGCAGCAGCAGGTCCAGCACCTCCGCGACGCCGCCGTCCGACTGGTACCGGCGGCGGAACGTGATGGCCGACTCCTGGGTGAGCAGCACCGAGTCGACGACGAGCCGCTCGACGCCGCGGGGCCGCCGGTCGACGAGCGTCGCGAGCAGGCTCTCGACCAGGTGCTGTGCCCGCTCGACGCGCCGCCCGGCGTCGAGGAACTGCCAGCCCACGTCGCGGACCAGCCCCTCCGCGCTGATCCCGGCCACGGCGAGCAGCCCCTCGAGCACCCGGTCGAGCGCCGGTCGCAGGCCGATCGTGACCGTCTGGGCGTCGGTGGTGGCCCCCAGGTCCAGCGTGTCCGCCGACCGGGACCGGCGGTGCGACCGGGCGCGCTCGTCGCGCAGCGCCCGCTCGATGCGGGCGAGCGGGATGAACGTGTCCGTGGAGAGCTGGTCGCGCACCGCGGCCGCCGCCGCCGCGAGCCGGCGGACCGAGCGGGCGACCGTGCCGGGCGTGGTCGGGTCGAGGACGAGCGCTCGGAACGCGGGGGTGCCGTCGCCCGCGGTGCGGGGGTGGTCGCCGAACAGCGACGCGTGGTGCTCGTCGGGCGCGGGGGTGTTCGGGTCGACGTCGGCGGTGAGCGCGTCGATGAGGACCGCGAGCGCACGGCCGCCCACGGACGCGGGACGGCGGTGGAAGTCGTCCCAGCGGTCGACGACCACGCGCAGCACCCGGACCTGGTCCTCGGCACGCTCCGCGTAGCGGCCCATCCAGTACAGGTTCTCGGCGGTGCGCGGCGAGATGCCGGTCGCGGGGCGGCGCGGGCTGACGAGCTCCGCGGCGACCTCGTCGGGCGGCGCGGGCGTGTCCGTGTCCGTGTGCGTGGCCAGCACCCACACGTCCTTGGCCGTGGCGCCCATGGCCGAGGAGACGACGTGGTCGTCGGCGACGCGCGCCAGCCCGCCGGCCATCACCGTGTACGACGAGCCGTGGCCGACCGCGTACGTGCGCAGCACGGCGGCCCGGGGCCCGGGGGTCGCGCCACCCGCTGACGGCTCGCTGCCCACGTTCACCTGGGCGTCGTCGACGACCGGGCCGGCCGGCCCGACCGCCTCCTGGCCCACCCACGCCCACGGCTCGGCCTCGATCGTGGCGGCCAGCTCGGCGCGCTCGCGGTGGCTCAGGGTCCAGCCGAGCACCGCACCGGCACCCGTCTCGCGGGTCGTCGGGAGCAGCACCAGGTCCGACATCCGGGTCAGCACGTGCTGCCGGGACGTGGCGTCGCCGCACCACCACGTGGGCGCCGACGGCAGGGCGAGGTCCTGGTCGAGCACGGTCCGCGCCAGGCGGGGCAGGTACGCGAGCAGGGCGGGGCTCTCCAGCACCGACGAGCCCAGCGGGTTGACGATGCTCACGTTGCCGTGGCGGACCGCCCGCACCAGCCCGGGGACGCCGAGGCGGGAGCCCGTGCGCAGGTCCAGGGGGTCGCACCACTCGGCGTCGACGCGGCGCAGGATCACGTCCACCCGCTCGAGCCCGTCGAGCCCGCGCATCCACACCCGGCCCTCGCGGACCAGCAGGTCGGTGCCCTCGACGAGCGGGAGGCCGAGCATCGACGCGAGGTACGCCTGGTCGAACGCCGTCTCCGACGCCGGCCCGGACGTCAGGAGCACCACGTGCGGCTGCTCGACCCCGCCCGGCGCGACGTCCCGCAGCGCGAGGCGCATCGCCTGGAAGAACGGCCCGAGCCGCTGGATGGGCGCCTGGCGGTACACGCCGGCCATGACCTGCGCGACGACCCGGCGGTCCTCCATCGCGTAGCCCGCGCCGGACGGCGCCTGCGTGCGGTCACCGACCGCGCACCAGCCGCCGTCGGTGTCCCGGACCAGGTCCGTGGCGGTCAGCACGAGCTCCCGGCCGCCCGGCATGCGCAGGCCGTCGACGGCCCGGAGGAACCCGGGGTGGCCGAGCACGACCGTCGGGGGCAGCAGGTCGTCCGTGAGCAGGCGTCGGGCGCCGTAGACGTCCTGCAGGACTGCGTCGAGCAGCTCAGCGCGCTGGACGAGCGCGGCGTCGAGGCGCGACCACTCGGCCTCGTCGACGATGACCGGCGCCGGGTCGAGGAGCCACGGCCGGGCGCCGTCGGGCCGGTCCGTGCCGTACGTGACGCCGTGCTCGGCGAGCAGCAGGTCGGACGCGTCGCGCGCCCGTGCCAGGTCGGCGGGCGTGGGCTCGTCGGCCGGGTCGGTGAGCCAGGACCAGTCCGGTGCGTGCAGCGGCCCGCCGTCGACCGAGGGCGCGCTGGACTGGTCCAGGCGCGGCCGGGGCGACGAGAGCAGGTCGGTCACACCGGAGAGTCTGGCTCATGACGCGGGCGGACGTGCAGGTCGGCGCGCTGGACGCGCGACTCATCCTCGGCGGGTGACGCGCTGCCGACCGTCGCGGGTGAGCCTGACGGGGCAGCGGGCAGCGCCGTCGCCCGACCGGGCGGGACGGGCACGCGACCGGCACCGACGTGAGGAGAGCAGGACATGAGCGCGGACTTCGCCGACCGGACCGACTTCGACAACGCCGACCGCGGGCACGTGGCGTCCCTGGACAGGCTCGTGGTGCGCGGGACCGGCGACGCCGTGGTCTGGGAGATGGACGGCTACGCGTTCCTCCAGGGCGAGGGGGCGGACACTGTCCACCCGTCGCTGTGGCGGCAGAGCCAGCTGACCAGCAAGCACGGCCTGTACGAGGTGACCGACGGCATCTACCAGGTGCGCGGGTACGACATGTCGAACGTGACGTTCGTCGAGTCGGACACGGGCGTCCTCGTCATCGACCCGCTCATCTCGGTCGAGACGGCGGCCGCCGCGATCGCCCTCTACCGACAGCACCGCGGCGAGCGGGAGGTGCGCGCCGTCATCTACACGCACGCGCACGTCGACCACTTCGGGGGCGTGCTCGGCATCGTCCCGGCGGACACCGACGTGCCGATCGTCGCGCCCGAGCACTTCCTCGAGCACGCCGTCTCCGAGAACGTGTACGCGGGCGTCGCGATGGCCCGCCGCGGGTACTACTACGACGGCCACTCGCTCACGAAGTCCGCGACGGGCAAGGTCGGCATCGGGCTGGGCCCGGGCGGCTCCACCGGGTCGGCGACGCTCCTCGCCCCGACGCTCGAGATCACGCGCACCGGCCAGGAGGAGACGCTCGACGGCGTGCGGATCGTGTTCCAGCTGACGCCCGACACCGAGTCGCCCGCCGAGATGAACTTCTTCTTCCCGGACCGCCGCGCGCTCTGCATGGCGGAGAACACGACCCACGTGATGCACAACATCCTCACGCTGCGCGGCGCGCAGGTCCGCGACACCCGCAACTGGTCGCGGTACATCGCCGAGACCGTCGAGCTGTTCGCGCAGGACGCCGACGTCGCGTTCGCGTCGCACCACTGGCCGACGTGGGGGACCGACGCGATCGTCGAGTACCTCACCGAGCAGCGCGACCTGTACGCCTACCTGCACGACCAGACGCTGCGGCACATGAACCAGGGGCTGATCGGCAGCGAGATCGCCGAGATCCTCACGATGCCGCCCGCGCTGGACGCCAAGTGGCACACGCACGGGTACTACGGCTCGGTGAGCCACAACGTGAAGGCGATCTTCCAGCGGTACGTCGGCTGGTACGACGGGAACCCGGCCCACCTGTGGCAGCACCCGCCGGAGGCGCAGGGGCAGCGGTACGTGCAGCTGCTCGGCGGCGTGGCGGCGACCGTGGCCCGTGCCCGGGAGTTCGCGGACGACGGCGACCTGCGGTTCGCCGCAGAGCTCGCGTCGCACGCGGTGTTCGCGGCGCCCGACGACGCCGACGCGAAGGAGGCGCTCGCGTCGGTGCTCGAGCGGCTGGGGTTCGGCTCCGAGAACGCGACGTGGCGCAACGTGTACCTCAGCGGGGCCGACGAGCTCCGTCGCGGGATCGGCACCACGACGCTGTCGCTGGGGGGCCTCGCCGTCGCGCTCACCACGACGCAGCTGTTCGACACGCTCGCGATCCGCGTGGTCGGCGAGCGGGCGTGGGACCTGCACGTGTCGGTGGCGTGGGTGCTCACCGACGAGGGGCAGACCTACCGGATGGAGCTGAGCAACGGCGCGCTCGTGCACTTCCCGACGAGCACCGAGCGGCCCGCCGACCTCACGATCACCCTCACGCGGCGCGAGCTGTTCGCCCTGCTCGGCGGCGGGTCGCTCGACGACGTCGCCACCGCGGGCGACACCGGGGCGCTCGCGACGATCCTGTCCGTCCTCGACGAGGCGGTGCCGATGTTCCCGGTCGTCACCCCCTGAGGTCGGGGCCGGCGGCGGGGCCGGCCGCCGGGTCGCGGCCCGTGCGCCGGGACTCCGCGAGGGCGTACGCCTCCCGCAGGGACCCGAGCACGACGGGCGTCGACCCGACCACCGCGTCGTCGCCGAGCACCTCGACCGCGCGGCTCCGCGCGAGGAGCCGCCGGGTGGGCTCGTCGACCCCGCACAGCACCAGGACGTTGCCGCCGGCGTGCAGGTCGTGCGCGATGCGCTCGAGCGCCTTGAGGAACGTCGAGGACGGGACGCCCGTCGACCCGCGCAACGAGAGCACCACGGCGGCGTCGCGGGCGTCCTTCGTCGGCGGCCACTCCTCCTCGAGCCGGTTCACCTCGGCGAAGAAGCCGGACCCGGCGTAGTGCAGCACCGTGGTGCGGCCGCTCGGGAGCGCGTCGGGGAGGTCGGCGACCCGCCAGCCGCCGTCGTCGTCGGGCGTGAGCCGGATGATCCGTCCGCGCCGGGAGACCTCGACGGCGTACAGCAGGATCGACAGGCCCGCGCCGAGGAAGATCGCGTCCTGCAGCGGCAGCGCCGTCGTCGCGAGGAACGTCACGACCATCGCGGCGGTGGACAGCCACGACGTGCGGACGACCAGCGCGATGTCCCGGCGGCGACCCCACACGAGCTCGCCGCCGATGACCAGCAGCAGCCCGCCGATCACGGCCATCGGGATCGACCCGGCGACCGGGCCCACCGCGAGGACGACGACCGCGAGCCACACGCCGGCGAAGATCCCGGACCACCGGGTGCGGGCGCCCGCGCTCGTCGCGACGCCCGTGCGGGACAGCGAGCCGCCGGTCGGCAGCGCCGAGAACACGGCACCCCCGATGTTGGCGAGCCCCTGCGCCGTGAAGTCCCGGGAGGCGTCCGGGCGTGAGCCGTCCGGGTTGGGCACCGCCGCGCCGATGCCCGCCGACTGCGCGAGGGCGACCAGGGCGATCGCGAGCGCACCGGCCGCGAGGTCCGGCACGGCCGACAGGTCGGGCGGCGAGAACGGCGGCAGCGACCGGGGGACCGCGGCGATGTCGGACACCAGCTCGACGTCGAGGTGCGCGACGGCGGCGACCACCGACACCACGACGAGCGCGACCAGGGTGGCCATGGACTCCAGCCGGGGGACCAGCCGCACCAGCGCCCACACGGCGACGGTCCCGAGCGCGACGCCGGTGGTCAGGGGGTCCCAGGTGCCGACGTGCACGATCGAGTCGACGAGCTTGCCGAGCGTGTTGCCGGACTGCGGGGCGTACCCGGTGGCGTCCTTGAGGACCCCGGTGACGATCTGCAGCGCGATGCCCGTGGTGAACCCGGTCATCACGGCCGTCGACACGAACGCCATCACCGACCCGAGCCTCAGCACGCCCAGCACCAGCATGACCAGCCCGACGAGCAGCGTGAGCGTCGCGAGCGCACCGAGGTCGTCGGGCTGCAGGCCGGCCGCGACGAGCACGCTCTGCGACGAGAGGGCGATCGCGCTGGTCAGGGTGGTCACCATGAGGACCGTGCGGGCGAAGACCGAGCCGACGATCGTCGGGACCACACCGGACCAGAGGCCGAGCGGCGCTGGGAACCCACCGATGCTCGCGTACGCCATGCCCTCGGGGATGCTGAACAGCCCGGTCACGAGCCCCGAGACCGCGTCCCGCGGGGTCGGGCGGCCGAGGCCCCGGCGTCGCGGTGTCGCGGGCACCGGCCCTGGCGGCTGCGTGCCGGGGTCCTGTCCGGGCATGCGCGTCCTCCTTCGCTCGTGGCCGACGGACCGCGGCCCGGTGTCTCGTCCCACACTGCGGCCCGCACCGCGGGAGGTCGTCACCCGCGCCGGATGACTCCCTTCACGCCCGGCCACCTGGCCGTCTAGCGTCGGCGGCATGACGAAGCCGACCACCGTCGCCGAGTACGTCGCCTCGCTCCCGGAGGCCCAGCAGCCCGTCGCGCAGCGCCTCGCCGCTCTCCTGGACGCCGGCCTGCCGGGCGTCCCCGGGGTCCTGTGGCAGGGGCACCCCGTCTGGAAGGACGGCCCCGAGCCGGTCGCCGGGTTCAAGGCGTTCCCGCGCTGGGTGTCGCTGTTGGTCTGGGACGGTGCCGCTGCTGGGGACACCACCGGCACCCTCGCGCTGTCGCCGCGGGGGATGGGCACCGTGAAGCTCTCCTCGCTCGACGACCTCGACGAGCCGGCCGTCACGGCGTGGCTGGCCGGCGTGGCGGCGTCGCGCGCCTGACGCGTCCCGCGCGCGTCACGCCCCGGCAGATGCCGGTTCTGCGAGCCCGCGCCAGACTCGGACGCGGGCGGTCCCCGGACGACGACCGGGGGCCGACGGGGCCGACGAGCCGGAGGTGCGACATGGACCGCAGCGCGGTCATGGCCTGGGTGGCCGAGTACGAGAGGGCGTGGCGCGAGCAGGACGCCGACGCCGTCGGGCGGCTGTTCGCCGACGACGCGAGCTACCTGCGCAGCCCGTACGACGACCCGCCGCTGCAGGGCCTGGCGGCGATCCGCGACTTCTGGGCCGACGACACCCCGTTCACGATGACGGCATCACCCGTGGCCGTCGAGGGCGACTCGGCGGTGGTCCGGGTCGAGGTGCGGTACGGCGGCGACCGGCCCCAGGAGTACCGGGACCTGTGGGTGCTCGACTTCGGCGCCGACGGCCGCGCCGTGCGGTTCGAGGAGTGGGCGTACTGGCCCGAGAAGCCGTACACGCAGGCGCCGGAGTGAGGGTCCCGGCTGTCTGACTCCTCACATGCCGGGAGCAATCGACCAGGTCAGGCGCCTGGTGGCTGCGTGTCCGAATCGATCCCGGACGAATGTCTTACTAGGGTGCCGAACGGCCGATGTGTACTGGTGGCCGCAGAAACAGGAGGCATCCGATGGACACGAGCACCACCCCGAGCGTCGACACCTTCACGTCGGCGAACCCGTTCCTCGGCGAGACCGAGACGCTCGTCGTGGCCGGTCGCACCCTCGCCGGTCAGCGCCCCCTCAACGGTCAGCGCCGCCTCGACGAGGTCCCCACGCAGCGCTCCCACGCCTGAGCCGCGCGCGCCTCAGTCGCCCTGGGTCGCCGTCGCGATCGCCCGCCGCACCGCGTCGAGCGTCGCCGCCACCTCGTCGGGACCCGTGGCCCAGTTGCTCACGGAGAACCGCACCACGTCCCGCCCGCGCCACCGTGACGGGTAGGCGAACGCGACCCCCTCGTCGCGCAGTGCCGCCGAGACCGCGCCCGTCGTCGCATCGTCCACGAACGCGACGCACACCTGCGTGTAGACGACGTCGTTGACGACCTCGGCGCCGGGCACGTCCGCGAGCCCCCGCGCGAGCGCCGCCGCCCCGTCGGCCAGCCGGTCGACGAGCGCCGCGACGCCGTCCCGCCCCAGCCACGCGAGCACCGCCCACACCGGCACCCCGCGCGACCGTCGCGACATCTCCGGGACCATCTCGTGCGGGTCGGTCGACCCCTCCGCGGCCACCAGGTACGCGGCGCGCAGCCCGAGCGCGGTGTGCGCGTCCTGCGGTGACGCGACGATCGCGACGCCGCAGTCGTAGGGGACGTTGAGCGTCTTGTGCGCGTCCGTCGCCCACGAGTCGGCCGTCGCGTGCCCGTCCATGAGGTGCCGCAGACGCGGCGACGCGGCCGCCCACAGCCCGAACGCCCCGTCCACGTGGACCCACGCACCGGTCTCGTGCGCGACCGCGGAGGCGGCGCCGACGTCGTCGAACGCCCCCGAGTGCACGTTGCCCGCCTGCAGGCACACGATCGTCGGCCCGTCCTGCGCCGCGAGCGCGTCCGCGAGCGCGTCGACGACGATCCGCCCCTGGTCGTCGGAGGGGACGATCGTCGCGGTCCCCAGCCCGAGGTACCGCAGCGCCAGGTCCACCGACCCGTGCCGCTCGGCCCCGGCGAGCACCCGCACCCGCGGCGCCCCCGTGAGCCCGTGCGCGTTGACGTCCCAGCCGGCCTTCGCCAGCACGTGCTCGCGTCCCGCGGCGAGCCCCACGAAGTTGGCCGTCGTCGCGCCCGTCGTGAACCCGACGCCCGCGTGCGCCGGCAGCCCCAGCAGGTCCAGCAGCCACTCGGCGGCGAGGTCCTCGACGGCCGTCGTGCTCGGGCTCGCGAACCGCATCCCGCCGTTCTGGTCCCACGCCCCCGTCAGCCAGTCCGCCGCGAGCGCCACCGGGTAGGTGCCGCCGATGACCCACCCGTAGAACCGGGGCGACTGGCTGGCCAGCAGCCCGGGCTCGACGGCGTCCGCGAGCCGCTCGACCACCTCGCGGGCGTCCTGCGTGGTCTGCGGCAGCTCCCGCCCGAGCGCGTCCTTGACACTGTCGCCGTCGACCCCCGGCGGGATGGGCCGCTCGGGCATCTGGTCGAGCCAGCCGAGCCCGCGGTGCAGCGCCGCTCCCAGCGGGTCGCGGTAGTCGTCGCGCGGTGTCATCGGGCGCCGTCGCCCGTGCCGGGGTGCATCTCTCGGAGTGTTCTCGCGTCCTGGACGCGCGTCAACGGAGCACCCGTCGGTGCGCGCCGGCTCAGCTCGTCGCCGGCTCGGCTCGTTGCCGGCTCGGCTCGTCGGCGGCTCAGCTCGCCGCGGCGAGCTGCGGCCACGCGGCCGTTGCGCGGTCGACGTCCTCGCGCGGCGGGACCATCGCCCGGCACGTGGCCACCGCGTCGACGAGCATCGCGACGAGGTCCGCGTCGCACGCCGGCCCCATGGCCACGGCGGCGATCGACACGTCGACCACGCCCCGCGGCAGGTCACGGGTCCGCCGCGGACGGCCCATCGCCTTGGTGAACCGCTCGGCCCACGCGGCGTCGAGCGGGATGCGCGCGAGCGCGTCGACCGTGGTCCGGCGACGCTTCCCTGCGGGACGCCCGTCGGACGCCTCCAGCAGGCGGTCGATCGTGATGAGCGCGACCGCGAGCACCTTGGCGTCCTCCGCCCGGGCCACGGGCAGGGCGTGCCGGGCCGCGACGTCCGCGATCTCGAGCGACCACGCCGGGTCCTCGCTCGTGGTCCCGACGAGGTCCGGCACGAGGCGGGTGAGGCCCGCTCGACCGCCGTCGTCGACCAGGTCGTTCACCGACCGGGCGAGGTGGGCGAGCAACGGGTGGGTGCAGGTGGGGTGGTCGCTCCAGCGCTCGCCCGCGAGCACGCTCGTCCACTCCATGAGGCAGCCGCCCTGCTCGGGGCGGCGATGCCTGCCGGGCCGCAGCTCGGGCAGGGCGTCGGGAATGCGGGGGGCGGGACGGGTGCGCATGGTGACCTCCGACCGGTGATCCGGTCAGTGTCCGTCCGTCGCGCGCGGAGGGCAACGGGTACCGCCGCGTCCGGGTGCTGCGCCCACCGGCCCGGGACTGCCCGATCGGGCGGGACCCTAACCGTTTCCGCAGGTCGCGCCCTGGTCCCGGCGGTCTCGGCAGCCCCTACGTTGGGCGGAGCCGGGGCGGCACGGTGCGCCCCGAAGGTCGGCTCGTCCGCATCCACCTCCGGCAGAGGAGACCCCGATGTCCGAACGGTCAGAGCGTCCCCGCCGCCGTCGGGCGCTCGCCCTGCTGGCGGTCCTCGTCTCCGTCGCCTCGGTGCTGGCCGGTGCCGCAGCCGTCGCCCTCCCCAGCCCCGCCTGGGCGGCGTACTCGTGGCTCCAGGTGAGCGCCAACAACGAGCACACGTGCGCGATCCGCAGCAACCACGCCCTGTACTGCTGGGGCCATGGCTTCTCGGGCGAGCTGGGCGTGGGCGCGAGCTCCTACGAGCCGACCCCCCGGCAGGTGGGCAGCCAGGCGAACTGGGCCTCGGTGAGCACGGGCGCGTACTACACGTGCGCCCTCAAGACCGACGGCACCCGCTACTGCTGGGGTCAGAACGTCAGCGGCCAGCTCGGCATCGGGGACAACTCGGAGCGCCGGTCGCCGATCCGGTGGGTCGGGGAAGGCGGCTGGCTCCAGGTCGCCACGAGCGCCGACCACAGCTGCGGGGTGAAGGACGACAACCGCCTGTACTGCTGGGGCTCCAACGACTACGGCCAGCTGGGCGTCACCGACACCACCGACCGGAACCTGCCCACGCAGGTCGGCGTGCAGGCGAACTGGGCGTCGGTGACCGTCGGCTACTACCACTCGTGCGGCCTCAAGACGGACGGCACCCGCTACTGCTGGGGCCGCAACAACCACGGACAGCTCGGCCTGAACGGCGCCTCCGACCGCTCCTCGCCCATCCGGGTCGTCGGCGAGGCGCCGTGGTCGTCCATCTCCGCGGGCTCGGACGTCACCTGCGCCGTCCGGACCGACAACCACCTCTTCTGCTGGGGCGACAACCAGACCGGCGGCCTCGGCACGGGCGACCACACCGTCCGCACCCTCCCGACGGCCGTCGGGACGAACCTGCTGTGGGGATCGGTCAGCGTCGGCGACGACGTCCACGGCCCCACCTGCGCGCTGACCACGACGGGCTCCCGGTACTGCTGGGGCTACGGCCTCAGCGGCGGCATCGGGAACGGGCAGCAGGTCAACACCACCACCCCGACGCGGCTCGCCGGCGAAGGGCCCTGGAACCAGGTGGCCGCCGGGGCCGCCTACGCCTGCGGGATCGACACGGGCGGCTGGCTGTACTGCTGGGGCTACAACTCGGCCTCCCAGCTCGCCCAGCCCGACGGGAACGTCCGCCTCTACCCGACCCTGGTGTCCTGACGACGGTCAGGGAGCTCGTCGGACCCGATCGCCTGGCGCACCGACGAGACCTCGGCGAGCATCCGTCGACTGCCGTCGACGGCCTGGAGGTCTGAGCGGTCGCGCTCGTGCTCGTCGACCGGGTCGACGGGCACGCGCCGCTCCGCGGCACGTGGCGGCGAGGCGGGTGCCCGGCCTCGAGCACGAGAAAGGCCCTGGTGGGATGGTCCTCACCAGGGCCTCGCGCGATGGAGCGGGTGACGGGAATCGAACCCGCGCTATCAGCTTGGGAAGCTGATGTTCTGCCATTGAACTACACCCGCATGCCGATCCCAGAGGCACGAGGTGCCCTGGTCGGCCCGGACAGCATACCCGGCACGTCGCACCCGGCGAAGCCGGTACCGAAATCGCCGTCACCGCCTCGCGACGATGTGGAAGCCTCGTCCCCATGCCTGCCGCGCTCCGCCCGTTCCACCCGTCCGACCTCGGTGCGATCTACCGGATCTGCCTGCTCACCGGCGCCGCCGGGGGCGACGCGACCGCGCTGTACCGGAACCCCGACCTGCTCCCGCACCTCTACGCGGGCGCCTACCCGGTGGCGGACCCGGGCCTCACGTTCGTCGTCGTCGACGAGCTCGGCGTGGTCGGCTACATCGTCGCGACCGCCGACACGTTCGGCTTCGAGCACTGGCTCGACGAGCACTGGTGGCCCACGCTGCGGACCCAGTACCCGCGCGTCGACGACCCGGGCGACGGCACCGAGGACCACGTGCTCATCGAGCGCATCCACGACTGGAAGCCCGCCGACGACACCCTCTACGACACCCACCCGGCGCACATGCACATCGACCTCCTGCCCCGCGCGCAGGGCCAGGGCTGGGGGCGCCGGCTCATCGAGACCCTGTCGGTGGCCCTGCGGGAGCGCGGGGTGACCGGCCTGCACCTGGGCGTGGACTCGCGCAACACCGGCGCTGTCGCCTTCTACGAGAGGGTCGGCTTCCGCCGCGCCCGCACCCACGACTGGGGCGCGACCCTCACGCTCGACCTCTGACGCGCCGACCTGCCGGCCACCTCTGAGCAGCCGGCGCCTGCCTCCCCGTCGCTGCGGCCCCACCTCGCGGAGCCGAGATCGTGACTTCGGGTCGAGATCGTCAGTTCAAAGTGACGATCTCACCCCGAAGTGACGATCTCGCGCGATCGGATGCGCGCAGCTGGGCGGGCCGGGGGGCGAGTGGTCGAGTTCGCTCCGATCTCGGCACGGGTTGCCGATCTCGACAGGAGCTGCCGAGGTCGACACGGGTTGCCGATCTCGGCACCGGCTGCCGATCTCGACAGGAGCTGTTCGAGATCGGCAGTCCCCGTCGAGATCGGCAGTCCCAGTCGAATCGGCACCTGGAGCTGCCGAGTTCGACTGGAGCTGCCGAGGTCGGCACCTGGAGCTGCCGAGTTCGACCGGTGCTGCCGAGGTCGGCACGGGTTGCCGATCTCGGCACCGGCTGACGAACTCGACAGGAGCTGCGAGCTCGACTGGAGCTGTTCGAGATCGGCAGTCCCCGTCGAGATCGGCACCTGGCGCTGCCGATCTCGACTGGAGCTGCCGATCTCGGCGCGGGCTGCCGAGGTCGGCGCGGGGTGCCGAGCGACCGGGGGTGCCGAGCGTGGTGACCGTCAGGTGCGGGCGGTCATCGTGAACGCGCCCGAGCGCTCCTCGCCCGGCTCGAGGACGAAGACGCCCGTCCCGGGCACGCCGCGGGCGTGCAGCGCGAAGCCGCCGTTCACGTTGGTCACCGGCTCCAGCGCGAAGTACGACCGGCGGCGGGGTGCGTAGACGACGAGGTGCGAGTAGATCGGGTCGGCGTGCACGTCGACGTCCACGCCGGCGTCCTCGTACGCGACGCGGATCGGCGCGCCCGGGTCCCAGCCGGTCAGCACGTCGTCGACGAACCGGGCGCCGAGCGGGCGGCCGTCACGGAAGTCGGCACGGGCCGGGATGTCGCCCGCGGGGCCGTGGGCCATGGCGTCGACGAGCGTGTAGCCCTGCCGCAGCGGCACCTCGAGGAGGGGGTTGCCGAGCGTGGACGGCGTCGGCGAGCCCACCGGGGTGAGCGAGCGCTGCAGGTACGGGTGGTGGCCGAACCCGGCGGGGAACGGCTCGCAGTCGATGTTGCGCAGCGACGTGCCGACCGTGAGGCGGTTGCCGGTCAGCGCGTAGGTGATCCGGGCGCGGAACTTCCACGGGAAGTTGATGCCCACCAGCTCCGCCGTGTCGAGCTCGAGGACCAGGCGGTCGTCGAGCCGCTCGACGACGTCCCAGGCGTGGTTCCGGGACGCGCCGTGGATCGCGGTGCCGTCGGCGCCGTTGCGCTGGAGCTGCCAGGTGCGGCCCGCGAACGCGAGCAGGCCGTCGCGGATGCGGTTGGACCACGGCACCATCGGGAAGCTCGAGCACTTCTCGGCCTCGCCGAGCGACGTCCGTCGGGTGGGCCGCAGCAGGTCGCGCCACACGCCGTCGGGCGTGCGGATGCGACCTGCTGCGAGCGCCGCGCCGGTGCCGGGCACCACGTCGAGCTCCCACGACGAGCTGCGCAGGGTCACCACTCGCTCCGTCGTCCCGCGCGCGGCGAGGGACGGAAGCGCTTCGACATCCTGGAGTGCAGTCATGGTGCGTGACCTCGTCGGACCCCCGAGGGGGTCAGACGGTGACCTCGACGCGCACGGTCGAGCCGGCCGGCGCGTAGGGGACGTGGTTGCCCTGGACCGGGGTCCCGTCGACCGTCAGCGACCCTCGGGCGCCGCGGGCACCCGAGTTGGTCACGTGGATCTCGTACGTCGCCCCACGGGCCACGCGCGTGACGGTGAACGACGGCACGTCGGGGCCGATCTGCGGGTCGACGACGAGGCCGTCGTAGTCCGGCCGGACGCCGAGCAGGTACTGGGACACCGCGACGAAGTTCCACGCCGCCGTGCCGGTCAGCCACGAGTTCTTGGCCTCGCCGGCGCGCGACGCCTCCTTGCCCGCGATCATCTGGGCGTACACGTACGGCTCGAGCTTGTGCGTGTCCGAGATCTCCTCGCGGTACGCCGGGGTGATCCGCTTGTAGTAGTCGAACGCGCGGTCACCTCGGCCCACGACGGTCTCGCCGATGATGACCCACGGGTTGTTGTGGCAGAAGATGCCGCCGTTCTCCTTGTACCCGGGCGGGTACGTGGAGACCTCGCCGAGCTCGATCTGGTACGTCGTGTACGCCGGGTACTGGAGCACCAGGCCGTGCGGCGTGCCGAGCATCTCGCCGACCGAGTCGAGCGCCTTGATGGCCGGCGCCTCGACGTCGTCGGGCCCGCTGCCCACGCCGATGCCGGCCATGGTCGCGAAGCCCTGCGGCTCGATCCAGATCTTGCCCTCGGGCTTGGCGTCGGTGCCGACGGGGTTGCCGTAGTAGTCGTACGCGCGCAGGAACCACTGGCCGTCCCAGCCGTGCTCGAGGACGGCCTCGCGGACCTCCTCGACGAACTTGCGGGCCTGCCCGGCGACGTCGTCCAGGCCGCGCCGCGCCGCGAGCTCGGCGTACTCGGCGCCGTAGAGGACGAACTGCGCGGCGATGAACACGGACTCCGCGGCGCCGCCCGACTGGTTCTCGGTGGTCTGGAAGGACTCGCCGGGGGTCGTCGAGAAGCAGTTGAGGTTGAGGCAGTCGTTCCAGTCGGCGCGGCCGATGAGCGGCAGGCCGTGCGGGCCGCGGTTGTCGACCGTGAACTGGAACGAGCGCGTCAGGTGCTCGAACAGGGACACCTCGGAGCCGGGCTCGTTGTCGAACGGCACCTGCTCGTCGAGGATCGAGAAGTCGCCGGTCTCCTTGACGTACGCGGCCACGCCGGCGATGAGCCACAGCGGGTCGTCGTTGAAGCCGGAGCCGATGTCGTTGTTCCCGCGCTTCGTGAGCGGCTGGTACTGGTGGTACGCCGAGCCGTCCGCGAACTGGGTGGACGCGATGTCGATGATCCGCTCGCGCGCCCGCTCGGGGATGAGGTGCACGAAGCCGAGCAGGTCCTGGTTGGAGTCGCGGAAGCCCATGCCGCGGCCGATGCCGGTCTCGAAGAACGACGCCGACCGGGACATGTTGAACGTGACCATGCACTGGTACTGGTTCCAGATGTTGACCATCCGGTCGAGCTTCTCGTCGTCCGACGTGACCGAGTACGTCGAGAGCAGGTTCGTCCAGTAGGCGCGGAGCGCCTCGAACGCGGCGTCCGTCTGCTCCGTCGTCGCGAAGCGGCTCAGCAGCGCGTGCGCGGGAGCCTTGTTGATCACCTGGTGGGCGTCGTCGGCCCACTTCTCGTCGTCCGGGTTCTCGATGTAGCCGAGGACGTAGGTCAGGGTCCGCGACTCACCGGGCTCCAGCGTGACGTCCACCGAGTGCGAGCCGATCGGGTACCAGCCCGAGGCCACCGAGTTCGACGAGACCCCGGCGCGCGGCACGGCCGCCTCGCCGAGCCCGTTGTACGCCCCGACGAACGTGTCGCGGTCCGTGTCGAAGCCGTCGGCCTGCGTGTTCACGCCGTACACGGCGTAGTGGTCCCGGCGCTCGCGGTACTCGGTCTTGTGGTAGATCGCCGAGCCGTTCGGGGAGTCCTGCTCGACCTCGACCTCGCCGATCGACAGGTTGCGCTGGTAGTTCGTCTGGTCGTCCTGCGCGTTCCACAGGCAGAACTCGGCGAACGAGAACAGCGTGACCGTCTTGGCGGCGTCGGAGGTGTTGGTCAGCGTGACCTTCTGCACCTCGGCGTTCTCGCCGAGCGGCACGAAGTAGAGCGTCTCGACGGACAGGCCGCCGCGCTCGCCCGTGATGCGCGAGTAGCCGAGGCCGTGCCGGGCCTCGAAGTGGTCGAGGTCGGCCTTGACCGGCAGCCACGACGGGGTCCACACGTCGCCGCCGTCGTGCACGTAGAAGTAGCGGCCGCCCGCGTCGGCGGGGATGTTGTTGTAGCGGTACCGCGTCAGGCGGCGCATCTTGGCGTCGCGGTAGAACGAGTAGCCGCCGGCCTGGTGCGAGATGAGGGAGAAGAACTGCTCGTTGCCCAGGTAGTTGATCCACGGGTAGGGCGTGTGGGGCGTCGTGATGACGTACTCGCGTGCGTCGTCGTCGAAGTGGCCGAACCGCATGGACTTGCCTCTCGAGTGCTCGGAGCGTCAGCGCCGGGCTCCGCGTACGCGCGCGCCGGCACCGCTGCCGGCCACGCGCCTGGGGCCGACGCGACTTCTGGTCGTGCGAGAGCGCTCCCACGCGATCTCACGGAGGAAGCATAGCCGCCACCTCGCCCGGACGGAACGCCCGTGGGCCTCGCACGGAAGTCGCCGGCACCCCCTCCCAAGGTCGGTCGACCCCGCGGGACGAGGTTCCTACGCTCGGAGCCATGACGACCCCCAGCACCGACTGCCCGCCGGGCCTCGCCCCCCGGGTGTCGCTCGCGAGCGTCGCCCCGGCGCTCGTCGGGCTCGCGCTCCTCACCGGCCTCGCCACGTGGACGGCCGCGACGCAGGGCGCGTCGGTCGTGCCGGTCGCGGTCGACGTCCTTGTCGGGGTGCTCGCGCTCGGCGCCCTCCTCCTGGTGCGCGACCGGCCGCTGACGGCCGGCCTGCTGCTCGGCGCCCTGGCGGCGGTGAGCCCGGCCGCCACCCCGGCCGCGACCGCCGGCACGCTCGCGGCGGGGCGGCTGCACCCCGTGCGGACGGCCTGGCCGGTGGCCGCCGCGAGCATCGTCGGGCACGCCCTGCAAGGGCTGTGGCGGCCGCCGGGGATGCCTTACGGGTGGTGGCTGACCTGCGACGTCGCCGTGCACGCCGCGCTGCTCGGCTGGGGCGCGTACGCCCGGACCCGCGCCGAGCTCGTCGCCGCGTGGCGGGAGCGGGCCGTCCGGGCGGAGCGGGACCAGTCCCGACGGGTCGAGGAGGCGCGGCTCGCGGAGCGCACCCGGATCGCCCGCGAGATGCACGACACCCTCGCGCACCGGCTCTCGCTGCTCGCGACGACCGCGGGTGCGCTCGAGTACCGGCCCGACCTGACGCCCGAGCAGGTCGCGCAGGCCGCCGGCGTCGTGCGGGCTAGCGCGGGGGAGGCGCTCGTGGAGCTGCGCGAGGTCATCGGGGTGCTCCGGTCCGGGCCCGACGAGCTGCGGCCCGTGCCCGGGGTGGGTGACCTCGCCGGGCTCGTCGAGCAGTCCCGGCAGGCCGGCACCGACGTCTCGCTCAGCACGCCGGACGACCTCGACGTGCCGCCTGCCGTGGGGCTCGCGGTGTACCGGGCGTGCCAGGAGGGCCTGACGAACGCCCGGCGGCACGCGCCCGGCAGCCGGGTGCGGATCGACGTGACGCGCTCGGCCGACGGCGTCGCGGTGCGGGTCGCCGACCGCGGTGGCGTGGCCGGCCGCGCCGGCGACGGGTCCGGGACCGGGCTCGTCGGGCTCGCCGAGCGCGTCGAGCTGCTCGGCGGGTACCTCGACGCCGGGCCGGAGGGCGACGGGTTCGTGCTGACCGCGTCGGTCCCGGTGCCGCGATGACGGGCGCGACGACGGGCGCGACGACGGGCGCGACACCCGGCCGGGCCGTGCGCGTCGTCGTGGTCGACGACGACCCCCTGGTCCGGTCCGGCCTCGCGCTGATGCTCGACGGCGCGGACGGCATCGCCGTCGTGGGGCAGGCGGCCGACGGCGGCGAGGTGCCCGCGGTGCTCGACGCGCACACGGCGGACGTGGTGCTCATGGACCTGCGGATGCCGGGCGTCGACGGCATCACGGCCACCCGGACGGTCCGTGCCCGGCCGCAGCCGCCCGCCGTCGTCGTCCTGACCACGTTCGACACCGGCGACGAGATCGACGGCGCGATGGCCGCCGGCGCGAGCGGGTACCTGCTCAAGGACACCCCGCCGGTGCGGATCGTCGAGGCCGTGCACGCCGCCGCCGCCGGGGAGCCGGTCCTGTCGCCGCGCGTCGCCCGGCGGCTCATGGACACCACGGCGCGGACCGGCGGGGCGCGCGAGGACGCTCGCGCGGTCCTCGGGAGGCTCACCGCCCGCGAGCGGGACGTCGTGCTGGCGATCGGCCGGGGCTCGTCGAACGCGGAGGTCGGCCGGGACCTGTTCCTGACGGTCCCGACCGTGAAGTCGCACGTGTCGAGCATCCTGCTCAAGCTCGGGCTCGAGAACCGGACGCAGATCGCGCTGCTGGTCCGGGACGCCGACCTGCTCTGAGCATCTCGTGCCGCCGGTCTCGCCCGTCGTGCCGGGGGCAGACCTGCACAGAACGACCGACTACCTTTACCCCGTGCTGCTCTCCGACCGTGACATCAGGGCCGAGCTCGACTCGGGCCGTGTGGCCCTCGAGCCCTACGACCCGGCGATGATCCAGCCGTCCAGCATCGACGTGCGGCTCGACCGGTTCTTCCGGCTGTTCGACAACCACAAGTACCCGGTGATCGACCCGTCGATCGACCAGCCCGAGCTCACGCGGCTCGTCGAGGTCGAGTCGGGCGAGGCGTTCGTGCTGCACCCCGGCGAGTTCGTGCTCGGCTCCACCTACGAGCAGGTCACGCTCCCCGACGACGTCGCGGCACGGCTCGAGGGCAAGTCGTCGCTCGGGCGGCTGGGACTGCTGACGCACTCGACGGCCGGGTTCATCGACCCGGGGTTCTCCGGGCACGTCACGCTCGAGCTGTCCAACGTGGCGACCCTGCCGATCCTGCTCTGGCCGGGCATGAAGATCGGCCAGATGTGCTTCTTCCGCCTCTCGTCGGCCGCGGAGCAGCCGTACGGGGCGGCCGGGTACGGCTCGCGGTACCAGGGGCAGCGCGGCCCGACCGCCTCACGGTCCTGGCAGAACTTCCACCGCACCGAGGTCTGACGCGTGCCGACCCCGCGCCTGGTCGCCGCCGACCCGCAGCTGCGCCACCGCCACCTGCTCGCGCTGCCCGAGGGCATCGACTCCGACGAGGTCGAGACGCTGGCGCTCAGCCGGTTCGGCACCGCCCGCTGGGAGGAGCCCGGCGAGGAGGCGCCGCAGTCGCGCGGGATCGTGCGGCCCATGACGGCGGCGCTCGGCATCCGGAGCGTCGCGGCGACGACGGCCCCGGCACCGGCCCTGCGGCTCGCGCGCCTCTCCAAGCTGCGCGGCCCGTACCGGGTCGAGGCCGAGGACTGCGTGAGCCTGGGCCTGCCGCCGTCGACGGCTGTCGTCTACGACCTCGACTGCCCCCGTGACCGCGGGCGGCCCCCGTACCCGGGCGGGGACCGCGACGGCCTCAAGCGCGCCTTCCCCGACGGGATGCCCGTCCGCGAGGAGGAGCGCGTGGTGCAGTGGCTCGTCGCCGCCGCCCGCCGCCTCGGCGGTGCCGTGCGGATCGGTGGGTCCGGAGCGATCCTCACGCCGGACATCGACGCCGCCATCGACCTCACGCTCCTCGCCGACCGGTGGCTCGAGCCCGACGAGGCCCTCGCCGTCGTGCAGTCCGTGGTGTCACGCGCGCGGCTCTCGGAGTCCACGTCGTCGTGGTCCGGGCCGATGCCCGGCGCCGGGCGGGCGTCCGAGGGCGTGCCGTCGTACCTGCCGGAGGCAGGCGGGCGGGGGCTGCGTGCGTCGCTCGAGCGGCACGGCGTGACCGACGAGGCGGAGCGGGCGCGCCTGCACGCCGAGGCGGCGGCGTTCGACGAGCTCATGATCGCGGAACCCCCGCGGGCCGAGGCGTACGGCGTGATCGTCGACCTCGCGGTGGACGGGATGATCAGCGTCGAGGCGAGCTTTCAGGCCGACGTGCCGCCACTGATGAGGACCCTGCCCTGGACCGCGAACGGCGTCGTCGCCTACCGCGTGCACTGGGAGCCGCTCCTCGTCGAGGAGCTCGAGGCGGAGAAGCCGTCGTTCGAGCACCGCGTCGCCCGGGGCCGTGCCTCGCCTCAGGTGCAGGCCGTCGCCCGGGCGCTGCACCGGGCGCTCGGGGGCGAGATCGCCGACGAGGCCGACTTCCTGGTGGACCCGGCGGACCTGTAGCCGGTTCGCCCCCGTCGCGGTGGTCGTGGCGACGGGACGCTCAGGCTCGATCGGGTGACGCGGCACGTCGCGACGGGATCGGGCAGGTACGGTCGTACCCGCTGCCCGGACATTCCGGGCAGGAGGAGGGGGACAGGTGCGCCCGTCGGTCGTGGTGACGGTTCTGGTCGTGGGGGTCCTCGGGCTCGCCGGATGCACGGGCGGTGGCGACCCGAAGCCGTCCGGGAGCGGGTCGGCGGCGGCCGCCGGCGGGTCGGGCGGGGCGGTGCAGCAGGCCGGGACGGTCGTCGAGGGCACGTTCCCGGTGCCGGGCGACACGGACCACACGGTGCGGGTCGAGGTGGAGCCGCTCGTCGTGCAGGACAAGACCATGGAGCTGCGCGTCTGGTTCACGCCCGACGAGGAGCTCGCGGACGGCGGCTCCGTGAACATCTACGGGATGACGGGTGAGGGCGACCTGCTCCCCGCGCTCAACGACCTGGAGCACCTGACGCAGTACTTCGTGCTGAGCGAGACCGGCCAGCAGTGGGAGACGGACGTCGTGCGCGCCGAGGCCGCCGGCGGTGAGCCCGTGCTCTACCAGGCGTGGTTCGCCGCCCCCACCGAGCGGGTGGAGTCGCTCGACCTGTCGCTGGTCGCGTCGTGGGCGCCGTTCGAGGACGTCCCCGTGACGTACGAGGACTGAGGCGTGCGACCGATCACCCGGCGAGCTCCGCTCGCGGCCGTGCTCGCCGTCGTCGCCGGCCTGCTCGTGTCCGCCGCGTCCCCGGCGACGGACGACGCCACGCCCCTGACGCTGGACGACTTCCCGGCCGTCTCCGACGAGGTCCTGACGAACGGCCTGCTCACGGTCCGTGACTACAGCGACTCGCCGGCGTTCTTCACGGTGCGGCCCTACGAGCCCGGCCCGGCGACCAAGCAGGTCGGGCAGGTCGAGCAGGAGCAGGACCAGACGTCGGTCACGCTGGCGTCGGACATCCTGTTCACCGTCGACGGCAGCGACCTGTCCGAGGAGGCGCGCGCCGCGATCGGCGCGCTCGTGGCCCAGGTTCCCGCCGGCGCCACCGTCACGGTCGACGGCCACACCGACTCCGTGCTCGACGACGCCCACAACCAGGACCTGTCCGAGCGGCGCGCCCAGTCGGTGGCCGCCGCGGTCGCCGCTGCCCGCCCGGACGTCGTGCTCGACGTGCACGGCTACGGCGAGTCGCGCCTGAAGGTCTCCGAGGACGGCGAGGACATCGCCGAGGACCGCGCCCAGAACCGGCGTGTCGAGCTCCACTACGCCGGCGCGCCCCCGCAGGCGACGACCGCGACCGCGCCTCCCACGGTCGGTGCTGCGGCGCCCGGGCCCTACGGGGAGACCGGGCTCGTCGTCCCCGTGCCGACGTCCGGCGCGAAGCTCCTGGCCGAGCAGACCGTCGACGCCCCGGGGCGGCCGGGCGAGAAGCTGCGCGTCGGGGTCGAGGGTCTGGACGTGCGCGGCGCGTCGATGCGGCTGCGCGTCGTCGTCGAGCGGCTCGGCGGGTCCAGCGAGCCGGCAACGCTCTACGAGCTGATGGGCGACGACGTGCTGAGCCCGAGCGTCGCCGACCGCACGGGCCTGGTCGAGTACCGCACGCTGTCGAACACCGGCCAGCGGTGGTCGACGGACAACCTCCGTCTGTCCCTCGTCCCGGGGGTGCCAGTGAGGTTCGAGGCGACCCTGCCGGCGCCGCTGTACACGACACCGGCGCTCGCCGTCAGCGTCGACTCCCGCTGGCCGACGTTCGAGGACGTGCCCGTCGACCTCGGGTCCTAGGCCGTCCGGGGGTTCGGGCGGACGACGCACCACTCGTTGCCCTCGGGGTCCTGCAGGACCTGGAACGTCCCCGGCCCGTGGGCGTGCACCGGGCCGAGGCGGGTCGCGCCGAGGGCCTCGGCCTGGCGGGTGGCGCCCTCGATGTCGTCGACGAGCACGTCGAGGTGCAGGCGGTTCTTCACGACCTTGCCCTCCGGTACACGCTGGAACGACAGCTGCGTCCAGCCCGGCGGGTACACGTAGTGCCAGTCGTCGTCGCGGGCCTGCGGCTCGCCGCCGAGCACACCCGCCCAGAACCGGGCGAGCAGGCCCGGGTCGGCACAGTCGATGACGACCTCGTCGATGGTTCCGATCATGGCGGCAGCGTAGGCGCTGGTCAGGCCGCTGCGGGTTCGTCGTGCTCACGGAACTGCGTGCGGTACAGCTCGGCGTACAGGCCCTCGCGGGCGAGCAGCTCGGCGTGCGTGCCGTGCTCGACGACCTGGCCGTGCGCGACGACGACGATCGCGTCGGCCTGCCGCACGGTCGAGAGGCGGTGCGCGATGACGAGCGACGTGCGGCCGTGCAGCGCCTCGTCGAGCGCGGCCTGCACAGCCGACTCGGACTCGGAGTCGAGGTGCGCGGTGGCCTCGTCGAGCACCACGACGTCCGGGGCCTTGAGCAGCAGCCGTGCGATGGCCAGGCGCTGGCGCTCGCCGCCCGACAGGCGGTAGCCGCGGTCGCCGACCACGGTGTCGAGCCCGTCGGGCAGGGACTCGACGAGGTCCCACACGTGTGCCTGGCGCAGCGCGTGCACGAGCTCGGCGTCCGTGGCGTCGGGCCGGGCGAACCGCAGGTTGCCGGCGATCGTGTCGTGGAACAGGTGGGCCTCCTGGCTGACCACGCCCACGGTCGCGCGCAGCGACTCGGACGTGACGTCACGCAGGTCCCGGCCGGCGATGCGGACGGTGCCACCGGTCGGGTCGTACATGCGGCTGACGAGCTGGGAGATCGTCGTCTTGCCGGCGCCCGACGGGCCGACGAGCGCGACCATGTACCCCGCGGGCACGGTGAACGAGACGTCGGTGAGGGTGTCGTGCGTGACGTCGTGGCGCAGCGCGGCGACCGACTCGAGCGAGGCCAGCGAGACGTCGTCGGCGCCGGGGTAGCGGAACCTGACGGCGTCGAGCTCGACGGACGCGCCCCCGGTCCGGACGTCGTCGCGCAGGTCGCGCGCGTCGGGGCGCTCGGCGACCGTCGGCTCCAGGTCGAGCACCTCGAGCACCCGCTCGAAGCTGACCAGCGCGGTCATCACGTCGACCTGCACGTTGGACAGGCTGGTCAGCGGCCCGTACAGGCGGCCCAGGTACGCGGCCATCGCGACGACCACCCCGACCGTGAGCTCGCCGCGGATGGCCATGACCCCGCCGAGGCCGTAGATGATCGCGATCGCGACCGACGCGAGCGTGGTCAGGCCGACGCGGAACCACGTCGAGAGCAGGGCGCGCTGCACGCCGATGTCGCGGACGCGACCGGCCTGGGCCGCGTACGCCGCGGACTCGCGGGCGGGGTCGCCGAACACCTTGACCAGGTGCGCGCCGGCCACGTTGAACCGTTCGTTCATGGTCTGCGCGGCGTCGGCGTTGAGGTCGTAGCTCTCCCGCGTGATCGCGGCCATCCGCTTCCCGAACCAGCGTGCCGGCAGCACGAACGCGGGCAGCAGCACGAGCGACATCGCGGTCAGCTGCCAGGACATCGAGAACATCGCGGCGAGCACGAACACGACGGTGAGCCCGTTGCTGACGGTGTTCTGCAGCGTCGACGTGAACGCCTGCTGGGCGCCGAGCACGTCGCCGTTGAGCCGCTGCACGAGAGCGCCCGTGCGGGAGCGGCTGAAGAACGCGAGGGGCATGCGTTGCACGTGGTCGAACACGGCGGTGCGCAGGTCGAGGATCAGGCCCTCGCCGACCTGCGACGACACCCACCGGTCGGCGACGGACAGGCCCGCGCTGAGCAGGGCGATCGCGACGACCGTCGCGGCGATCCCGACGACGAGGCGGGTGTCCGAGTTCGCGATGCCGTCGTCGATGAGGGTGCGGAACAGCATCGGGGTGACGGCGCCGGCAGCGGCCTCGAGCGCGATGAGCACCAGGAACACGGCCAGACGACCGCGGTACGGGCGGGCGAACGCGAGGATGCGGCGCAGCGTGTCGCGGGTCAGCCTGTGCTCGCTGACGGAGCGGTCCTTGAAGAACCCGCGCATCGTGGTGGCGCCGCCGCGACCGGGGGTGGGGTGGCTCATGCTCATGGTGGCCTCCGTCCGTGCAGGACCGCGGGGGCATCTGGGGGGCACGGTCCGGGCCGATGCTGAGGTTAGTTCACTATGTGGCTTGCTCACAACTGCTACGCTCACGGCCGTGACGACCCACGACGACCCGGGCGAGTTCCTCGAGCTCCTCTACGCCGTCGTCCGTGGCCTGCACCGCGACGCCGCCCACGCCGGTGACCCGCTCGGCACCACCCCCGGACAGGTCCGGCTCCTGCGGACCCTGTCCCGCTGCGACGGTCCCCGCCGGCTCGGCGAGCTCGCCGTCGCCCTCGACGTCGCCCCCCGCTCCGTCACCTCCAAGGTCGACCAGGCCGAGCAGGACGGCTGGGTCCGCCGCGTCGACGACCCGCACGACCGGCGCGCCACCCTCGTCGAGCTCACCCCGGACGGACGCGCGGTGCTCGCCGAGATCGCGTCCCGGCGGCAGAGCGGCGCCGCCGAACGGCTCGCCCGCCTCGACGCCGACGAGCGCGCCCAGCTGCTCGACATGCTCCGGCGGATGGGCGCACCCCGACCCGGCTGACCGGCTCCGGTATGGTCCGCGCGTCGGGCCGACCCACCTCCGGACACCGTCCTAGGGTGGTCGCGCGTCGACGGGGACGGTGCGACGAACGGGGGGACCGATGAGCCAGGCACGACCAGGCGGACGGCTGCCCGCGCGCGTCTACTGGGTGCGCCGGTTCGTGGTGCTCGGCATCCCGCTGCTGGTCGTCGTCCTCGTCGTCTGGCTCGTCGCCGGCCGCGGGTCCGGCGGCGACACGCCCGCCGCCGCCACGACGCCCACCCCCACCGTCGAACCGAGCCCCAGCAAGACGCCCGGGACGCTCGAGTGCTCGGCCGACCACCTCGCGCTCTCCGCCGTCGCGGCCGCCGAGTCGTTCGCCGCCGGCGTCAGCCCCGGGTTCACCCTGACGATCACCAACACCGGGACCGAGCCCTGCCTCGTCGACGCGGGGGAGGCCCACCGCGAGATCGTCGTGACCTCCGGCGAGGACCGCGTGTGGTCCAACCAGGACTGCGTCGCCGCCGGCAGCGAGAGCCGGTTGCTGCTGCTGCCGCCCGGCGCCGACGTCGCCGACGCGCAGCAGGTCGCCTGGAACCGGATCCGGTCCGCGCCGGGGTGCCCCGCCGACCTGCCGGCGCCCGGGGCGGGGACCTACTCGCTGGCGTTCAACCTCGCCGGGGCGAGCGCGGCGCCCGTGGTGTTCGGCCTGGGCTGAGCCCGGCGGCCGGAGCGCCCGGGCCGGGTGCACGGATCAGGCGTGTCGCTCGGGTCAGACGTAGCGCTCGAGGATGCTCGACTCCGCGAGCCGCGACAGCCCCTCGCGCACGGCCCGCGCCCGCTGCTCGCCGACGCCGTCCACCGCCATGAGGTCCTCGATGCCGGCCGCGAGGAGCTTCTGCAGTCCGCCGAAGTGCAGGACGAGCCGGTCGACGATGGTGCCCGGCAGGCGCGGCACCTTCGACAGCAGCCGGTACCCGCGAGGCCCCGCCGCGGCGTCGAGGGTGTCGCCGCCGCCGGGCAGCCCCAGGACGCGAGCGATGTGGGCCATGTCGAGCAGCTCGGTCGAGTCGAGCTCGGCGAGGGCGGCGAGGACCTGGTCGACGTCGCGACGGGACGTGTCGAGGTAGTCGCGGATGACGAGCGCGCGGTCCGACCCGAGCCCGCCGACGAGCTCGTCGAGCTGCAGCGTGAGGAGGCGGCCGTCCGTGCCGAGCTCGACGACGTAGCCCTCGATCTCCTCGGAGATGCGGCGGACCATCTCGAGCCGCTGCACCACCGCGCACACGTCGCGGACGGTGACGAGGTCCTCGATCTCGAGGGCGGAGAGCGTGCCGCTGACCTCGTCGAGCCGCGACTTGTACCGCTCGAGCGTGGCCAGGGCCTGGTTGGCGCGGGACAGGATGGTCGTGGAGTCCTCGAGCACGTACCGCTGGCTGCCCACGTACAGGGCGATGATCCGCATCGACGCGGACACCGAGATCACCGGGAAGCCGGTCTGCTTCGCGACCCGCTCGGCGGTGCGGTGGCGGGTGCCGGACTCGGACGTCTCGATCGTCACGTCGGGCAGCAGCTGCACGGCGGCCCGCACGATGCGCTCGCCGTCGACCACGACCGCGCCGTCCATCTTGGCCAGCTCGCGGAGCCGGGTGGCGGAGAAGCCGACGTCGAGCACGAAGCCGCCGGAGCAGATGCTCTCGACCGTGGGGTCGAAGCCCAGCACGATGAGGGCGCCCGTGCGGCCCCGCAGGATCCGCTCCAGGCCGTCGCGAAGCTCGCCGCCGGGCGCGACGGCGGCAAGGGTGGACCTCAGAAGGTCGTCGGGGACGTGCAAGTGCGGCACGGATGCATGGTAACGAGCGGTGTCCAGCGCGTTGTCCGCGACCCGCGCGGGCACGGCTGTCAGTTTGCTGGGAACGCGGGTGATCGCGCTGGTGGGAGCGCGGGCGGCCACGGTGGTGGACGTGGCGTCGGACGGGCTCGTGGGCGCCCTGCTCGCCGCCGCGCTCACGTGCCCGCTCACATGCCCACTGCGCCGACGGCCTGCGCCAGGTCCGACGCGGTGGTCACGGTGATGCCCTCCGGGGCGGTGAACCCGTCGAGCGCCCCCGCCGGGATGATCGCGCGCGTGAAACCCAGCCGGGCGGCCTCGGCGAGCCGGCGACCGACCCCCGACACCGTCCGGATCTCCCCGGCGAGGCCGACCTCGCCGATCGCGACGAGCCCGCGGGGGAGCGGCACGTTCTCGCGCGAGCTCACGGCGGCCAGGGCCAGCGCCAGGTCGGCCGCGGGCTCCACGACGCGGGCACCGCCGACCGTCGAGACGTACACGTCCTGGTCGGCGAGCCGCGCGCCGAGCCGGCGCTGCAGCACCGCCAGCACCATCGCGAGCCTGCTGGAGTCGATGCCGCTCGTGGTCCGGCGGGGGTTCGGCACCGCGCTGGGCGCCACGAGGGCCTGGACCTCGGTGACCAGGGGCCGACGTCCTTCCAGCGTCACGGTGAGGCACGTGCCCGGCACCGCCTGCTGCGCCTGCGACACGAACAGGCCGCTGGGGTCCGCGAGCCCGACGATGCCCCGCTCGGACAGGTCGAAGCAGCCGACCTCGTCCGTCGGGCCGTACCGGTTCTTCGTCGCGCGCAGCATCCGCAGCCGCGAGTGGCGCTCGCCCTCGAACTGGCACACCACGTCGACGAGGTGCTCGAGGGTGCGCGGGCCCGCGACGGACCCGTCCTTGGTGACGTGCCCGACGAGGACCACCGGCATGTCCCGCGACTTCGCCGCCGCGATCACCGCCGCCGTGACCTCGCGGACCTGTGCCACGCCGCCCGCGGTGCCCTCGATCGCCGCCGACGCGATGGTCTGCACCGAGTCGAGCACGAGCAGGTCCGGCTGCACCTGCTCGATGTGGCCCAGCACGGTCGCCAGGTCGGTCTCGTCGGCGAGCAGCAGCTGCGGGTCGAGGGCCTGGATGCGGCCGGCACGCAGCCGGACCTGGGCGGCGGACTCCTCACCCGTCACGTAGAGGACGCGGCGCCCGGTGCGGGCCGCGCGGGCGGCCACGTCCAGCAGGAGCGTCGACTTGCCGACGCCCGGCTCGCCGGCCAGCAGCACCACGGCGCCGGGCACGATCCCGCCGCCGAGCACCCGGTCGAGCTCGTCGACCCCCGTGGGCCGGGCGCGGGCCGTCTCCACGTCGATCTCGTCGATCGGGCGGGCCGGGGCCCTCGTCGGGGCGGTCGCGACCGTGCGCGGCGCACCACCACCAGGCCCTGCGTCCTCCGCCACCGTGCCCCACGCCTGGCACTCGCCGCACCGGCCGACCCACTTGGTCGCGGTCCAGCCGCACTCGCTGCAGCGGAACGGCGGGCGGGCCGTGCGGTCGGCACGCTTGACGGTCGTCGAGGTCACGGGCCGCACGCTAGCCGGTGGGTCCGACATGCCCGGGCTCGCCGAGTCTGGGCGGCGTGCCGAGGCCTGGGTGCGGCGCGCTGGGTAGGCTGCGGCCGTCCGGCGCTCGTCGGGCGCACGAGCCAAGGGGGAGCCCCGATGACTGACACCGGCCAGCCCGGACCCGATCCGGCGCAGCGTGGGACGCGTCCCGTGTGGGCGTCGACCGGTGCCGAGGCCGCGGCGTCGCGCCTGGCCCCGCCAGCGTCCGCGGCACCCGTCGGCGGTGCTCCTGTGGCGCAGCCCGCCGTGTCCGCGCCTGCCGTGGACGAGGCCGGCGCCCCTGCCCCGTACCTGGGCTACCGGGCCGCCCCGGCGTCGTCGACGCAGAGCCCGCTCGCGGAGCGGACCCCGCTCACGCAGCGGACCCCTCCGGCCGCCGCGCAGGCACCCGCGCCGGAGTGGACCCCGCCCGCACCGCCGGCGCCGTTCGCACCGGCCGCACCGCCCGCGCCGGCGACCCAGGCGGCCGCCGCGCAGCCCGCTGCCGCTGCCCCGGCCGCGCCCGCCGCGCCGCCCACCCTCATCGACTCCCCGGTCGCACAGCCCGCCGCGCCCACCGCGCCGGCGCAGCCCGCGCCCCCGGCCGAGCCCACGGTGCTCGTCGCGCCGGACCCGATCAGGTACGCGTCCCGTCCGGCGGGCCGGACGGTCCAGAACAGCTTCGGTGCGGCGGGCCCGTCGCCGCTCGCGTCGACGACGGGCGAGGAGGGCTCCGCGTCGGGCGGGGACGAGCCGCCGTCGGAGTCGAAGCCGCGCCCCCGCTGGCTGCTGCCGGCCGCGATCGGCGTCGCCGTGGTCGTCGTGATCGGTGTCGTCGCGGGGATCATCGCGTCCCGCAGCTCCGGCTCGGACGACGCGCCGCCCCCGGTCGCGAGCACGATCCTGCTGCCGTCGCCGACCCCGTCGGTCGACCCGGTGGCCCGCACGGCGACGACCGCGTTCGCGGCCGCGCTGCCCACGTCCGTCCTGCAGTACGCGCTCGCGACGTCGGAGCCGTACCCGGACTGGCAGGCCGCCGGGGCCATCGAGGCCTACACCGAGACGTACACCGACGGGGAGTCGGGCACCGTGAGCGTGCAGGTGGGCCAGTGGGAGTCGGCCGAGGAGGCCGGGGCGTTCGCCGCGACCCTCGTCGCCGCGCTGCCGCAGGCCACCGCCGACACGGCCACCGACGCCCCGACCGCGTCGGCCTCGGCCTCCGCTGCCGCCGATGCTCCCGACCTCCCGCAGAGCGGCGACGTGACGGCCGGCGGCCAGAAGGCCGGCACGTACACGATCGTCGACGCCGGTGACGGCACCGGGATCGCCGTGTGGACCAACGGCACGGTCGTGTTCCGCGTGGTCGCGCCGGTCGACGAGATCGTCGACGTCTACTCGGCGTTCCCGCTCTGACCCGCACCCCATGGGGTCGGTCGTCGTCACCGGGGCCGCAGGGGGTGTCGGGCGTGAGATCGCCCGGCACCTCGCGGACCTGGGCGACCACGTCGTCGTGCTCGACGTGCGGCCTCCGGACGACGACGACCCGCGCCTGTCCGTCGTCGTCGGCGACGCCGCCGACGAGGACACATGCCAGGCGGCCGCGCGGGTGGCCGAGGAGCACGGCGGGCTCACGGGCTGGGTCAACGACGCGGCGGTGTTCGACGACGTCGACCTGCACACCGATCCCGCGGCGGCGCTGCGCGCGGTGACGGCCAACCTCGCCCCCGCGCTCGTCGGGTCGGCCGTCGCGGTCCGCACGTTCCTGGGTGCGTCGACGGGTGGCGCCGTCGTCAACGTGTCGTCGCACCAGGCAGGGCGGCCTGTTCGCGGTGCGCTCCCGTACGCGACCGCGAAGGCGGCGGTCGAGGGGCTGACGCGGGCGCTGGCCGTCGACTACGGGCCGCGGGGCGTCCGGGTCAACGCGGTCGCGCTCGGGTCGATCCGGACCGCCCGCTACGACCGTCTGCTGGAGTCGGCCACGCCGGAGGTCCGGGACGACCTCGTCGCGCAGGTGCGCCGGCTGCACCCTCTGGGCCGTGTCGGCGAGGCGTCGGAGGTGGCGTCCGTCGTCGCGTTCCTGCTGTCGCCCGCCGCGTCGTTCGTCAACGGCGCGGTGGTGCCCGTCGACGGGGGGCGGGCGGTGCACGGGCTCGACCCGGAGGCGTCGTGAGCCGCCGCGTCCGGGTGACGTCGAACCGCGCTCCTGCCGGCGCGACGCTCCGTCCGTAGCATGGCGCGCGGTCCGCCGACCGGGACCGGTGCGCGAGGAGCGTGGGATGGGACGACGAGAGCCGGGTGACGCGCCGACGACGCCGGCGCTCGTGGCGGTGCTGCTCCTCGGTCTCGTCGTCGCCGTGGTCACGCTGACGGCGTGGGTCGTGAACCTTCCGCGGTGGGTCGTCGTCGCCGGCGGTGTGCTGCTCGTGGCGGGGATGGTGCTCACCGCGGTCCTGACGTTCCGCGCGGCCCGGACGGCCGGCCGGTCGGTGGGCGGCGTGCTCTGGGCGACGGTGCGGGCGCCGATCCGTTTCCTGCTCGACTTCGCGTTCTGACCGTGACGGGAACGCCGACGGCCCGACCGGGGTGAGGTCGGACCGCCGGCGCCGGGGTCGGGTCAGGTGTCGAGGGCACTCGACGACGACCCGCTGGTCAGGTCGTAGAGCGTGGTGCCGTCGACCGTCTGCGCCGTGAAGGTCGCCTGCACCCAGGCACTGATCTCGGACGACGTGCTCGATCCGCCGTCGCTGCCGCCGAACCCGCCCCCGCCGATGAACCAGTGGATCTGGCCGTCGGCGACGAGCTGCTGGAACTCCGCGAGCGTGGGCGACGGGTCGGAGCCGTTGAAGCCGCCGACCGGCATGACGGACTGCTCGGTGGCCAGCTGGTAGCTCGCGGCGTTCTGCGAGCCGATCGCGGCGGCGACCCAGGTGTAGTCGTCGGCGTCCTGCAGGAGCAGGTCCTGGACCTCGGCGCTGACCGTGGCGCCGTCGAGCAGGCCGCCCATGCCGCCGCCTCCGCCGGGTGCCTGACCGGTCGGCGGGCCGCCGTTCTGGGTCTGCCCGCTGGGGACCTGGCCGTTCTGCGGGCCTCCGCCGGGGGGCATCTGACCGGTCTGGCCGCCGGGGCCGCCCTGGCCGCGCGGGCCGAACCCGCCGCCGCCCGGGCCGCCGGTGCCGCCGGTGCCGCCCGTGACGGTCGGGCCCGCGGTCACGATCGAGCCGGTGTGACCGGTGGACACGGTCTGGACCGTGTAGGCCGCCGGGCCGGCGAGGCCGCCGACGAGGGCGAGGGCCGCCCCCGCGCGGAGCACGGACCGTCCGGCGTAGTGCCCGGCGACGAGCAGGACCGCGCCGCTGATGCCCGCGACCAGCACGAGCCAGCGCAGCCACGGCAGCCAGTCCGCCGAGCGTCCGAGGAGGACGGACGCCCACACCGCCGTCCCGAGGGTGACGCCCGCGAGCACCGCCAGGGCCCACAGCTCGCCTCGACGCGTCCACAGCCCCCACGTCCCGATGCCGACCAGTGCGGCGACGGCCGGGGCCAGCGCGACCGTGTAGTAGGCGTGGAAGATGCCGGCCATGAACGAGAACGTCAGCCCGGTGACCAGCAGCCAGGACAGCCAGACGACGATCTCGGCGCGCCCGCCGTCGGTCCGCGGGAGGCGGCGACGCAGCCAGAACGCGACGGCGCCGAGCACCAGTGCTGCGGGGACCAGCCACGCGACCTGGCCGCCGATGTCGGAGCCGAACAGCCGGGTCAGGCCGGTCGAGCCCCACTGCGCCCCACCGCCACCGCCGCCGCCCCCACCGACCGAGCCGGTCTCGTCACCGGTGAGCCGTCCGAGCCCGTTGTACCCGAACGTCAGCTCGAGGAACGAGTTGTCCTGCGACCCGCCGACGTACGGGCGGGCGGAGGCCGGCACGAGCTCGACGAGCGCGACCCACCACCCGCCGGCGACGAGCATCGCGGCGACCGCGAGAAGACCGTCGCGGATGCGGCGACCGAGCGAGACCGGTGCCGCCCACAGGAACGCGACCGCCAGGCCGGGCAGCACGAGGAACGCCTGGAGCTGCTTGGTGAGGAACGCGAGCCCGACGAGCGCGCCGGCGAGCAGCATCCAGCGGGTCGTCCGGGGGCCGTCGACCGCGCGCATCGTGGCCCACACCGAGCCGACCAGCAGGAGCACCGGGAGGGCGTCCGGGTTGTTGAAGCGGAACATCAGCGCCGCCACGGGCGTCAGCGCGAACACCACCCCCGTCAGCAGCGCGGCCTGCGCGGAGAACCGGCGCCGGACGCTGGACCAGAGCAGCGCCACTGTCGCGACCCCCATGAGCGCCTGCGGCACCAGGAGCGACCACGACGACAGCCCGAACACCCGCACGGACAGCGCCATGACCCACAGGGAGGCCGGGGGCTTGTCCACGGTGATCGACGCCGCCGCGTCGGACGCGCCGTACAGGAACGCCGTCCACGACTGGGAGCCCGCCTGGGCCGCCGCCGAGTAGAACGAGTTGGCGTAGCCCGAGGACGCGAGGTCCCAGAGGTAGAGCAGTGCCGTGCCGAGGAGCAGCGCGGCGACGGCCGGACGCTCCCAGCGGGTACGGGTCGCAGGGGCTGCGTCGCCGCTGGTCGCGGGCGCGGGCGGGGTGCCGGACGGGCCGTTGGGCGGGGTGCCGGGGGCGTCCGGTGTGGTGCCGGACGAGGTGCCCGGCCCGACGCCCGGCCCGACGCCCGGCAGGGTGCTCGGGGGGAGGTCGGCGACGCGGTGGGCCGGGC
>Ga0160440_100074_pt1 | contig 121934 bp, 105 predicted proteins | sample HID1971I_E1MG_FD_108277 | JGI IMG/M metagenome (GOLD analysis project Ga0160440, IMG submission 108277) | Enriched millipede-associated microbial communities from UW Madison campus, WI, USA - HID1971I_E1 MG | ecosystem: Host-associated > Arthropoda: Insects > Digestive system > Unclassified ... | reverse complement strand
CGCATTATTGCTCACGCAAGTCAGGTCTTTGACGCCGGAATCCCGAAGGGCAGCAATTAACGCCTCGGGAATGCCACAAAGGCCGAACCCACCAACGCCGATCATCTGCCCGTCGGCTACGATGCCTTCGAGCGCCAGATTGGCATTTGCAAATACCTTATCCATTTACTCTTCCTTTACTGATAATGAAACATGAACCACAAGCCGGTTCGCCTTTTAGCTTATACACCAGCTTGTGATGTGGCTGACGCAAACTGCTTTTGCAACTGCTCAAGCAGCACTGCCGGCCATGGGCTTGACTTTCCCGATGCCAGATCACTGAGAACCACGACGGCACGCGAACGTGCATAAAGCGTATCGGGCTCGCCTTCCTTGCATATATGAATATTGCAATCAAGACTGGAACGACCAATTCTTACAAGGCGGTGCACGATTTCAATATTGCCCGGCCAGCTCATGGGTTTGAGAAAGTCACATTCCGCACGCGCCAGCACAACGCCGGTGCCAGGCGCAAACAGTGATCGCAACGGACCGAAAATCTGCATGCGAGCCTCCTCAATGGCACGGAAATACACGGTATTGTTCACGTGTTGCAACATATCCATGTCGGCCCAACGCAGGGCAAACACATGACGGTGCTCGCCTTGCGTTCGGCCGTCTTGCGAGGGCGCCGACAATACACTATCGGACATTAACGATCTCCTTTAATGACCTTGTTTTCACTGGAGATACTGTAGCAGATTTCTGTTACACCCACCCGGCACTGGCCTGCCTTATTGGTACTTGTCCTAGGTTCGGCTGCACGACTTGAACCGCAGTTCAATACTGTCCTTTTTTTGCACTGCAACATGAAGATCCAAGGCCGGGTCGTCTGCCCCGGGCCTTCTTCCAGCCATCAGCATCGACAGCACGCCAACCCGCATTTCTTTACCTGCACTCCTGCATATTTACCCTGCATGCCCTCCCGAACGATTCTCCTGCAGTATTCTTTTGAACTGATTGCTGTCGGTGCCCGCTGCACTCGCTCTCTGTCGCACAACGAATCTCGCGAGCCGCTGTCTGGTTTACGCTTGGCGGGCGGCTGATCATTAACCCCGCTCAACGATATCCTGAGGTCAATTCCGCCAGTCAGATCATTCTGCTGTTTCAGCGCAGTTAACAACGACTTCAGCCATAAAGAACTGCAATTGCGCCCTCATTGCAATACAATCGACATTAAATACAGAATTACACTATCTCAGGAGTTAGCGCGAATGTCAGAACGCGAATCAATGGAATATGACGTTGTCATCGTCGGAGGCGGGCCGGCCGGTCTGGCTGCGGCGATCAAGTTCAAACAACTGTGTCAGGAAAAAGGACAGGATTACTCAGTCTGCGTACTTGAAAAAGGCGGCGAAATTGGCGCGCATATACTTTCAGGCGCGGTCATGGATCCGCAGGCGCTGACCGAACTCATTCCCAACTGGAAAGAAAAAGGCGCGCCGCTGGGCGTCGAGGTGACCGAAGACCAGTTTTTGTTCCTGAACGAAACCGGCCAAAAGGCCACACCAAAGTGGGCGCTGCCACCCTGTTTTCATAATGAAGGCAACTATATTGTACGCCTGGGCTATGTAACGCGCTGGCTCGGCGAACAGGCCGAAGCGCTGGGCGTTGACATTTTCCCCGGCTTTGCGGCCACCGAATTGCTGTACAACGAGGCTGGCGGCATTCGCGGCGTGGCTACCGGCGATATGGGCCTGGACCGTGACGGCAATCAGACCGCGCATTATCAGCCTGGCATGGAACTGCACGCCAAATATACCTTGTTTGCCGAAGGCTCACGCGGCCAGCTGGGACGTCAGCTGATCGAGAAATTTAAGCTTGACCAGGGACGTGACCCGCAAAGTTATGGTATTGGCATCAAGGAAATGTGGGAAATTGATCCGGCAAAATTCAAAAAAGGCCTGGTGGTGCACACCGCTGGCTGGCCTCTGGATTCCGATACCTACGGCGGTTCTTTCCTGTATCACCTGGAAGACAATCTTGTCATGGTCGGCATGGTGGTTGGCCTGGACTACACCAACCCGTGGTTGTCGCCCTTCGACGAATTCCAGCGTTATAAAACTCATCCGAGTATCCGGCCCTATTTTGAAAACGGCAAGCGCATCGCGTATGGTGCACGCGCCATTACCGCCGGCGGTCTGCTGTCCCTGCCCAAACTGGTTTTCCCGGGTGGCGCGCTTATCGGCTGCGAGGCCGGCTTCCTGAATGCCAGCCGCATCAAGGGTAGCCATGCCGCCATCAAGACCGGATCGCTGGCAGCCGAGGCAGCCTTCGAAGCACTCACCGCCGAACGCAGTCAGGACATTCTGTCGGCTTACCCCATTGCCTTTGAACAGAGCTGGTTGTATGAAGAGCTGAACAAGGCTCGCAACTTCAAGCAGTGGTTCAAAAAAGGACGGCTGATCGCCACCCTCATGACCGGCATCGAGCAACTGGTCTTCAAGGGTAAAATGCCCTGGACGATTCACCGTACCAAAGCCGATCACGAGTGTCTGAAACCGGCTGCCGAGTGCGCAAAGATAGACTATCCCAAACCGGATGGCAAGCTCACTTTTGATCGGTTGACTTCGGTTTTTATATCGAACACCAACCATGAAGAAAACGAGCCGGTGCACCTGACACTGAAAGATGCCTCGATTCCGGTCGACACCAATCTGCGCGTCTATGCCGGTCCCGAGCAGCGCTACTGCCCAGCCGGGGTCTATGAGTTCGTCAAGGATGATCAGGACCAGGATCGCCTGCAAATCAATGCGCAAAACTGTGTACACTGCAAGACCTGTGACATCAAGGATCCCACACAGAACATCGTGTGGGTTGCACCTCAGGGCGGAGAAGGTCCCGTATACAACGGCCTGTAATTTGCGCTCTGTCTTGCTGGCCGACCAGCTACACTTGGGGCCGGCCATTGCACCCTGCAAACCAGTTCAATGAAAAAATCTGCCAGCGCTGTAAACACGCTGGCAGATTTTTTTGCCTTAGTGCTGTTGTGGCTGGCGGTAGCCACGAACATCACAACCACAAAGAACGACTACAAAGAACGACTACAAAGAGATACAGCAGGGCTTTAGCATGCCGATACGCAATCGCTGCATGCCGATGCAAAAAGGCCGACAGGCACGCATAAAAAAGGACTGGAACCCGTTCTCACGGATTTCAGTCCAGTTCGTTGCCAGTATTTATTGCCGGCATTCATTGAACGTGGATCAAGCCGCGTTCAATTTTTTCAACAATTCTGGCCTGTTCAGACAGACTCAGTCAGTTGCTCAAGAATAGCCGGATTTTCAAGCGTGGAGACATCCTGTGTGATCTCTTCACCCTTGGCCACCACACGCAGCAAACGCCGCATGATTTTACCTGAACGTGTTTTAGGAAGATTGTCGCCAAAGCGGATGTCCTTGGGCTTGGCAATCGGGCCGATTTCTTTGGCGACCCAGTCCCGCAGCTGTTTGGCGATCTCTTTGGCTTCGTCGCCATGAGGACGCTCGCGCTTGAGCACCACAAAGGCGACCACGGCTTCACCGGTCGTGGCGTCAGGCCGGCCGACAACAGCCGCTTCGGCAACCAGCTCATGCGATACCAATGCCGACTCCACTTCCATGGTACCCAGGCGGTGACCAGAGACGTTCAGCACGTCATCGATGCGCCCCATGATCCAGAAATAGCCGTCCGCGTCACGCTGCGCGCCGTCACCAGCCAGATAGTATCCTCGGAATTCAGGCGGGAAATAACTGTTCTTATAACGCTCCTGATCTCCCCACACGTTACGAATCATGGCAGGCCACGGCTTTTTGATGACCAGGAAACCGCCCTTGCCGTTGGGCACGTCTTCACCGGTTTCATCAACGATGGCAGCAAAGATGCCAGGTAGCGGCAATGTGCAGGACCCGGGTTTGAGCGGTGTTGCCCCGGGCAATGGCGTAATCATCTGGCCGCCCGTTTCTGTTTGCCACCAGGTATCAACAATGGGGCAACGCTCTTTACCCACGTTTTTATAGTACCAAATCCAGGCTTCGGGATTGATGGGCTCGCCCACAGAACCAATAATACGCAGGCTGGATAAATCGAAACTGTTCGGATGCACCTTGGCGTCGGCGTCAGCAGCCTTGATCAGTGAACGAATCGCGGTGGGAGCCGTGTAAAAGGTGGTGACCTTGTGACGGGCGATCATGTCCCAGAAGCGGCCGGCATTCGGGTACGTTGGCACGCCTTCGAATACCACCTGAGTCAGGCCCGCAGCCAGCGGACCATAAGTAACATACGTGTGGCCGGTGATCCAGCCGACATCGGCAGTGCACCAGAAAACATCGCCCGGCTTCTGATCGAATGTCCACTTTACGGTAAGCTGCGCCCATAGCAGATAGCCAGCCGAAGAGTGTTGCACGCCTTTTGGCTTGCCAGTGGAGCCCGATGTATAGAGAATGAACAGCGGATCTTCAGCATTCATGGCAACCGGCTCGCAGACATCAGACTGCTTTTCTTCGAAATCGCTCCACCAAATGTCGCGGCCTTCAGTCCAGTCGGTTTCGACGCCCGTGCGGCGATAAACGATGACCGAGCGCACCTTCTCGGTGTTGCTCTGAGCCAGCGCTTCATCAACGGCAGGCTTCAGCGGCAGTGCCTTGCCGCCGCGATATTGGCCATCTGCGGTAATGACCAGTGATGCGCCGACATCGACAATACGTTCATGCAGGCTCTTGGCCGAGAACCCACCAAACACCACGGAGTGAATGATGCCCAGACGCGCGCACGCCTGCATGGCCACAACAGCCTCGATGGACATGGGCAGATAAATGATGGCCGTGTCGCCCTTTTTGTATCCTGCCTGCTTAAGTCCGTTGGCAAAGCGGCTGACCCGGGCCAGCAATTCGCTATAGGTTACCGGCGTGACCGCCCCATCATCGGCTTCGAAAATGATGGCAGTCTGGTCCCCGCGCCCCTCGACGACATGTTTATCCAGGCAATTATACGAAACGTTCAGCTCGCCATCGGCGAACCACTTGTAAAACGGCGCCCCGGACGTATCCAGAACCTGAGTGAACGGCCTGATCCAGCGAAGGTGTTCGTTTGCCTGACGCTTCCAGAATCCCTCGAAGTCATCTTCAGCTTCCTTGTAGAGTGCTTTATAAGCATCCATACCCGATACCACAGCATTCCGGACAAAATCGTCATTGGGCGGAAATACGCGATTTTCGACGAGTACGGACTCAATTGAAGTGGACATATAAGCGGTCTCCTGTACGTATAGTGTGAAATAGTTAAAGCTGATGATTCGTGCTGGCCTGATCACGCAGTGCGCATTCAGCCGTGTTCTATATATATTAGCCGAGAATAAATCAAAAGGTAATCCGCAACAACCTGTATAGAACGATGGCGGCCAGTTGCCAAACCCCGGCACGACCTGCTGGCCTGGCACTCGAACACGGTGGCCAGACAATTGCCGACTAACTGGCCTGGGCGGCGTATCCGACTATATGAGGGAGCAAGAGGGAGGAACATCAGGCTAAGATTGCAGGCAAGGCGTTTGACCGATGCCCGACCGGTGTAGACAACGCCCCCCACGGGTTACCCTCAAAACTGCGGCACCCTCAGGCCATGCTCAACCCCCTGCACTGGGCGAACCTGACGTTCTGATTCATGCTGCCGGAACGTACAAAACACCCCTTTAACTTCATTTGACTCAAATCACGATGCTCGTCAATAAACTTAAATAATATTAAACTTCGTCATTTGCTCGTATCAGAGCAAGATCGCACAGCATTATTGCTATGACAATTGGACTTTTTGGCCAGCTCGCCTGGTCATTTTTGCTATTCGCACAAATAAGTCACAATTGAATTTTATTTTTACATCTACCTTCTGCGATCCTGACATAACATTGAACTGAAACAATAACGTAAGTTACCGTAAAAAACAGCCAAATTCATCTAACTTCAGGTATCTTCGAGATCGGGTTGATTGAAAAAATCAAACGATCAATTTTTGCCCTGAAATGTAAATTTTTCTTAATTTCGTTCTAGAAAATCTTTATAAATCGGTTGTGACTGCGTTGATTTTTATGTAAAATTTGCCCAGCTTTTGGAAAAGCTAGTTCGGACACCCTATAATTTACGATATGTAACGACTATGCCCCCACACTCCCTTGCCAGTTTCAGCTTTTACCGCAACCGTCTCCGACGGTCATTACTCTCCCTCCTCTGCATTTCCCTCAGTAGTTTCACTTTCTCCCAAGTCGCCATCGCCGACGATCTCGATCAGGAACAATCCCAGAAACTCATCATCACCCAAAACGGCGTGGTTGATGCAACGACTGACAAACCTGTATCAGAATGGGATCCCCGCATTTCAGACCCTATCGGTGATTTGATCGCCCAGGCCAAGCTGCGTCGCAATAACAAGGATGCAGCCATTGATTCGCCAGCATCAGCCTCCAGCGAACTGGCCGAAGCCGCATTGAACTATCTCGGCGTACGATATCGTTTTGGCGGCACCACACCCAAAGGTGGCTTTGACTGCTCAGGCCTGATTTACTATACCGCCAGCAAGTACATGGGTGTCAACCTGCCGCGCGTAGCCTCGTCCATGGCGCAAATTGGCGAGTCGGTCAGTCGTGACGAACTCAAACCCGGCGATCTGGTCTTTTTCAATACCCGGGGCAAACGTTACTCGCATGTCGGAATATATGTCGGCGAAAATAAATTTGTTCATTCCCCACGTACTGGTTCTGTCGTTCGCGTAGACAAGATGGACAATGTCTACTGGAACAAGCGTTATAACGGCGCACGCCGTCTTGAAGGACAGCGCGTCGCTTCTCGCTGACCAATAGGGCCCGGGCATCCAGTCGCAAGCGGCTGGGCAAAGGCCTGGCCAAAGCAGTACATTCGTAGCGCATTCAAAAAAAACCGGACGTTCTCCAAGAAAAACGTCCGGTTTTTTTTATTTCCGGTTGATCCAATTGAACTATCGGCTATTTGTTGGATGACGGCTGGCCGTTGGCTACCGGCCTATGACCCTATCGGCCCTCAGACATCTTCACTACCGAAGAATCGGCGCAGAACGCACCAGCCCTTTATATCATTCAACCCGCATGGCACTCACGCCTGCTTGCGCATAACTCAGTACTGTCCACAAGGACGGGACAGAAGCAACGCATGACTTGCCTATACAGTTAGGCTGCACTGCAAGCCCACATAGACCGCCCTATGCCTTGATGTGCCGGGCAACACAGCAGCCCGAAGCATGCCAGGCAACGGAACTAGTTGCCCTTGCCTGCCTTTTCGCGTTGCGGACAATCGGCACAGCGAAACCCCGATTGCGTCAACGCCTGCTGCATGCTGCATAGTGACCGACGACAAGCAACCACAGGCACACCTGCTTTTTGCGCCGCAGACCGGAATGACTTCATGACGTTGTGGCCAAGAAAGTCTGTCAGCAAAATAACCATTTGCGTTCCGGTGGGCAATTGATAGGTTTTCTTCTGGTGGGACGGATCACGCCCGCTGATGTGCTGCTTGATTTCAATATTATGATCTTTTAGAAGCACCGGGATATTGCCCAGACGATCTGCGCCAACCACTACTGCACTCATATTTCCAATCATAGTCTTCTCCAAAGAAACTGAATTTATTATAAATGAGAATCATTATTATTAGCAATGTTATTTTTCATAAATTTATCGTAGCTCTTTAGAACCGCCGTTGAACCCCTGCAAAATACATTCTTTAGCGATGCGTTTTATTCGGCTGTCCCGGTGTACAGACCAGTCGCCTCATCAATTACTTCTTTATTGCCTCTTAGAGGAACTCACCGGCAAGCTTCGCTAACGGCCTGAGCAGCCAACGCCCGCAACCATTAATGACACTCCCACCTTGGCTGCCGCACCATAACGCCATTGCGCTTTCGCACACGCTAGGGTTAATCCTCAATAGATATTTACAGTGAAGAGACATAAAATTAAAACACTTGTTTAAATCATATGTTTAATTATGGCCACCAGTCGCAGCGAAGTAACCCGCAAATCGATTCTGAATGCAGCCGAAACCCTGTTCGTGAAGGCAGGCTACGATGCGACGTCCTTGCGCCAGATTACATCGGCCGCCAGTGTCAATCTTGCATCCATCAACTATCATTTCGGCAGCAAAGAAGAGCTGGTGCGGGCGGTGCTAAAACGGCGCCTTGAATGGATCAATCGCGAACGCATCCGCTTGCTGGATGAACTTGAAAAAGCCGCCGCACCCAACTCGGTCAAACCGTCCCTGCTGGTGGATGCCTTCTTCGGCACCCTGCTGCGCCATGCTTCCGACCCGGAACATGATGCAAACATTTTCATGCGCCTGCTTGAGCGCACCATGACCGACCCTTCCAATTTCATCAAGACTTTGTTTGCCCAGGAATACGTCGAAGTGGTGTCCCGATACAAAGCGGCATTTGTGCGCGCCATGCCCGATGTGCCCGAGGCAGAGATCATCTGGCGCTTTCATTTCATGCTTGGCGCAACCTCCTACGCGATCGCCGGCATCAATATTTTGCAGGGCGTTCTACCGGACATGACATCGTCGATGGTTGACGAAAACGTGTACGACGAACTGCTCCTGCCCCGATTAATGAGTTTTCTTTTAGGAGGACTGCGTGCCCCTCTCCCAACACATTAAAGCGTTTCGCAAACGTCACATCAGCCGTCCCCTGCTGAGCAAATTCAAAAAGGTGCTGCCGTCCATGTCGGACACCGAAAGGGATGCGATTGAGGCAGGCACCGTGTGGTGGGATGCGCAGCTATTCAGCGGCAAGCCAGACTGGAATATGTGGCAGCAATTTCCGAAACCAACACTGACTGCAGCCGAACAATCATTCCTGGACAATGAAGTTGTCCATGCGTGCTCATTGGTCGATGACTGGAAAATCACAACCGAAGATTTTGACCTGCCGGCCCAGGCCTGGCATTACATCAAATCGAAGCGCTTCCTGGGCATGATCATCCCCGAGCAATATGGTGGCCTGGGCTTTTCCGCCTTTGCCCACTCTGAAGTGATGACACGGCTGTCCACCCGCAATTCGGCGCTGGCAGTATCTGTCATGGTCCCCAATTCGCTGGGCCCCGGCGAATTGCTGGTGCACTATGGCACCGAAGAACAGAAAAATCACTACCTGCCGCGTCTTGCGCGGGGTGAAGACATTCCAGCCTTTGCGCTGACCAGCCCCTGGGCCGGTTCCGATGCCGCAGCCATTCCCGACAGCGGTGTCGTCTGCATGGGCCAATGGAATGGCCAGCAGGTGCTTGGAATGTCGGTATCGTGGAACAAGCGCTACATCACGCTGGCGCCGGTTTGCACCTTACTGGGTCTGGCATTTCGCCTGTTCGATCCTGACGGCCTGCTCGGAGACAAAAAAGATATTGGCATTACCTGCGCGCTGGTGCCGCATGACCATCCTGGCGTACAGATCGGGCGTCGTCACTTTCCGTTGAATGCGATGTTCATGAATGGCCCGACCGAGGGTAAAAATGTCTTCATGCCGCTGGACTTCATCATTGGCGGCCCCCAAATGGCCGGCCAGGGCTGGCGCATGCTGATGGAATGCCTGGCCGCCGGACGCTCGATTTCGCTGCCCTCTTCCAACGTTGGCATGTCGCAGATGACCGTTCGCGCCGTCGGCGCCTATTCACGCATTCGCAAGCAGTTCAATCTGTCCATCGGTAAATTCGAGGGCATCGAAGAGGTGTTGGCGCGCATGGGGGCCTACACCTATATGACCAACGCCGTAAGGGTCATGACTGCCGGCGCAGTGGATCTGGGCGAAAAACCTTCAGTGGTTTCGTCCATTGCCAAATACCATGTGACCGAGCGTGCCCGCGTAATCGTCAATGACGGCATGGACATCATCGGCGGCAAGGGGATTTGTCTTGGCCCATCGAATTTTCTGGGCCGTGCCTATCAACAGATCCCGGTCGGCATCACTGTAGAAGGCGCCAACATTCTTACACGCAGCCTGATTATTTTCGGACAGGGGGCCATTCGCTGCCATCCGTACGTTCTCAAGGAAATGGCAGCCGTGCAGGAAACGGATCCAAAGATTGCGCTCGACAAGTTCGACGATGCCCTGTTCGGTCATATTGGCTTTGCTTGCAGAAACGGCTTGCGCTCGCTGTTAAGCGGCCTGTTCGGCTCGGCGGTGCTGGGCGTGAAGGCTGGAACGGCACAATCGATGCGCCCCTATTACGGCCAAATCACCCGCCTGTCCTCTGCACTGGCGCTTAGCTCCGACGTTGCCATGCTGGTACTGGGCGGCAGTTTGAAAAAGCGCGAAAAAATTTCTGCACGCTTAGGCGATGTATTGTCGCAGCTTTATCTGGCTTGCGCCGCCTTGAAGCAATTTGAAGATCACGGCGCGCAAGCCGACGAGGCCGCATTTGTTCACTGGTCGGTTCAGGATGCGCTGGAAAAAGCACAAACAGCATTGCTCAATGTGTATCGTAATTTCCCTAATCGCTGGATCGGCACAATGCTGCGCCTGATTGTCTTTCCCTGGGGCGGCGTATTCCGCCGGCCCAATGACCGGCTTGATCGCGCCATATGCGAGCAACTGATGCAACCGGGCGCCGCCAGGGATCGCCTGACGGCAAATTGCTATATACCCGACAGCGACCAGGACCCCATCGGCGTCATTGAAAAGGCCCTGCTGGCCACCATACGCGCCGAACCGGTAGATGCAAAAATCCGCGACGCCGAAAAACGCGGCGTGTTCGACGGACATCCTGCGGGCAACGTTCGCGACATCACTGAACTGGCGCATCAATTGAACCAGATCAGCGACGAAGAATATGCCTTGTTGCGCGAACGCGACCGGCTGCGCGACAAAGTCATCCACGTCGATGATTTCCCGTTTGATCTGGGCCTGGCAAAAATGCAGGCCGCAACGGGCTCTTCAACCTCAAACACCACCAAGGAATCCTGACCATGACATTCAAACCTGTTTATGTCGTCGATGGTGCCAGAACCCCCTTTCTGAAAGTGCGCGGTGGCCCCGGACCATTTTCTGCAAGCGATCTGGCCGTGCAGGCTGGCCGCGCCCTGCTGCTGCGCCAGCCCGTCGAGGCAACCGCTTTGTCAGAAGTTATTGTAGGCTGCGCTGCCCCCACGCCCGATGAGACCAACATTGGCCGCGTGGTCGGCCTGCGCGTGGGCACAGGCCATCACGTGCCGGCCTGGACCGTCATGCGCAACTGCGCCTCTGGCATGCAGGCGCTCGATTCGGCCTGCGCCAATATTCAAACAGGACGTTCCGATCTGGTGCTCGCTTGCGGCACCGACGCATTATCGCGCGCCCCCTTGCTGTTCTCCGATGCGATGGTCAACTGGCTGGCCAAATGGAATGGCGCGAAATCCACCGGCCAGAAACTGGGCCTGCTGCGCCAGTTCAAGCTGAGTAATCTGGCCCCCGTTATCGGCCTGCTCAAGGGCCTGACAGATCCGGTCATCGGCATTTCCATGGGACAGACCGCTGAAAACCTGGCCTGGGAATTTGGCATCACACGCCGTGAAATGGATGCATTCAGTGTCCGCAGCCACGAACGCGCCATCTCAGGCCAGAACCGTCATGCGTTCGCGGAAATCGCCGCAATCATCGACGCCAAAGGCAATGCCTACACCGAAGATGACGGTATCCGCCGCGACTCCACGATAGACAAACTGGGTACGCTCAAACCGGTATTTGACAAACCCAGCGGCAACGTAACGGCGGGCAACAGCTCTCAGGTAACCGATGGCGCTGCGGCACTGCTACTGGCTTCAGAAGAAGCGGTCAGCAAATGGAACCTGCAGCCGCTGGGTCGCATCGTCGACGCCCAGTGGGCTGCACTTGACCCGGCGCAAATGGGCCTGGGTCCGGTGCACGCCAGTGTACCTATCCTGCAGCGCCATGGCCTTGGTCTGAACGACCTGGATCTGTGGGAAATCAACGAAGCCTTTGCTGCGCAGGTGCTTGGCTGCATCCGTGCCTTTGAAAGCGAAAAATACTGCCAGACCCATTTTGGCGTCCCGGCGTTAGGTTCGCTGGATCAGGACAAATTGAATGTGGATGGCGGCGCCATTGCATTGGGCCATCCGGTGGGCGCTTCTGGCGCGCGCATCGTGTTGCATCTGCTACAGGCGCTGCGCGCACGCAATCTCAAGCGCGGCATGGCATCTATTTGCATCGGTGGCGGCCAGGGTGGCGCCATGCTTGTCGAAACCATGCAGTAAGGATCAATTATGACAACTGTGAAAACATACCAAAACTGGGCCCTGCAGAACGATGCGCAGAATATCGCATGGCTGACCATCGACTGCCCGGATCGCAGCATGAATGCGCTGGCCAGTGACGTCATGGAAGAACTGGCCGACATCATCAGCAGCCTGGAATCGGCACCACCCAAGGCCCTGATCATCCGCTCGGGCAAACGCAACGGCTTCATTGCAGGCGCCGACGTCAAAGAGTTTCAAAACGTCGACAACGTTGACAATGGTCGCAAGCTGATTGAACGTGGCTGGCATTTATTCAACCGGATCGAAAAACTGTCCTTTCCTACGCTGACGCTCCTGCACGGCCCCTGCCTGGGTGGTGGACTGGAACTGGCGCTGGCCTGCCGCTATCGCATTGCTATCGACTCGCCCAAACCGGTGATCGGGCTGCCTGAAGTCAAATTGGGTATCTTCCCGGCCTGGGGCGGCCTGATGCGACTACCTCGTCTGATCGGCCCGCAAACCGCCCTGAACATGATGCTGACCGGCCGCACGCTGGATGGTCGCAAAGCCAAATCTGCCGGTTTGGTAGACTTGCTTGTTGCACCCAGGGTCGCCGAAAAATCCGCGGTCGACCTGGTCACTTCGGGCAAACCGGCACGTCGGGCCAAGGGCCTGGCCGGCCTGCTCAATCGCGCGCCATTCAAATCGCTGGTCGCTGCCCAGGCGCGCAAAAGCGTCAAGCAGAAAGATCCTTATGGTCACTACCCGGCCACCCTGACCATGCTGGAGCTGTGGGAAAAACACGATGGCGATCCGCTGGCCGATCCGCAGGCGCTGACCCGGCTGCTGCAGTCGGATGTCACCCGCAACCTGATCCGCGTCTTTCACCTGCAGGAGCGGCTCAAGGCTTTTGGCAAAAAAGACAATGCCAAAGCCGTCAACCACGTTCATGTGATCGGAGCCGGCGTTATGGGTGGAGGCATCGCTGCCTGGTGCGCACTGCAGGGCATCAAAACCACCTTGCAGGATACCGACGCCCAGCGCATTGCCGGCGCGTTCAAAAATGCCGTCTCCATTTATGCCCGCAAGGATCGGTATACCGCGCAGGCGGCGCGTGATCGCCTGATTCCCGATCTGGAAGGCCACGGTATTACGACGGCTGACCTGATCATTGAAGCAATCAGTGAAAATCCGCAAGCCAAGCAATCGCTCTATCAGCAAATCGAACCGAAAATGAAAGAAGGGGCCATTCTGGCCACCAACACATCCAGCCTGTCCATTGCGCAGTTGCGCAGCGTACTGGTTCGCCCCGAACGTTTTGTCGGTATTCATTTTTTCAATCCCGTGTCTCGCATGCCACTGGTAGAAGTGGTGCACGCCGATGGCATCGCCCAGGAAACACTGGATACCGCCACCGCCTTTGTCGGCAAAATCGGCAAACTGCCGCTGCCGGTTCAGGACACGCCGGGCTTTCTGGTCAACGCCGTACTTGCCCCCTACATGCTGCAAGCCATGCGTTGCATTGACGAAGGCATGGATCCTGAAGTCATCGACACTGCCATGCTCGAGTTCGGCATGCCCATGGGGCCGATTGCGCTGGCCGATACGGTTGGCCTGGATATTGCCATGGCCGCAGGCAAACAGTTATCCGAAGGCCAGGAGCCGCCGCGCTGCCTGCAGAACAAAATTGCACAAGGCAAGCTGGGCGTCAAAAGCGGTGAAGGTTTTTACGTGTGGAAAGACCGCAAGCATGATCAACGCAGCAGCAAAGCCATTCCACAAGGCCTGGCGCAGCGCCTGATCAAGCCGTTGATAGAACAGACCGAAAAACAACTTGCGCACAACATCGTGCAGGACGCAGATCTTGCCGACGCAGGCGTGATATTTGGGACTGGGTTTGCTCCGTTTACAGGCGGACCCATTCATTACAAACGTAGCAACGGAGGACTATGACAGGATGCAGCGGGGAATAAAACAAAATCCCATATATTTCAAATGTGATAAGACTTGACAGCCTGGGGCAACTCCATTGGCTATTAAACAAGCAATCACCGGTTTTACACTTAGGATGGACGTATGAAGAGACATACACATAAACTCCAGCGGACGCTTCTGAGCGCAACATTGCTCGGACTGGGAGTATCAAACGTCACGGCGGTGCATGCCGCTGGCTTTAACTTGCAGGAACAGAATGCCAGCGGACTGGGCGTGGCCTACGCGGGCAGTGGTGCCGTGGCAGAAAACGCTTCCACCATTTACTACAACCCAGCCGGCATGACCAATCTGCCCGGCCTAAATATATCAGTAGGTGGCAACTACATTATCCCGTCGTTCAAGTTCAGCAATGATCGCAGCTCGCTGCCCGCCGCTTTTGGTACAGCCAACGCCCAGTTCTCCGGCGCCCGGCTGGGCGACGAGGGCGATAACGCAGGCGGCGGCGCTTTTGTCCCTAATGCCTATGTCTCATGGCAGGTATCAGACCGTTTGTTCGCCGGCCTGGGCATCGGTGCACCCTTCGGGCTTGCGACAGATTATGGTGACGGATTCATGGGCCGCTACCATTCCAAGAAATTTGAAATCGAAACCATCAATTTCAATCCGTCGCTGGCCTATAAACTGAACGATACCTGGTCGATTGGCGCTGGGATCAATATCCAGCGCATCAAGGCTGAATATGAAAAGAGCACCGTAGTTGACATGCGCAGCCAGGTTGCCGGCGCGGTTACGCAAAAGTACATCGCTGCCGGTGTTCCTGCACAACAGGCAGCTGCCATGGGCAAGGCAGTAGGCGATCAATATGGTCCAATTCTGGATGGCGAGGCCAAGGTCAAAATGAATGACACGGCCCTGGGCTGGAATATCGGCGTCATGTTCCATCCCAGCGAAGATACGCGCATCGGCCTGTCCTACCGTTCCCGTATCAAATACAAAGCGACGGGCGACACCGACGTGGATATTCACCGCCCATCGGCCGCCATGATTGGCGCCATGCCCGCACAGTTGCAGGAAATCTACAGCCTCGTACCGGGATCGCTGACCTCTTCATCCAGCGCCAGCGTGACACTTCCCGATACGGCACTGCTGAGCGTGTATCAACGCATCAGTCCGCGCTGGGAACTGCTGGGTGACATCCAGTGGACCGGCTGGAGCAGCCTGCCGAAGTTGACCATCAAGAGCGACACCCTGCCCGACGCCAGCCTGGACCTGAGGTTCAAGGATTCCTGGCGCATTGCAGTGGGTGCCATGTATCAGGTGGCGCCACAATGGAAGTTGAAGGCCGGCGTGGCCTGGGATCAGTCGCCGGTGCGCTCCGCGGAACACCGCCCGGCCTCGTTACCGGACAACGATCGCTATTGGCTCTCCGTGGGCGCGCAATATAAGCCTTCGGAAAACACCGCAATCGATGTTGGCTACAGCTATATGTATCTGAAAAAATCGCATGTAGACAATACCAATGACGGCAACCTTGCGCAATATGGTCGTCTGAGCGGCAGCTACAAGTCGCATGGCCATATTTTCGGCCTGCAGGTCTCGCACCGCTTCTGACAAGGCACCAGCTGTACTGGCTGCAGGATGCATCGTGCATGGCTCGGATTCATTCCGCGCCATGCATGGTGGACTGCACTGCAACAAGAATTTTATTCGGAGACAAACAATGAAATTCAACGCATCTTTTCTGGCCGCCGCGCTTGTCATTCTGTCGACCCTGGGCCTGGATACCAACGCCCGGACCGTGGACGGGCACTCCGTGCCTGACACGCTGCGGGTCGGCAACACACAGCTGGTTCTCAATGGTGCCGGTATTCGCAAGAAGGTTGTATTCGACGTATATCTGGCGGCGTTGTACACTGGTAAAAAAACTGACCAGGCGCAGGCGCTTATCAGCAGCACCGCGCCGCGTGCCATGCGGCTGGTTCTGTTGCGCGACATTGACAGCACTGACCTGGCCGATGCATTGAATGAAGGATTGCGAGACAATACCAATACAAGCCAGTGGCAAGCGATACAGCCGTCTGCCCGACAGTTTGCCAACCTGCTGCTCAAACAGAAAAGCCTTAAAAGAGGCAGCGTGATTGACCTCATCTTTTCCGGCTCGCAGGTGTCGGTGTTGGCGCTAGGTGGGCAACAAGGCGCGGTCGATGACGCGGCCTTTGCACAGGCACTGCTTGCCGTATGGCTGGGCAATGACCCTGCCCAGTCATCGTTGAAGCGGGCGTTGCTCGGTGCGGGTTGACGCCGGGCTCCGGCGTTGGTTGATAGTCCTTTTACTCCCAGGATAAGACATGGAAAAAATCTGGCTAAAAAATTATCCAAAAGGCGTTCCGGCAGAAATCAATATAGACGACTATGCCTCGCTGGCGGAACTGTTCAATGAAAGCTGCGAACGCTATGCCAGCTCGAGCGCGTATATATCCATGGGGCAGTCCCTGAGCTATGCTCAGTTGCATGAGGCAGCCCGCCGCTTTGCTGCCTGGCTGCAGGAACAGGGAGCCACGCGGGGCACACGCGTCGCCCTCATGATGCCCAATATCCTGCAATATCCGGTCGCACTGTTTGGCACTTTGCTGGCCGGATGCACTGTGGTGAACTGCAATCCCCTATATACGGCCCGCGAACTGGAACATCAGCTCAAGGACGCACAGGCCGAGTTCGTTGTCGTCGTAGAGAACTTTGCACATACGCTTGAAGTGGCCAGACCGGCGTTGCCAGACCTGAAGCATGTGGTGGTCACCACGCTGGGCGACATGCTGGGTACGCTCAAGGGGCTGCTGCTGAATCTGATCGTAAGGCATGTCAAGAAAATGGTTCCTGCATGGTCCCTGCCCGGTCATATTCGCTTTGCCGATATCATGAAGCGCACCAACGTCAACGACTTCAGGCCGGTCAGCCTGGATCATTCAGACATGGCGTTCCTGCAATACACCGGAGGCACGACCGGTGTGGCCAAAGGCGCAGTGCTCAGCCACGGCAACCTGGTGGCCAATCTATGCCAGGCCTACGCCTGGGTCAAACCCTATGCCAAGGGCAATAACAAAGATTTTGTGGTCACTGCCCTGCCGCTCTATCATATCTTCGCGCTCACTGCCAATTGCCTTACTTTCATTCGTCTGGGCGCAACCAATCTGCTGATTCTGAACCCCCGCGATATTCCCGGTTTTATCAAAGAATTGCGCAAATATCCGTTTACCGCATTTACCGGCGTCAACACGCTATTTAATGCGCTGTTGAACAATGCCGATTTCAAATCGGTATCTTTTGAACATCTGAAGCTCACGCTCGGCGGTGGCATGGCCGTGCAGCGCCCCGTGGCCGAACGCTGGAAACAAGTGACCGGCAGACCGCTGACACAGGCTTACGGCCTGACCGAGACTTCGCCTGCGGTCACCATCAACCCCTTGGACCTGAAAGAATTCAATGGTTCGATCGGCCTGCCGGTTCCTTCTACCGACATTTCGATCCGCGATGATCAGGGCAAGGAGCTGGCCGTCAACGAAACCGGAGAACTGTGCGTCAAGGGACCACAGGTCATGCGGCAGTACTGGAACAAGGAAGCAGAAACCCAGAAAGCGTTTGAGCCTGATGGGTTTCTGCGCACGGGCGACATGGGGTATATCAACGAGGACGGATATATCTTTCTGGTCGATCGCAAAAAAGAACTGATTATTGTCTCCGGATTCAATGTATATCCGTCTGAAATCGAGGAAGTCGTGGCTTCTCACCCGGGTGTGAGTGAGGTCGCCGCTATCGGTGCTGAAAACGGCGCATCCGGCGAAGTAGTCAAGATAGTGGTCGTGCGCAAGGATGCCTCGCTTACTGAAAAAGCACTGATCGATTTTTGCAGAACCGAGCTGACGGGCTATAAAGTGCCGAAAATTGTTGAGTTCCGTGATGAGTTGCCCAAGTCTGCGGTGGGCAAGATTCTCAAGCGCGAGCTAAAGCAGGCGCCCGAAAAGGGCTGAAATCAGAGAATGAAAATTAAGAAGACGCACTTTCAGGGAAGAATTGGAAACCAGGAAGGCGCGCCTTTGAGCAAGGATTGAAAACGGCCAGATGCCCGCTCGCCTGCAAGCCGCATAAAAAAACACCCCAAAAGGTTGGATTGATATCCAATTTCTGGAGTGCAGTTCACAGTCTTCAGGGCTGTATTATTGATAGGATTACAGCACCCTTGTCATGCCGGCCTCTGGCCTTGTGGCCAGCCGCCGCGTTTGTCTGCTTTACTTTAAGATACCCGACGTAGCGGCGGTGCAAAATCGTGATCTGTATCGCTCGATCCATTGGAGTTGACTGCTGCCTCGACCGCATCGCGACTTAATTCCGGTGTCAGCATGGCCAGGAAATCGTATACATAATCACGCAGGAATACTCCGCTTTTCAGGCCGATACGGGTGATATGCGTGCCAAAAAGATGTCCTACCGGAATGCCCACAAAACCCGCGTCGCGTCGAGGATCAAAAGCCACGCCGGCAATGATGCCGATACCCATTTCCACATCGACATAGGTTTTGATCACATCAGCGTCAATGGCTTCCAGAACGATGTCCGGCTTGAGTCCTTTACTGGCGAAAGCCTGATCAATCGAAGTGCGTCCGGAAAAAGCCCGATCGTAAGTGATGATGGGAAATTGGGCAATCTGTTCCAGCGACAGGTTTTTTGCCTGCGATGAAGTCAGTTCCGTCAGCGGGTGATCGGGCTTGACCACCAGGGTATGCTCCCAGCTGTAGCAGGGCAACGTCGCCAGTCCGGTTACTTCGGACAGCGATTCAGTAGCCAGTGCAATGTCAGCCTGTTCCTGCAACACCATTTGCGCCAGTTGCAACGGGCTGCCCTCAGCCAGGGAAACATGAACCTTGGGAAAGCGGCGCCTGAATTCCGGGATGAACCGGGGCAGAAAATAGCGTGCCTGCGTATGCGTACATGCAATGACCAGACTGCCCTCGTCGCGACGCGCAAATTCATCGCTGACTTTCTTCAGATTATCGACCTCGATCATGATGCGTTCGATAATGCTGGCCACCGCCTGCCCGGGTTTGGTCAGGCCTTTGATGCGTTTGCCATGGCGTTCGAAAACCTTGATGCCCAGCTCATCTTCAAATTCGATGATCGCCTTGGATACACCGGGCTGCGAGGTGAACAGAATTCTGGACGCCTCGGTCAGGTTGTAGTTACGCCTGATGGTTTCACGTATAAAACGAAATTGCTGTAGATTCATTATCCTTGCCTTTTTGATCCACCTGACCGCTGCAGGCGGGACGCCGGAACAGTAACAACAGCACAGAGGGCCATAAATAGCCCAGGACCGTCGCGGAACCCGCTGGTGGTGACAGCGCGCTGCCGCTAGCGGCAATACGCATAATCGGATTATAAGTTATAACGAACCGTATTTATATAATTATTGGGTATATACATATAGTCTATTTCAACTGAAATACCACATGAATATATGTGCCAGCACTAAGCCGCTGATTTTTTTGGAGTTTTCAAACGCATTCGGGTATAGAACGCATATAGGCACAGTGCCAGGACAATGACGTGCAACGACAGGGTTCCGGTCACAAAGTCTATTTTTCCGTTACCGATCCAGCCCCGCATCAGATTGATCATATTCATATAGAGCAACCCGGTCAGGCCAGCCAGCAGCAAGTCTCCCGAACGACCCAGGCGGGGATTGACCGCGCCCAGCGGAATGGCAAGCAATGCCAGATTCAGGGCGGCCAGCGGCAAGGAAATCCGCCACATGATCTGGGCCTGGCTTTCCGCCTTGCGATCCTGGATCAGGTTGGTCGTAGGGCGCGATTTCATCTGGTTCAGCGCATTCTGCCGGGCGACTTCATCGGCGCTGGTGCCTGAGGAATTTTCCAGGCGCAGGGTATAGGAGTCGAAGCTGACCATCCGGAATTCGGCGCTGTCAGTCTTCATGTCATAGCGGTTGCCCGGTCCCAACACCACATAGCGGTCACCATTGTCCTCGCGACGGATCCGCGCGTTTTTCGAAGTCACAATGGTATACCAGTCATTGTCCAGAACGCGGGCAAACACGGCGCCAATCTCGTCTTGCGGATTGGTGGGGGCTTCGGTGAAAAACACGCGCGCGCCGCCGGCCGATTCGATGAACTGCCCGGCAGTAATCTTGGACAGATCAGAGCGCTGCTCGTAACGCTGACGATATTCTTCGATCTGGCGATAAGCCCAGGGTGTCACTTCCAGCGTCAGGATGGCGATCAGTACACAGACCGGAAGCGCCACACGCAATACCGGCGAAATCCAGTCTTTGAGCGAGACGCCGCTGGCGAACCAGACCACCATTTCAGACTCTCTGTAATTGCGTGAAATGGTTGTGATGGTCGCAATGAACAGCGCCACCGACAAAATGGTGGGCAAAGCAGTAATGCTCGAGAGCGCGGCAATACCCAATACAATGTCCGCACCAATTTGGCCTTCGGCAGCCTGACCGAGCAGACGCACTAGCAGCACGCTCAGCCATACGATGATCAGCGTTGAAAAGACAACGCCACCGTGACTGGTGATTTCTGCAACAACGGACCGTTTGAATAGCGACATAAGTAAAGATGGGGGATAATGAGGGCATCTTTCCGACGCCTCAAGGTAGAAACAACATGGAATTTAACACACAAACAAGCCGCTCGATTCAACAAATCAAAACCGCCGTCTTATTCATCGGTGTGTACACCGAGGGCGTGCTTGGAGAGACAGCAAAGCTCATCAATCACGCCTCTGATGGCGCCATCGATGCTGTGCTCAAACGGGAATTCAAGGCGGCTGCAGGCACGTTGTTCGACCTGCGTACCCTGCCCGGCGTGCGCGCCGAGCGCGTGGTGCTGGTAGGCCTTGGCGCCAGGGAAAAATTCAACAGCAACGTGATGTCCAAAGCGCATGTGGCCATTGCCGGTTACTGCAGCGATGGCTCGCTGACCGAAGCGGTGTCCACCCTGCTCGAAGAGCCCTGCCCTGCCACCACGCTGCGCCAGAGCGCGCAATTGGCGGCAACCGCGGCCGGCAACGCTGTCTACAAATACACCGCCACATTCAGCAAGGCAAAACGCCCGACCACATCGCCCTTCAAGAAACTCGTTTTCACGGTCGACAAGCCCGATCAGAAACAAGTGGACCAAGGCGTTGCGCATGGCGCGGCGATCGCCAAAGGCTTGCGCCTGACACGCGAACTGGGTAATCTGCCCGCTAATGTGTGTACCCCTGCCTATCTTGGCGATCAGGCAAAACAACTGGCCAAGGACCACAAATCCATTACGGCAGAGGTGCTGGAGCGCAAGCAACTGGAAGCATTGAAAATGAATGCATTTTTGTCGGTGGCTGCAGGCTCGGAGCAGCCGCCACGCTTCATCGTACTCAAGTATTCACCTGCACGCGGCGACAGCAAGAAAAAACAGAAATCAGACGGACCGGTTGTCCTGGTCGGCAAGGGCGTGACCTTTGACACAGGGGGCATTTCCCTGAAGCCCGGGCTGGGCATGGACGAAATGAAATTTGATATGTGCGGCGCCGCTTCGGTGCTGGGCGTGTTCAAAGCACTTGCACACATGGAACTGGACACCGAAGTCATCGGTCTGATTCCGGCGACAGAAAACATGCCCAACGGGCGCGCCACCAAGCCGGGCGATGTGGTCACAAGCATGTCCGGCCAGACCATCGAGATTCTCAATACCGATGCCGAGGGTCGGCTTATTCTGTGCGACGCCCTCACTTACGCCGAGCGCTTCGAACCAGCCGTCGTTGTGGATATCGCGACGCTGACCGGCGCCTGCATTGTGGCGTTGGGCAATTTCCATAGCGGGCTGTACGCCAGCGACGACGACCTTGCAGATAACCTGCTGAGCGCAGGCAGGCGTGCACTGGATACGGCATGGCGCATGCCGCTGGATGACGAATACCAGGACCTGCTCAAATCCAATTTTGCCGATATGGCCAATATTGGCGGTCCCGCTGCCGGCTCGGTTACCGCTGCATGCTTTCTGGCGCGCTATACTAAAGCCTATCGCTGGGCGCATCTGGATATTGCCGGAACCGCCTGGCTCAAGGGCGGCAAGGACAAAGGCGCCTCCGGACGCCCGGTCCCCATGCTGTGCCAGTTTTTGATTGAACGGCAGGCCCAAGCGAATGCGCATTGATTTTGCCTTCGGCGCGACAGACCGGCTTGGCATGGCCTGCGACGTCGTGCGCAAGCAATATCAGGCCGGCCAGCCGGTCCTGATTTATTGCACAGATCCAAAACGGCTGGCCATGTTTTCGCGCAAGCTTTGGGCCCTGGAAGATACGCTCTTTATCCCGCATGATGAAGTAGGACCGGACACACCGGCCGACAGTCCGGTACGGGTAACACGCAACAGCCCGGCGCAGGCGCTGCAGGACGGTGTCCCCGTTCCCTGGCTGCTGAATCTGGACCTGGCCTGCCCGCCTGACACCGAAGGCTTCACGCGATTGCTGGAAATTGTCTCCAATCACGAACAGGACAAGGCTGCGGCCCGTTTGCGTTACAAACAATATACCGCTGCCGGCCATGATGTCCGGGCTCATAATATATCGAGCCACTGACACGCTGGCCGACTCGTTGCAAGGAGTCTCTATAAATGTCCATTACTTTCAGAAAACGCCCTGACCATACGCTATCGGTTCCTGAGGCGAAGGAACCGCATCTGGATCTGCATTCAATCGACGCCCGATCTGACCAGGCGCCGGTTGATGATGATATCCCGGTTCTGCTGCCCGAGCCGCCTGCAGCAACGCAGTCGGCGACCGGCCCAACGATTGGCAGCACGCCAGCAGGCCGCCAGCAGGCAACCTCGCCAGGCCGAACCGATAGCCCGATGCCCGTTCGACACCAGGAACATACCGGCGCCGTCCATATTCCCCCGCCGCCAATGGAACCACGGCGTCAGGCGCCTGTGCAGAGCACGCCAGCCTGGCAGGACGAGGCCGACGACATGCCGGTGCTAATCCCTGCGCAGCGTCCTGCGCAAGTACCGCCATTTGGTGTTGCAACGTCGCCCCAGCCCGCGCAGGCCTCCTATTCGGGTAGCCAGTCTACGGCAAACGCCGGGGTCAGCCCTGGTGGGGGGCAGCCGGATCAATCGCGCCATGCGAGACCGGCCCCAGCACAGGCAACGGTCCAGGCAGAAAGCCTACGGTCCACCGCCAGTGAGCTGTTGCAGCCTGACGGTGGCCGAAACGCCCGGCCTGCGGACGAACCCTATCTAGGTACGCAAGTTTCGGGCGCGCCTTACCGATGGAAGCCAGAGGCTGGCCAGCCGGCTTCGGCCAGTTCACCACAAAGCAGCGCGACAGCCACGGCGCCAACAGCGGGCCAATCAGGCGCAGCACCCACTTTCTCAGGCGGCGCACCTTCGCCTTCTTCTCTATCGGGCACCAGCAGTTCACCGGTATCGCCATCCGTGCTCCCCGGACACCCGACACCAGACGACTATGCGCCATTTCTGAATACGGCACGCGGTACCCAGGGCCATCACAGCAAACCGGAATTATACGTCTGGTCTGATGATGAAAACGACGCGTTCAGCCAGGCGGCACAGGCCGATTTCACGCTCAACAGAATTCAGCCTACTGCCGGACGGCCCTCCTTTGATGCCTCGCTGTTCCGGGCACCATCCCGTCCCGACGCCCTGGCTGCCACAGCGGCTCCCGCAGCGTCCCGGCAGTCGGATCCACCGGCAGACATGCAGGCGGAAATTGACGCGCTGGTGACAGAACTGCTGGATGAATCTCATGAATATCTGAAACGGCGTCTGCTGGAAGAGATTCCGGAAATTATCGCCAAGTATCGACTCGACCATTGATGCCTATTGACAGAAACTATTGGATTTTTCACATTTCAGGTAAAATTCAGGGAACTGTCAGATTAAATTGCAGTCTGATGTATACTGAAATTAATGAAAATTGACTTGTTATTGGAGAGACCATGACTGACTTGCGCCAGACTCTACCTCAGGAAGGCTATGCACCCGGCCAGGTGGTGCGCAATCGAGTATTGCGCAATACTTACTGGTTGCTTGCCGCTTCCCTTATCCCCACAGTACTGGGCGCAGCCCTCGCGTTGCAACTGAATCTGAACGCGATACTCGCTCCGGGCATATCCACCATTGTCTTTCTGGTGGGCGCCTTCGGCCTGATGTTCGCCATTGAGAAAAACAAGAACAGTTCGCTGGGCGTTGGCCTGCTGCTGCTCTTCACATTTTTCATGGGCATGATGCTGTCACGCCTGATCGGTCACGTGCTCGATTTCCGTAACGGCGCGCAATTGATCATGCTCGCCTTCGGCGGTACCGCAATCATCTTTGGTGCGATGGCGACCATTGCCACAACCAGCAAACGTGACTTCACCGGTATGCAGAAAACGCTGTTCATTGGCGCGATCGTACTGCTGTTGGCAGCCGTAGCCAATATCTTCCTGCAAATCCCGGCGCTGGTCCTGACTATTTCCATCCTGGCCGTGGTGATCTTCTCGGCCTTCATGCTGGTTGATGTGCAGCGCGTAGTCAATGGCGGCGAAACCAACTATATTTCGGCAGCGCTGGCCATTTACCTGGACATCTATAACGTGTTCGCCAATCTGCTGGCCCTGCTGGGTATATTCGGCGGCAGCCGCGAGTAAACGCCAGGCCTGCGATCTGCAAGGCGCAGGTATTGCACATCGATCAAGGCCGCTCCCGGGTTACCGGGCAAAGCAACAACAACCGCTACCACGCGCAGCCGTGATAGCGGTTTTTTCTTACCTGTCAAAATTTACTTGTGCAGTGAGACGCTCTTTGTTTGCATTCTTTCATGTAAGGCAGGCATTGCGGGTTGCCTTGAGGAGTCGCCTGAACATTTTAATCAAGTCTAGCCAGCTTAACAATTATTAACATTCTAGCCCCGGCATCCAATCAGCTTATCGACAGACAACGATAATTGCGTACAAACGGAGTTGATATTAGCCCCTTTTGCGCGGCTGCCTATTGGCCGACAAAGCCCACAAAATTGTAATTTTCGCCCTGTTTTCAGGGATTTAAGGGTAATTATCTAGTGACGGCTGTCAATAACCTGACTAGACTTGAACGTTGACTCGTCCGCAACGATTTCAAATCAATAAACAGAATACAGGAACCAAATGTTACACACACTGAAAAATGCCCGCCTGTTCAGCCATATTGCGCTGGCCTTCGCCATGTCTGCAGGCACCGCCATGGCTGCCGATTATCCCGACCATCCCGTCTCCATGATCATTCCGTTTACCGCGGGTGGCCCAACAGATAACGTCGCCCGTTCTCTGGGTGAAGCAATGCAAAAATCCCTCGGGCAAACGGTTGTGATCGAAAACAAGGCCGGTGCCGGCGGCACGATCGGTACCACGCAGGTCGCCAACGCTAAACCTGACGGTTACGACATCCTGCTCATGCACATTGGCTTTTCTACAGCGCCATCTTTGTATAAGCGACTCGGTTACGATCCGGAAAAAAGCTTCCGTCCTGTTGGCCTGGTGGTCGACGTACCGATGACACTGGTGGCCCGCGCCGACTTTCCGGCAAACAATATGAAAGAACTGGTTGAGTATCTGAAAGCCAATCAGGATAAAGTCACCCTGGCTAACGCGGGTGTAGGCGCTGCCAGCCATCTTTGCGGCACCATGTTGATGGACGCCCTTGGCGTAAAACTGCTGACCGTGCCATATAAGGGCGCCGGTCCGGCAATGAATGACCTGCTGGGCAAACAGGTTGATCTGTTGTGCGACCAGACCACCAACACCACCCAGCATATCAAGGCCAAAACAGTCAAGGCTTATGCCATTACCAGCGAAAAACGCAATGCCCAGTTGCCTGATCTGCCAACCATGCAGGAAGAAGGCTTCAAGGACTTCAACGTTGGTATCTGGCACGGTATGTGGGTACCCGCAAAAACACCGGATAACGTTGTTGCCAAATTGCAGTCTGCACTGAAAGAGGGATTGGCCAGCCCGAAATTCAAGGAACGCATGGATGCACTGGGCGCCACGATTCTGACAGAACAGGCAACCCCGGAAGCGTTGGACGCCAAAGTCAAAGAGCAAATACCCGTCTGGGCTGAGCTCTTCAAGAAAGCAGGCGTCAAGCCTCAATAATGGTGCCACGCAAGCTGGCCTGATGCACACGCGACCCAGCGCGTTGCACGGCAGGCCGGTGCGATTGCACTGTAGAAGCGGGATCTGCCCTGCTTCGCACAAAGCCGGAGTTTGATCTCCGGCTTTTTTATTTACAAGCGCGCTTGCGAACCGATGCGCTCGCGATACCCTTTGAGGTAGCGTCATGGTTCACGGCACAAGCAGCCATAACGTCGCGTAATATAACGGCCTGATCCGATCATCACAGCCGGACAATAGCCCTTATGGGAGCCCGCTCACATCCAGGCTCTTCGGATACTGGACGGAGAATTTCAGAAGCACTGCGCGCTCCTCTCCGGCTTCCAGGGACAGCTTCTGTTCATACCGGCCATCACCCTTGAGCGCAATGCCACTACCGGTGGGTTCGAGCCGCTTGATATCAATTTTTTCATCACCCGAGACCGGAAACCGGTCGTGCAATATCAATTGAACCGGCTGCTTACGGTTATTACGAATGATGGTTTTGTACTCGTAAGTCAGGCGGGCGCCACTACCGGTCAGACCAGTGGATTCCGTAAAACGCTGCAGTGGTTCGCGCTTGACCGAAATGGCCTGATCCACGCCCATTGCCAGTTCCAGCTGCTCTTTGGGGAAAACGGTTGCCATGTCGGATGCAGCAATAAATTCATTATCAAAAAAAGCGTTGACGTTGCCGGCCAGCAAAGGATAGTCTTTTCCGTTATTGATTTTGACGGTGGCAAATACGGCAGGCGCTTCGGATGGGACTAGTTCATAGGATAGCTCGGCCGTTTCCGTCAATGTGGTCAAGGGCACACGCTGTTGCTGGCCGCCTGTTTTAACCGTCTGCTTGCCGGGCACCTCGAAGGTGGTGTTGGTTGCACTTGTCTGGCTATTTGCCGACACGTAGCTTGCAGCATCGGCCATCTCCATCGCAGGCGCTGCACCGGCTGCCAATGTCGATTGACGGGCGCTCATACGTGGCACAGGGGCCGGTGCTGGCGGCGCTGCGACCTCCAACCGCCACGGCTGCAACTGTGGCAATGAAACACCAGTTACCGGCTGCGCGGTAGACAGGGTAATGACCACATTCGACCAGTCTTCGGACGTATCCTGGCTGATCTGGCCAAAGTAATTCAAGGAGAGTTTTCCGGTAGTCGAATCGTATCTTGCATCATAGACCGGTAACCAGGCAGCGTCGGCGACCACATAACTCAGAACACTGTTGATGGTTGTCGGTTTGTCAGCGCGCAGCGTCACCACGACTTTGCGCGTTTCGTTGTCAGCGCTTTGCGCCAGTTGCTCTTTGCGCTGCGTCAGCACGTTGAGGCGAGCCAGCAACTGCTCCTTTTCCTGCAGATGGTCCCGCCGCGTTTGCATGGCCTTGACCAGGTGCTCACCGGTAAATGACATCAGGCCAACAAAGGCCTCCTGCGACAGCGGCGGCACATCCCTGATCTGCACGCTGTGCCCGTTCTGATAGTTACGGATGAAACTGATCTGGTTGTCGTCTACCTTGATCTGGTCCTCCAGCCGGGCAATCTGCTGCGCCAGTGCATCAATCTGGCCGGCCACGTCATTGATCCCGGCAGATCCGCTCGCCTGGCGGACATCCGGCGTACTGGAAACATGCAGAATCTGCACGCCAGCGCCTGCCGCATTGGCATTGAACTGCAGCGAGTTTTCATCCATGTCTGCCGGCAGATTGGCAAAAACCAGTTCATGTTCGCCGGCCGGAATGTGCTGGCTTGCCACACGATAAACCAGCGCGCGATCCGGGTATACCGTCACTTTCTCGATATGGGAGTCAGCATTGAGTGTGTCGGCAAACGCGAGCGGCAGATGCAGCGCGAGCAGCAAGGTGCCGGCAACGATCCGCTTGCGCAATCGGTCAACCGGACGGCCTGCTTGGCCGGTGCTACGCTCGCGCGGGCGGTTACACTGAAAAGGTTGTACGCTCATAAATGCTCTCCCGAAGTCTTATCTGGAATGATAACCGAGGTTAATGCCAATCGCGGTCAAGCCGTGGCCAAATCGCGTACGTAATTGTGGGTCATCATCCCTTTGTGCAGTCGGCAATAGGCAGGGTTTACAGGCTATTGCTGATTCAATATGTCGTCGCGGACAATACGCGAAAGCGGGCGTCATTCAAGGTCGGGAGCTGCGGGCGAGTATGGGAGAATGGGAAGAGCGAGGAATCGGGAGAGCGAGGAATCGGGAGAACGAGAGCCGGACAATGGACTGGAGGGCCACAGCAGGAAAAAAGAAGGGAGAAAAAAGAAAGGAAAACGTAGAGATCTTGTACCACGGGTCGCGGCACAACATCATGTGGCCGGTGGTGATGTGATTGTCCTGATCGACGCGGCCAGGGCTTAATACTGTTTAAGCGACAACAATACGTTTCGCGTCATCAGCGGTCTTTTTTCAAGATGTTCGTCAATGCGTTCGCGCAGCATGCGGCGCAAGCCGGGTTCGGCTGCCGGTTCGTCAAAATCAGGACGCTCGCCCGGGACGCCATAGCCGGTTTCCTGCAACAAGGTCCATTCAAACCGGCGTAACGATCCCGAAGCGCGTTCACCAATGGCAAGTTGCTGCAATGCCTCATAGTAGGCGTCAAACAACTGGGGATGCGCGTCTTCACCGGGCAGCATACGAATCAACAGCTCGTTCATATACCAGGCCGACATCAGGGATTTGCCGGTCAGGCCATGCAGGCCGGCCAGCTCGGCGCGGGTGAGTGTTTTGACCTCACCCTGGCCCGACCAGGACACCAGCAATGGCTCGAATGCCGAGAGGACTGGACGCAGCACCGAATACGGTCGCTTGGCGCCTTTGGCGACCACGGTCACGACGCCGTAATCGCGTGCAAACAACCGGGCAATCAGCGAGGACTCGCTCCAGGCAGTGGCCTGCAGCAGATAGGCGCTGGCGTCCTGTACACGGCTGCCACGCTTACTCATAGCCCAGATCGCGCAGGGCACTTTCCTTTTCCGACCAGCCTTTGCGCACTTTGATGTAAATCTCAAGAAACACCGGCTTGTCCAGCAGGACAGAAATGTCCTGGCGGGCCTCGGTCGCGATGCGTTTCATATGGATGCCTTTGGCGCCCAGCAAAATCGGCTTGTGCGTTTCGCGCTCCACCACTACGCATGCGGCAATGCGCGCTGCTTTCTCATCTTCGTCCCATTGCTCGATGACCACGGTACATGCGTAGGGCAACTCATCGCCTACCAGACGGAAGATTTTCTCGCGAATCAGTTCTGCCGCAATAAACCGGATTGGCCTGTCAGTTAGTGCGTCTTCTTCAAACATGAATTGGCCTTCGGGCAGACGCTGTTCAATCTCCGCCAGCAAGGTATCGAGCTGCACGTCTTTGACTGAACTGACCGGCACCACGGCATCGTAGGCAAACTTGCCCATGATACGGCCCACGAAATCGAACAGGTCATTCTTGTTCTTAAGCGTATCCACTTTGCTGACAGCCAGAATGCATTTTTTCGATACCGGCAGCAAGGGCACGATCTGCTCGTCACCAGCAGACCATTTTCCCGCCTCGACTACGTGAACGATGACATCGACATCGGCCAGCGCCTGTGTGACAACACGGTTCATCATGCGGTTCATCGTTCCGCCATGGCGGGTCTGAAAGCCTGGTGTATCAACAAATACAAACTGCGTATTGTCACGCGTGAGCACGCCATGAATGCGGTGTCGGGTGGTTTGCGCTTTGCGCGATACAATAGAGATCTTGCTGCCGATCAGCGCGTTGGTCAGCGTGGACTTGCCCACGTTGGGACGCCCGACAACCGCGATAAAGCCGGTTTTTGACGGGCTGCTTTGCGCACCGTCGCCTTCGGTTGGCACAATAGGTTCCTGACTCATTTTTTCTCCTGTTCGACGGCGACCGGCAAGGTCAATTGTGAGACCTTGCGCACCCGTTTTTTGGCGCCGCCTTTGGGCAATACCTTTTCCAGGGCATCCAGCATTTTGCGCGCTGCAGCCTGTTCGGCTGCGCGACGGCTGGTGCCACTGGCCTGGCTGCGCATATCCAACTCCGCGATAAAGCACTCGACCTCGAACTGCTGATCGTGTGCCGCTCCGGTTGTGGCGACAACGTTATATACAGGCAGGGCAAACTTGCGACCCTGCAACACTTCCTGCAACAGGGTTTTGGCGTCTTTACCCAGGGTATTGAAGTCAACCGAATCGAGCAACGGCGTATATAGCCCTTCAATCACCGCCTGCACCGATGGTACATCGCTGTCCAGATAAACCGCGGCAAAAATGGCCTCCAGGGCATCGGCCAGTATCGAAGGACGACGAAACCCCCCGCTCTTGAGTTCACCCTCGCCCAACCGCAAAAATTGCGGCAGTTCAAGCCGGTGTGCAATATCGGCCAGGGTAGCCTGCTTGACCAGACTGGCGCGGATTCGGGATAAATCCCCTTCGTCCTCGCGCTGCAATCGATGAAACAGAATTGCCGCCACAGTGAAATTAAGGATGGAATCGCCCAGGAATTCGAACCGCTCATTGTGCGTCGCGCTGTGGCTGCGATGCGTGAGCGCCTGAACCAGCAGGCGCTGGTCCTTGAATTGATACCCGAGCAGTCTTTCCAGTCTTGACAGGTTCATCACTTAAAGGAACCAATGCGACTCAAATCGCCGAAGTTCATCCATATGAAAAATGCCTTGCCCACAATATTGCGGTCAGGCACGAAGCCCCAATACCTACTGTCCTCGCTGTTGTCCCGATTATCGCCCATCACAAAGTACTGGCCTTCGGGCACCTTGCAGCGGAAATCCGTACCCTTATATTCGCAGTTTTGTCTTCCCGGAAAATTTGTCATGCCAAGCAGCGCACCCATGCCCGGCATGTTCAGAATGGCATGTTCATGTTCACCCAGTTTTTCTTCAAGCGCTTCTGGCGTGCCGCTTTGCTGTGATGGATTCACATAAGGCCCGACGCGCTTGACCGGCACGGGTTGCCCATTAATGCTCAGGCGTTTGTTCTGATAGAGCACCTCGTCGCCAGGTACACCGACCACCCGTTTGATGAAATCCATGTCCGGATTGACTGGATAGCGAAACACCATCACGTCGCCACGTTGCGGCGTATTGATCGGAATAATTTTCTGATCAATGATGGGCAGGCGGATGCCATAGGTAAATTTGTTCACCAGAATCATGTCGCCATTCTGCAGTGTCGGCAGCATGGAGCCTGACGGAATTCGGAACGGCTCAAACAGAAACGAACGCAGGACAAAGACAAACAGAATGACGGGGAAAAAACTCAGCGAGTACTCGATCCACCAGGGGCGGTTTGCCTGCTCGTCCTGGCCATACTGGGCCACCCGCCGCTTGCGAAAAACAAGGACATCAAGCAGTTTTACCAGGCCTGTGATCACCAGCAATACAAACAGGATCAATGCAAAATTCATCTTCTACTTCCTTATTTATCTTCGACCTGGAGAATGGCCAGAAACGCTTCCTGTGGAATTTCCACACTGCCGACCTGTTTCATCCGCTTCTTACCTGCCTTTTGTTTTTCCAGCAGTTTTTTCTTACGCGAAATATCTCCGCCATAACATTTGGCGAGCACGTTCTTGCGCAGCGCCTTAACGTTTTCACGTGCAATAATCTCAGCGCCAATGGCCGCCTGAATGACGACATCGAACATTTGACGCGGTATCAGGCCGCGCATTTTCGTGACCACTTCGCGGCCCCGATAACGGGCGTTGGAGCGATGGACGATCATTGACAGGGCATCGACCTTTTCAGAATTGATCAGCAGATCGACCCGCACCACGTCGGCGGAACGATACTCGAGAAACTCGTAGTCCATGGACGCATAGCCGCGAGATACGGACTTGAGCCGGTCAAAGAAATCGAGCACGATTTCGGCCAACGGAATTTCATAAACCAGATGTACCTGACGACCGTGGTAGCTCATGTTGATCTGGTTGCCGCGCTTGGCTATACACAATGTGATGACCGCACCCACATATTCCTGCGGCATGAACAGCGTAACCGAGACAATGGGTTCGCGGATGTCGGTAATTTGTCCGACTTCAGGCATGCGGGACGGGCTTTCGATAGTCAGTATTTCACCATCGTTGCGTTCAACCTCATAGACCACCGTCGGCGCGGTGGTGATGATGTCCATGTCGAACTCACGTTCAAGCCGTTCCTGCACGATTTCCATGTGCAACAGCCCCAGGAAGCCGCAACGAAAGCCAAAGCCCAGCGCCTGCGAAACCTCGGGTTCAAACATGAGCGAAGAATCGTTCAGGCGCAATTTTTCGAGCGAATCGCGCAACTGGTCGTATTCGCTGCTTTCCACAGGATACAGGCCGGCAAATACCTGCGGCTTGACTTCCTTGAAACCCGGCAGCGGCGTGCTGGCAGGCTTGCCGGCAAGCGTAATGGTATCGCCTACCTTGGCGTCGGCCAGTTCCTTGATGCCGGCAATGACAAAGCCCACTTCACCTGCTGAAAGCAACGTGCGCGGTTCTGATTTGGGGGCAAACACACCCAGTTGTTCACACAGGTGGGTTGCACCGGTTGCCATGAACAGAATCTTGTCCTTGGGCCGCAATACCCCGTTCTTGATCCGCACCAGCATGACCACGCCAACGTAATTGTCAAACCAGGAATCGATAATCAAGGCCTGCAAAGGTTCATCGACATTACCGACCGGCGGCGGCACTTTGGCCACAATCATTTCCAGGATTTCGTCAATACCCTCGCCGGTCTTGGCACTGGCCTTGATGGCGTCGCTGGCGTCAATACCGATGACATCTTCGATTTCCTGACGCGCTTCTTCCGGCTCGGCCGAAGGCAGATCCATTTTATTGAGCACCGGCATTACTTCAACACCCAGCTCGATGGCGGTATAGCAGTTCGCGACCGTTTGCGCCTCTACCCCCTGGGTAGCATCCACTACCAGCAGTGCGCCTTCACAGGCAGATAAAGAACGACTGACCTCATAGGAAAAGTCTACATGTCCCGGCGTATCGATCAGGTTCAGGTTGTAGATTTTGCCATCGAGCGCCTTGTAATGCAGCGCGGCGGTCTGGGCCTTGATCGTGATGCCCCGCTCCCGCTCAATGTCCATGGAGTCGAGAACCTGCTTGGACATCTCCCGGTCTGCCAGTCCACCGCAACGGTGAATAAGGCGGTCCGCGAGCGTGGATTTGCCGTGGTCAATATGGGCAATAATCGAGAAATTACGTATATGTTGCATAAAAAGCGCAAAAATGCAGTGCTGGCGCAGACTCGAAAAGAGTACGCACGCCTGTACCACCACAGTAAGGATGCCTGCGGCATCGGGAATGGTTTGGCTGCAGAGCCTGTACCCGGACTGTGGCCTGGCTCGGACGTATCGCGAGCTGGCCTGTCACAGCGGTTCAGACTCAAAAAAAGGGGCGCATGAAGCGCCCCTTGGCCTGCATGTCGTATTGTAGCCTTATTTTGCAGGTGTTACAGGTACCCACTGCGTTAAATTGTCACGCCGTACCAGCAGGGCCGCCGCCTTGCCTTTTTCCAGCTTGCCCACGATTTCGCGGAAATGCTGGACATCCTTCACATCCTGGTTGTTCAGCGCGAGAATCACGTCCCCCGGCTGGATGCTGGCTTCCAGCGCGGAGCCCTTGACGTCCTTGACCAGTACACCGCCCTTGATGCGCATGCGGCTTTGCAGCGAAGACGGCACAGGTTCCACAACCAGGCCCAGGCGATCGGCACTGCCGGCGTGCTCCTGGGGCTCGTTGCTATTGGCGGTATCGGATGGCGAGTTTGGGATTTCTGCAATCTTGACCTTCAATGTCTCGTATTTACCACGGCGCCAGACTTCCAGCGAGGAGTCTGATTCGGGCTTGGTCTGTCCGACCAGACGCGGCAGATCGGACCATTTTTTCACCTCTGAATCGTTGAACTTGGTGATGACATCGCCTGCCTGAACGCCAGCCTTGTCAGCGGGACCACCCTGCTCGACATTGCTGACCAGTGCACCGGCAGCCTTGGGCAGACCAATGGCCTTGGCGACCTCTTCGCTTACTTCGCCAATCTGCACGCCAATGCGACCACGGGTAACCTTGCCGGTAGCCTTGAGCTGTTCAACCACACGCATGGCTTCGTCTATCGGGATGGACAGTGAAATACCCATGAACCCGCCACTTTGCGAGATGATCTGTGAGTTGATACCAACCACTTCGCCGGACAGATTGATCAGCGGTCCGCCGGAGTTGCCGGGATTGACCGCGACATCGGTCTGGATAAACGGCAAGTATTCACCCGTATCGCGATTGATGGCGCTCACGATACCAGAGGTAACCGTAGAATCCAGGCCAAAGGGCGATCCGATAGCCAGGACCCACTGCCCTTTTTTCAGCGTATTGGAATCGCCTATTTTCAGCACGGGCAGGTTTTCTGCCTGAATCTTGATCAGCGCGATATCGGTGCGCTTGTCGGTACCGATCACTTTGGCCTGATATTCGCGACCATCGTTCATGGTTACCGTGATTTTTGAAGCGCCATCGACCACGTGATTGTTGGTCATGACGTAGCCGTCTTTGGAGATAATAAATCCCGATCCCACGCCGCGCGGAACGCTGCGCTCTTCGCCTTCGCCGCGAGGCGAGCGGTCCGAACGCGGATCACGATCGCGTGGCGGCACAAAATCAGGACCAAAGAAAAAGCGGAACAGGTCCTCGGGGCTGTCGCCCGGGCCAAAGCCCTGCGTCGGCCGCGACGATACTTTTTCCATGGTGCGAATGTTGACCACGGCATTTTCGGTAGCCGCCACAATAGAGGTAAAGTCAGGCAGCGCAGTCACAGCGGTCGAAGTGGGCACCGGAGCCGCAGGCGCATTCTGCGCCATGCCGGTATGCGGTAGCAACACAGTCGCACTGCCCAGTCCGATCATTGCCGCGACGATAGCGGTCTGTAGCGGTTTTTTGACCTTGTTATTCATGAGTAGCCCTTTTCAGTATTTACTGTTTTGAAACAGGTTGAATGAATTTTGTAGAAACGGCCAGGTCTTTGAGTGTCGTCAGTGGGATCGCGCCGATGGCGGTAAGCCAGTAATCGTCGATCCGCTGGCGGAATACATTCATCGAACCAACCCTGGCATCCCCTTGATTGTTAAAGGTTTTTTCAGAATCCTTTACTTTCTGGATAAATACCGAGATGGAAGATAGACCGTCTGTAAGTATTAGTTGCTTTACGTTCTCTTTAGTTCCTTTCGGACGAACGATGCTCATGATGGGTGCAAAGCCTGCAGGATACCGAATTCGCCAGCCTTCCAGCGTCAGATCCACTGCCACGGGCTTGTGCTCCACCCGCTTCCATTGGGCGTAATCAAATGCGGATTTCAGATTGGCCGTGTCTACATTGCTGCCCACCGACAGACCCGTGAACGTCACCTGTTCAATCACGGTGCCCTGCTCATTGATGGTCTGCGACTTGAGTAACAGCCGGGATTTTTCATCAGCGCAAAAGCGATAGCCATAGCGGTCCTGGACCCGCGGCTGTACTTCAATCATGTCGCAGGGACGGCCAGCAACGCGCGTGCTGCCATTCTGTGCCCGGATATCGTAATATTTTTCAAGATTGTCGATCGGGCCAAGCAATAACGCAGGAAAACGATCCTTGCGCGGCTTGTCCACGATCACCATTTTGCGGGCGGGTATCAGGCTTTCCACAACGTTGTTGTTGCGCAGGTATTCCTGGGCATCACCATCGAGCACCTCCAGGCGCTCCTTGACGCCTTCGCCGTCGACCACATGCGTTACCCTTGAGGTAATCATCACATTACCCTGCTGATACAGGAACGTACCACTGTAGTCCGTCGATTCCGCCGCTTTCTGGATCTGCATGAGCAACTGCGCAGGCGAGGCGGCATATACCGGCAGACAGGGGGTGATGGCCCAGCATACGGCCAGCATGACGCTATGGGAACGTCGGCAAGTCAAACGCAGCCTGTCCTGTCCGATCACTGCACATCCCCGATTTCATAAGAAACCCGGCGAACCGGATAGGCGCCTACCATTTGGCTGTGCGCGGCAACGTAATCTTGAAAGTCGTTCTGCGGGATATCGGCCGGCGCCGCCGATTGGCTGGCGGCGAGCGTTGGCGGCGCAGGTGGCGCCACGTCCCCCTGGAAAGGATCATTGAACCATACCAGTGCCGCCACGGCCGCTGCTGCAGCAATGCCGGAGGCGCCCCAGCGTACATAGCCACGGGCCGGCACGACATGATGGGTCGCCTCGGCCGCGATCAGCTTGCTGATACGGGCATTGAACAGATCGGAAGGCTTGATGGCCAGATGCTCGTTGCGCATCACGTCGCCGATCAGATGATAGGTATCCCAGGTCTGGCGACCATAGGGTGTATCAATTCTGGACGCGTCAAAGGCATCGCATTCGCCATCCACCATTTCGGAGATGGTTTCGTTCCAGTCAATCGCAGTAGGAGTTCGTGTGTTTTCCATGTGTATTCCTTACCAGCGGCGATCCATGGCCTGTCCCAGGACAGGTTTGAGCTTCGCCGCAATGGCTTCCCGTGCACGGAATATACGAGAGCGTACCGTACCAACCGGGCAGGCCATAGCCTGTGCTATTTCTTCGTAACTCAGGCCTTCCAGTTCTCTTAGCACAATTGCCATGCGCAGGTCTTCGGGCAATGTTTCAATTGCATCGTTGACAGTCTGGACGATTTCCCGCGTTACCATGCTCGATTCAGGCGTGGCAATATCTATAAGATTGTCAGAATGGGAAAAAGTTTCACCATCTTTGTTTTCCAGCGTATCCGGATAGCTCAGCTTGCGGTCCGAAGAAGACAGCCAGTTACGGGCGGTATTGATGGCAATTCGGTATAACCAGGTATAAAACGCGCTTTCCCCCCGAAACTGGGGGATAGCGCGATAGGCTTTGATAAATGTTTCCTGGGCAATGTCCTCAACTTCGCTGTGGCTGCCAATCATGCGGGCCAGCAGCCCCATGATTTTGCGCTGATATTTGAGGACCAGCAGGTCAAAGGCCTTTTTGTCACCCTGCTGGACCCGCTGTACCAGTTCCCAGTCAACGTCGCGCTCACTCATATTGCGATCCTTGCGGTGGCGCCCTGCGCATTTGCCCATTGGGCCGACTGCACCAGCACGCAGAAACGCCGCCAGGCATCAGGCGGCTGGCCCGATGACCAGACCGTCACGATATCGGGACGTGAATGAGGAAAATAGGGATCGCGCAGCACCAGGGTAAACCACAGAGGGCCTTGCCAGTACTGTTGCAGGATACGCAGGTCGCCATCGATGGCGTGCTGTGACGGGACGCTGTGGCAAAGCCGATAGTGACCGTCGGGCCCGACTTGAACAAAACGTCTGTGGTCGGCCCTGTGGCTGGCCAGATGCCTGCGGCCAGCCAGGGCGAGCAACGCAAGCAGAGCCGCCGCCTGGGGACCGGCAATACAGAGCATGGCCAGGGCTGCCACGACATGATGACAAACTGTAATGTAACCGGGCTGCCCGACATGGAGTCGAGCCTGCCAGTGCCGGTTCAGTTCGTGCTGCAAATCAGATCCGTCTGACAATCATGGACCCGTTGGTGCCGCCAAATCCGAAAGAGTTGGACAGCGCCACATCAATTTTCATTTCGCGAGCGGCATTGGCACAATAGTCCAGATCACACTCGGGGTCTTGATTGATCAGATTGATCGTGGGCGGCGATACCTGATGATGCACCGCCAGCGTGGTAAAGACCGCTTCGATGCCGCCTGCAGCGCCCAGCAAATGGCCGGTCATGGATTTGGTCGAGTTGACTACCGTTTTATAGGCGTGCTCGCCCAGTGCCAGCTTGAGCGCCTCTGTTTCATTCTTGTCACCCAGTGGCGTTGATGTGCCATGGGCATTCACGTAGTCAACCTGATCAGCGTTAAGCTTGCCGTTTTTCAAGGCATTCAGAACGCCGCGGCGTGGGCCGTCACGATCTGGTGCAGTGATGTGATGCGCATCGGAACTCATGCCATAGCCGGCAAATTCACCATAGATGCGGGCGCCACGGGCTTTGGCGTGTTCGTATTCTTCGAGCACCAGCACCCCTGCCCCTTCACCCAGGACAAAGCCATCACGGTCGACATCCCAGGGACGCGAGGCCGTCTGAGGGTCGTCGTTACGGGTGGACAGGGCGCGCATGGCCGCAAAACCACCAATACCCAGTGGTGACACCGTCGCTTCGGCGCCTCCGGCCAGCATCACGTCGGCATCGCCGTATTCAATCAGTCTTGAGGCATCGCCGATAGAATGCAAACCGGTAGTGCAGGCAGAGACGACTGCATAGGTTGGTCCCTTAAGCCCGAGCAAGATGGAAACCTGACCGGAAATCAGATTGATCAGGGAAGCGGGAACGAAGAATGGGGAAATACGGCGCGGACCTTTTGCAAGATATTCAGTCTGGGTCTCTTCAATGCGCTGCAACCCGCCGATTCCCGAACTGACGATGGCGCCTATGCGATCGGCGTTCTCTTCAGTAACAGTGAGGCCCGCATCCTTCCAGGCGTCAACACTGGCGGCAATGCCGTAATGGATAAAGGTATCCATTTGTTTGGCTTCTTTGGCCGACAGGTACTGTGTGACGTCGAAATCCTTGACTTCGCCTGCAATCTGCGCATTGAACCCGGAGGCGTCAAAGCGTGTGATGCGGTCAATGCCGGAACGTCCGTTGACAATATTATCCCAGGCCTGCGGTACTGTATTTCCGACCGGGGATACAATTCCCAGTCCGGTGATGACAACGCGTCTTTTCACGGTTGGCTCCTACCCTATACTGAAGTAAATATGAATCAAAACCCTGAAATAAAAAAAGGGTCTGGAAAAGGTTTATACCGCCCATATCGCAAGGGATATTGACGTGAGCCACTTTCCAAAACCGCTTTTTTTATTGCAACCGGCGGCTCGCGCGCACCGGTTGACTCGCACAAATTAACCTTTGTGAGAGTTGATATAGTCGACTGCCTGCTGAACGGTTGTGATTTTTTCAGCTTCTTCGTCAGGAATTTCTGTTTCGAACTCGTCTTCAAGTGCCATGACCAACTCAACCATGTCCAGTGAATCTGCACCCAGGTCGTCAAGAAATGAAGACTCGTTTTTGATTTCTGCTTCATTTACACCAAGTTGTTCTGCGACGATCTTCTTGACGCGTTGTTCGATGCTATCCATGTAAATCTCCAAAGGGGGAAAATCCCGCAATTTTAGCCAACTACAAACCGATTGCAAAAGGCTTTATGTGAAAAAAATATTTTAGCGAAACTGGTTTCTGAAAACAGTAAAACTAAAACACAGTTTAAAAATAAACAACTGCTCTTTTACGTATCCTGCATTTTAGTAAAATTTCAGCTCTGTATAAGAAAAAGAACCCGGCTGCCTCAAATTACCTGCCTTGCCCGCCATATACGTAACATTTGACAGTACCACAGGCCCGGAACCTGCGCGAATATGCGGGCGATCAAGCCAGCCGATCCGGCAGGAAAAACCGATTTACTGCATGAACATGCCGCCATTGACATGGACCGTTGTACCCGTAATATACCCTGCCCCAGGCCCTGCCAGAAAGGCTACAGCGTTGGCGACATCAGCAGGCTGGCCCAGGCGGCCCAAGGGAATCTGACCCAGCAGGGCTGCAGTCTGGTCGTCGCCCAGGGCACGCGTCATATCGGTATCGATAAAACCCGGCGCCACACAGTTAACAGTAATATTACGACTGCCCAGCTCGCGCGCCAATGCACGCGTCATTCCTGCCACGCCAGCCTTGGCGGCAGCATAGTTGGCCTGTCCGGGGTTACCGGCAGATCCCACGACCGATGTCACGTTGATGATACGGCCGGCGCGCGCTTTCATCATGACCCGCAGAACGCCGCGCGAGAGCCGGAATACCGAATCCAGATTGGTGCCGATCACGGCAGACCAATCGTCGTCTTTCATGCGCATGGCCAGGCCATCGCGCGTAATACCAGCATTGTTGACCAGAATATGAGGACCACCCTCTTTGCCCAGCTCTGCCAGCAAGGCATCGCAGGCGGCGGCGTCGGTCACATTGAGCACCACGCCACGACCCTGATTGCCCGCAAGCAGGTCGCTGATGGCCTGCGCACCGGCTTCGGATGTAGCGGTACCCACAACTGTGGCACCGCGTTTGGCCAGTTCAAGCGCGATTGCCTTGCCCAGGCCACGGCTGGCCCCAGTGACCAGCGCAATCTGGCCCGTAAGTTCTTTCTGTTCTGACATGCCTGTTCCTTATGCGTTGATTTGAGCGAGCGCGGCATCCAGGGATGCCTGATCATTGACAGATACCGTCACCAGTTCAGGTTCGATACGCTTGATCAATCCGGCAAGCACCTTGCCGGGACCGCATTCCACCACATGGGTAACGCCGCGGGCCTTCATGGCTCTGATCGTTTCCACCCAGCGCACCGGATGCCAGGCCTGGCGCACCAGCGCATCGGCGATAGCCTGGGTACTGGTGGCAACCGCAACATCGACGTTATTGATAATCTCTGCCCTGGGCATATTCAGTGTCAGCTCGCCAAGCGCCTGTTGCAGCACCGCGGCAGCAGGCTCAAGAAGCCGCGAGTGAAATGGCGCGGACACCGGCAGCAGCAACGCCCGTTTGGCCCCTTTTGCCTTGGCCAGGTCGCAGGCGCGCTGCACCGCGTCCTTGTGCCCGGCAATCACTACCTGGGCCGGCGCGTTAAAATTGACCGCTTCAACAATGGTATCTGTACTGGCTTCGCTGCAAACCGCGAGCACGGTCTCGTCATCCAGCCCCAGAATCGCCGCCATGCCGCCGGTGCCCACCGGTACAGCCTCCTGCATTGCGCTGGCGCGAATGCGCACCAGGCGCACAGCATCTTCAAGCGAGAAAGTGCCTGCAGCGGTCAGGGCCGAGTATTCGCCCAGGCTGTGTCCTGCCATGACCTCGGGCTCAGGGCCGCCAGCCTGGCGCCAGGCATCATACATGGCCACACTGCAGGCCAGCATGACCGGCTGCGTGTTGACAGTAAGATTGAGTTCTTCGGCAGGTCCCTGCTCGACAAGGGCGCCCAGATCCTGGCCCAGTGCCGTGGATGCGCGCTGCATGGCAGCGTCGATGGCCGGGTTGCCCACCCATCCGGCAAGCATGCCGACGGTTTGTGAACCCTGCCCTGGAAATACGAATGCGAGTTTCATGGTTTTCTGTATTGAAGTGAAAATTCAGATGCGGGCCAGAACGGAGCCCCAGGTAAAACCGCCCCCCACGCCTTGCATGAGAACCAGATCACCTTTTTTGATACGACCGTCGCGACGCGCCACATCAAAGGCCAGCGGCACGCTTGCAGCAGAGGTATTGGCATGTTCGCCCACCGTCGCAACCACTTTTTCGCCGGGAATGCCCAATTTGCGCCCCAGGAAATCGATGATCCGGATATTGGCCTGATGCGGCACCATCCAGTCCAGATCGCTGATCTGAACGCCTGCTTTTTCGCATACCTGGCGTGCCGACTTATCCAGAACCGTGACGGCCTTCTTGAAAACAGACTGCCCATCCATACGCAGGAAGGGGTCGCCGGTGACCTGACCATTTTCGATCCGCCCGGCGGTATTCAGAATTGTGTGCAGCGAACCATCGGCATTCAGTTGCGAGGCCAGTATGCCTGGCTCATCGGATGCCGTGAGCACCATGGCGCCGGCGCCGTCACCAAAAAGAACGCAAGTGGCGCGATCGTTCCAGTCCAGAATCCGGGAGAACACTTCGGCGCCAATCACCAGCGCGTTGCGTGCGTTGCCAGCCCGGATAAAACTGTCGGCGGTAGCCAGCGCATATACAAAACCACTGCAGACGGCCTGGATATCGAACGCAGCGCCACCCTTGTTGCCCAGTTTTGCCTGAATCAGGCAGGCGGTACTGGGAAATATGAAATCGGGGGTGGAAGTCGCAACAATAATCAGATCAAGGTCAGCCGCAGCAATACCGGCATCGGCAAGCGCCTTTTCGGCAGCCAGAAAGCCCAGTTCGCTGGAGGTCACGCCAGGATCAGCCAGATGCCGCTGATGAATACCAGTACGGGTCACAATCCATTCGTCGGACGTTTCAAGACCCCGCTGGGCCATATCTTGAGCAAGCATCGTGTTGGTGACACATTTGGGGGGTAAATAACTTCCCGTACCCACGATGGTTGAATAAGTCATGTATGGCTCCGAAGACAATTTAAATAAGTAAAGCAGGCAATTTTATAGTTTTTATGACTATTATGCGCTGCTTTCCGTATTTTTTGAGCGAATGAGCTGACTGATCTGCAGTACGGAGCTGGAGGTTTTTTCCAGCAGTTTGCTGGCAACCGCCTCCCGGGCGCGCTCAAGCGCAACGGTGTAGGCGTAGATATCGGCAGAACCGTGACTTTTGATGACAACCCCACGCAGACCAAGCAAGGCCGCACCATTATGGTTACGCGAATCAACCCGATTGCGAAAGCGGCTCAGAACAGGCCGCGCAAACAGACCAGCGGCCATCGTGAACGGGTTGCGCATAAATTCATCACGAATCATGCTGCCGATCATCTTGGACAAGCCCTCAACGGACTTGAGCACAACGTTGCCGACAAAACCGTCGCAGACCACCACATTGGTGGTGCCCTTGAAGATATCGTCGCCTTCGACATTACCGTAGAAATTCAGATTGCTGGCGCGCAGCAGCTCGGCCGCTTCCTTGACCACATCATTGCCCTTAATGGCCTCCTGCCCGATATTGAGCAGCCCGATAGTGGGATTTTCAATGTGCTCAACCGATTGCGACAACGCCGCGCCCATGATGGCAAACTCAAGCAGATGCTCTGCCGAGCAATCGACATTGGCGCCCAGATCAAGCACGGTCGTGGTACCACCTCGCTGATTGGGAATAGCGGCAGCAATGGCTGGACGATCGATCCCATCCATGGTTTTGAGAACATAGCGGGAAATGGCCATCCAGGCACCGGTATTGCCTGCAGAGACGCAGGCATCGGCACGATCCTCCTTGACGCAGGTCACCGCCACGCGCATGGAAGAATCTTTTTTCTTGCGCAGCGCCATATCAACCGGATCGTCCATGGTAACCACTTCGGATGCAGCGACAATTTCAAATTGCGCGGGATTTGCCGGACGCGCCTGTTTCAAGGCAGCGGCTACCTGATCAGGCAGACCTACCAACAAAAAACAGGTATCAGGAAACTTTGCGGCGACCTGAACGGCCGCCGGAACGGTGACGGGAAGGCCGTGATCGCCTCCCATACAGTCAATTGCAATTCTGATCACTATAAATAATGTTTCCGTTACGGTAATACACAAGAAGCGGCCAGGTACGTATCGAACGACAGCCCCGACAGACGGCCTCTTCCCTTACCGGTTAAACAGAGAATTATTCGTCGTTTTTGGTTTTCAGAACTTTGCGACCACGATATACGCCGTTGGGGCTGATGTGGTGACGCAGGTGCAGTTCACCTGTGGTTGGCTCGATTGCTGTCGCTGGTGCGGTCAGAAAATCGTGCGAACGGTGCATACCGCGTTTTGAAGGTGTCTTTTTGTTTTGTTGAACGGCCATGATGACTCCGAAAATAAAACTGCACAACCCGAAAATTATGCAGAAAATAGGTTAAGTTACTGCTTCTTTAAAGCTGCCAGCGCCGCAAACGGCGATGGTTTTTCGTCTGCCCCTTCGGGCGTTTCCTGATTGTCATACTGCACGCATGCATATTCATGCCTGGGTATGTAGGGCAGACTCAGAATTAATTCGTCTTCCACCAACTCCAGCACCGATTGACTGGCCTGGGCCAGAATCCGATCAGGGCCTTCCATATCCGGATCATCGACGTCAGCGTCGTCATCCAGGGAGGCCTGGTTGGTTACCACTTCCAGCGGTACGGCGCTGTCCACTTCATAGACAAAAGGCTGCATACAACGCTGACAGATGAGTATCGGCCGGGCGCTGACTTCCAGATGAAGATAACGTATTCCGTGTTGGGTGCGCTCTCCACGCACAGACCAGCGTACCAGGTCATTTACATCTGCCCCGGCGCCATCAGCATCGCCCGAAGGCAACACCTGCGCTGGCAGTAGATCGCTAATCCGTGAAAATGCCGACAGAGGCGTCTCGCCGCTTTGCTCAGCACCGCGGGAGATAAAATCCAGTACGTCGATCACAGGATGACCGGGTTTCATAAAATAGCCAGATATTGTATTACAGATATCTGCCTGCGGAACACTTTCAAGCGGATTAATCAAATGGGCTATATAACAAGTGGTTAATAAATAACAAACGATTTATCACCCAAGACTTACAACCCTGACCACACACTAGCCATGTTCTGGCAAACAAATTCGGTCTTTTTCCGGATTTCGCTGCGGGTTTTCAATACTCACCCACACATTCCCCGGAAAACATAAGATAATAACTGGTTCACATCCGATAAGTCAATGAAAACCATGTCATTTTCCCCTCCGCGTCTTATTCTCGCGTCATCTTCAGTGTATCGCAAGGCTATGCTGCAACGCCTGGGCCTGCCCTTTGAGGCCATTTCACCCGGGATCGACGAGTCTGCCCTGCCCGGCGAGTCGCCCGAAGCCCTGTCGCAGCGTCTGTCACTGGCCAAGGCGCAACATGTCGCCGCCCAATATCCCGGCAGCGTGGTGATCGGCTCCGATCAGGTAGCCACCCACGACGGCCAGCCGATAGGCAAACCAGGAACCCATGAACGCGCCTTTGCACAATTGCGCGATCTGTCCGGAAAAACCGTCGCATTCCACAGCGCGCTGGCCGTCACCAATGGCACACGCAGCGCCGTTGCCGATGTGGTGACGCACTGCGTATTCCGTGAGCTGACAGACGAGGAAATCGAGCACTACCTGACCGTGGAAAAGCCATTTGACACCGCAGGCAGCGCCAAGGCCGAAGGCCTGGGCATCAGCCTGATGCAATCGATGCACAGCGATGACCCGACAGCCATCATCGGGCTGCCCCTGATCGAACTGTCCCGCATGCTGCGCAGTTTCGATCTTAACCCCACTCTTCTGGCTCAACCGTTATGATCAGTACGCTTCACCTGCTTCCTGTCAGTCTGGGCAGCGCTGCCCTGGAACAATGGCTGCCTGCCGGCGCTCAACAGAAGGCGTCCGTTCTGAAAACCTATATTGCCGAAAATGCCAAAACCGCCCGTGCATATCTGAAGCAGACCGGCACCGAAGGTGCAATCCAGGACATAACGATTCACACATTAGGCGCAAAAACGCCCGAAGCGGACATCCGTCGCTGGCTGACCGAGACCAGCGGCGAAATCGGCCTGGTCTCGGAAGCCGGCTGCCCGGCAGTGGCCGACCCCGGTGCGCGCGTCGTGCTGCTGGCCCATCAACTGGGTATCCAGGTCGTGCCGTGGGTAGGCCCCTCATCCATTCTGCTGGGCCTGATGGCCAGCGGCCTGGATGGACAACGCTTTACCTTTCACGGTTATGTGCCCATCGCGCCAGCCGAACGCAGCAAGCAACTCAAAGGCTGGGAGCAGTTATCGTCCCGCCACAACCAGACGCAATTGTTCATTGAAACCCCGTACCGCAACATGGCCATGTTCGCAACGCTGGTCGACACCCTGAATCCGGCAACCCGACTGTGCATTGCCCGCGCACTGACAACGGCAGATGAATGGATCAGAACCGATACCGTTGCCGGCTGGAAACGGCGTCCGCAACCGGATTTGGACAAATTTCCGACACTGTTTCTGTTTCTGGCCTAGCGCTACCGCTCTAGCCATCGGCCGCAAGCGCTATTGCTGCGGCGCCGGCATCTGGCGCGCCAGATCCTCTGCAATGGCTACGGTCTGGCGGTCAATACGGCCGCTATACTCTGCCGGCCGATAATGCATCTGGAAAGCACGAACGACCTGTCGGGTCTGCGGATCCCATACGCCGCTTTGCGCTATCGGGTAGCCGATACGCGCCAGCAGCCCCTGAATATACGAGGCATCTGCCAGCGCACGCGTGCTCACTAGCGGGATGCGTTGAGCAACCGCCGCTTCGTCATACCAACGCCCCAGCCCCTGCTGGGCCAGTTCCCGCCAGGGAAACGCGGGACCCGGGTCGCTCTTGCGTAACGGCGCAATATCGCTATGCGCCACAATATTCCAGGCACTCACGTGATGACGCGACTGGATGTCGCGCAGCAACGTCACCAGCGTTCTGATCTGCGATGATGAATATGGTGCCCAGCGGGTGTGCGCTGCGTCCAGCGGCCCGGCATTGACTATCTCAATACCAATGGACATGGCGTTCAGGTTTGGGTATTCAAACCATTGGCTCTGCCCCGCATGCCAGGCGCGCCGATTTTCGTTGACCAGCGAAAATATCCTGACCGGCTCGTCGGTAATCAGATAATGTGCGCTGACCCGATCCTGGGTCAGCAAGCGCAGGGAGTCGCTGCGATTTTCCGAGGTATAGTGCAGCACAATAAAGCGAACCCGGCTATCCTGGCCGGAAGCACGCAGCGATGTATCTATCTGCAAGCCCGTGGTGCAGGCGCCCAGCCCCAATGCCGCGGCCACCAGTAGCAGCCAGGCCCGTCTTTGCATGATCCCGCCCTCTTTTTTTGCGTTAAGTCTTCTCTAGTGATGAACACGACCAGCAATGCCCGGCGCAGCAAAACAGTCCTAAACCGCAGCCGAGCGCCGCCGATTCCGCCATGCCCGCACGATCCGCCAGAGCAGCAACAGAGCCAGCAGCGTACCATACAGAATCGGCTCGGCAAAGTCATTCTTGCCTGCACGCATCAGCCAGAAATGCACAATACCGAGCACGCCGATGGCATAAATACACCGGTGCAAACGCGTCCACTTCATTCCCAATCGGCGCATCCAGCCTTGCGTGGATGTCAGCGCCAGGGGTACCATAAGCAAGAATGCCGCCATGCCGACAAAAATGAAGGTGCGATCCAGCACATCCTTGACCATGGACGACAGATCCATATTGCGATCGAGCACGATCCAGGTCAGCAAATGCAGCACGACATAAAAGAAGGCAAACAGCCCCAGCATGCGCCGCACACGGACCAGCGCCGGCTGGTCCAGCATTTGCCGGACAGGTGTCACTGCAAGCGTGAGCAACAACATGGCCAGCGTCCAGAAACCCGAAGAGCGGGTAATGAACTCGACGGGATTGGCCGTCAGGCCATCGTTATATCCCAGGTAGAACCAGCGCAGGAAAGGGATCAGGCAGAGCAAAAAAAGCACGGGCTTAAAGCGCGCCACCTGGCTGGCCGTCCAGCGTCTGCGCGTCATTGAGGCAGCCCTGGCGCCGGCCGCCGGCGGGGCCGCGCTGGAAGATTCAGACATGAAGAACACCCTGTTGCTCAATAATTGGCACGTAAATCCATTCCACCGTACAGCGAAGCGACCTGCTCCCCATAACCATTAAATTTCAAGGTTGGCACTTTGGGATCAAAGAAGCCGCCACCGATAACGCGCTCATGCGACTGGCTCCAGCGTGGGTGCGGAACATCCGGATTCACGTTCGCATAAAAGCCGTACTCCGAGGGCGCAATGGCCACCCAACTGGTGTCGGGCATGGTCTCGGAGAGCACGATTTTGACAATAGACTTGCCCGACTTGAAGCCGTATTTCCAGGGAACAATAATGCGCAACGGCGCGCCGTTCTGGTTAGGTAGGCGCTTGCCATAAAGCCCGAAAGTGAGCAGGGTAAGCGGATTCATGGCTTCGTCCATGCGCAGCCCCTCGCGATAGGGCCACGGGATAATACGATCGCTCAGCCCAGGCATCGCCTCGGGCTGGGTATCGGTCACAAACTGAACAAATTTGGCCTTGCTGGTGGGCTGCACCTGCTTCAGGAGCGCCGATAGCGGATAGCCCACCCACGGGATCACCATAGACCAGGCTTCGACGCACCGCAGCCGGTACACCCGCTCTTCCTGTGGCGCCAGCTTGACCAGCTCATCCAGATCGAAAGTACGTGGCTTTTCCACCTCACCACTTACCTGCACCTGCCAGGGCTCAATGCGCATTTTTCCCGAATAGTCGAGCGGGTCGCCCTTGCCAGTGCCGAATTCGTAAAAATTATTGTAGGACGTAATGTCCTTTTCCGTGGTGAGCTTGCGATCGATTTTCGCTGCAGCATATTGCGGATTCGGTTGCATGCCGGCAATCGGCGGCAACGTGTCTGCCGCGCCAGCCACCTGCGGTAGCGTTGCGCCCAGCCCCGCCAACCCGGTTCCGGCAGCGATGCCGGCCATCTGTTGCATCCACTGCCGCCTGGCTTGCCAGACCGGCTCAGGGGTAATCTGGGAAGACGGAATACGGGGATAGCGTGGGCGTAAGGGCATGGTTGGCTCCGGTGGCTTGCTGGTGCAAAATATGACAGCAATAATGACGAATATCGCTACTTGGAAAGTTAGACAGCCATTTTTCGACAATGTTCCAGCAAAAACGAGTGTAATTGCGTCGGCGTTTCCGCAATCAGGGTTGGTTTGCTGGCAACCAGCTCTTGTTTACTGTGCGCGCCATACGTGACCGCAATGCTATCCATACCGGCAGCCTGAGCCATCTGGATGTCATGCGAAGTATCACCCACCATGACCGCCTGTTCCGCAGGCACCGCCAACTCTTCCAAAATTTCCTCCAGCATTCTCGGGTGCGGCTTGCTGAATGTCTGATCTGCTGTACGGGAGGCGTCAAAATAGTGCCCCAGGTTCATTCCGGTCAATACCCGGTCCAACCCGACACGGCTTTTACCCGTAGCCACGGCCATCAGCACGCCCTCGGCCTTCAATGCATCGAGCATACCAATAATGCCATCGAACGTGCGCAAATCAGGATCCCTGAGCAGGTAGTGGATGCGATAGCGTTCGAGAAACCGCGGCAACTGGGAAGGCGTCAGATCGGGCACGGCGCGATGCAGCGCCTCATCGAGCGAGAGCCCGATGACCCAGCTGGCCTGCGCAACGCCGGGCACAGGCAGCCCCATATCACGACAGGCGGCCTGGATGGCAGCGACAATGGTATGGGTGGAGTCCATGAGGGTTCCATCCCAATCGAAGATGGCAAGTGAATAACGCATTCTATTTTCCATATGGTGAAATCAGGAGGGGGAGCGGTGCATTTGGACAACAATAAGCTGAAGTTCCTGCTGTGACGCCGCTTGCGCCAACCACAAAGGCGTCCGCGCTCAGCGGCGGCCAGCCAAACGATCGAGCAATTGCCGGCACACGTCGGGCAGCGGCGCAGTCAGCGATAAGGGCTCCTGCGTTACCGGATGAGGGATTTCCAGCGTATGAGCATGCAGGAACATACGGGCAAACCCCTGCCGGGCAAAAGCAATGCGAGTCTCGTCATTGCCATATTTTTCGTCGCCCACGATAGGAAAACCACTGGCGGCCAGATGCACCCGAATCTGATGGGTACGTCCGGTGCGCAGCTCGGCCTTGACCAGCGTATAGCGGCCAAAACGCGCCTCCTTGCTCACTATCGTATGGGCCGCCTTGCCATCGGGACGAACCCGCACCCGCCGTTCGCCATCGCGGGTCAGATATTTTTCCAGAGGCAGCCGTATATGCTGCCGGTCATTGACCCAGTCACCCTCAACCAGGGCAAGGTAACATTTGCGCCCGCGGCTCTCTTTGAACATGCCGTGCAACGCGACCAGTGCAGCGCGCTTTTTGGCGATAATCAGCAATCCCGAGGTCTCTTTGTCCAGACGATGCGCCAATTCCAGAAACCGCGCCTCGGGCCGGGCCGCCCGCATCTGCTCGATGACTCCGAAAGACACGCCGCTGCCGCCGTGAACGGCTACACCCGACGGTTTATCGATGACAATCAGCGCATCATCCTCGAAAACAATTGGAAACTGCCCTGCCGGCACAACCCGTGTTTCATCGGGCGTAGCCACCCGCAAGGGGGGAATCCGGATTTCATCGCCGTCTTTTACCCGATATTCGGCCTGCACCCGCCCCTTGTTGACACGGACCTGGCCGCTGCGAATGGCCTTGTAAAGATGGCTTTTGGGCACCCCCTTGCACTCGCGGATGAGAAAATTATCGATACGCTGACCGTCGGATCCGGCATCTGCCCGTACCAGCCGAACAGAAAAAGTTGGTTTTTTATCAGAAGTTTGTTTGCACATACTCAAAAGAGCCTTATAATTCGGAGACCACAAAAAGACTGAATTAAAACCGTCCGGCGTTGAGAAACCCGTAGTCCAAGAAACTGCAAGCAGGTCTCCGCCCGTCAGCCAAATACGCATTGTACCGTCCTAACGTCAATCCGCTATCTGTATTTCAGTCTTTTGCGTGACTGGTTTATAAACACTGCGGCGCTTGTCGTATCTGTTATCAACGCGGCAGGCCATACATCATCTGCCCACAGATATCACCGCCATTGTGTTTATAGCGTACAGAATGAACGAAGCGCCCTGGTTTTTATTTTGTCCTGACGGCACCGCAAGGAAACGGCAGGATAAAACACAGAAGAATTCAACAATTGAAATTACTTTACTCTGTTAATTTTCTGACTGGCTCTGCTGCACGTCGACATCCGACGGCAGACAGTCCCACATAAAGCGCCCCGACCTCGTGCGGGATCCGCACGAGTCAGTCGTCTATTCGTACGTTTCACCAGTTATTCGTGGTGAGTGCAACGGCGTTCGTTGCTCTCGTTTAACGGAGAAACTGCTCTATGAAACGCATGTTATTCAACGCAACGCATCAAGAAGAATTACGCGTTGCGATTGTCGATGGCCAGAAGCTGATCGACATCGATATCGAAACCGCCGGCCGTGAACAACGCAAGGGAAGCATCTACAAAGGGGTCATTACACGTATTGAACCCGGCCTGGAAGCCTGCTTTGTCAACTATGGTCACGATCGCCACGGTTTTCTCCCTTTCAAGGAAGTGGTCCGCAGCTATTTCAAGGAAGGCGTGGATGTGCGCAGTGCACGTATCCAGGACGCCTTGCACGAAGGCCAGGAACTCATTATTCAGGTAGAAAAGGAAGAGCGCGGCAATAAGGGCGCAGCCCTGACCACGTTCATTTCCCTGGCTGGCCGCTATCTGGTTCTGATGCCCAACAACCCGCGTGGTGGTGGCGTATCGCGTCGCATCGAAGGCGAAGATCGCCAGGAACTGCGCGATGCCATGGAGCAGCTTGACCTGCCTTCTGGCATGAGCATTATTGCCCGTACCGCCGGTATTGGCCGCAGCGTTCCCGAACTGCAGTGGGACCTGAAATACCTGCTGCAACTGTGGACTGCCATTGATGCCGCCGCCAAAGACTACCCTGCTCCGGTCCTCATTTACCAGGAATCGAGCCTGGTTATTCGCGCCATCCGCGATTATTTCTCGCCGGACATCAGCGAAATCCTGATTGACACCGAGGCCATTACGCAACAGGCAACGGCATTCATGCAGGACGTCATGCCTGACAATGTCAATCGCGTTAAACGCTATCAGGATGATATTCCACTGTTTTCGCGATTCCAGATCGAACACCAGATCGAAACCGCATATTCACGTACCGTCCAGTTGCCTTCCGGCGGCTCTGTGGTTATTGACCACACAGAAGCCCTGGTCGCCATTGACGTGAACTCGGCCCGCTCTACCCGTGGCGCCGATATCGAAGAAACCGCCATGCGCACCAACCTGGAAGCGGCCGAAGAAGTGGCACGCCAGCTGCGCCTGCGCGACCTGGGTGGCCTGATCGTGATCGACTTCATCGACATGGAGGACAACAAGAATCAGCGTGCCGTCGAACAGAAACTGCGCGATGCCCTGCATGTGGATCGCGCCCGGGTCCAGATGGGAAAAATCTCTCGTTTCGGCCTGATGGAACTGTCGCGTCAGCGCCTGCGTCCGGCCCTGAATGAAGGCTCCCATATTACCTGCCCACGCTGTAACGGCACAGGCGTCATCCGTGACGTCGAATCCAGCGCTCTGAATGTACTGCGCCTGTTGCAGGAAGAGGCCATGAAGGAAAATACCGCTGCCCTGCACGCACAGGTGCCAGTGGAAGTGGCAACGTTCCTGATGAACGAAAAACGGGCCGATATCGTCAAACTCGAATCGCGCCTGAAAGTTAATCTGGTCCTGATTCCGAACAAGCATTTCGAGACGCCGCACCATCATATTGAACGTATCCGCTACGATGACTCCCGGCTGGATGATCCCAAGGCCAGTATTGACCTGATCGAAGCACCGGAAACCACGGTCACATGGGAATCCACAAAGGAAAAATCCGAACATAACGAGCGCCCCGAAGCTCTGGTCAAAGGAATTTCTCCTGACCAGCCTGCGCCTAGTGCAATCAAACCACAAGTAGTTGCACAGCCGCAGGTAAGCGCAGCAGCGGCGCCAAGTATCGGCGGCATGTTCCAGAAAGTCCTGTCGTGGCTGGCTGGTCCAAAAGTGGCTACGCCTGCAGAACCGCAAAAAGACGCCCCGAGCACCGAAAAATCGGGCGCACGCAACGCGCGCGGTGGCTCTCGCACCGCTGCCAGCGGCGAACGCGGCGAACGCGGTGAGCGCGGTGGACGCAATCGCCGTGGCGACAAACGCACATCGGCCAAATCCGAGGAAGATGGCGAAAACCGCCGCAGTCCGCGTGGACGCCAGCGTAAGCAGGACGATAGCGACACCCAGGACACCGTTGCCGAGGGCAAAGCGCCAGCCAGCGCCAATGTCCAGGCGAACGCCAGCACGGAAGACAGCGGTAGCCGCAGTCGTAACCGCCGTGGACGAGGCCGCAACCGCCGCAACACCGGCGACGAAACCGAAGTCACAACAGCAGTAGCGACAGAAAATGCTGAGCAGGCACAGGCGTCAGAAACCGCACAGACCGAAGCAGCACCGGCACCACGCCGTAGCCGTCAGGCCAGCGCAGACGCTGCCGCCCGTCCAACCCCGCTCGAGCAGGATCTGATTGACGACGATTCCGAAGACGAAAACGATCGCGCTACAGAAGGCGAAGACACCCAGACCGGTGATACTGAACCGCGTCGTCGTCGCCGTCGCAGCCGTCGTGGCCGTCGTCAGAATGATTCGGTAGAGACGACAGACTCCGAGAAAGCGTCTTTCGTACCCAACGAAGTGTTGCTCGCTACAGGCGCAGGCGCCACAGCTGATGCCGTCACGACAGCACAGGCAGACGCCGCAGAAAGCCAGGCTGTCACTACACCGGCAGAAAATAATGTGATATCTGACGATACCGCATCGCCTGCGCAAAGCGCTGAGTCGACCTCCGTGTCGGATACCCCTGCGGCCCAAACCGCAGCAACTGCTGCGCCAACAGCTGATCATCCGGTGGCAGCCCTGGCCGAACCAGTAGCAGCCGTATCCGAGTCCGTTGCGCAATCAACACCCGTTCAAGCAGCGACACCAGCCGCCCCCGCTGAACCAGTGGAACAGGCCGTAGCCGCTGCGACGAACACTGCACCGGCGCCAGCAGTCAACAACGCTGCTGCAACCGAGGCACCTGCCGAAGTCGCGGAAAAAACCGTGACACAGGCACAGCCCCCTGCCGAGCAGGCAGAGCCACAACCGCAAGTCGTTGCTCAAGAGCCGGTGGCTCCTGCAGCCGCAGCCCCGGTATCGGCTCCCGCCGTCGCCGTCAACAAGGAAGCGCTTAAAGAGATCGTTTCTGGCGTCGGTATGGAATGGGTAGAGACCCGCTCCGGGCTCACGGAAGAAGCAATGATGGCTCCTCCTCCAAAACCTGCAGGACGTCCTCGCAAGGCACGTAGCCAGGCTCAGGCGGAACCATTGGAAATCGTGGAAACCCGCGACGAGTAAACCACTGTCGGCCTGTCGCCAATACTGGAAACGGGCCGCACAATGGGAAAAGCCCCTTGTCTGTAGCGCTGTGTTAAACACAGAGCAATGACAAGGGGCTTTTTATTTGTCTGCTGCGATAAACGTGAACACCGCGTCCCTACCGCCACGCGTGGCTTATATTGCTGCTTAGCTTTATTGCAGCGTGATGTTCCCCGCCTTGATAATCTTGGCCCAGTCTTCGCGTTCCTTGTCGGAATAGGCTTTGAATTCGGATGACGTCATGGGCATGATCTCTACGCCCAGCCCCTGCACTTTTTTGCTCACTGCCTCACTTTCCAGCGTGGCTTTCAGATCTGAATCCAGCTTTTTCACGATCTCGTCGGGCATGCCCGACGGACCGACCAGGCCCTGCCACGCATAAGCAACAAAATCACCCACGCCTTCCTGGGCCATGGTGGGCACATCGGGCAGTAGAGCCAGACGCTCTGGCACGGTCACGGCCAGCACCCTGACTTTGCCCGCCTTGATATTGGGCAGTGACGAGCCCAAATCACCAAACATTAGGTCAACCTGACCACCAATCAAATCCTGCAGTGCTGGCGCCGCACCCTTATAAGGCACATGCACAATATCTGTTTTGGTCAACTGCTTGAAGCGTTCAAGCGCCAAATGGTGAGGAGAGCCGGCGCCGGCAGAACTGGCCGTCAGTTTGCCCGGCTCTTTTTTGGCCGCTTCGATTAATGCGTTGACTGTTTTGAAGGGAGAATTGGCAGGTACGGCTAGAACCAGTGGAAACCGGGCCAGCCCGCCGATATAGGTAAATTTGGCCGGGTCATACGTTAGGCTTTTGTATAAGGACGGATTGAATGCCAGCGTACCTGAATCGGCCGTGCCTACAGTGTAGCCGTCCGGTTTGGCGCGGGAGATTGCCGAGGCGCCAATGGCGGTGCCGCCACCAGGCTTGTTTTCGATCACGATTGTTTGCCCCAGCGTTTTTTCCAGCGACGCAGCCACTGTTCGGGCAATCACGTCTGTGCCGCCACCTGCCGGATATGGCACGACCCAGGTTACAGGACCTTCCGGCCACGCAGCATGCGCAGCCATCCCGGCCAGACTCAGGGTAGCCACGGACAGCCACTGTTTGATGTTCATTTGGTATCTCCACTAATAGGTTTTTATGCTGACGCACCGACATTGCCAGCGGCCAGATATTACTGTAAAGCAAGCGCCGGCTGCTGCATAAATCATGCCACTGCGTTCAATTTATGCATAGTGGCAATTTCCATTAGTCGGTCAGCGCCGCCTCGTCAATCAGCCGGCAGATCAAGTCCGGCTGCCCGATTTGCTCGCTCATCAGCAGCGCCAGCCGGGTGAGCATCAGCGTGCGACCCGACTCAGGGATTGAGTCCAGGGTTTCGGCCAAATGATCATATACCTGCTCCAGCGCGTGGGTCTGAATACTCATCTTAATTCTCCTTATAACCAGGGCTACCCGGCAATTGTCCGATATATTGACTTAGACGGCCCCAGGCGTAATGCTGCCAGCGCGCACTCACGTGATGGTCCGGCCTGATCACATACACCTCCCCACCTTTGGCCGCATAGCGTTGCCGCAACACATCAGCCGCGACGTGATAAGCGATATGATCGACGCGCAGCTCAAACGCGCCGTCTCCTGAACCAAGCACGTGCAAGGTCAAGGGTTTGCCCAATGCGCGTAAGGCATTGACTTCCTGTCGCAATGGCTCGGGTGCCACCTGCGGCCCTTCCCTGCCAACCATGTAGACAACTTGAAAACCTTCACCAAAATGGTCGTACAGATGGCTGCCATCGGCTAGCTTCAAGTTGGCAAACACGACACCGCTTTCAATGGCGTCAGGCATGATGGCATTATCGTCCTGCGCACTGTTCAGGGGGGATTCCCGGTAGGCGTGGGCACGCGAGGTACGCCAATGAAAAAGTGGCCGCACAAAATCATGTTTAAGCGACAAGGCAAGCGTGGCATCGCGCAGCAATCTGAAACCCGCCGTTGGCGGCGCCATGAAACGGGTGCTTTTGCCCGCCTCTGCGATGATTTCCCTGGCGGCACTTACCCGGTCTGCGCTATAGGTGTGCAACAATGCGATGTCTGCCTGGCCGTTGACGACAGCTGCCAGCTTCCAGCCCAGGTCCATTGCATCCTGAAACCCGGTATTGGCGCCCCTTACGCCAAAGATGGGAAGCAAATGAGCCGCATCCCCCACAAACATGACTCTTTGATGCACATAGTCAGGCAAAGTGAGCGCACGTGCCGAATAAACCGAGGCCCAGTCCATTTCCCAGTTTTTACCCTGGTATCCCATCATCTGCAGTTGCGCATTGACGGCTGCTGCCAGATTCTCGGGTTTCAGCGCTTCTTCGCTGCTGACTTCGGCCGCCAGCTGATAATCAAAACGCCAGATATTGTCCGGCTCTTTATGCATCAGAATAGTATTGCCAGGATTCCAGTCGGGCGAAAAGAACGCCAGCCGCTCCGTAGGCAGATCCAAATCAATGCGGATATCCACAATAACAAACCGGCCTTCGTAGCTGTCGCCTTCCAGAGCAAGCCCCAGTTGCTGCCGCACCGTCGAACGCGCGCCGTCGGCAGCAACCAGCCATTGGGTGCGGCAGGTATACTCACCTTCGGGCGTATCAACAACCAGAGCAACGCCTGAATCGTCCTGGGTAAAAGAGGTTAGCCGATTACCCCAGCACAAGCGGATAAGAGGCTGCACCTGAGCTGCCTCAACCAAATATGTCTCCAGCCAGTTCTGCTGCAGATTATTCAGTGGCGCGAACCGGTCGTTGTCATCGACCGGCGTTTCCATGCGAAATACCCGTTCCCCTTTATAGTACGAGTTGCCACTGGTCCAGGGCAGCGCTTTGGTCATGATGCGCGCTGCGACTCCGGCAAATTCCAGAATTTCCATTGAACGTTTGGTAAAAACAATGGCGCGGCTGCCCTCGGTCACCTGACATTCCGATATCAACACGTTTGAACGGATGCCATGGCGCGCCAGAATGAGTGCGGTAGCCAGCCCGATGGGCCCGCCGCCTACAATGGTCACCGGCGCTGTGGTGGCCTGGCCTGAACCGGGATGGTATGCAGCATAGACGGTGTAAGGGTGATACAGAGAGGCGCGCGGTTGCCGCAAGGGCTGGTGCATAAGAAGTCTCCTGACGCTGTTATCCTGAAATGCCGCAAGCGATGTGGCATTAATTTCTTGGCATTTTAATTGAAAAATCAACTAAATTCAAGCAATCAGATATGGGGATTTACCCGTGACACGGCGACTGCGCGCGCAAATTAACCATTGCGCCGAGGCACCCGTTAATCAGTCAGATTCTGGTGGATTTTGCCAAACAGGCCGAACAAGGTCTGTTTTTCGCGAGGAGTGAGGGATTTGAGCGCCACGTCGTTGCGCTGGACAATCAGGTCTACGATATCCGTATAGACCAACTGCCCGGCCGGGGTCAAAAACAGTTCAAATGCTCTTGCGTCCCGGCTGTCGCTGCGTTTTTCTACAATGCCTTTTTCAACCAACGACACGACTGCCCTGCTTGCCTGGCTCTTATCCAGATTAGCCAGCCGGGCCAGTTGGATCACTGATAAGGTTCCGTAATAACCCAGGACTGCAATCGTGCGCCCTTCCCCTGCATTCAGGACGATGCGTTGAATATCTGAGTAGTCGACACGCCGATCGATCAGTTTGGATAACTGATGCAACTGATAGGTCAGCGTTTTTTCGAGTCGAAAAGCGTCAGAATCCATCGATGCCTCCTGCATCAGGCAGACACTGCTTCACTGGATTGGCCTGTGAGCAAGGCCATCAGTCGAGCCAGTTCCGTACGCAGTTCGCGTCTGTCAATAACCATGTCCACCGCGCCTTTTTCAAGCAGGAACTCGGCACGCTGAAAACCTTCGGGCAACTGTTCGCGAACAGTCTGCTCAATGACGCGCGGACCGGCAAAACCGATAAGCGCCTTGGGCTCGGCAATCACGACATCGCCCATGAACGCGAAGCTTGCAGACACGCCGCCCATTGTCGGGTCGGTCAGCACACTGATAAAAGGCAGCCCTTCCTGAGACAGACGGGTCAGCATGGCGTTGGTTTTTGCCATTTGCATCAGTGAGAACAGGCTTTCCTGCATGCGGGCGCCGCCAGAGGCAGCCACACAGATAAACGGTGTCTTGTTCTGGATGGCTGCGCGAACGCCACGCACGAATCGCTCGCCCACAACCGAGCCCATGGACCCGCCCATGAAATCGAATTCGAAGCAGGCAAGCACAACGGGGACAGTACAGATGCTGCCGCTCATGACGACCAGCGCATCAGATTCACCTGATTTTTGCGTAGCTTCGGCCAGCCTTTCAGGGTATTTGCGGCTATCCTTGAACTTGAGAGGATCGGTAGAGCGAATGCCTTCGCCAATTTCTACACGACCATCGGCGTCCAGCAGCGCGTCAATCCGCGCACGTGCATTCAAACGCATATGGTAGCTGCATTTGGGACATACGTGGACCGTCTCGACCAGGTCGTCGTTATACAACACCGCCTCGCAGGACGGGCATTTGACCCACAGGCCTTCGGGCACACGTCGTCCCTGCTGCTCGGTTTTCTTGTTAATACGCGGTGGAAGAATCTTGTCTAGCCAACTCATTGTCAATCCTTATTTCTGAATGCTTATTTTCTGTTCTGATCCAGCGCCTGCCGGATCTCGCGCAACCACTCCTCGGCAGCAGTTACTGCCACGTCGGACGGGTTGGCCGATGGTTGTTGAGCGATCGCCTGTGACATGGTTTCAATCAGGCGACTACCGATAACAACTGCGTCGGCAGCTTCGGCAACCTGTACAGCACTGGCTGCATCGCGAATGCCAAAACCGACGCCGACCGGAATGGATACATGTTTCTTGATGCTTGCGACCCGTTCTCGCACCTGGCCGATATCAATGGTCGATGAGCCGGTGGTGCCTTTGAGGGACACGTAGTAAAGATATCCTTCGGCCCGTTTTGCCACTGCCTGGATCCGCGCCTCGGTCGAGGTCGGCGAAAGCAGGAAAATAGGCGAAATCCCCTGAGCGCGAAGATCGCCGGCAAAGTCATCATATTCTTCTGGGGGACAGTCTACAATCAATATCCCATCCACACCCGATTTGCCGGCCTGGGCCGCAAACTGCTGCTGCCCCATGGCTTCAATCGAATTGGCATAGCCCATCAACACGACCGGCGTGCTTTGGTCCATCTTGCGAAACACGGCGACCATGTCCAGCACATCGCGCAGGCCCACGCCCTGGGCAATGGCGCGTGCTGTGGCCTGCTGAATCACGGGGCCGTCGGCCATGGGATCGGAAAACGGCACGCCCAGCTCGATAATATCGGCGCCGGCCCTGACCAGCCCGTGCATGAGCGGAACCGTTGCCGCCGGAGTCGGATCGCCCGCCGCAATGTACGGAATCAGGGCGGTACGCCGCCCCAGCCTTGCAAATGTTTTATTGATCCGTTGCTGGCTCATTACCGCTCCTTACAGCGCAATGCCGGTATATTCGGCAACGGTATGCATATCCTTGTCGCCGCGACCGGACAGGCACACCAGCAAAATGGATTCGCGTGACAGGGTGGGAGCCAACGTGGCTGCATAGGCCAGCGCATGCGCCGACTCCAGGGCCGGCATAATGCCTTCCAGACGACAGCACTGGCCAAACGCGTCCAGGGCGGCATTATCGTCTACCGCCACATAAGTGGCGCGTTTACTGTCGTGCAGCCAGGCGTGTTCAGGCCCGACACCGGGATAATCGAGCCCGGCCGATACAGAATGGGTTTCCTGAATCTGCCCGTCGCGATTTTGCAGTACGTAAGTGCGATTGCCATGCAAGACGCCCACCTGGCCGCCATTGATGGAAGCCGCGTGACGGGGGGTATCCAGTCCCTGGCCAGCGGCTTCTACGCCGATTAGCTTGACCTTGGCATGCGACAGATAGGGATAGAAAATGCCCATTGCATTGGAGCCACCACCAACACAGGCGATGACCGCATCCGGCTGGCGACCGGCACAGGCAGGCATCTGTTCTATGCATTCCTGACCAATGATTTGCTGGAAATCGCGCACCATGGCAGGATAGGGATGAGGACCGGCAACGGTGCCAATAATGTAATAGGTGTCGTCAATGCGGGTAACCCAATCACGCATGGCTTCGTTCAGGGCGTCTTTAAGGGTACGCGATCCGGATTCCACCGGCACCACCGTCGCCCCCAGCAACTTCATGCGATACACATTTGACGCCTGCCGCCGCACGTCTTCGGCGCCCATATAGATCACGCATTCCATTCCATAGCGCGCGGCCACCGTCGCAGTCGCCACGCCATGCTGACCCGCGCCGGTTTCGGCAATAATGCGCTTTTTGCCCATTTTGCGTGCCAGCAGGATTTGCCCTATGCAATTGTTGATCTTGTGCGCACCGGTATGGTTCAGGTCTTCACGCTTGAACCATATTTGCGCCCCGCCCAGTTGTTCAGACCAGCGGCGGGCGTGATAGACCGGGCTGGGACGCCCGACAAAATGCGCCAGTTCGTACCGGTACTCGGCGACAAAATCAGGGTCTTCCTTGTATTTTTCATAGGCTTGATTCAGCTCCGAAACAGCGTGCATCAGCGTTTCGGCGACAAAAACGCCACCGTAACGGCCGAAATGGCCCCTGTTGTCGGGAAAGGAATAAGCAGTCAAATTGGCTCCTGGCGTCGGGTTCAGACGAGCAGTAAAGGGCTATTTTACATGTTTTAACAACGTGCAGCGCTGATAATTCCGGGGATATCCAATATGGCGTTCATGGCCTTTCTCAGCTGTTCGCCATCCCGCACCTCAACGGTAAAATGCAGATGGGCAATCGAGGCCTTGCTCTGCGTGTTAACACCCACCACATTCAGTTTCATGCGGGAAAACAATTCAGTCAGATCCTTGAGCAGGCCGCTGCGATCCTGCGAATGGATGGCAATATTGACCGGATAGACCGTATCCCCGGTATCTCCCCAGGCGACCTCGATAACACGCTCGGGGCTTTTGTTTTTCATGACCGCAAACGAGGGACAATCGCTGCGGTGAATGGACACGCCCCGTCCCCGCGTGACAAAGCCGCTGATCGGGTCCGGCGGTGCCGGATGGCAGCACCGGGCCAGTTGCGTAAGCAGTGAATCGACGCCGACCACCAGCACACCACTTTTGCCTGTCTTGACCGCGCTTTGCGCCCCCGACTCGCGCGCCACAATGGTATCGTACCCAGCGCCGGGATCAGGATCAGCCTCCTGAAAGGCTGTGGCGATCTGGCGCAGACTGAATTCATCCTTGGCAACGGCGACATACAGATCATCGCTGTTGGCAAAGCCCAGGCGCTCGGCCAGCTGTTCCAGATTAACCGCCGTTTTGCCCAGCCGGGCCAACTCCTTTTCCACCAGATCCTGGCCGGTGGTTATCCGCTTTTGCAGCGCGATGGCGTTGAACCACAAGCGCACCTTGGCACGGGCCCGCGGGCTGGCCAGATAGCCTAGCTGAGTATTGATCCAGTCACGCGACGGCCCGCCCGACTTGGCGGCAATGATTTCCACCGTCTGCCCGTTGAGCAGCTTGGTATTGAGGGCCACCATCTGCCCGTCTACCCGCGCACCCCGGCAACGATGCCCCAGGTCTGTATGAAGATGATAGGCAAAATCGACCGGCGTGGCGCCTTCAGGCAATTCGATGACGCGCGCCTGCGGCGTAAGCACATAAATGCGTTCGGCCGCTTTTTTATTATGGCGTTCCTGCCGCGGCTGCCCTGCTTTGGGTTCCGGCGCGGCCGGCACCGCCGCATCGACTGGCGCCGTTGCGGTTGCTGTCGAGGCCGGCAGCAAGCTATCTGAAGGATCGTTGATCGGCAGGCCGACTTCCTTGCGCCATGCCAATAACTGGCGCATCCAGGAGACCTGACGGTCGTATATGGACACGGCGGAGACCTGGCCACCTTTGGGGCCTGCCTCTTTGTAACGCCAATGCGCCGCCATCCCGTACTCGGCAAAATCGTGCATCTTGCGAGTACGAATCTGGGCTTCAAAAGTATGCCCATCGGTGGTTTTGAGCACCGTATGCAAAGACCGGTAACCGTTGGGCTTGGGACGAGCAATATAGTCATCAAACTCGTTCATGACCGGTGTCCAGCGGGCCTGCAGCAGCGACAGCGTTGCATAGCAGTCCCGTTCATTGGCCACGATGATACGGATGGCCAGCAGGTCATACAGCTGATCAAAAGTCAGGCGCTTATTGCGCATTTTGTTATAGATGCTGTAGATATGCTTGGCGCGGCCCGACACGTCGGCCTCAATACCCATATCAGCCAGTGACCCGGCAATATCATCGGTCAGGGACTGGATGCGCGCTTCGCGTTGGATGCGTTTGCCTTCGAGTTTGCGGGCGATGTCTTTATAGATGTCGGGCGACAGGAACCGGAAAGACAGGTCTTCCATTTCCCACTTGATTTGCCAGATACCCAGCCGGTTGGCCAGAGACGCATAGACGTCCCGCGTTTCTTCGGCCAGTTCGATCGGGCATGGATTCTTGGTTTCGGCGTACCAGCGCAGCGTTTGTAGACGCGATGCCAGGCGAATCAGCACAATCCGAAGATCGCTGGCCATCGCCAGCAACATCTTGCGCAGCATTTCCCGCTGGCCGGACGATTCGTTGTGCCCTTGCGATGAAGCATTGCGCGCGATCGCCCCGATCCGTAACAGCGCCCGCGAGCCGTTGATCAGGCTGAAGGTTTCCAGTCCGAAAAGCCTGATAAGCTCATTTTTCTGATCCTGCGCAGACTCGTCCTCCAGATCAATGGGAATGGCCAGCACCAATGCGGCAACCAGCGTCGCGGCATCCAATTGCAACAAGGAAAGGATTTGCAACATGCCCTTGGCATGATGGATGGACGGCTCGCCGGTTGCGATGGATGCGTCGTGCAAAATCGGATCGCACCAGGCCACCGCCTGCTCCACCATTTTGCGGCCAGCATCATCCAGACCGGCACATACGGCATTCATCCATGCGTTGTCCTGGAAGGAATCCGGTATGAACTCGGGTTCTGTTGTTTTCATAAGCGGGTGCAGGTGGATATATTGGGAATATCGATAAAAGCGGCAACAGCCTGCGTTCCCTGATTGTCAATTCATCCTGGCTTTACCAGGCGGACAAAAACAAGCGGGCCAGCAACGGCGTGTTTGTGCAAATGGGTATTTTAACGCCGCTGGCCAAAAAAGAGCAGGCTTGCGTGAATTGTTTATCCAGTAGACAATTTGACGAGTACAGTAAACAGCCGGCCGCAGCCGCAAATTCGTTGTCATGCGAGCAGATGCGCAGCCGAATCAGGCTAACGCCCTGCCCCAGGCTCACAGGCTGACTATGCAGGTTGACTGGAGTTACTGTCTCTCCCATCCACTCTTTATCGACAGGAGACGCGTTGCCGGCTTGTAGCACCCAGTAGAACCGGCGTCACTTTTATTGTCGCCAGACCGGCCGGCACTTTATTCTATGTCAAATGAAATTACCGGCAGTACGCTGCTGATTGTGTGGCACTCCAGAACCGGTGCCGCCGAAGCCGCCGCAAGGCAGGCATACGACTCAGCGCAGGCGATCCGCAAGGAGCTTGGCCCGTCCCACAACGTCTATTTGAAGCGGGCCTGCGACGTGACCCCCGAAGATATGCTTGACGCGGGCGCGTACCTGTTTTGTGCACCGGAAAATCTGGCCTCGCTCAGCGGCCAGATGAAGGAGTGCCTGGATCGGCTGTATTACCCGGTGCTGCACCGCATAGAAGGTCGCATTTTCAGCGTGATCATTACCGCCGGCAGCGATGGTGAAGGGGCGCTGCGCCAGTTACGGCGCATTTGCAGCGGCTGGCGGCTCAATGAACAAGTGCCCGGCATTATCCTGAATATGCGCAGCGACACTGAAGCGGCCATTCTGGCGCCCAAAACGCTCTCCGAGGCACAGCGTCAGCAGGCGGGAGAAATCGGTGCAACCCTGTTTGCGCTGCTGTAAGGCTCTGTTGCCGCGCCTTGCGGCCTATCAATCGGGAACGGGTCTGCCTCGGCACAACGGCCGTGGCCATCCACAAAGGGAGAATCCGGATTCCATCGCCATCTTCAAGCTTAAGGCCGAACCATTGCCGCAGCACGCAGTTGGCCGCCAGTGCAAGGTCCAGGTCAATGTATGTATTTTGGACGGCGCGGGTATGATGGAAAAAGCAGCGCGCTCGCCGACGTTGTCGACGCACGACAGGCGCCAGCGCGTAGCTGGCCGGCGCCGTTACTGGCGTACCATCGGGTAAATTGCAGGCTTACAGCGCCGCCGTTGCGACGATTTCCACTTTATAGTCAGGGTTGGCCAGACGGGCTTCAATGGTGGCGCGCGGCGGGGCATTTTCTTTTGAAACCCACTCGTCCCAGGCCTTATTCATTTGATCGAATTCTTTCATGTTGGCCACGAAGATCTGCACCATCAGCAAACGCTCCTTGCTGGTACCCGCTTCTTTGAGCAGGGCATCGATGGTGGTCAGCACCTGTTTGGTCTGGCCTTCCATATCGAGCGTGGCATCGTCGGGCACCTGGCCTGCAAGATAGGCTACACCGTTGAATACGGCCATATCGGAAAGGCGGCTGCCTACATTGGTACGCTTGATCTCACTCATGACTGACTCCTGTTTGAACGTTGTCGAAAGCGTGCATTATCACACAGCCCGCGCAATTGCGGCGCAAACAGAATGTCGTTTTTCAATCACGCAGCCGGAAGATCAAAGACGTGGCGCAGATAAGTCAGATAGGCCGGATCGTCACACATGGTTTTTTCCGGCTCGTCCGAGACCTTGGCGACCGGTTGTCCATTACAACGCACCATTTTCATGACGATTTGCAGCGGCTTGACACCCAGATCGTTGGTCAGATTGGTGCCAATCCCGAAGGATACTTTGCAGCGTCCGCTAAAGCGCCGATGGATATCCATGGCCACCGGAAAACTCAGGCCGTCGGAAAACACCAACGTTTTAGTGGACGGATCGACCCGGTTATTGCGGTAGTGGGCCAGCAGGCGTTCGCCCCATTCGAACGGATCGCCCGAATCATGCCGGGCGCCATCAAACAGCTTGCAGAAGTACATATCGAAATCACGCAGGAATGCATTGGTACCGTATACGTCGGACAGTGCAATCCCCAGGTCACCCCGGTACTCCATGGCCCACTTTTCCAGGGCAAACACCTGAGAGTCGCGCAAGCGCGGCCCCAATGCCTGGCAGGCCTGCAAGTACTCGTGACCCATAGTGCCCAAGGGCGTCACGCCGTATTGCTTGGCCATCAACACGTTGCTGCTGCCCGCGAAGTTGATGCCCATCTGTTTTTGCAGTGTCTGTACCACTTCGTGATGCCACTCGCCGGAAAAACGGCGACGGGTGCCATATTCGGCCACCTTGAAGTCGGCCATATCGGCCGAGCTGGTAATCAGTTGAATTTTTTCTTCGAGGCGTCGTCGCCCCTCTTCGTAGGCCAGGCCCGGCGCCTTGTTGCGAAAATATACCTCGTTGACAATGGCCAATACGGGTATTTCGAACAGGATGGTGTGCAGCCAGGAGCCTTTGACCTCAATCGAGATTTCGCCCGGTTCCTGACCTGGAGTAACGGAAATGCATTTTTCAGGCAGATGGAACAGCCCCAGAAACTCGACGAAGTCCCCTTTGATAAAGCGCAGATTACGCAGATAGTCCAGCTCGTCTTCGGAGAACTTGATTTGGCACAAATCGTGGATTTCGCTGCGGATTTCTTCGATATACGGCTGCAGGTCAATACCTTTGGAGCGGCATTTGAAGCGGTATTCGACCTGTGCCCCCGGAAAGTGATGCAGTACCACCTGCATCATGCTGAACTTGTACAGGTCTGTATCGAGTAGGGATTGGATGATCATGGTAACGTCATAGGTGTTTTCATAACCATATCACAGCTATAGGGTTTTGAGCATATTCCCCTAAAGATTAGGTAAAATCCTAATTTGACATATAAATATTTAATCTGGAGTGGTAATGACTCACGTCGTGACCGAAAACTGCATCAAATGTAAATACACCGATTGCGTCGATGTCTGCCCGGTGGATTGCTTCAAGGAAGGCCCCAATTTTCTGATTATCGATCCGGACGAATGCATCGACTGCGCTGTCTGTATACCCGAATGTCCTGCGAACGCCATTTTTGCTGAAGAAGATGTACCTCAGGACCAAATGAAGTTTATCGCCATCAACGCCGAACTCAGTGCTGATTTTACGACCATCAGCCGGTCTGTCAAGCCTTTGCCTGACGCCGACGAATGGAACGGAAAAGAAAATAAACTGCAATACCTCGAACGCTGAAGGAAGGCACACCCCGCCGTATGACACAGGAAAAATACACAAGCCAGATCGTTACTGCCCGAACAGAATGGATCCCCGGAAAACTTTTCTCGATTGTTACGACCAAAGATCCTGCATTCGCGTTTGTTCCCGGCCAGTTCGCCCGGCTCGGCCTGCCGGAAAACCCGCAGATCGATGCCAAACCCGACATCTGGCGTGCTTATTCCATGGTCACCCCGCCGCATGCCAATGAATTGGCGTTCTATTCAATTGTGGTCCCGGATGGCCAGTTCAGCCCGCGCCTGCATGATCTGAGGGTAGGCGATGCCGTGTATATCGACAAAACCGCATTCGGCTTCATGACCATTGAGCGCTTCCCCCAAGGGGGACAGTTGTGGATGCTGGCCACGGGCACCGGCCTGTCTGCGTACCTGCCCATGCTGGACGATCCGCAGACCTGGCAGCAGTTTGAACGCATCATCCTCGTGCATGGCGTCAGGCAAGCCAACGAACTGACCTACCAGGACGATATTGCGCGCTTTGCCCGGACCCATGCAGCCAATGACCAACAGTTCGTGTACCTGCCCGTAGCGTCGCGCGAGCCCTTGCCGGGCATGCCGCAGGCGCGTATTACCACATTGATCGAAGCGGGTGAACTGGAACAACTGGCTGGCGCCAGTCTGGATCCGGCGGTAGCCCGTGTCATGCTTTGCGGCAACCCGGCAATGGTGAAGGACGCTCGCAAAATTCTTGCCGACCGCGGCTTTGCCCCTGGACGCCGCGGCGTTGCCGGCTCTCTGGCCGTGGAAAACTACTGGTAAGGGTTACCGGCATGGTAAGGGTTACCGGCATATTTCCCCGTCTTGTGGCCGGGCGGGTAACCCCGTATATCACCGCATGGCATTTCATGAAAATTCTTGGTACTATTTCCCCAGGACCTATTGCTGCGTAGCAACATATTATCGTTTCTTGGCGATTCTTAACAAATGCGCGCGCATATTTCACATTCTTGCCTGTAGCGAGTGTTAGAATTTTTTCATTGAACGCCGACCTTAGTTGGATATGGACCGAATATGATCATGCTTTACCAGCTCCATGAGCTAACCCGCAGCTTTCTTTCGCCGATGGCATCGTTCACACAAATCGGTTCCAACCTCTTCACCAACCCCTTCAGTCCCTACACCTACCTCCCCCTGTCAAAAAACATTGCCGCCGGCTTTGAACTGTTCCATCGTCTGGGCAAAGATTACGAAAAGCCCGAGTGGAATATCGACACGGTCATGGTAGGGGACAAAAAAAGCAACATCACGATTACCACCACGCGAGCCAAGCCCTTCTGCAATCTGATTCACTTCGAACGCGAATACAGCAAGAATCCGGGTGGCGATCCAAAAGTGCTCATCGTGGCTCCCCTATCGGGACACCATGCCACGCTTTTGCGCGACACAGTCAAAACCATGCTGACCAGTTTCGATGTCTACATTACAGACTGGGTGGACGCTCGTATGGTGCCTCCCAGCAAAGGACCGTTTCACCTGGACGACTACGTTGACTATGTCCGTGAATTCATCCACGTTGTCGGCCCCGACATGCACATCATGTCCGTCTGCCAGCCCACCGTACCGGTGCTGGCCGCCGTCTCGCTCATGGCCTCTGCCGGCGAACACGACGCCATGCCCAAATCCATGATCATGATGGGCGGCCCCATCGATACACGGCTGTCGCCTACACAGGTCAATAGCCTGGCCGATTCAAATCCGTTCTCGTGGTTCGAAAACAAGCTGATTCACGTTGTGCCCGGTCGGTACCCCGGCGCCGGCCGCAAGGTTTACCCAGGTTTTCTGCAACATGCAGGTTTTGTGGCAATGAACCCGGACAAGCATATGGAAGCGCATTATGACTTCTACATGAACCTGATGTCCGACCAGTTGTCCGAAGCAGAACACCATCGCCGGTTTTATGACGAATACAATGCCGTGCTGGATCTACCCGCTGAATACTACCTGGACACTATCCGCATCGTATTCCAGGACCACCTGCTGCCCAAAGGCGAATGGAAAGTACACAATGAATTGGTCAAACCCCAGGACATTGCCCACACCCGCCTGCTGACCATCGAAGGTGAAAACGACGACATCACCGGCTATGGCCAGACCGAAGCCGCCCAGAAACTGTGTTCCGGCCTTAAAAAAGAGGACAGGAAGCACTTCCTGGCCAAAGGCTGCGGCCACTACGGCATATTCTCGGGCTCCAAATGGAGAAAGCAGATTTTCCCTGTAGTGGAAGCTTTTATCACCGAAACCGAAGAAAAGAGCGTTAGTCAGGCTGTTGCTGCCGCCTGAAAGCAACTGACACTGCCATTTTCGGTACAATGAGAGGGACGTGGCTCTGGCCGCGTCCTTTTCTTATTGCCCCCTATGAACCACGCCCTCCTCATCGACCGCATAGACGCGGTATTACCCCAGACGCAATGCACCCAATGCGGCTACGACGGCTGTCGTCCGTACGCACAGGCCCTGGCGGCGGGCACCACGCTGATCAACCGCTGTCCGCCCGGCGGCGATGCCGGCATTGAAAAACTCGCAGCGGTGCTCGATACCCCCGTTTTGCCGCTGGATGAATCCTGCGGCCAGCCGGGGCCCCTGCTCGTGGCGGTGATTGATGAAGCACATTGTATCGGCTGTACCTTATGCATCCAGGCCTGTCCGGTGGACGCCATTATGGGGGCCAATAAATTCATGCACACAATCATCCCCGATTTGTGCTCGGGTTGCGAGCTGTGTGTTGCCCCCTGTCCGGTAGACTGCATCGCCATGGTCGATGCCAAGCGCCCATGGACGCAGGAGGACGCGGACGCCGCCCGAACGCGTCACGAAGAGCGGGCACACCGCCTGCAACTGAATGCCCTGGAAAAAGAAGAACGGATGCGCCGTGCTGGCGTTCAGGCGGCCAACTCCAGCCAGCAGACAAACGCCCATCCCGAGCAATCCGCCGATCACCTGCCACAACCGATCCAGGAGCCCACGGCAGCGCCAACAGCCGAAGACGCCAAAAAAGCAGCCATTGCACTGGCGTTGCAACGGGCGCGCGCACGTCGCAAAACCACAAATCAATCGGGTAGTACTTCATGAATGCAGCAAAACGCAAACTCATTTTCGAACGACTGGCCGCCGCCAATGCCAACCCTACCACCGAGCTAGAATACGAAAACACGTTCCAGCTGCTGATCGCCGTTTTGCTTTCGGCGCAGGCGACCGATAAATCGGTCAACCTGGCCACTCGCCATATTTTCGACACCTGTAAAACCCCGCAAGACATTCTGGATATGGGGCTGGACACCTTTACCGAAAAGATCCGCACGATCGGGCTATACAAGACCAAGGCCAAAAATGCACTGGCAACCTGTGCCATCCTGCAGGAGCAATACCAGGGCGTCGTGCCCGATAATCGCGAAGCGCTCGAGGCACTGCCCGGTGTCGGACGAAAAACAGCCAACGTTGTCCTCAATACCGCTTTTGGCCAACCAGCCATGGCCGTGGACACACATATTTTTCGCGTCTCCAATCGAACCGGCCTGGCTCCAGGCAAAAACGTCAGGCAAGTCGAAGACAAACTCATGCGCTTCGTGCCCAAGGAATACTTGCTGGATGCGCATCACTGGCTGATTTTGCATGGTCGGTATATTTGCGTGGCGCGAGCGCCCAAGTGCGCGCAATGCGGAATTGAAGACTTGTGTGAATTCAAAGAAAAGAATCTGGGCAACGGACTGACAAAACGGGCATCAAAATAGACGGCTAAAAAGACGACGTCCCGACGATCTACAGCAAAAAAACAGTAGCAAACAATGCCGTCGGAAAAGCCGCTATCGCGCCCCCTCCTCAAAAGGTACTCAAAAAGATGACGACCGCACGGGCCTTAGCAAAAAAGACGACGGCCAAAAATAAAAAAGCCAGCTATACGGAGGGCATGGAACTGCCGTCAATAACACAATCATGAACAGGGTTAGCGCCGACCCAACACATCCTACACGCTTCGCATAACTCTGGTAGAGACTCAGGGACGTCCCGCCAGCCATGATCAACAACGCATCAGGCTGATGCCTTAAGTCTGACCCCTTCATAAAACACTACGAACCCCAATAACAATGCAATAGATACGCTGAAATACCTTTGTTCGTATTTTAGAACTTGATATAGATTATTTAAATAATAACGATTCTCATTTAAACTCAGCTTGCTTTAATTTGCAGCGGTTCAACTGTGGAGTCACTTATGTCAAGCAATGGTGTTGCTGTACTTAGTCCAATTGTCGTTCAAGCCAGTCACGACGCAATGGGAATCCTGTCATTTAGCGCATGGGGAGGCGTTCCCAAATGGTCCTCAATAGAGGAAGCCGGCCAACGTTATGCAAACTATGTCGTGGAGGAATGGAATAAAAAAACTCGAAGAGCCTGACTCTATTAAATATTTAATCGCGTGTATACCTGACACTTGGAAATATGACCAGGAGTTGTGCCGTAAATTGATTCATCAATTGGCATATCAAGGCAGGGTCAAACCCAATGCGCGGACAATGAAAGACTTATCAAGTAACGACGATCTACCGCCTGCATCGGCTACATATGACCCTTCCTCAGATCTTTTTTCTGGTGGAGCTGGCACGCCATTTCAAATGATGTCCCACTATCTTAGCGGCAGAGGCACGAAAGTTTATGTACCTATTAACAATTTGGGTTTGAATATTAGTCCTAATACAAATTACAAACATGGCTAGCATTATCCCGGGCACACCTTTTCCAATTCAAGCCACGGGAGAATTGTCCATTTCTTGGACTCAGGATGACTGGATTAAGTAAGTATATTTTGGGATTCTTTGCCGGCGTCATCGTATGCCTGCTCTCGCTATTGATCTGGCTGTTCTACGGCAAATTTATACTCGACAGACTGGAACTTTGCCCGCAACTGACGCAAGCGCAGAAAATCGATTTGATACGGGAATCAGCAACTGCCCGAGTTCAAAGAGCCGGTTCCCCTCATGAAGAATTTGAAATCGTCGAAGATGGCGATATAGTTTTCTTCAAGAAGAATGGCAAGCGGATTGAAAGAGGCGCGCCTATTGTATTTTGCGGTAGTGTAGAGGGGACTTCGGATCCTGATTTTCAAGCTGAAAAATAAGGGACAAATAACAAATGAAAAAATTTGTCATCGGATTTATCCTCGGCTTCGGCACACCTATCATCCTACTATATCTTCTGAACCAGTTCAGATAATTTACTGATCCACTGCCTGCTCGGCACTCGCATTCCCAAACCCCAAATAACTTTGCGCTACCTTGGGATCGGCGCGCAATTGCTGCGATGAACCTTGCATCGCTACCTCGCCCATTTCCAGCACATAACCGTAATCGGAGGCCTGCAGCGCGGCACGTGCGTTCTGCTCGACCAGCAGTATCGACACACCGGTCTCGCGCAATCGCAAGATAATGCGAAAAACTTCCTGCACCACGCGTGGCGCCAGCCCCAGACTGGGCTCGTCGAGCATGAGCAAAGTAGGCTTTGCCATCATCGCCCGCCCTACGGCCAGCATCTGGCGTTCGCCGCCGGAGAGCGTACCGGCGCGCTGATCACGACGCTCCAGCAAACGCGGAAACAGCTGATAAACCTGGTCCAGCGTATCGCGCCAGCCGGCAACGCGCTGACGGTACTGACGAAACCCGCCAAGCAGCAAGTTGTCCTGCACCGACATGCTGGTAAACAGCTCGCGCTTTTCCGGCACCAGGCACAGGCCTGCTGCCACGCGCTCTTCCACAGGCATCCGGCTGATGTCCTGCCCGCGGTATAGAATGCGGCCGTGAGCGCGGCCGGACGTCGGCAAGGCGCCCATCAGGGTATTGAGCAGCGTCGACTTACCGGCGCCGTTGGCGCCAATCACCGTCACCACCTGTCCCTGGTCCATGACCAGAGATACGTCATTGACCGCAAGCACCTTACCGTACTGTGCATTAATATTGTGTGCTTCCAGTAACCGGGTCATACGCGCACCTCATTATTGTCGGTTGTGCCGACCGCAATTTCATCTGTAATAACAGCATCGTCGATCCCGCCCAGGTAAGCTTGCAGGACTTTGTCGTTCTGCTGAATCTGTGCCGGCGTGCCTTCTGCAATTTTTGTGCCGAAATCCATCACCACCAGATGGCTGGTCAGTTTCATTACAAAGTCCATATCATGCTCTACCAGCAGGATGCTCATGCCTTCGTCACGTAATCCGGACAACACGGCAGCCAGTTCCTGCTTTTCCATATAGCGCAGGCCCGCTGCCGGCTCATCCAGCAGCAGCAGTGTTGGATCAAGCGCCAGTGCCCTTGCTACTTCCACGATCCGCTGTTTGCCCAGCGACAGATTGCCGGCCAGCTCGAACATGCAATCACCCAGCCCAACCCGCTCCAGTTGAATGGCGGCTTCGCGCAGCAAGGCCGCCTCGTCACGCCGATCCAGCCGCAAGATGCTGCGTATGGCACCGGCCGAGCGCCGCAGATGCGCACCCAGCGCCACGTTTTCCAGCACACTCATCTGCGGCAGCAATTGGGTATGCTGAAAGGTACGCGCGATCCCCAATCGGGCAATATCTTCTGCTTTTGTCGATTGCAAGGGTTTGTCGCGAAAAACAATCGAACCGCGCGTCAATGGCGTGACACCGGTGATCAGATTGAAGGTCGTGCTTTTACCGGCGCCGTTGGGCCCGATCAGCCCCACAATCTGACCGGCAGCGACGCTAAAGGAGATATCGTTCACTGCCACCAGCCCGCCAAACTCCTTGCGTAACTGTGCTACCTGCAGCAACGGGCGGCCCGCTTTCGGCCTATCGGTTTTAGGCAATAACGGGGCATCGGCCCACCATTGCGTTAAAGCACCACTGCCCGCTTTGCGTTCGCTGTTGCCGGAAAAAAAACGGGTCACGATGGGCCAAAGTCCTTCCCGCGCATGATGCAACACCAGCACCACCAGCACGCCAAAAACAATCAGTTCAAAGTTGGTCGAGGTATCGAACAGGCGCGGCGCAATGTCCTGGATCTGATCCTTGAGTGTCAGAATGACGGCGGCGCCAAAAATGCCGCCCCAGACAGAAGACACACTGCCCACCACCATCATGAACAGATATTCAATGCCATAATTGATGCCGAACGTACTGGGGCTGACTGCACGCTGCTCGTGCGCATACAACCAACCAGCCAGACCGGCCAGCACGGCGGCGTACACAAAGGCGATCACCTTGTAGCCAAAGGTATGCACCCCGAAGGAAGCGGCCATTTTTTCGCCGTTTTTCAAGGCGCGGATGGCGCGACCGCTACGTGAGTCCAGCAAGTTGATTGCCGTCCATGCAGCCAGCAGCACCACCAGCCAGATCAGATAATAAATACTCTGGGCCTGTAGCAAGGGATAGCCAAACAACGAAATTGGCGGGATACCGGGGATGCCGTCATGTCGTCCAAGAAACGGCATGTTCCCGTACAGGTAATAGAATATCAGGCACACGGCGATCGTCGCCAGCGACAGGTAATGCCCTGACAGGCGCAATGTCACCTGCGCCAGTACAAACGCCAGCAGCAATGTCAGCACAATGCCCAACACCAGCCCCAGCCAGGGAGACCCGTCCATGGTGGCAGACAACCACGCAGTGGCGTAGGCGCCGATACCGACAAACGTTGCCTGCCCAAACGAGGTCAGCCCGCCCACACCGGTTAACACAACCAGTCCGATAACGACCAGACTGGCAATGCCGATCGCATTGAGTTGATTGATCCAGAATTCGGGTACGCCGGGCACCACCGGCAGCAGCACCAGCAGAAAAATGAACACCGGTACAGACCATTTTTTCATGGTTTACTCCTCTTCGTCGTGACCAGTGGTCACAGACAGAATCAGCAATACCGGTATGATCAGCGCAAAAACAATCACTTCCTTGTACTCACTTGCCCAGAAGGTTGAAAACGATTCAATGATGCCCACCAGCAGCGCGCCCGCTGCGGCGATCGGATAGCTCATCAGTCCACCGATAATGGCCCCCACAAAGCCCTTCAGACCAATCATGAAACCTGTCTCGTACGTAATCGAAATAAACGACACGATCATGATGCCCGAGAGCACCCCGACAATGGACGAAAGCAGAAAGGTCAGGAAACCGGACATATTGGTGCTGATGCCGACCAGTCGCGCACCGCGCCGGTTCACAGCCGTCGCCCGCAATGCCTTGCCATACAGGGTATAGCCGAAAAACAGCCACAAGGCAGCGATAATGACAGCTGTCATAGCGATCACGAACAGGCTTTGATAAGTCCAGTTCAGACCGAACAGCTCAAGCTGGCCGTCAAAAAATGGCTGGGCAACCAGACGCCCTTCGGCACCGAAGAAAGCCAGACCCATGCCAACAAAAACAAAGTGCACGGCAATGGAAATCACAAAGAGCACCAGCACCGAACTGTCAGCCATGGATTCATAGGCAAGCTTGTAAAGCATAGGGCCCAGCGGGACGACCAGGAACAAGGTCATCAATGCCTTGATCCAGAGCGAAGGCGCGGTACCCAAAACAGCCGGCACCGCAAAGAATACGATAATGGGCAACGCCAGGCAAAACAGCGCCGACCTGACCAGCGTCGCCACGGGCTTGCCCTGGAACACCAGCCACAGTTCGCGCGCAAAGACCAGCAAACCGGCGATCACGAGCAACCAGCGGGTTCCCGGCACCTGATCGTCGGCCAGGACCGCAAAGGTGAGCGCCCCATAAGTCACGAACTCTCCCTGTACAATCAGAATAATGCGCGTGACAGCAAACACCAGTACCAGCGATACTGCAAGCAATGCATAAATGACGCCCGTCACCAGCCCGTCCTGCATCAGAATCTTTGCGATTGACCAATCCATTGTCTTTCCGTTGTTTTGCCTGCGGCTTTTTTGCTCAGTTCAGGTCCTGGGCAAATTCCCAGTGGCCGTTCTTGACTCGCAACAGCACCCGTGCGCGCTCGTCCAGCCCTGAATGATCTTTGGCAGACATATTAAATACGCCATGCACGCCGACTACCTCTTTGGTGTTTTCCAGTGCATCGCGTAGCGCCTGGCGAAATTGCTCGGTACCAGGCTTGGCGCCACCGGCCAGCGCCTTGGGGATGGCGGCAGCAACCAGCGCGCCGGCATCGCTCATATGTCCACCGAACCCGCTGACCGAACCCTTGCCATATTGCGCCTCATATTTCTGTGTGTAGTCCAGGCCGGTGGCGCGCATGGGGTTGGCCGGCGGCAACTGATCCGCAACCAGGATCGGGCCTGCCGGTAGCACCAGTCCTTCGCAGGCGCTGCCGCACATTTTCAGAAACTCGCTGTTGCCGGCCCCATGGGTCTGATAAATCTGACCTTTGAAACCGCGCTGCTTGAGCTCACGCTGCGGCAACGCAGCAGCAGTACCGGAGCCGGCAATCAGAATGGCATCGGGCTTGGCTGCCAGCAGTTTGAGTACCTGGCCGGTCACACTGGTATCAGGACGAGCATAGCTTTCCGTTGCCACGATCTCTATTTGCTTGCCCTGCAGCGCATTTTTGAGCTCCTTTAGCCAGTTCTGGCCATACGCGTCAGAAAAACCGATGAAACCGATTTTGCCGGTTCCTGCTTTTTCCATTGCCTGCACCACGGCGGTGGCCATCAAGACATCGTTCTGTGGCGTCTTGAACGACCAGGCGCGCGCGCCCTCCACAGGCTCGACAATACTGGCGCTGGCAGCCAGGCTGATCATGGGGATTTTTTTCTCGGCAGCAACATCGATCATTGCCAGCGAACCGGGTGTGGCGGTGGTGCCGATAATCACATCCGCATTATTCTCGCTGATCAGCTTGCGCATATTGCGTACGGCCTGCGTGGCGTCGGTCGCATCGTCAAGAATGGTATAGTTGACCTTGGTTGATCCGATCTGACGCGGCAGCAGCGCCACGGTGTTGCGCTCGGCAATACCCAGCGAGGCGGCCGGACCGGTCGCCGATACCACCACGCCCACATTGACCGTTGCGTCCTCGGCAAATACCGAATGAGCGCTGGCAACAAGCGCAACACCAAGCAGGCAGGGCAGGAACTTTTTCATGATTTGTCTCTCAAATATTATGGTTTCGCTTAATTACAACTGTCTATAAGATAATCGGATGCACGCTATAGTCAGAACATGGGACAATAATATGTCACACTTAAACGCGTAATCATACAGTTTTGTCCTGGTAATTCAGGAATGTGGCCCCAATTTACTTTAAAATAGAATGGTTACAGCCTGCATTTTTGAATACACGGCGCAAGGCATCGTAAAGCATGCGGCCGACAGGCTGCAGGCATTTTAGTTAAGAAAACCCGGTACGGCGACTCATTGTCATAGCCGCCACCGTTTTTGATGTAAAGGCCACCATTGAAAGTCATCAAGTCCGAACAGCAATGGCGTGAACTGCTCTCTCCTGAAAGTTATCACGTCACGCGGCAGAAAGGCACAGAGCGGGCCTTCACCGGAGAGTACTGGGATCATTTTCAGCCCGGTATCTATACGTGCGTCGCCTGCGGCACGCCACTGTTTGCATCAGATACGAAGTTTGACGCCGGTTGTGGCTGGCCGAGCTATTTCGAACCCCTTAATCCGCACAATGTCCGCGAAGAAGTTGACTCCTCGCACGGCATGACGCGCACCGAAGTACTGTGCAACGTCTGTGATGCGCATCTTGGCCATGTTTTTCCCGATGGCCCTCCTCCCACTGGCCTGCGCTATTGCATCAATTCGCTGTCCCTTCGCTTTGACCCTGTAGAATGAAAAAGCTTCTGTTCGATTTTTTCCCACTGGTGCTGTTCTTTGTGGCCTTCAAGGTCGCAGATATTTACGTGGCAACCTGGGTTGCCATTGCCTGTAGCGTCCTGCAGATCCTGTGGCTGAAATTGCGCGGTCGCCCGATCGAAGCCACCAATTGGATGAACGTGATCATCATTGTGGTGTTTGGCGGCGCCACCATTTATTTCCATAACGATACCTTCGTCAAATGGAAGCCCACCGTGCTTTACTGGATGTTTGCTCTAATCCTGCTGGGTTCACGTCTGCTGATGAACAAAAACGTATTGCGCAAAATGCTGGCCACGCAAATGAGCCTGCCTGACCGTATCTGGGATCGCCTGTCTGATACCTGGGCCAGCTTCTTCCTGTTTGCAGGCGCCCTCAATTTAGTGGTGGCTTTCTCGGGCTACTTCACACTGGAGCAGTGGGCTGCCTTCAAGGCCTTCGGCATGACCATCCTGCTGGTTATTTTTGCGATTGGCCAATCAGTCTGGCTCGGACGGCATATGCAGGAAGTGCCTGCGACCCCCGGGCCCGTTGCCTTGCCGGAGAAAACCAATGACTGATACAGATCGCATAGCGCTGATCCGTGAACGCCTTGCCTCGCTTGAACCGCAGGCGCTTGACATTGAAGACGAGTCCCATCTGCACAAAGGGCATGCAGGCGCCAGCAATGGCGCGGGCCATTACCGCCTGAGTATCCGCTCTGCCCGCTTTAATGGATTGTCCAGGGTAGCCAGTCAGCGTCTGGTTTATGACGCGCTGGGAGATTTGATCCCCTACCCCATTCATGCACTGTCCATACAGACCCAACCGATTTCTTAACCAAAAGGAAAACTATGAAACGTTTTATTTTACTTGCTGTAACTTGCGCCATGACAGTACCGGCCTTGGCCCAAAACGTGGCCACTGTGAATGGTAAAGCCATTACCAACGATCAGGTAGATACGGCAGTGAAAACGCTCATTGCCCGTGGTGCGACAGACAGCCCTGCGCTGCGCGAACAGATTACAGAACAGCTGATCAACAGTGCCGTGCTGTCCCAGGAAGCCGAGAAACAGGGCGTAGACAAAAACCCTGAAGTGCAGTTCGCCATTGAAAATGCCCGCCAGGAAATCCTGATTGGCTCCATGATGCGTGACTGGGCCAAGACCCATCCGGTCAGCGACGAAGACGTGAAAAAAGCCTACGACGAATTCAAGGGTCAGTCCGCCGGTGAACAGGAATATCAGGTCAAGCATATCCTGGTCAAAGACGAAACCGCCGCCAATAAGCTGCTGAAAGATATCAAAGCCAAAAAGGTCAGCTTTGCCGATGCGGCCAAGAAAAACTCCATTGATCCTGGGAGTGGCAAAAACGGTGGCGATCTGGGCTGGGCTCCTGCCGAAAACTACGTACCTGAATTTGCCGAAGCTGTAAAAGCGGCAAAAAAAGGTCAGTTGCTGGACAAGCCAGTTAAAAGCCAGTTTGGCTGGCACATCATCCAGGTAACAGACTCACGTCCGGTCAAGGTGCCAACCCTGGAAGAAGCCAAACCGCAAATCAGCCAGATGCTCAGTCAGCAGTCACTGCAGGAACAGATGAAAAAACTGCGCGACCAAGCCAAGATTGAGAAAACCGCTGCCGAAGGCGCTGCTGAAAAACCCGCTGCGGCTCCCGCAGTAGAGGCACCCAAGCAGTAAGGTTTTGTAAGTCGGGTTCTTTATCCGATTTACCCTGTCACTGACAACTATCCCCCATCTGCCCGTTATCAGGGCCGATGGGGGATTTTTTATTGTGGGGTCAATGGGGAAATATGGACTACCTGAAAGACAGCATCAGTCACCTTGTGATTACGTCAGAAAGAGTACACGCGCTACTGCAGCTTGCCACCACGGTACGCATCAAACGGTTTGTCCCGCGAGCAGAGCCGGCCGGCTAACCAACTGCACGCCCTATCGAGCAGATTCAGCAGGCACGCCAGTGTATTCGACCGTGGCTCGATCTGTGTTATCTGAGAGACGATAGGACGATCGGCGCCGACGATCCGGATGTCAGGCACAGCCGGCATCGGCCGATCAGGGTCGACTTATTGCCTGAGCAAGTCCAGCAGGCCTTCTTCGTCAAGTACCGGCACGGACAAATCGCGGGCCTTCTCCAGCTTGCTGCCAGCCTCTTCACCCGCAACCACATAGCTGGTCTTTTTTGATACGCTGCCACTTACCTTGCCGCCAGCTTCCATGATCAGCTTGCCGGCTTCGTCGCGCGTCAGCGTTGGCAGCGTACCCGTCAGGACAAAAGTCTTGCCCTGCAGCACCATGCTTTTGACTGACTCGGGCATTTTGACGGTCACGCCCGCTGCGCGCAATGCATCTAGCACCGCAATGTTATGGGGTTCAGCAAAAAATGCCCGTAGCGATTCTGCGACCACCGGCCCGACATCATTGACCTGAAGGAAAGCGGCTTCATCAGCGGCAATCAGGGCATCAAGTGAACCAAAGTAACGCGCCAGATCCCGTGCCGTTGTTTCACCAACATGACGGATGCCCAGCGCATACACAATGCGGGACAGCTCTACGTGCTTGCTTTCTTCAATGGCAGCGATCAAGTTTTCTGCCGATTTGCGCCCCATGCGCTCCAGCCCCATGACCTTTTCTACCGACAGCGAATACAGGTCGGCAATCGAACGAACCCAGTCATGATCGACCAACTGATCGATCAGCTTTTCACCCAGCCCTTCGATATCCAGGGCCTTGCGCCCTGCGGCATGCAACAGGCTTTGCTTGCGCTGGGCGGCACAAAACAGGCCACCGGTACAGCGGGTCGCCGCCTCGTCGGGCAGGCGTTCCACCGCAGATCCGCAGACCGGACACTGGGTCACCATGGCAAACAACTGCGCATCGGCCGGACGCATTTCCAGTACCGGGCGCAGTACTTCCGGGATCACATCGCCGGCTCGGCGAACGACCACGGTATCGCCAACTCTCACATCCTTGCGGCGGATTTCGTCTTCGTTATGCAGCGTCGCGTTCGTCACCGTTACGCCGCCCACAAAGACAGGCTGCAGCCTGGCAACCGGCGTGAGCGCTCCGGTGCGACCTACCTGCACCTCGATATCCAGGAGCAGGGTCGTCGCTTCCTCGGCAGCGAACTTGTGCGCCAGCGCAAACCTGGGCGCGCGCGAAACAAAGCCCAGTTCGGTCTGCGCCTTCAGCGAGTTGACCTTGTACACCACGCCGTCAATATCAAAAGGCAGGCTTGCTCTCGACTGGCCAATTTCTTCATAAAAGGCAAGCAGTGCATCGGGGCCAGTCACGCTCTTTCGATATTTGCCCACGGACAAACCCAGGGAAGATAACCAGTCAAGCATGCCCGAATGGGTCTCGGGCAAAGGGGCAATCAGGCCATCCAGTTGACCCCAGCCGTAGGCGAAAAAACGCAGCGGCCGCTTGGCCGTGAGCCGCGGATCCAACTGGCGCAGGCTGCCTGCCGCGGCATTGCGCGGATTGACAAACGTCTTGTCGCCTGCCGCCGCCTGGTGTTTATTGAGTTTTTCAAAGTCGCTGCGGTTCATGAGCACTTCGCCGCGCACTTCCAGTACTGCTGGAAAGCCTGGCGAGAGCGTTAGCGGGACCGAGCGCAGGGTGCGGATATTGGCCGTTACGTCCTCGCCGGACAAGCCGTCGCCACGTGTGGCGGCGCGCACCAGGCGACCGTTCTCGTAACGGATGCTGATGGCCAGCCCGTCCATTTTGACTTCGCAGTTATATTCCACTTTTTCTGCCGGGCCCAGCAGGCCCGCAGCGCGCAGAGCATCGCAAACCCGCTTGTCGAAGGCTGTTACTTCCTCGCTGCTGAATGCATTGCCCAGCGACAGCATAGGCACGGCATGCCGGACACTCTCAAAAAAAGGCAACGGCGCGCTGCCCACGCGCTGCGACGGAGAATCGGCATTGATCCATTCAGGGTGCTCGGCCTCGATGGCCAGCAACCGCTGCATCAGGCCGTCAAACTCCGCGTCGCTGATTGCCGGCGCATCCAGAACGTGATAGGCGTGATTGTGTGCATTGATTTGTGCACGCAGGCGCTCCAGTTCGGCCTGCAACTGTTGTTCTTTGCCCTGCGTCATGACACATGCCTTTAGGAGAAGACCCGCAAGGCGCGTGAAGAACCGGCTTGCAGACCCTGCTGCTCCAGCTCTTGGTAAATACCGCGAATCTGCTCGTCAATAGCGTGCTCGGACCCCTCCATCACTGGACGGCCGGAATCATCGATCAACTGGCCATCAAGGGACAGCGCCAGATCACGGGCCACCGCCATCATGCGGGCAAAGGGCGTGTCGTCCGGCGGACTGCAGGGAACGTCCAGCAGCAGGTCCACGCGATTGACGCCGGCGTTTGCAGGATCATCGGCATGCTCACCCGCCAGCAACAGAACAAAGCGTGGCAGACCGTCATGGTTCATCCAGGCCAACCCATTACGGTATTCGGTAAAGCCCTTGGCGCGGGCAACGTCGATCACGCTGCGAATAGGATGTGGCTGCGCCAGTTGCACTGTGAGGCCCACTTGCGTGTCCAGATTGGCACACACCTGATCCAGTTTCCCGGCACGGCGCAGCAAGGCAGGTACATCGGGACTTTCAACACTGGCATCAAACTCATGAGCAATTTCATCGGCCTTGGCCCAGGCCTGCGACCATTCTATTTCGCCGAGCGCACCAGCGCGGTTAGCCAACAGAACGGCCATCTGCAATGATACGTAGTTCTCGTCAGCACGCAAATCAGCGCGATGCAGCCCGTCATCGGTCTCGGCAAAAAAGCGCAATGGTTTGGAACCGGCGTACAGGGCACTTCGGGTATAGCGGTGCAAATCGGCGCCACCGACAGGAGCGGCAAAATGCAACTCAATAACGCCTTCGGTCATTTCGTCAACGGCTTCTTCGTCGTGCTGCCCTTCCATATCTTGGGCGGGTATTGCCGCGGCCATAGGTGCAGCGGCAGGCGCTGTAGAGGCAGACTCTTGCAGGTCGCTGGCAAAGACCGGATCCTGTCGGTCGGCCGGCGCTTTTTGAACTGGCGCAACCGATTTACGATCCTTGAGCAGCACGTCATTTTCGTGTTCGTCGCCCATACTGAATTGCTCGTGCATTTGCCTGCGCACCCGTTGGTCCTGCCACCAATTGAACAGCAGCACCAGCAGAATCAGCACGATTCCGATCGCAATTAAAGCCAGTTGCAAATTACTCATTGTGTGATTGACCCTTTTGTTTACGCTTCGCCAACAAGCTGTACGGCGGACTCGATATCCACAGCAACAATTCGGGAAACCCCTTGTTCTTGCATCGTAACACCGATTAACTGCTTCGCCATCTGCATGGCTATTTTATTGTGAGAAATAAATAAAAACTGCGTCTGTTCGCTCATGCTGCCAACCAAGTTAGCATACCTTTCGGTATTGGCGTCATCCAGCGGCGCATCCACCTCGTCCAGCAGACAGAATGGCGCCGGATTCAGCTTGAACAAAGCGAATACCAGTGCGGTGGCCGTCAGTGCCTTTTCACCACCTGACAGTAAATGAATCGTACTGTTGCGTTTACCTGGCGGCTGCGCCATTACCTGCACGCCGGCATCCAGAATTTCTTCACCGGTCATAGACAAGCGCGCCTCGCCACCGCCGAATAGCTTCGGAAACAACTCGCCGAAATGTGTATTGACCTGATTGAACGTCTCCTGCAACAAATCGCGCGTTTCCCGGTCGATACGACGAATCGCATCTTCCAGCGTATCGATGGCCTCGGTCAAATCCGCGTGTTGCGCATCCAGAAACCCCTTGCGCTCACGCGACTCGTTCAGTTCGTCCAGCGCGGCCAGGTTGACTGACCCCAGCGCTTCGATCTGACGGGATATTTTCTGCACTTCGGCATGCAGCCAAGTCACTTTGGACCAATCCTCGGGCAAATCGTTCAAATCGGCTTTGAGCGCAGCGCGATCAACCTCGTGTTCGTCCAGCTGTTCGGAAAACTGCTCTACCGCCAGCCGGGCTGCCTGCTCATCCAGTTGCAATTGCATAATATGTGCGCGGCGCGGCTCCAGCGACTGTTCGGTACGCATGCGCGTTTCGTCGGCGCCGCGCAATGTGGCTGCCAGATTGTCCAGTTCAAGACGGGCGGCAGCCAGTGCTTCCTCGCGGATCACCCGGGTTTCCAGTGCATCCTGCAATCCGGCCTGGGTTGCCGACTCATCAAAATCAAACAGCTCCGTTTCCAGATTTTCCAGCTCATTGCGGGCCTGGTTGATCTGGTTGCCGGCCAGGTCTCTGTTGCGGGTCAGGTCGGCAATCCGCGACGTGAGGCCGCGTTGGGTAAAGCCCGCTTCCTGTACATTACGCTCGAGCTCGCGAATTTGCTGACGCGCCGCTTCGGCCGTTTCAGCCAGCGTCTCGCCGGCCATTTCCGCTTCAGCGTATGCTTCCTGCAGCGTGGCCAGTTCATTGTCCAGGGTTTCAAAACCGGCTTCGGACTCTTCCTTCTGGGCCAGCAATTCTTCCTGCTGTATGCGGATATCGGCCAGGTCTTCGTTGATGCGTGCGTTGCGCTCTTCGCTTTGTTGCATCTGCGCATGCAGTCTGGAATGCTCCATCTGCAGATCATGCACCCGGCGGGTCAGCTCTGACAGGCGCTGGCGCGCCGGTGTCATCGATTGCGACAACGCAGTCCAGGCTGCTTCACTGCGGGCCAGCTGTGTGACGGCCTGATCGGCAATCAACTGGCGCGCCTTGATTTCGCGTTTAAGGTTATCAATCTCCTGCTGACGGGCCAGCATGCCCGACTGCTCGGAATCGGCGGCATAAAAGCACAGGCCATGCGCATCGATCATGTGCCCTTCGCGCACCACCAATTGCACGCCGACCGGCAATGATTGCCGCTGTCCCAACGCTTCAGTCAGGGATGAAGCTGTGTAAACGCCTTGCAGCCAGCGCCCGAGCAAGCTTTTCAGATCAGGATCGTTGCACCGCAACAGCGACAGCAACGGCGTATGGCCCGGCAGCGTAGCCGGCAGCGCCTCGGCTGTCGGTTTCTGGTAGAACGCCAGGCGCGATGGTGGCGGATCGTCCGTGAAGGCGCGCGCCATATCCAGGTCGCGCAATGGCAGCGCGGTCAGGCGCTCACGCAAGACGGATTCTAGCGCTGCTTCCCAACCGGGCTCAATATGTATTTGTTGCCAAAGCCGGCCAAAACCAGCCAGATCATGCTTTTGCAGCCAGGGTTCAAGCGCCCCCTTCTTCTGCACGTCTTCCTGCAGGGCGCTAAGCGCGCTCAGCCGGGCTTCAAGCCTGGCCACATCCTGCGTTTCCTTTTGCGAATTGTTTTGTGCGCTGCGGCGTGCCTCGTCCAGCTGCGGCAACCGCTCTTCCATGTCCTGCAGGGTCGCCTGCACTTCTTCCAACTGGGCTTCGGCCGCGTTGCGATCACCGGTCAGTTGTTCAAGACGTCCCGCATCGGGACTCTGGATCTCGCCCAACTCCCGTTCCAGGCGTTCACGGCGTTGCTCCAACTGCTGCAATTGGCGGTCGGCATCGCGCTGCGCCTGCGCCGTGAGCGCCAGCTTCTGTTCAACGCGTGCCAGCTCGGATCGCATGGTCTCGCGAGTTGCCGACGCGCTGCGTACTTTTTCTTCTACATCAGGCATCTGAGCCTGACGCGATTCCAGTTCATCCTGGACCATGGCCGCGCGCTCGGCAGCAGCCGCCAGCTCTTCTTCAAGCTCGGCAATCTGCTCTGTACAGTGGGTCAGTTGATCCTGCCATTCCTGCATTTGAGTGTTGAGCGTAGCCTTGCGCGCCTGCAGGCGGTTACGGGCATCCACCACATGGCGGATTTCGGTCTCAAGACGGCTGACAGTGGTATTGGCCTCGTACATGGCGGCCTGCGCTGCATGTACAGCGTCGCTGGCCTGGTAATGCGCCTGCCGGCGTTTTTCCACTTCGCTTTCTGAAGCGCGCAGTTCAGCGAGCGAGGCCTCCAGTTCGGTCTGCGCCTTTTCGATCTCCTGGGCTTTTTTCTCCTGATCTGTGCGGGCATTTTCTTCCCGGATCAGCCAAAGCACATGTTGCTTTTTTTCGCCATCTTGCTGCAGGTCACGATACTTGCGCGCCACTTCGGCCTGTGCTTCCAGGCGGTTTAACTGTGAGTCAAGCTCGCGCATGATGTCGTCGACGCGGGTCAGGTTCTCACGGGTATCGCCCAGACGATTTTCAGTTTCCCGGCGACGCTCCTTATACCTGGATACGCCGGCGGCCTCTTCCAGATATACGCGCAGTTCTTCAGGTTTGGCCTCGATCAGGCGGTTGATCATGCCCTGGCCAATAATGGCGTACCCACGCGCGCCCAGACCGGTGCCCAGGAAAATATCGTGGATATCCTTGCGGCGGACCTGCTGGTTGTTGACGTAATAGCTGCTGGTGCCATCGCGGGTCAAGACCCGCCTGACGGCAATTTCTCCGTAAGTGCTCCACTGCCCGACGGCACGACCGTCGCTGTTATCAAAGACCAGTTCAACCGACGCCCGTGCAGCCGGCTTTCTGTTTCCCGAGCCGTTAAAGATAACGTCCTGCATGGACTCGCCGCGCAGTTCAGAGGCGCGCGTCTCACCCAGCACCCAACGTACGGCGTCGATAATATTGGATTTTCCGCAGCCATTGGGACCGACCACGCCCACCATCTGGCTGGGCACCGGGATGACAGTAGGATCAACAAAAGACTTGAATCCAGCTAGTTTGAGTTGGGTGAGGCGCACGTAGGGAACAATACAAAGTAAAAAAAATGCCCTGAAGCGGTGCCGATACAGGTCCGGCCCGACAGTCAGGCTCCAGCCCAGTATGATAACCCAGGCGATCCGATTTGATAGTAAACAAAAGTCATAATAGCAATATTTGCGCATGGCGCAAGTCCTCTATCGCAATTGCGGTGCCACACCGGTTACTGGGCGCCAAGGCAAGGCTTGTCGCGTTCTGCCGCGACCTCGCGAGAAGCTCAGCCACTCATACCCAGCCGGCAGCGGTCTGCGAGGCGCCCGGCAACAAATATTTCAACCTGCTACATGAACAGGCGGAAGGGTTCGGTTGACAGATATTTGTGTTGGCTCCTCATCCTGCACGGGTTTGAATCTAATTCGCCATTGGTTGGGGGCAATGGGTAACGAAACGCCACTGAACCTGATATTATGTTGCGATTGAGCACGATGGAAAAACCCGGCACCTGTCTGGTATTTCTGTCAGCATCATTTCATGACCACGACATATGGTTACTTTATCGTCTGGTGCTTCCACCGGATCCGGGTATGCGATAACAAGTTAAAACGGGATATTCAGTTTGAAAAAAGGTTTCTTTCTCGTCATGTTGGCACAGGCGCTCTCGTCCCTGGCCGACAATGCGCTTTTTATCGCTGCCATCGCCCTTATTGCTGAACTTTCCGGACCCGACTGGATGACGCCCGCCATGAAATGGTTTTTTGCGTTCGCCTATGTCATTCTGGCTGCGTTCGTCGGCGCCATCGCCGACTCTTTTCCAAAGGGTCGGGTCATGTTTGTCACCAATGCCATTAAAATTTCCGGCTGCCTGCTGATGTTCGGCTTTGCCATGCTGGCCCCGTCCGACAAAAGCCTGCACGCCTACATCGTCTGTTTTTCCTATGCCCTGGTGGGCATCGGCGCTGCCGCCTATTCGCCAGCCAAATACGGCATCGTCACCGAACTGCTGCCGCCGCGGGATCTGGTCAAGGGTAACAGCTGGATCGAAGGGCTCACAGTGCTTTCTATTATTTTCGGGGTTGTATTGGGAGGCAAGCTGATCGAGCCGCCCCTGTCCGATTACCTGCTGGCCCTGCCCTGGATGTCGGTCCTGGCCAAAACACCGGCCGAGGCAGCCATTGTCGTCATTGGCGGCATTTATATCCTGGCCGCGATCTGCAATTTGCTGATTCCCAATACGCACTTCGTGTATCCGAAACAGGAATCCAATCCAGTGAAGCTGCTGAGCGTATTTGCCAGTTATGTGCGCATCCTGTGGCAAGATAAGGTCGGACAAATTTCACTGGCGGTCACCACCCTTTTCTGGGGTGCGGGCGCCACCCTGCAACTGATCGTGCTGCAATGGGGACGGGACCACCTGCAACTGAGCATCGCCCAATCGGCCAATCTGATGGGTGTCGCGGCCATCGGCACCATTGTCGGTTCGGTTCTGGCCGGCCGGGTCCCGCTGACACGCGCATTGCATGTGCTGCCTATCGGCGTTGTCATGGGCTTTTCCGTCATGTTGATGACCATTGTGAAGGACACCTGGGCGGTGTATTGCACGCTGATCCTGGTGGGTGGGCTCTCGGGCTTTTTCGTGGTGCCGCTCAACGCACTGCTGCAACACCGTGGACATGTCCTTTTGTCTGCCGGACATTCCATTGCCGTACAAAATTTCAACGAACAGTTGAATATTCTGTTCATGGTGGCGGCCTACTGGTTCATGCTGGAAATGAACCTGCACATCAATACCATCATTGTTATCTTTGGCGTCATTGTCGCTGTACTCATGACGCTGGTGATTGCCTGGTGCTATCGTAACCAGCGACGCTATCCGGCGACCTTTGCCGAGATTGGTGAAGAAGGCCATGGCCGGGCCCAGGCCGGGCATTAGCATCTGAGTATTCGCATCCGGGCATTGACGGGTCAGTAAGCCCCAGGCGCCGGTGTCCCGGTGCGCAGCCTCCCCACGATTTGCCGTACTGGCACGGTTTTATATCAGAGCGCTTTATTTCGGATCGCTTATATTAAAGCGCTTTAATACAGCTGTCTTCGTACGGACCGCTTATTGCATAGCGCCTTATTAATATCAGCTCCTCTGGTCACGACCAGATATCCCGCAGACATACGCAACACGAATTCAGACTACCGATGCAGCCGGACGGCGGCACCACACCCGACCGCGCAGCGGCCAACACGTCGCTATGGGCCGAAGATCCGGTGCCTTATGCCGCAGTCTGCTGCAATAGCTGGCGCAGGCGTTTGAGATCGATCCACGCCAGCGGCTTGGCGGCCTGGTTGGCCATCAGGTGATTCGGATGAAAAGTGACCACTACCGGAATTACCTTGCCCTGTATGGTGATCTGCAAATCCTGGAGCTCACGCAGTTCGCCCACCGATTGTGTGGTGCCAAGCACAGACTGGGCGGCATTACCGAACAACAGGACGCATGATGGCTGCACCATGGCGATCTGCTGTTGCAGGTAGTCGGCGCAGGCAGCAATCTCGTGCGGCTCGACTGGCCTGCTCACCATTGGTCGGCACTTGACCACATCGGTAATAAACGTCGTTTCACGGGAGAGGCCGATGGCGGCCAGCATATTGTCCAGCAACTGGCCCGCCTGTCCAGTGAGGGGTTCACCGCTGATTTCATCCTGCGCGCCTGGCGCCTGGTCGATAATCATCAAGCGCGCCGTCACGGTGCCGCTGCCAGGTACCGGCTGGCGGGCATGCTCTGACAAAGCGCAACGTGTGCACTGCCGGATTGTTGCAGCCAGTACCGGCCACTCGATCTGGGCATCGCGCGGCGCCAACGGATCCGCCGGGCGACCTCCTTGGGGTTCAGGTGCAACGGCCCCGGGCGCACTGTCAGGCATCGCGGCACCACTGGTTAGCTCGCGCACTGTTCCACGGGCGCCATCGTCGTTCGCACGACGTGTACCAGCGCCTGCGCGCCCCGCCGGCCGACGTTGCCGCTGCATTTGTTCGCGCAGTTTTGCCAGTGCCTGGCGGGCAGGCGAAACATCGTTCTGAGCCAGCGTTGCTGCGCCCGGCACCGTTTCTTTTACCGCTGCCGATTGCATGCCAGGCTCTTCTGTGTTCGCTGAAACTGGCGCCGCAGGATGCTGATCTGAATGCGTCTGGACCGGCTCTGCTACCGATGCAACGCCTGTCGCCGAAGTGTGTTTGGTGTGTGCTGCCGCGGAGGGCTCGGCCACCGCGGACGCCGTCAGCGCGCGCCCCCACAGGCGATCAATCCCGCTCTCCTGCAACCAGAGCAGTTGGAGCGGGTTGACCGTGACATTGGCCGGATGCACCACGGGCTGGGCACCGGCAGAAACTGAAGTAGATTCCATAGTCATCAGGATACCACGGCTTTCTGCAGAACCCAGGCATCTTCGCTGTGACCGCGCCCGTCCGGATAGTAGCCCTTACGCACGCCGATCTGCTCATAACCCCAGCGATGATAAAACGCGATCGCCCGCGTATTGGACGGACGCACTTCCAGCACCTGACTCTCCAGCTGTTGCAATAACAGGCGCTCCTCTCCCCAGGCAAGCAGGCCGGCGCCAATCCCTTTTCCCTGCCAGTCGGGCGCAACGCCAATGAGCAGCAAATGAGCCACATCGGGCGCCATCAGTTGTAAGGAAAACGCTACCACCTCGCTCTCATTGCACACAACCCAGGCCTCGTAACCGGCTTTCAGCGCATCGAAAAAGTTACCCTCGGTCCAGGGGTGGGACTGCACACGGCGTTCGATATCCACGACCGCATCAATGTCCTGCTGCGTCATGCGTCGGATCGCATACGTCTGCTGCACTGCCCGAATCACCTGGCTGCGTGCCTGGCTCTCCGGCGATACTGCCACTTGGCCGCCTGACGTGGCTTGCTGAGCCGATAGCGGGACAGCACGCGGATTACCCCCTTGCCCCTGCCCCCTTTCCTTGATCGTAAATGCAACTTTGTCGCGCACATACAGCGGCGCGGCCTGATCTGCCGCGATAAATCGGCCTGCGAGCCAGGCGCGCAAGCCGATACGGGCCATGATCGCAGCACGCGGTTCAGCATCCGGTATCAGCTTGATGCCGGGCAAATGGGTCAGGCCCGAACACACATGTACGCCAGAGCCAACCAATACAACAGGAAGCTGCCCGTCCATGCCGGGCTCGCGTGCAGCCAGAGATGCATTCACAACCGGCAAGGCGTCATTTGTACTGCCGATACCATTAAGCCAGAGCGGAACCTGTTCTGCAGCAATCAGGCACGGCGCCTGCTCCTGAATGAGCTCACCGTCGCCGGTTTCCCTGAAACTGGCCAGAAAGACTTCCTGCATACGGGCATCCAGCAGGCTGACAATCAGCGTTGAGGGTGCGACCGGTCTGACTGCCTCGGCAATAGCAAGCAGCGACGATACTGGAAACACGGGGATGTCCAGCCCCAAACCCAGGCCTTGCGCCATGCCTGCTGCAATACGCAGGCCAGTAAACCCACCTGGCCCCTGCCCGAAGACGATGCCACTGATATCAGTCCGGTCAAGTCCTGCCGAACTGAGCAGATGATCGAGCATTGGCAACAATTGCTCGGCATGGCCGTTAGCCTGATTGCTGACCTGCTCGGTGGTCTGGGGCTGTCCACCCTCGTACCGCAGCAGTGCCGCCGACGAACAGGTGGCCGAGCTTTCCAGGGAGATCAGATTGACATTCATAAACTGCGCTTATTCAGAAAAAGGTGTTAACAGCCGCGTACCCCCAAGGCCGGCGACCGACTGCCCCCGATTACACGTGAGCGACCTCTGAGGGGTGAGCAACGCTCGGGCAAATGATCCCGCAATTATAAACAGGAAGCCGGTTTTGCCCGGGACGATTTGCGCTAAAATGCACAGTAGTACCTATTTGCACGTTCTGCCCGTCTTTTTTATAAGTACCAAAATCATTGGCATGACGTCTTTTTGTTTGCTTTTTGAAACAAAATGTATCTATTTGCATCCCACCATCAACATAAATCCAGAGAAATATTTTTAGTGTAACTGATGGTGAAAATTCAGCCATGTGCGACAGCAGAAACTGTAACATGTGCTCAAATAGCCTTGTCACTTCTCTCGGAAGCTCTTAACCAATTAGTATGAATACACCACAAACTGCCTCGTCAACACCTCCACGCAAAATTTTGGTAGTCGATGATGACCCTCGCCTTCGCGACCTGCTGCGCCGTTACCTGACTGAACAGGGGTTTAATGTGTTCGTAGCAGAAGACGGAAAGGAAATGACCAAGCTCTGGCAGCGCGAACATTTCGACCTGCTGGTATTGGATCTGATGCTGCCCGGAGAAGATGGTCTGTCCATCTGTCGCCGGCTGCGCGGCGCCAACGACAATACCCCTATCATCATGCTGACTGCCAAGGCCGAAGAAATCGACCGCATTCTTGGCCTGGAGATGGGTGCTGACGATTATCTGTCCAAACCATTCAATCCTCGTGAACTGCTTGCGCGAGTCAATGCCATTTTGCGCCGTCGCGGCTCCGAAGAGCACCCTGGCGCGCCCAGCCAGGAAAACGAATCGATTGCTTTCGGACCCTACACCCTGAATCTGTCCACACGCACACTGTCCCGCGGTGAAGAAGTTGTTGCCATCACCACAGGTGAATTCTCGGTGCTCAAAGTGTTTGCCCGCCATCCCAAGGTGCCGCTGTCACGCGACAAGCTGATGGAGCTGGCCCGTGGCCGCGAATATGAAGCATTCGACCGTAGTCTTGATGTTCAGATTTCCCGTCTGCGCAAGCTGATAGAGCCGAATCCGGCCAAACCGGTATTTATTCAGACCGTTTGGGGGTTGGGTTACGTCTTCGTTCCGGACGGCGGTAACTAAACGACGGCGCCGCCATGGCCGCTGCTCCGGTTCAATTTCCACAACTGCAGAATTTCGCATCAAAAATCCGGCTGAGCTTGTTCAGCCGGTCTTTTTTCCTGCTGGCAGCATTGCTGGCCGTCAGTCTGACGTGCTGGCTAATCGTGTTTTTCAACATGCAGGAAGAGCCGCGCGCCTCGCAAATGGCCGAGCGCGGAATTACGGCACTCAAAATCACCCGCAAGTCGCTCGCCTACGTGCCCCCAAATGATCGCAATGCACTGGTGATCGACTTGGCCACTACCGGGGATATCCAGGTTTTTCCCCGGCAATTGGACGATGTATTGCAGCCGTTGCCGGATACTACGTTCTGGCGCATCTTCGCAGACAAGATCCAGCGCTCCGATACCCAGACGGTGACCAAGATCGCCTCCAGCATGAATGGCGAGCCGGGAATCTGGATCAGTTTCAACGTGGGAGACGAACTGTACTGGCTGCTGCTCAAATCCTCTACAGATAATCTGCCCCAGATGCGCGAATGGATCGGCTGGGGCGTGATCGCCCTGCTGCTGGCGCTGATCGGGGCTGCGATCAGCGTCCGGTTTGTCAATACGCCCTTGTCACGGCTGGCCAAGGCCGCCCAGCAGGTAGCGCGAGGCGAAAACCCGGCTCCCCTGCCGGACGACCAGGGACCGCTGGAGATCCGTGAGCTGAACAATGCCTTTAACCGCATGGCACGCGATATCCGCCAGACCGAAGCCGACCGCGAATTGATGCTGGCCGGTATTTCGCATGATCTGCGCACGCCCCTGGCACGTATGCGCCTGGAAATCGAACTGAGTAATGTCAGTGATGAAACCCGTAGCGCCATCGACGAAGACCTTGGACAGATCGATCACAGTATCGGCCAACTGATGGAATATGCCCGTCCGGCCGGCGTACTCCCGGACAGAGCCATCAATATCTCGTCCATTTTACGGGACATCACCGACCGGGAAAAAGCACATACCGAATCGCTGGGTGGAACGCTGCGCACCATGATCCAGCCAAATCTGTACGCCCGGATCGGGGAACTGAACCTGAAGCGAATTGTCAGCAATCTGATTGAAAACAGTCGTCGTTATGGTCGGTCCGTTACTGACGGCCAACCGCATATCCTGGTTCGAGTCCGCGAAAAAGGCAGCATGATCGAAATCGATGTCTGTGACAACGGCGCGGGCATCAATGCCAAGGACACTGAAAGACTGCTGCGTCCGTTTTCCCGTGGCGAAGCCGCGCGCACTGGCGTGTCGGGCGCCGGCCTGGGCCTGTCCATTGTCGAACGGCTGCTGCAGCACGTGGGCGGCACCCTGAAACTGCTGCCGAACCAGCCAACCGGACTGATCGGACACATAGAAATTCCTAAAGCGCGAGATAGAAATTATCAATTAGACAGCCAGTATTGATAGTGTAAAATAACATTAAAACTTATATTGGAAAGTGGATGTGGCCATCGTGGCAAATCGTTCACTCCCTTGCCATGCCTTGCGGCGCGGTCAATAAGCAGGCCCGGTACCACCGGGCGGTTGTTCAACTTCTTATGAGGAACAGTTATGAAAACAGTTGGTGAAAAGCTCGAATCGTTCAAAGTGGTCGGTGTCAAACCTGGTTTCAACAACCATGAAGAAAACGGCGTTTCTGCATTCGAAGACATCACAGAATCGTCTTTCCCCGGAAAGTGGAAAGTGATCTACTTCTATCCAAAAGATTTCACATTCGTGTGTCCTACCGAGATCGTTGGCTTTAACAACCTGGCCAAAGACTTCGAAGACCGTGATGCTGTATTGATGGGCGGCTCTGTCGACAACGAATTCTGCAAACTGGCATGGCGTCGTGAGCACCCTGATCTGAACAAACTGGGTCACTACTCATTTGCCGACTCTACCGGCTCGCTGATCGATCAGTTGGGTGTGCGTGAACGCAATGAAGGCGTTGCTCTGCGCGCCACATTCATTGTTGACCCGGACAACGTTATCCAGCACGTTTCAGTCAACAACCTGAACGTGGGACGCAATCCAGAAGAAGTCCTGCGTATTCTGGACGGCCTGCAAACGGATGAACTGTGCCCATGCAACCGCGCTGCGGGTGGCGAAACACTGTAATTTGCATCAAACCCGGTTCGCCGGGTTTTTCCTCCTCTCTTCAATAGGAAAAAACTATGCAATTTTTAACTACGATAAAAAATGAAATTCCCGATTGGGCCAAAGATATCCGCCTGAATCTGGATGGGACCATTGCCCGCTCCTCCCTGAAACCGGCCGATGCGGTTGGCGTGGCCCTGGCTGCCGCCTATGCCGCAAAGAATCCATTTCTGATCGAGCAGTTCAAGTCTGGCTTGTCGCCAGAAGATGTCAATGGGGTTCTGACCGCTGCAGCCCTGATGGGAATGAACAACATCTGGTATCCCTATGTTGAAATGACTGACGACAGTCAACTCAAGAGCCTGCCACCGCTGTTGCGCATGAATGCCTATTCCTCGCATGGGGGCATTGAGCAGGAGCGTTTTGAACTGTTTGCCCTGGCGGCCTCGATTGTCGGCAAATGCCACTTTTGCGTTAAGTCGCATTTTGACAATCTGAAAAAGGCGGGCTTCACGATTGAGCAGTTGCGCGATGCCGGACGTATCGCCGCTGTAGTGAACGCCGCAGCGCTGGCGCTGACTGCCGAAGGCAAATAAGCCAGTTGGTCTTTCAAATAAAGTCATGCCGTGACCCAATGTCACGGCATTTTTTTGTCTGGTGAGCCTGCGCCAGCCAGCGTTTATTGCTTGCAGCCGCCCGCTGGGCCTCTTATTGCCGAGCCAGCAAGACGATCGCCGTGGCCGCAATACCCTCTTTGCGTCCCAGATACCCCAGATGCTCGTTCGTCTTTCCCTTGACGTTTACGCAGGCAGGATCCAGCGCCAGATCAGCAGCAATATTACTTACCATGGCCGCCGCATAGGGCATGATTTTCGGCGCCTGAGCATGGATGGTGGCGTCCACATTCACGACCTGCCACCCGGCTTGGCAAACACGACGATAAGCCTCGCGCAGCAGCACCCGGCTGTCGCTGCCTTTGAATGCGGGATCGGTATCAGGAAACAAACGGCCGATATCGCCCAGTGCCGCAGCACCCAGGATGGCATCGGTAATCGCATGCAACAGTGCATCGGCGTCCGAGTGTCCCTGCAGGCCATGGGTATGAGCAATGGTGACACCCCCCAATATCAGGGGCCGCCCCTCCTGTAACGCATGGACATCAAACCCCTGTCCAACCCTCAAGCCAATTGTCATACAGCACTCTCCATATCATTGCGTAAACGTCATTTCTTTATGCACAAGGCGTTCAAGCTGCGCCGCAGATCAACTGCACATTATCCTGTCGTCTGCCCTGACGCTGCCCCAGCAAACGCCAACCAGCGTTGCATCATGGCAAAATCCGCAGGCCAGGTCACTTTCATATTTTCTGCCGAACCACGAACCAGTAAGGGCCGGATGCCCGCCGCTTCCATGGCAGAGGCTTCGTCGGTCATATCCAGCCCCTGACTGATCGCGTTGCACAACGCATCCAGCAAGGCGCGGGCCGGGAAAAGCTGCGGTGTCTGTGCCAGCCACAAGCCTTCACGCGGGATGGTCTGCGCCACGCACACCTGCTGCTGCTCATCCACGGTTGCGCGTTTGACGGTATCGGGCACAGGCAGTGCCAGCAGCCCGCCCTTGTTCTGACTCAGACAGGCATCAATCAATGCCGTGAGCGTATCGGCCTGCAAACCCGGCCTTGCTGCATCGTGAACCAGCGCCCAGCCATCGCGATCGTCTGCATCCAGGACAGCCTGCAGCGTGGCGCTGACGGTGTGCGCTCGCGTCGCGCCGCCAGTACGGTGAACATAGACATTGGTGCCCAGGTTCAGTGTATCGATCCAGGTATCTTCAGCCGTGACCCCGATATGAACAGCAGCAACCCGGGCATCTGCGCGCAGGGCATCTGCGGCCAGTTGCAGCATGGCCACGCCGTTGATCGTGCAATACTGCTTGGGGATCTGCCTGCCGGCAGTCAGCGCCCGACTGCCCACGCCGCCTGCGGGAATAATCGCAAAGATGTTGTCAGTCATAGTGGTCGCCGCCATGGAAACGGCTGTCGCATCATTCAAAAGATCAGATAATATCATGCCGCTTCGCTGCCAAGCCAAATCGCAACGGGCGATAGGTGGCTCGCGCAGCGCGGACCAGCCAGCGAACCGAGCATTGCCCTGACCGTGGCAAACTGCAGTCCTGACAGACGGCGCGCGCCCGGTATCTGATAAAATGGACAGATTCGATTCCCTGCTTCTGCCTCTGTGTCAAACACTGCCCTCACCCCGCTCCTTTCCGCGCTTAAACCCGGTCAACGCTATAGCTACCCACGTCCGCCGGGTTCCGGTGACGCCTGGCTGTCGGCTGAACTTGCCCGTGCTGCCGGCAAGCCGCTGGTGCTGCTCTGCGCCGATCCCCTGCAAGCGCAACGGCTGCACGATGAGGTTGTGCTGTTTGACCCGACACTGCGGGTGCGCCAGTTTCCAGACTGGGAAACACTGCCCTACGATGGCTTTTCGCCACACCAGGATCTGATTTCCGAAAGACTCAAGACGCTGTCCGCTCTCATGCAGGGCAAAGTCGATGTTCTGACGGTGCCGATTACTACGGCCCTGTATCGCTTGGCGCCCACTGCGTTTCTGGCGGCCTATTCCTTTTCGTTCAAAAAGGGTGACAAACTAGACGAGACAGCCCTGCGCGACCAGTTGATGCTGGCCAATTATGCACACGTCTCGCAGGTGGCGGCACCGGGGGAATTCTGTATCCGGGGCGGGCTGATCGATCTGTTTCCGATGGGTTCAGTGCTGCCCTACCGCATTGACCTGTTTGACGACGAAATCGAATCCATTCGCAGTTTTGACATGGACACGCAGCGCAGTCTGTATCCGGTCAATGAAGTGGAACTGTTGCCCGGCCGCGAATTTCCCATGGACGAAACCGCCCGCAACCATTTTCGCTCGCGCTTTCGCGACCTGTTCGAAGGCGATCCATCCCGTGCCATGCCCTACAAAGACATGGGCAACGGCATTGCTTTCGCGGGCATCGAGTATTATCTGCCGTTGTTCTTTGACGATACCGCAACGCTGTTTGACTATCTGCGTCCGGAAACCATCACGGTCACCGTCGGCACGATCGAAGAGGCCATCCGACAGTTCTACGACGACACGCAGAGCCGCTACCGGTTCCTCAAAAGCGATCGCGAGCGGCCCGTGCTGCCGCCCGAGCACCTGTTTTTGTCTGAAGAACAATTTTTTGTGCACCTGAAGTCCTTTGCCCGACTGCATCTGGACGAAACGTCCGCCAATGCGCAATTTGCGCCGGCCCCCGATATCGCCGTGCTCAGACGCAGTGACGATCCTTTTGCGCGCCTGCGCGCCTGGCTGGATCGAGGCGAACAGCGGTTGCTGCTCTGCGCCGATTCGGCCGGTCGCCGTGAAACGCTGTTGCAGTTGCTGCGCGAACAGCAACTGGAGCCCAGTGCAGCCTTCGACAACGTCCAGGACTTTGTTGCCTCTGATATCGATTTTGGCATTGCCATTGCGCCGCTGAACACCGGTTTTATCATTCGGGACCGGCAACTGTGCCTGGTCACCGAGAACGACCTGTACCCCGGTTCCGCATCGGTCGCCCAGCGCCGTCGCCGGAAACAGGAACGCAGCAGCAACGTTGATGCCATGGTGCGCGACTTGTCCGAGCTGCGCGAAGGCGATCCGGTCGTTCATATGCAATACGGTATCGGGCGCTACCACGGCCTGGTCACCATGGATCTGGGTGAAGGCGATATCGAGTTATTGCATCTGCAATACTCAGGCAATAGCACGCTATACGTCCCGGTCTCGCAACTGCACGTGATCTCCCGCTATAGTGGCGCCGATCCTGAGCATGCGCCGCTGCACCAATTAGGTTCCGGACAATGGGACCGGGCCCGCAAGAAGGCCGCCAAGCAAATTCGTGATGCCGCAGCCGAGCTGCTGGCCCTGTATGCTCTGCGCGCCGCACGTGAAGGCTTTTCCTTCAAACTGCCCTTTTCCGACTACCAGACCTTTGTCGAAGGCTTTGGCTTTGAGGAAACTGTTGACCAGCAGGCCGCTATCGACGCGGTGATCGGCGATATGACATCCGGCAAACCAATGGACCGCCTGGTGTGCGGCGATGTAGGTTTCGGCAAGACCGAAGTTGCCTTGCGCGCCGCCTTCCTGTGCGTGGCAAATGGCAAGCAGGTTGCACTGCTGTGCCCCACCACGCTGCTGGCCGAGCAGCATGCCCAGACCTTCGCCGACCGGTTTGCCGACTGGCCGGTGCGCGTGGCAGAACTGTCGCGCTTTCGCAGCACCAAGGAAGTTAAGGCGTCGCTGGACGGGTTGCAGGACGGCACGGTTGATATTGTCATCGGCACGCATAAGTTGCTGGGCAAGGAAGTCAAATTCAAGCGCCTGGGACTGGTCATCATTGACGAAGAACATCGCTTCGGCGTGCGTCAGAAAGAGGCGCTCAAGGCGCTGCGTGCTGAAGTGGACATTCTCACACTGACCGCAACGCCGATTCCGCGCACGCTGGGCATGTCCCTTGAAGGCATACGTGATTTTTCCGTGATTGCCACTGCACCGCAAAAACGCCTGGCCATCAAAACGTTCGTACGGCGCGAAGACAATGGCACCATCCGCGAAGCCGCCCTGCGCGAATTGAAGCGCGGCGGCCAGGTTTACTTTCTGCACAACGAAGTGGAAACCATTCAGAACCGCCGTGCACGCCTGGAAGAGCTCCTGCCCGAAGCGCGCATTGCCGTGGCCCATGGCCAGATGCCTGAACGTGAACTCGAAGAGGTCATGAAGGGCTTTTATCAGCAGCGCTTTAACATTCTGCTGTGCACAACCATTATTGAAACAGGTATTGACGTGCCAAGCGCCAATACCATCATTATTCATCGTGCAGACCGACTGGGCCTGGCGCAACTGCATCAGTTGCGGGGCCGCGTCGGCCGCTCGCATCATCAGGCCTATGCCTATATGCTCACGCCGGGCGAAGACGCCATCACCAGCAATGCAAAAAAACGACTGGAGGCCATCCAGTCCCTGGAAGAACTCGGTTCGGGCTTCTTTCTTTCCATGCACGATCTGGAAATCAGGGGCACGGGCGAAGTATTGGGCGAATCGCAATCGGGCAATATCAACGAAATCGGCTTTACCATGTACAGCGATCTGCTCAATGAAGCCGTGCGTGCACTCAAGGCCGGCGAAGAGCCGGATCTGGAGACCCCGTTCAATTCCGTCTGCGAAGTCAAACTGCATACGTCTGCCCTGCTGCCTGCCGATTACTGTACCGACATCCATGCCCGCCTGTCCCTGTACAAGCAGCTGGCTCACGCCAAGACCGAAGATGACCTGCTGGCGATCCAGGAAGAACTCACCGACCGCTTTGGCAAAATGCCGGACCCGGCGCGCATGTTGATAGCAACACATCGCCTGCGCATTCTGGCCGAAGCGCTGGGCATCATCAAGGTCGACATCAGCGATGAGCAGGCGCTGCTGGTCTTTGGCCCCAAGACTTGCGCCGACCCACTTAAAATGATCGAGCTGGTGCAAAAACAAAAGCACATCCGTTTTTCGGGGGCTGATAAATTGCGCATTGAACTGAACAATATGCCCGACATCAGTCGCCGCATCGATACCATTCGCCTGCTGCTCAAGACACTGGCAGCCTGACTCCTTTTCATCCGGATTTTCCTTAATATGCATCTCGTACTCCAAGCTCCCGGCATTCGCCATGACCTGATCGAACAGGCCGCTGCGCTGGCCAGCGCCAACCGCATTACGCCGCTGAATGCCTGCGCCATGCGCCTGGAAGACGTTGATGAAACGGCATTGCCCCAATTGCAGGAATGGGCTAAAACCCGTCATGTCGATCTGGCTGCGCTGCAGACGATCCGCCCGCTGGGTGAGATGAAAGTGCTGGCCATGGATATGGACTCGACCCTGATCAATATTGAATGTATCGACGAGATTGCCGACATGGTAGGCAAGAAAGCAGAGGTATCTGCCATCACAGAGGCAGCCATGCGCGGCGAAATAAAGGACTTCAGTGAAAGTCTGCGCCGGCGCGTTGCCTTGCTCAAGGGCGTAGCACAGGCCGATCTGCAGCGCGTTTACGATGAACGCCTGCAACTGAATACGGGTGCTGAAAAACTGATTCGCACCATGCAGGCGGCCGGTGTTCACGTCATGGTCGTCTCTGGCGGCTTTACCTTTTTTACGGAAAAACTGTGCGCCCGCCTGGGCCTGGCCAGTGCCCACGCCAACGTTCTGCAAGTGGAAAATGGCAAATTGACCGGACAGGTCGTGGGTGATATTGTTGATGGTGATCGCAAGGCCGCATACCTCAAGTCACTGGCGGCGTCGCTGAATGCCACGCCGGCGCAGTGCATCGCCATAGGCGATGGCTCAAACGATCTGAACATGTTGTCCAATGCCGCCTACTCAGTGGCCTATCGCGCCAAACCGGTATTACAGGAAGCGGCAGCCTTCCAGATCAATTACGCGGGCCTGGATGCGGTGCTGAACTGGTTTGACAGCAAAGATGCAGCGCAGGCAGCACAACGCCGTTAGGTGCCGGCAAAAAGGCCCTTCGCAATGGAGCTGAGCCCATGAAAGTCAAACGTATTGTCGCCAATATCCAAAGTCCCAACGTCGCTGCCGCCAAAGCGTTTTATCAGGACATCCTGGGCCTGGACCTGCTGATGGACCATGGCTGGCTGGCCACTTACGGTTCGGACCAGACCATGCAGACACAACTGAGTATCGCCAGTGAAGGCGGCTCAGGAACCCCAGTACCCGATCTGTCCATTGAAGTGGACGATCTGGATGAGGCCCTGCAACGCTGCCAGGCGGCAGCCATTACACCGGAATATGGACCGGTAACCGAGCCCTGGGGGGTGCGCCGTTTTTACGTGCGCGATCCCTTTGACCGTCTGGTCAATATTCTGGTTCATCTGTAAATGGCGCAAGCAGTATAAAATAACCCTGAAATACCCTTGCCCGTGAAGGGATCGCATACTGCCCGACAGACGACAACCCATTGCCAGGGACATATCATGCAGTTGAATCAGGCCATCGTAGAGCATCTGAAACGCTTTCCACCCTTTCAGAACATGCAGGAGCACGTACTGGATGCACTGGCGGGCCGGCTGACCATCAATTACTTCGCCAAGGGCGAGACTATTATCCCGGCCAACGCACCACCACCGGAAACCTTCTATATCGTCAAACAGGGTATTGTCCAGACTGAACAGCTGGCCAGCTCAGCCCGTCAGTATCGCGATACGTTCGAATTACACGAAGGCGAATGCTTTCCCCTGGGCGCGATTCTGGCCGGGCGATCCCCCGGCAGTCAGTTCGTGGCGGCAACAGATACTTTTGTCTATGAACTGAGCCTTGCCGGCTTTGCCCAACTGCGCGCAGAATCGCCCGTTTTCCGGGATTATTGCGAGCAGCGCACCGCCCTGCTTCTTGAGTACTCCAAACAGATTATCCAGGCGCAATATAGCCGCAGCAGCGCTGAACACCCGGCGCTGACCATGCCCCTGCAGCAATTGATCCGAAGAGAGCCTGTGACCTGTTCGTCCAGCCTGCCGCTACGCGACGTCTTGCAACACATGAAGGAACAGCAGGTAGGCTCCATCATTGCGGTAGACGACAATAAGCAGGCGGTCGGTATTTTCACATTGCAAGACCTGCTTACCCGGGTCGCACTGCCGCAGGCTGATCTGGATGCGCCCTTTGCCAGCTATATGACGGCCGATCCGGTTTCGCTGCCGCCGGACGCACCCGCCTCCGAAGCCGCGCTCATCATGGCCAGGCGTGGATTCAGGCATATCGTAGTCGCCGACGTCGACACTGGCAGGCTGCGCGGGATGGTATCGGAAAAAGACCTGTTCTCGCTGCAGCGAATCAGCCTGCGGCAAATCAATCTGCGCCTGCAGGCAGCGCAATCGGTTCAGGATGTCGCCGCCTGCTGCGACGATATTCGCAAGCTGGGCGACAATATGATGGCCCAGGGTATCGCTGTAGAGCAGATTACGCAGATTATTTCAGCCTTGAACGATCTGACGCTGAGCCAGATTTCCCGTTTGATGCGCGCACGGCACCCGCAGGTGCAGACACTGGATTATTGCTGGCTGGCACTGGGCTCCGAAGGCCGCATGGAACAAACGCTCTATACCGATCAGGACAACGGTATTGTTTTTAGCGCCACCGATGCACAGCAAGCCCGAGCGAGACGCCCTATCCTGCTGGCGTTTGCCAAAGAGGTCAATCAGGCCCTGGATACCTGCGGCTTTCCCTTGTGCAAAGGCAATATCATGGCGTCAAACCCGCAATGGTGCCTGAGCGCCGAAGAATGGCGCGCCCGCTTTGGCGCCTGGGTCAGCAGCCCCGATCCGCAGGCAATCATGCACTCGACCATCTTCTTTGATTTTCGTGCGCTCGATGGCAATGAACAACTGGCCACGTCCCTGCGCCAATGGTTGAACCAGATGCTGACGCAGCACCCGTTGTTTCTGCGTTTTCTGACGCAGACTGCGCTGTCACGCAAACCACCACTGGGTCTGTTCCGTGATTTCGTGACCAGCCAGGACAACACCCTGGATCTGAAGACCCAGGCGGCTGTGCTCTTTGTCGATGCCGCACGCATACTGGCGCTACAGACGGGCAGCAACCACACCAATACGGTACGGCGCCTCAAAGAAGCAGGGCCGAAAGCCGGACTGCGGCAGGAACAGGCCGACGCCTATGCAGAAGCATTCCTGTACATCCAGTTATTGCGAATGCAATTGCTTCATCAGGCCGCTGCAAAAAACCAGCCTTACACCAATCAGATCGATCCTGGCACGCTTAATGCCCTGGATAATCGAATTCTGCGTGAAGCCTTCCGGCTGGCTAAATCCCTGCAAAGCATGCTGGCGGTGAAGTATGCCCTGTAAGACGCTGCGACGGCCACCAGGAACATTTCGCCTAGCCGTCAGGAGGCAACAGGCATGAGTCTGCCAGGGCTTTTCCGTTCGCGCAATTTACACCCACGCCCTGCCTCGCTGCAAGCGCGCTTCGACGCGTGGCGCGCACTGCCGCAACCCAGCGGCGCCCAGGCGATTCATGAGAGCAGAATCGTGGTGCTGGATGTGGAAACCAGTGGCCTCAATTTGAAAAAAGATACCCTGATCGCGATTGGCGCGGTTGCCATTGAGCGCGGGCGTATCATGCTGGACGATGCCTTCGATATTGTTTTGCGGCAAGAGCAGATCAGCAGCAAAAGCAATATTCTGATCCATGGCATTGCCGGTGGCAAACAACGCAGCGGCATCGATCCGGCCGAGGCTCTCATGCAGTTTCTTGAATACATCGGCTCCGATCCCCTGCTGGCTTTCCACGTGGCCTTTGACCAGACCATGCTGGAAAAAAGCCTGAAAATGTGGCTGCAGACCGATCTTAAAAAAAGGCAATGGATAGACCTGGCCTATCTGGCCCCTGCCCTGTTGCGCGAGCAAGCCTTGAACCACAGAACGCTGGACGACTGGACGCAACTGTTCAATATACACAACCATCGTCGTCACAACGCCGTGGCCGATGCTCTGGCGACTGCCGAGCTGTTTCTGTGCATCAACAAAAAATGCGAGCAACAGGGCTGGCGCACGCTCAACACCCTGGGCGTCGCAGAACGGCAGTATCGGCAAATACTCGGGCAGTAAACAGACCGATGACCGCGTTATCGTCGCTTACCCGCCGTGCACTGCAATCTAAGGCAATAACGCAACGCAACCCAATGCAATGCCGTCTAATGTGGTGTAGCACAGAGCGGCGGTGGTGTGGCGGTTTAGCGGTATGGCCGTAGCACGACCATACCGCGCCACCAAAAACACACCAGCCACGCCAAACACCTCAACGCAGATACAGGCATCACATTGCATCGCAACCCAGGTATCCATAAAAAAATCCCGGCCAGTGCGCGCACTGCCGGGATTCGGTGATAGCCAGCCTATCTTCAGGCCGTTTTATGGCGCCCGGGATGCTTCATCAGATGGCGCCAGACAAAGCCCGGATAGGCCAGCACTATGTACAGACACGCAGCAATCGCGTAAAACTCCCAGTTTTTCACAGAAGAATTCGCGTAGTTTGCCTCAATGGCAAAGCCGATGGCGCCTACTATAAAATAGCCAATCAGCACTTCAAGCAGGCGCGTACTCACATGCTTGACCGGCACGCTTGGCGTGACCACGGCGCCTGGCGCATATAGTGCCAGGCCTAGCAGTAATACACCGGCCAGCATATAAGGCAGGTTCCCGGCCTGTGTTCCAAGCAGCCAGCAACCGGCGCCAATCACCGCATACGATAGCAAGGCGCGCAGCGGATAGAACCAGAGTGGATTTTGGCCCTCGCCCGTTTGCGACCATAACGTAAAGACAAAGGCCCTTTCGGTCAAAAACGGTGCGATGGCAAACACAAAAGCCAGTGCAATGAAAATCCAGATCGATTCGGCAGGATACATGAAAGATCAGTCCGTCAGAATTTAAGTGAAGCGTCAATCACCTGCACGCACAAGGTCATCAGGCCGCCCGGCAAGATGCCCAGCACAATGATCAGCAGACCATTGACGGACATCACGCCGCTACGGAACGACCAGGCTGTATCAGGTGCCGGTACGCCTTGCACCGGTTCGTCGAAATACACAACTTTGACAACGCGAAGATAATAGAACGCACCGATCAGCGAACACAGGACTGCATAGATAGCCAGCCACACATGCCCGGCAGACACCACGGCCTGCAAGACGACCAGTTTAGCGTGAAAGCCGACCAGTGGCGGAATACCCGCCAGCGAGAACATCAGCAACAACATGCCAAAGGCCATCAGCGGACTGCGTTGATTCAGCCCCTTGAGATCGTCGATGTTTTCGCATTCAAAACCCTGGCGGCTCATCAACAGCACCAGACCGAAACTGGCCAGGGTAGTCAGCACATAGGTCACGATATAAAAGAGCGAAGAGGCATAGGCGCCACTCATGACCGTCCCGTTGGCGGCAACGCCCGAGAGCAATCCCAGCAGCACAAAACCGACATGCGAAATGGTGGAATAAGCCAGCATCCGCTTGAAGTTGGTCTGCATGATCGCTGTCAGATTACCAATGGCCAGCGACAGTACCGCCAGAATGATCAGCATGGGCTGCCAGCTTAGGGCAACACCGTTGAGCCCCTCGATCAGCAGACGCAGCGTGATAGCCAGCGCCGCCAGCTTCGGTGCTGCGCCGATAGTCAGCGTAATGGCTGTTGGCGCTCCCTGATAGACGTCGGGAATCCACATATGAAATGGCACGGCGCCCAATTTGAACGCCAGACCGGCAACAACAAAGACCGTACCCAGGACCAGGGTCATTTCACCCGCCTGACCACTGCGGATAACCTGCATTACCCCGGCCAGATCCACGTGGCCGGTAGCACCGTATACCATTGAAATACCGTAAAGCATGAAGCCCGAAGCCAGCGCACCCAGCACAAAGTATTTCATGGCCGATTCGGTGGCAACCAAAGAATCACGGCGCAGCGCAACCATGGTGTACAGCGCCAGAGACATCAGCTCCAGACCCAGATAAATGGTCAGCATGCTGCTGGCGGAAATCATCACCATCTGTCCCAGCAACGCGCACAGCGTCAGCGGATACAGTTCCCCCGACTTGGACATGTCACGATCCACCACATACTGGCGGCTGTAGATCAGCGTGACCAGCACCGCCAGATATGACGCGATTTTCAGAAAGTGCGCCAGAGGATCGGCAACATACATGCCATAAAAGGTGGTACCGCCGACACCGCTATTCCATTGCATCAGTGACACCACTGTCAGAATGATCAGCGCGCACAGAGAAAAAACATAGGTGGTTTTGCGACTGGCTTCATGACTGAATGCATCGTAAACCAGAATGCCCATGGCCATGATCACCAGAATGATTTCAGGCGCTGCAAGTGCAAAATTAAATTGATTTTCCATGATGACTCAGTCTTACAGTTTAGAAACGGCCACGTGATCCAGCAATTGCTGGACTGACACGTGCATCACATCGGTAAACAGTTTCGGATAGATACCCATTACCAACACAAAGATCGCCAGGATTGCCAGCAATGCATATTCGCGACAATTGACATCTTTCATCTGCTTTACCGCTTCGTTGGTAATATCGCCATAGGCGACGCGCTTGACCATCCACAACGAGTACGATGCACCCAGGATCAGCGCGGTTGCGGTAAGCAGACCGATCCAGAAGTTATGCTCGACTGCACCCAGAATCACATAGAACTCGCCAACGAACCCACTGGTCGCAGGCAGGCCGCTATTGGCCATCGAAAACAACACAAAGAAGGTCACGAACTTGGGCATCGTATTGATCACACCACCATAATCGGCAATGCGGCGCGTATGCAGACGGTCATATAGTACGCCGATACACAGGAACATGGCGCCCGAGACAAAACCGTGCGAAATCATCTGAATAATCGCGCCTTCCATCCCTGCGGTATTGAACAGGAAAAAGCCCAGTGTGACAAAACCCATGTGGGCGACCGATGAATAAGCCACCAGTTTTTTCATGTCGTCTTGAACGATCGCCACCAAGCCAATATAGATCACGGCAACCAGCGACAGCCCAATCATCAGGCCAGCCATGCTGTGCGACGCATCCGGAGCAATGGGCAGAGAAAAACGCAAGAAGCCGTAAGCACCCAGCTTGAGCATGATCGCGGCCAGCACGATAGAACCACCGGTAGGCGCTTCTACGTGGGCATCCGGCAACCAGGTGTGTACCGGCCACATGGGCACCTTGACGGCAAAGGCAGCCAGCAATGCAAAAAAGATCAGCATTTGCGGTGTGTAGCCCAGCTTGGCCTGCTGCCAGACCAGAATGTCGAACGACCCGGTCTGCGTATACAGATAAATAAAAGCGACCAGTGTCAGCAATGAGCCAAGCAGCGTATACAGGAAGAACTTGAACGCTGCATAAACACGGTTCGGGCCGCCCCAAACGCCGATGATAATATACATCGGGATCAGCGTGGCTTCGAAGAATATATAGAACAGCAGACCGTCCAGGGCAGCGAACACCCCTACCATCAGGCCAGACAGGATCAGGAACGCGGCCATGTACTGGGCAACACGCTTGGTAATCACTTCCCAGCCAGCCAGTACGACAATCACGGTAATAAATGACGTGAGCAGCACCAGCCACATCGAAATGCCGTCCACGCCCAGATGATAGGTCGCAGAGAAGGCATCGATCCAGGGTGTTTTTTCGACAAACTGCATTTGCGCCGTCGAACCGTCAAAACCAAAATACACCGGCAAGGTGACCAGAAAGCTGATCACGGAGCCGAATAATGCCAGCTTGCGGGTGAAATCGGCGCGTTCGTCGCTGCCCATGATCAGAACCAGAATACCGGCAACGATCGGCACAAAAATTGCCAGGGACAGCCAGGGTAAGGTAGAAGTCATTTCGCCCATCTTAAAGTACCAGCACAAATATTGAAATGAAGGCAATTACGCCAACGATCATGGCAAATGCATAATGGTAAATATAACCAGACTGCAGATGACGGCTGAGGGCAGCCACCAGCCCGACCAGACGCGTACTGCCCGAGACCAGTCCGCCATCGATCACGCCCTTGTCGCCAACGTTCCAGAACAGCGTACCCAAACCACGGGCGCCACGCGCAAAGATATTTTCGTTGACCCAGTCTACATAGTATTTGTTTTCCAGGATCCGATTGATGCCCGAGAGCGAGCGATACACGCGTGCCGGCAATGCCGGATTGACCAGATAGCAGTACCACGCGACAACCAGCCCGGCAATCATCAGCCAGAACGGCACCGTAATGAAGGCATGCAGACCATATGCAACCCAGCCGTGAAATTCATGCGCCAGTTCCTGCATGGCCGGATGTGCTTCGGATACCGCAATCACGCCCTTGAAGAAATCGCCGAACAGCAGCGGATCAATCACCCAGGCGCCAATCACAATGGAAGGGATCGCCAGCAATACCAGAGGCAGGGTCACAACCCATGGAGACTCGTGCGGCGTGCCGCCGTGATGGTGGTCATCATGGCCGTGCGTATCGTGTGCGGCAGTATGATCGTCGCCATGATGTGCATGACCGTCTGTATTGAATCGCGGCTTGCCGTGAAATACCAGGAAGTACACGCGGAAAGAGTACAGTGACGTAACGAATACGCCGATCAGTGTTGCCCAGTAGGCAAACCCGCTACCCCATACCGTTGCTGCACCGGCAGCCTCGATGATATGTTCTTTGGAATAGAAACCGGCAAAGAATGGCGTACCGACCAATGACAAGGTACCGATCAGGAAGGTGATCCAGGTAATTGGCATGAATTTGCGCAAGCCACCCATATTACGGATATCCTGATCATGGTGCATGCCGATAATCACGGAGCCGGCACCAAGGAACAGCAGCGCCTTGAAGAAAGCGTGTGTCATCAGGTGGAAAATGGCAATCGGATAAGCCGATGCACCCAGCGCCACCGTCATATAACCCAGTTGAGACAGGGTCGAATAGGCAACCACACGCTTGATGTCGTTCTGGATGATACCCAGAATACCCAGGAATAGCGCACCGATACTGCCGATCACAATCACAAATGAAAGCGCGGTGGGAGACAATTCGAACAGGGGCGAGAAACGCGCGACCATGAATATACCGGCAGTCACCATCGTCGCCGCGTGAATCAGGGCAGAGATGGGGGTCGGACCTTCCATGGAGTCGGGCAACCACGCATGTAGCGGCACTTGTGCCGATTTACCCATGGCACCGATAAACAGGCAGATACATGCAACCGTGATCAGATGCCAGTCGGTACCCGGAAAAGCGGTGGCTGCCAATTTGTCGGACTGGGCAAAAACGTCGTTGTAGTTCAGTGAGCCGGTATAGGCAAACAACAACGCAATGCCCAGCACAAAGCCGAAATCGCCCACGCGGTTGATCAGGAACGCCTTCATGTTGGCGAAAATCGCCGTAGGCCGCGTGTACCAGAATCCAATCAGCAGATAAGAGACCAGGCCGACCGCTTCCCAGCCAAAGAACAGCTGCAGCATGTTGTTGGCCATGACCAGCATCAGCATGGAGAAGGTGAACAGCGAAATATACGAGAAGAACCGCTGATAGCCCGGATCATCGGACATATAACCAATGGTATAGATGTGAACCATCAGCGATACGGAAGTGACCACAACCATCATGAGCGCAGTCAGCGCATCAACCAGGAAGCCCACCTCTGCGACACGGGTGCCGATCAAGCTCCACGTGTAGACCGTATCGTTATAGTAAGCCCCGTTAAAGCCGACCTGATACAGCACGTAGGCCGAACCAAAAAACGACACGGCCACCAGGATGATCGTGATCATGTGGGAAGCACGGCGGCTGACTGAGCGGCCGATAAAGCCGGTTCCGAAAAAACCGGTAACGATGGCGCCCAGCAAGGGAGCCAGTGCAATGACCAGAAGCAGTGAAGATGATAAGGAGTTGTTCATTCCGGATCCTTACCCTTTCAAACGACCGATGTCGTCCACGTTGATTGAATTGATTTTACGGAACAGCATCACAAGAATCGCCAGACCGATAGCCGCCTCGGCAGCGGCCACCGTAAGGATGAAAAATACGAATACCTGTCCGGCTGTATCCGGCATGCCATCAGCACCCGGCATCCAGCTGGAGAAAGCAACAAAATTGATATTGACAGCCAGCAACATCAGCTCGATCGACATCAACAGACTGATCAGATTGCGACGGTTCAGAAAAATACCAAAGACGCCCATGGCAAACATAATTGCGCCAAGGATCAAATAATGAGCGAGTGATATGGTCATTTGCCTTCCCCTGCAGGTTTCACATCCTGTGCATCCGCCGTCGGTACTTCACTCTGTGACGGGATATTAACCATTTTCAGGCGATCGGACGCCTTTACATGCAACTGCTGATCGGAGGTAACATACTTGCGATTGCGGCGCTCGCGCAAGGTAAGCGCAATCGCGGCGATCATGCCCACCAGCAGCGTCATCGCACCAATCTGGATCGCGTAGGAATACTGGGAATATAGGGCAATGCCCAATTGGCGGGTGTTGTCGTAATCAGCAGGCATGGAGATGGACGGACCCGAACCCAGATACATATTGCCCAGTACAAAGGCGATTTCCAGGACCATGACGCCACCGACCACCAGCCCCAATGGCAGATAGGTTTTGAAACCGGAACGCAAGTGCGCCGGCGTGATGTCGATCATCATGACCACAAACAGGAACAGCACCATCACGGCGCCCACATAAACCAGAACCAGCAGCAGGGCCAGAAATTCAGCGCCCAGCAGCATCCAGAGCATGGATGCCGTAAAGAACGTCAGAATCAGGTGCAGCACCGCCGTTACCGGGCTGGTCGCAGTAATGACCCGCGCACCTGCAATGATCAGGATAACGGCCAGAATATAAAAGAGAACAGTTGTAAACATGGTTATCTTCTCATTTGCCTTTATCGATACCGGGCATCGGCTTCGCGACGCGCAGCGATCTCGGATTCATACGTGTCTCCTACGGCGAGCAACATATCCTTGGTGAAATACAGGTCGCCCCGCTTCTCGCCGTGGTACTCGTGAATATGTGTCTCGACGATAGAATCGACCGGGCAACTTTCTTCGCAAAAACCGCAAAAAATGCACTTGGTCAGATCAATGTCATAGCGTGTGGTGCGACGGGTGCCGTCATCACGCTCTTCCGACTCGATGGTGATGGCCAGGGCCGGACACACCGCTTCGCACAACTTACAGGCAATGCAGCGCTCTTCCCCATTGGGATAGCGACGCAACGCATGCAGGCCACGGAAACGCGGCGAAGCCGGTGTCTTCTCGTGAGGGTACTGCAACGTAATCTTGCGTTTGAAGAAGTACTTGCCCGTCAGACTCATGCCTTTCAGCAATTCAGTCAGTAACAGGCTGCCAAAAAAATCCTTAATTGCACTCATGTCTCTGTCAGCCTATTTCCAGATATTAAAGGGCGTCTGCATCCAGATCGCGACCACCAGCAGCCAAACCCCTGTAAGCGGAATGAATACCTTCCAGCCCAGACGCATGATTTGGTCATAGCGATAGCGGGGAAAGGAGGCGCGGAACCAGATAAACAGCGAAACCACGAAAAACGCTTTCAGACCCAGCCACAACCAGCCCGGCACCCAGGTAAAGGGCGCAAAATCGAGCGGTGCAGACCAGCCGCCCAGGAACATCACCGAAGCGATGGCGGACAGCAGAATCATGTTGGCGTACTCGGCCAGAAAGAACAGCGCGAAGCCCATGCCCGAATATTCAACCATATGGCCGGCCACAATTTCAGACTCCCCTTCGACCACGTCAAACGGGTGGCGATTGGTCTCGGCCACGGCAGAAATTACGTAAATAACGAACAGTGGCAACAGGGGCAACCAGTTCCAGGACATGAAAGTGACGCCGTGCGAGGCGAACCAGCCTTGCATCTGCCCTTGCACGATGCCATTCATGTTCAGCGTACCGGATACCAGCAAAACCGTTACCAGCACAAAGCCCATGGCCAGCTCATAAGACACCATTTGCGCCGAGGCGCGCATGGCGCCCAGAAAAGCGTACTTGGAGTTGGACGCCCAGCCCGCGATAATCACGCCGTAAACACCTATCGATGTAATTGCCATGACATACAACAGACCGGCGTTGACATTGGCCAGAACCACCTCTGGACCGAAAGGCACCACTGCCCAGGCGGCCAGCGCCGGAATCAGGGTGAGTACCGGCGCAATGAAATACAGCACCTTGTTCGCTTCTGCCGGCACGATGACCTCTTTGGTCAGCAGCTTGAGCACGTCGGCAAACGGCTGGAGCAAACCCCACGGGCCGACACGATTGGGACCGCGACGCACGTGCATATAGCCGATCATGCGGCGTTCCCACAGAGTGAGAAAGGCCACGCAGATAATGATGGGCAGTGCGATGACGACAATCATGACCAGCGTCCATAGGACGAGCCATGCTACCGGGCCGAGCAGATCGGTTCCCCAGACATTCACTGCCTTGACGCCGTCGGTAAACCAGGACCAGATATCCATCAAAGTTTCTCCACGAATACGTTACCGAAAGCACTGCCGAGTGCGGCAGTTTGTGCAAAGCCCTGGGCGATGCGAACTGTGTTGTCAGCCAGGCGGTCATCCTGCTTTGCCTGGATCCGGATATCGTTTCCGTTACTGCCGCGAACCCTTACTGTGTCACCGCTTTGGACCCCCAGGCCGGCAAGCGTTGCCGCATTCAGGCTGGCTACTGGCGCTGCACTGGCTGGTGCCTGTTGCAACGCCTCGGCACGACGCACGATGGCGTCAGTGCGATAGATGGGCAGATCGGCAACGCGCTGCAGGGCTCCGTCGGCCACCGGCGCTACTTCCGGTGCACTGGCGGTTGCTGTCACCCGGTTCGATAATTTTGCGGTAAAGCCATTAAGGAGCACACTATCGCGCACAGACTCTGATGTCTCGTCGTCAAAGTCGGTCAGCTTCAGAATGTTGCCCAGTACCCGTAGCACTTTCCAGGCCGGACGACTATGTCCCAGACCGGCAACCACGCCCTTGAAGCTTTGTGCACGCCCTTCAGCGTTAACAAACGTGCCGGAAGTCTCGGTAAATGGCGCAACCGGCAGCATGATACGTGCCCAGTTTTCCGCGGCCGATTTATATGAAGTCAGTGCAATGGAGAACGCACCGGCCAGCATTTTTTCTGCTTTGTCGCCATCATCCATGTCCAATGCAGGCTCGGCGTGCAGAACCAGATACGCCTTGAGCGGGTTCTGCATCATTTTGGCCACATTCATTCCATCTTCGGTAGCCACGGCACCGGCAAGATAGCCGCCTACCGTATTGGCGCCCGCTGTCAGAAAGCCCAGTGTACCGTTGGCCTGCTGAGCGATGGCCTGTGCCTGGACAGCCAGTTGTGTAGCTTGTGGTGAGGCCACGGCCATATTGCCCAGGAACACAGCACATTTGCTGCCGCCAGCCAGAATGGCCGCGATATCGGCTGCAGTCAGATCCTGGCTACCAGACGGTTGTGCAGCTTGCTGCGCGCCCTGCTCTGCCGCATTTCCGGCAGCGGCCACCTGGGCAACAAAATTGAGCAACTGATCCGGCGCAACAGTGATCCGTTTCGCAGTCGGGATTAGCGGGTCCTCGCCTGTCGTGTCGATAATCACAATCTGGGTGCCATGTTTGGCAGCCTGGCGCAAACGCTGTGCAAACAGCGGATGATCCTTGCGCAGCACCGAACCGATCACCAGCACGCGATCGAGGGTGTTCAATTCGGCAATCGGCATGCCCAGCCAGGGGAAACCCTGCAGTGAATGTTCAAAACCAGCATCGGTCTGGCGCAGACGAAAATCAATATGCTGCGAGCCCAGGCCGCGCGTCAGACGCGCGAGCAAGGCCAGTTCCTCAACGGTGGAGTACTCTGTGGCAAGCGCGCCGATCTGGCCATCACCATGCGTTTGATTGATCCGCTCCAGAACCTGGGCGGCAGCAGTAAGCGCCTCATTCCAGGAAGCCTCGCGCCATACGCCGTCATCACCCTTGATCATGGGCGTTTGCAGACGGTCGTCAACGTTAAGGCCTTCGTAGGACCAACGATCCTTGTCGCTGATCCAGCATTCATTGATATCTTCGCTCTCGAACGGCACCACGCGCATCACGCGATCACTCTTGACCTGCACCACCAGATTGGCGCCGACGCTATCGTGTGCACTGATTGAGCGGCGACGTGCCAGCTCCCAGGTACGTGCGGTATAACGGAACGGTTTGGAGGTGAGCGCACCGACCGGACACAGATCAATCATATTGCCGGACAATTCGGATTCGATGGCATTGCCGACAAAGGTCTGAATTTCCGAATGCTCGCCGCGATTGAGCATGCCCAATTCCATGATGCCAGCAACTTCCTGACCGAAACGGACACATCGGGTACAGTGGATACAACGGGTCATCTCTTCTGCGGATACCAGCGGGCCGACATCCTTGTGAAAGACTACCCGTTTTTCTTCACGATAGCGCGACTCGCTACTGCCGTAGCCTACGGCCAGATCCTGCAACTGACATTCGCCACCCTGGTCACAGATCGGGCAATCGAGCGGATGGTTGATCAGCAGAAACTCCATGACGCTTTTCTGCGCAGCAACGGCCTTGGCCGAGCAGGTGTGCACCACCATGCCCTGCGTCACGGGTGTTGCACATGCCGGCAGCGCCTTGGGCGCTTTCTCGACTTCTACCAGACACATACGACAGTTGGCCGCAATGGACAGTTTCTTGTGATAACAGAAATGCGGAACGTACAGGCCCAGTTCGCTGGCGGCATGCATAACCATGCTGCCTTCGGGCACTGCTACGGGTTTTCCGTCTATGGTAAGTTCAACCATGCTTTGACCTACAGATATTGAGGAACCACACATTGCTTATGCTCAATGTGGTATGCGAATTCATCGCGATAATGCTTCAAAAACCCGCGGACCGGCATTGCCGCCGCGTCGCCCAGCGCACAGATGGTGCGACCCATGATATTGCCGGCAATGGTATCGAGCAGGTCCAGATCTTCCTGGCGGCCCTGTCCGTGTTCAATGCGGTTGACCATGCGATAAAGCCAGCCGGTTCCTTCCCGGCAAGGCGTGCACTGTCCGCAGCTTTCTTCAAAATAGAAATACGACAGACGCAGCAATGACTTGACCATGCAGCGGGTTTCATCCATAACAATAACCGCGCCGGAACCCAGCATCGAGCCGGCCTTGGCGATGGCATCGTAATCCATGGTGGTATTCATCATGATGTCGGCTGGCAGTACCGGGGCACTGGAGCCGCCCGGAATGACCGCCTTCAGCTTGCGTCCATCACGCATGCCACCGGCCAGTTCCAGCAGTTTGGAAAAAGGCGTGCCCAGCGGGATCTCATAGTTGCCAGGGCGTTCAACGTCACCGGTAATGGAAAACAGTTTGGTCCCACCGTTATTGGGCAGGCCGATGTCCAGGTATTGCTGACCCCCGTTGCGGATAATCCAGGGAACTGCCGCAAAGGTTTCGGTATTGTTGATGGTCGTAGGCTTGCCGTACAGGCCAAAGCTGGCTGGAAATGGCGGTTTGAAGCGTGGCTGCCCTTTCTTGCCCTCAAGAGACTCAAGCAAGGCCGTTTCCTCGCCGCAAATATACGCACCGTAACCATGGTGGGCATGCAGCTGGAAAGAAAATTCGGAACCCAGGATCTTGTCGCCCAGAAAACCCGCAGCACGAGCCTCTTCGAGCGCTTCTTCAAAACGTTCGTAGACCTCGAAAATTTCGCCGTGGATGTAGTTGTAGCCCACCGTGATACCCATCGCATAAGCTGCAATGGCCATGCCTTCGATAACGATATGCGGATTGGAACGCAGGATATCGCGATCCTTGAACGTCCCCGGTTCGCCTTCGTCTGAATTGCAAACCAGATATTTCTGTCCCGGAAAATTGCGGGGCATGAAGCTCCACTTCAGACCCGTCGGAAACCCGGCGCCACCGCGGCCACGCAACCCTGAGGCCTTGACTTCGGCAATGACCTCTTCCTGCGTCATACCGGTTGTCAGAATTTTGCGCAATGCCTCGTAGCCGCCGCGCTTGACATAATCTTCAAGACGCCAGTTCTCACCATTGAGATCGGCCATGATCTGCGGCTGAATATGACGACCGTGCAACGCCATGGAAGCGTTCAGGTCACCGGCAGGATTAGCATTGAGCCCCTGCGAATATTTGCTCAGAATCACACTCATGCGGCATCTCCCTGTTGGGCAAGCTCAGCCAGCATGGCATCGATTTTTTCGGTCGACATACGTACACACATATGGTGGTTGTTCACAATAAGAACGGGCGAGTCACCGCAAGCACCCATGCACTCGCCTTCCTGCAGGGTGAACAGGCCATCGCTCGTGGTTTCACCCAGCTCGACACCCAGCTTCTGCTTCAGATAGTCGGCGGTTTTCTCACCGTCACGCAAGGCACAGGGCAGATTGGTGCAGACGCTGATCTTGAACCGGCCGACAGGCTTGGTATTGAACATGTTGTAAAAGGTGGCAACCTCCTGGACCGCGATCGGCTCAACGCCAATATAGCGTGCCACATCGGCAATGATCTCTGCCGATACCCAGCCTTTTTCCACCTGCGCGATGCGCAGGGCCGACATAATGGCGGACTGACGTTGGTCGGCCGGATATTTGGCCAGCTCTTTGTCTATCCTTGTATACGCCTGTTGAGAAAGCAACATTTTTTAATCCAGTAATCCGCTGTGATCAGCGGTCAATTTCACCAAACACGATATCCTGAGTACCGATAATCGTGACAGCATCGGCCAGCATATGGCCGCGGGACATTTCGTCCAGTGATTGCAGGTGTACAAAGCCCGGCGGACGGATCTTCAGGCGATACGGTTTGTTCGCGCCGTCTGACACCAGGTAAATACCGAACTCTCCTTTCGGATGTTCGACTGCAGAATACACTTCGCCTGCGGGTACCGGAAAACCTTCGGTGAACAGTTTGAAGTGGTGGATCAGCTCTTCCATATTGGACTTCATGCTGGTCCGCTTCGGCGGGGTAATCTTGTGGTTATCATTGATAACCGGGCCGGGGTTGTTGCGCAGCCAGTGCACGCATTGCGAAATAATACGATTACTTTCGCGCATCTCGGCAATCCGCACCAGATAACGGTCATAGCAGTCGCCATTGGTTCCCACCGGAATGTCAAACTCCAGACGATCGTATACTTCATAGGGCTGCATGCGACGCAGATCCCAGCTTATGCCAGACCCGCGCAGCATTGGACCGGTAAAGCCCAAGGCCATGGCACGATCGGGATCAACCACCCCGATGCCGACCAGACGTTGTTTCCAGATGCGATTATCGGTGAGCAACGTTTCATACTCATCGACGCATTTGGGGAACCGCTCTGTAAATGCTTCAATAAAATCCAGCAGCGAGCCATCGCGGTTCTCATTGAACTGCTTCATTTCACGTTTGCTGCGATATTTTGAATCCATCTTATGCTGCGGCATGCTATCGGGCAAATCGCGATACACGCCACCAGGACGATAATAGGCAGCGTGCATGCGCGCGCCCGAGACCGCCTCGTAGCAATCCATGAGATCTTCACGTTCACGGAAGGCATACAGCATGACCGCCATGGCGCCCACGTCGAGCCCGTGCGTACCAACACTCATGAGGTGGTTCAGCAGGCGGGTAATTTCATCGAACATGACGCGGATGTATTGGGCGCGCAGCGGCACTTCAATACCCAGCAATTTCTCGATGGCCATGACGTAGGCATGCTCGTTGCACATCATGGAAACGTAATCGAGACGATCCATGTATGGCAAGGCCTGCAGATAGGTTTTGTGTTCCGCCAGTTTTTCAGTGGCACGATGCAGCAGACCGATGTGGGGATCGGCGCGCTGAATGACCTCGCCGCTCAACTCCAGGATAAGACGCAGCACACCATGCGCAGCCGGGTGCTGGGGACCGAAGTTAAGCGTGTAGTTCTTGATTTCTGCCATATTAACGTCCTACTCCGTAGCCTTCCTCGCGGATCACGCGTGGGGTAATTTCGCGCGGCTCGATGGTTACGGGCTGATAAATCACGCGCTGAGAAGCTTCGTCGTAACGCATTTCCACATAACCGGACAGTGGAAAATCCTTGCGGAACGGGTGCCCAATAAAGCCATAGTCGGTCAGGATACGACGCAGATCGGGATGGCCTTCAAAGACAATACCGTAAAGGTCGAATGCTTCACGCTCAAACCAGTTGACGGCAGGCCAGACATCCATCAGCGAAGCGGCGACCGGAAAATCATCATTCGGCACCCAGGTACGCACCCGCAGGCGCCAGTTATGCGTCAGCGACAGCAGTTGTACGGCAACTGCAAAGCGGGACGGAAAGGTGCGCGTGGCGTGCGCGCCGGGCTGGCCGTAAGTCAGATAGTCTACTCCGCACAAGTCGATACAGGACTCAAAGCGGAAAGCTGCATCATCACGCAAAAACCGACAGGTATCTATCCATTTTTCGGCTGGAATTTCCAGGTTAAGCTCGCCATAGGCGCTGGTCAGGACGAACGACTCTTTGTCGCCAAACTGTGCGCGCAGGGCTTGTTCCAAGGTTTCTAAACGGGTCATAACATTGACGCTTCTACAATAAGAGGTGCGGCCGTCGGCCGGTTACGCTTCGCGTGCGATGGTATTGGTACGACGAATCTTGTTCTGCAACTGCAGCAGGCCATATACCAAAGCCTCTGCAGTGGGCGGGCAGCCCGGCACATAGATATCGACCGGAACGATGCGATCACAGCCACGCACAACGGAGTATGAATAGTGGTAATACCCACCACCGTTGGCACAGGAGCCCATGGAAACCACCCAGCGAGGTTCTGCCATCTGGTCATAAACCTTGCGCAGTGGCGGTGCCATTTTGTTGCACAGTGTACCGGCAACAATCATCACGTCGGACTGCCGAGGACTGGGGCGGAAAATAATACCAAACTGATCCAGGTCATAGCGCGACGCACCAGCATGCATCATCTCGACAGCACAACAGGCCAGACCGAAGGTGACCGGCCACATGGAGCCGGTTTTCACCCAGTTAAGCACGGCATCGGTTGATGTAACCAGAAAGCCCTGCTTGTTCAATACGTTTTGTTCAGAAGACATAGTGACATACACTCCAGGGACAGGTTAATCCCAGTCCAGTGCACCCTTTTTCCATTCATAAATAAACCCGACAGTAAGCACTGCCAGGAACACGATGACCGTCCAGAATCCGACCAGACCGACCTGCCCGTTGGCAATGGCCCAGGGAAACAGGAAAGCGATTTCCAGGTCGAACAGAATAAACAGGATGGCCACCAGATAATAACGGACATCAAAGCGCATACGCGCGTCTTCGAAAGCTTCGAAACCACACTCGTAAGGTGAATCTTTTTCGGCACCGGGCTGACGCGGTCCTAGAAACGATCCCATTGCCAGCAATGCGACACCAATGATGCCTGCAACCAGAATAAAAAGGAGGACCGGGAAGTATTCAGCGATAGACATAATACGCCGCCACAAAGGTTGAAGATGGAAATTTATAAACTTTTAGATTGTATCATTTCACAAACATCCGCGCGCGGATTCATCCGGTAAAAACCAGATAATTAGGCTGGCACAGACACCTTGATACAACATTTTTTCAGGCAACTGAATCACAGCTTAACAGATTGATCTTTCAACCAAAATTACGTGCCCCACGATCAAAAAACCCGGGTACAGCGAAGCCAGACCGACCTCGGACATCAGATTACTCTAGTATTGCCTGCTCGTATTGCCTGCTCGTATTGCCTGCTCGTATTGCCTGCTCGTATTGCCTGCTCGTATCCGCCCCCACCTTCCGGCAAATCATGGAAAGCCACCACATCAGGCAGCAACCTCTCCTGACGACACCACACCGCCCTCGCCACCGCACAATCAAACACTACGGAATCGGCATAAGGCCACCAGTATGCAAATCACGACAGCAGATCAAAGGCGGCCCAAGGCGCGGGCACTACAATAAACAAAAAATTGGAAAGCAAGGACGGATAGAAAAACCCGGGGAAACACACAAGAAAGACGACCGCGCACTGGATAGTGGCGCGAACAAACAGGAGCGTAATCCGGCTCACACAATAGCCAACAACAGAGTCGCAGGCTGGCCCTGTTTATAGCGAGCAAAAAAAACCACCCCGAAGGGTGGTTTTTATGCTCTATGAAGGCATCGCTAAGCGATGCATTTCATTAGAAGCGGTGTTGCATACCTACACCAACCAGAGTTGATTTCAGTTTAACGTTTTCTGCGTTTTCAAACTTCAGTTTGCCAGTACCGTAAGATGCGATTGCATACAGGCTGGTACGTTTAGACAGGTTATGTACATAACCCAGGCTGAAGATGTGCAGTTTGCCTTTTACACCGTCAAATGCTTCGCCAGTGTTTTTGGAAGTATTGCCCTGGTAAGAGAACAATGCTTTACCATCATCACCAACAGGAGCAGTCAGACCAGCCATCCAAGACTGTTGACGGTAGCCGTTAGTTTGTGTGTAGTTCTGACCAAAAGCAGAGCTGTTAGGGTTAGTAACTTCTGTGAAGTCAGCCAGTGCGCCGTTCAGGCCAACACTACCAACACCAGCTTCAGCAACAACGTCGTTAGCTACAGAACCACGGATCTGACCGTAGCCCAGGTGCAGTTTAACAACTTCGAAGTCGTAGGCGCCAAACAGGTTCCACATGTGTGTAGTACCTTTAAAGTCGCCACCTGTACCGCGTACGTCTGTGCGGAAACGGTCATAAGAAGCGGCTACAGAGATCGGGCCATTGTAGTATGCCAGACCAGCTGTGATCCAGTTGGAAGTATCGCGTTCTTCTTCGTCGAAACCAAAGCCATCATCAGATGTGGTTTTTGTGTTTTTACCAGCATAACCCACCGCAGCTTTGAAGCCAGCGAAATCAGGCGTCATGTACTTGATGGAGTTGTCCATACGGGCAGATGGTGAAGCACCGAAAGCACCGTCAGTCACGCCAGCTTGGAAGAAGCTTGTACCGAATGGATCGATTGGAGAGATGAAATCATCAGCAACGTTGTACTGACGACCCAGAGTCAATGTACCCCAGCTGTCACCAGTCAAACCAACGATTGCTTTACGACCGAACAGACGACCACCTTGTGAAGAGCGACCGTTACCCAGATCAAAGCCGCTTTCCAGTTGGAAAATTGCGCTAGTACCGTTACCCAGATCTTCAGTACCTTTCAGGCCCCAACGGTTGCCGTTTTTAACGCCGTTGATCAGACCGATATCGCGTGTTTTTGTGAAAGCATCACCCTGAGTGACTTTGGTTTGTTGGTAACCAACACCAGCGTCAACCAGACCATACAGCGTTACAGAAGTTTCTGCGTGAGCTACACCAGCGAAGCCGGTAACCAGAGCTGCAGCAAGCAAAGTCTTTTTCATTTGTTAAATCTCCGTAGATTTTGAGTGATCAGAGCAGCGATCAAGACGTTATGTTCTACCGCTCTATAAAACTCCGCGAAGGGAAGTTGTAGTTATTGCACCAAATTTTGGCCCGTCTGGCTACCTTGATCTGCATCAAGAACCGTTTTTTTTGCTTTTTTGTAGGTTGCATGCAACAAAACCACAAATTAAACGGTAAACAACGACTGGAAAATCAAAAGAAAGTCGCATTTAAGCTAGAAATTACTTTAACTTGGCTAATCTCAAGGAAATCAGGTACCTACAGCCTTGCTGAGTTTCTACCAGGTGACAATTAAGCGATCGCGTAGCGAAAACTCCACAGTCATACTCAGGTTAACAGATCCATTCAGCAATGTGTTGTAGATTCAACACATTGTGTTGTATGCGCGCAAATTTGAGCCCGTGCTGCGCAATGCAAGCGGTTGGTCTGCACCAAACTCGCCCCCTTTCCGAACCATCGCGCAACGAATAGATCAGGAACAAGACCATCGCACGCCAGCGCCACGGCGCGAACAGAGCGATCCACAAGAACGCCCCCATCCCACACCAGCACCCCACACCTCCCGACCGCTGCCGGGCCCCCATCCCCGTCTCGGCCCCGCTGTCGTCCGCCCTGTCCGCCCTGTCCGCCCTGTCCGCCCTGTCCGCCCTGTCCGCCCTGT